>Ga0181521_10007826_pt1 | contig 11163 bp, 8 predicted proteins | sample PEATcosm2014_Bin_32_FD_119764 | JGI IMG/M metagenome (GOLD analysis project Ga0181521, IMG submission 119764) | Peatland microbial communities from MTU Mesocosm Facility, Houghton, MI, USA - PEATcosm2014_Bin02_60_metaG | ecosystem: Environmental > Terrestrial > Soil > Wetlands > Peat | place... | reverse complement strand
TCGACAAGTTCGAGATGGTCAAGTTTGTACGCCCCGAGACTTCTGACGCCGAGCTCGACAAGCTGGTCGATGATGCGTGCGAAATATGCCGGCGCCTGGAAATCGCGCACCGAGTCGTGCAGATTTGCTCCGGCGACCTGGGTTTCCAGGCTGCGGGCAAGTACGATGTGGAAATGTGGGCGCCGGGATCGGACGAGTGGCTCGAGGTCAGCTCCTGCTCCAACTGCTGGGACTTCCAGGCGCGGCGCAACAACACCCGATTCAGACCGGCCAAGGGCGCCAAGCCCGAGTTCGTCCACACACTCAATGGCTCCGGACTGGCATTGCCGCGAACGATGATCGCCGTGCTGGAAAACTATCAGCAGGCCGACGGCAGCGTGATAGTGCCCGACGTGCTGCGGCCGTATCTCGGCGGCACCGACGTGATCCGATCGCCCTGAGCGGTGAGCGCAGCTTCGCGCGGATTTCGCTCGCCCGTAACATTCCCGTAACAGACCATGGATAAGCTCGATATGGGGCAAACTGCCCGCGGCGCGCAGGTGCGCGCTGAGCGGCCGCAGAGTCATACGCAGGCGGAGAAGCCGGGAGTGTCGGAAATCGCGGAAGCCGTAGAGCATGAGATGCCGGTAGCGCGCGAAATGCGCGAGCGTTTCCACGCGCGTCCGGTCGCGGATCGGACCTTCGTCGCGGTCACGATGACGCTCGCGGTGGTGATCCTGATTCTCGTGTTCGGGATGGCGCTGGCGCTGATCAGCCAGTCGCGGGCGTCGCTTGCCGCCTTCGGATGGCATTTCATCGTCAGCACCGAATGGGACCCGGTCAACGATCAATACGGCGCGCTGCCATTCATCTACGGCACCTTCGTGTCGTCGGCCTTGGCGCTCATAATCGCGGTGCCGCTCAGCCTCGGCGTGGCGCTATGCCTGAGCGAGATGGCGCCGGTCTGGCTCAGCCGCCGGCTGGGATTTCTGGTCGAGTTGCTGGCTGCGATTCCGAGCGTCGTCTACGGGCTGTGGGCGGTCTTTGTGCTCGGACCGTGGCTGCGCGACGTAGTGGAACCGCCGCTCTCGCGATTCTTTGGCTTTATCCCGCTGTTCTCCGGAACCGGAGCCTCGGTGAGCATGTTCACGGCGGGCGTGATTCTGGCGATTATGATCGTTCCTTTTATCTCGTCGGTCTGCACCGAGGTCTTTCGGGTCGTGCCGCATACCCAGCGCGAGGCGGCGCTCGCGCTCGGTGCGACCAGGTGGGAGATGGTCCGAATAGCGGTGCTGCCGTACGGACTTTCCGGAATCGTGGGCGCGATCATCCTCGGCCTGGGGCGCGCGCTCGGCGAGACGATCGCGGTCGCGATGGTGATCGGGAACCGGCCGGAGATTTCGGCCTCGCTGTTCAAGCCCTCGTCGACGCTCGCCAGCGTAATCGCGAACGAATTCACCGAGGCCACGTCCGATCTTTATATCTCGGCGCTGGTCGAGCTCGGCCTGGTGCTGCTCGTGTTCGGACTTATCCTTAATGTCGTCGCGCGGCTGCTCGTGATGGGCGCCACGCAAAGGCAGAGGGCCTGATGACCTCGGCAGCCGCGTACCAATACCGCAAGCTCAAGAGCAACGTCATGATGGGCGTGACGGTGGCGGCGACCGTGGTGACGCTCGTGCCGCTGTTCCTGGTGCTGGGCTATCTGCTTTACAAGGGCGCCAGCAGCTTGAACCTCGACTTCTTCATCCATCTGCCCAAGCCGGTCGGCCAGAGCGGCGGCGGGATGGGCAACGCGATCCTCGGTACGATGCAGATCGTCGGGATCGCGTGCCTGCTCGGAGTGCCGATCGGAGTCGGCGCCGGCTTGTACCTCGCCGAGCATCGCGGCACCGCGCTCGCCAACGCGGTGCGTTTCGCGGCCGACGTGATGATGGGGGTGCCGTCGATCGTGGTCGGGATCTTCGCCTACGCCGTGATCGTGCGGCCGATGGGAGGATTTTCGGCGCTCGCGGGCGCCTTCGCGCTGGCCGTGATCATGGTGCCGCTGGTGACGCGCACCACCGAAGAGATGATTCTGCTGGTTCCGCACGAATTGCGCGAAGCCTCGCTCGCGCTGGGTATTCCGCGTTGGCGTACTTCGGTCTCGGTAATCGTGCGGTCGGCGCTGGCCGGAATCGCGACCGGCGTTATCCTTGCGATTGCACGCGTCGCCGGCGAGACCGCGCCGCTGCTGTTTACCGCTTTCGGCAATCGATATTGGTCGACCAGCCTGAGGCAACCGGCCGCGACCCTTACCGTCCAGGTCTATACCTATGCGATTTCGCCGTTTCATGATTGGCAGCGCCAGGCCTGGGCGGGCGCGCTGGTCCTGACCGGCCTCGTACTTGCGCTGGAGCTGGGCGTAAGATGGGTGACGGGCGGAGCGGCCAAGGCGGCTCGTTGACGCGATGCCGGACAAACTCGTAACTCGAAATCTGTCGGCGTTTTTCGGCAAGGTGCGCGGCATCAAGTCGATCGACCTGAACTTCTCGGCCAACGTCGTGACCGCGATAATCGGGCCCTCCGGATGCGGCAAATCGACCCTGGTGCGATGCCTCAACCGGATGCACGAGGTCGTGCCGGGAGCGCATGCCGAGGGCCAGGTGCTGCTCGACGGCGAGGATATCTACGCGCCCGGAGTCGATGCCGTGCAGGTGCGGCGGCGAATCGGGATGGTCTTTCAGAAGCCGACGCCGTTCCCGACCATGTCGATCGAAGACAACGTCGCAGCCGGACTCAAGCTCAACGGCGTCGGGCTCAACGCTGCCGAGCGCGACGAGGTCGTCGAGCGCAGCCTGCGCCAAGCCGCGCTGTGGGAAGAGGTCAAGGACCGGCTCAGGAAGCCCGGCAACAGTCTTTCAGGCGGGCAGCAGCAGCGACTCTGTGTCGCGCGCGCGCTGGCGGTCAAGCCCGAGGTGCTGCTGATGGACGAGCCGTGCTCGGCGCTCGATCCGATCTCGACCGCCCGGATCGAGGAGCTTCTGCTCGAGCTGAAAGCGGACTATACGATCATTATCGTGACCCACAACATGCAGCAGGCCGCGCGCACCGCCGACTATACCGCCTTCATGTATACGGGTGACTTGATTGAATTCGGCGAGACCCGCCAGATCTTCACCAATCCCACCCGGCGCGAGACCGAGGATTACATCACCGGGCGGTTCGGCTAATCGCCGTGCGAGGCGCAGATGGATACCACCCAACCCCAACACACCAATCGCCAGTATGAAGAGGACTTGCGCGAGCTGCGCGCCGGATTGATCAAGATGGGCGGGCTCGTCGAGAGCCAGATCGCCGAGGCGGTCGACGCGCTGGTCAATCGCGATTCCGAAAAGGCGCGCGAGATAGTCGCCGGCGACGCCGAAGTGAACCGGATGGATATCGAATGCGACCAGCGCTGCCTCAACCTGCTCGCGCTCCATCAGCCCGCCGCCGGCGACCTGCGCTTCATCACGACCGGGCTCAAGATCACCACCGACCTCGAACGGATCGGCGACAACGCGGTCAATATCTGCGAGCGCGCGCTCGAGCTCAACGAGGAGCCGCAGCTCAAGCCCTATATCGATATCCCCCGGATGGCCCAGGTGGCGCAATCGATGGTCAAGGACAGTATCGACGCGTTCATGCGCAACGATACCGTGCTCGCCCAGGAAGTGATCGATCGCGACGACGTGGTCGACGATTTGCAGCATCAGATCTATCGCGAGCTGCTGAGCTACATGGCGGAGGATCCGCGCACGATCGGGTGCGCAACCAAGATCCTGTTCGTGTCGAAATATCTCGAGCGGATCGCCGACCATGCCACCAATATCGCCGAGATGGTGGTCTTCATGGTGAACGGCAAGAACATCAAGCACATGGACAAGAGCAAGAGCACACGCTGATGGGCGCGGCGGCGAAACCGGCCCCGGCCATCCAGCGCAGAATCCTGGTGGTCGAGGACGAAGCCGACATCCGGGAGCTGATTCGCTACAACCTGGCGCAGGAAGGCTTCGTCATCGAGGAGGCGGCCGACGGCGTGCAGGCGCTCGATCGGATCGCGCGGCGCACCCCCGATCTGATCGTGCTCGACCTGATGCTGCCCGGCCTGTCCGGACTCGAAGTATGCCGCAAGCTGCGCGCGGCGCCGCAGACCGCCAACCTGCCGATCCTGGTCGCTACCGCCAAGGACACCGAAGTCGATCGCGTGCTCGGGCTCGAGATGGGCGCCGACGATTACGTGGTCAAGCCCTTCAGCCCGCGCGAGCTGGTCGCGCGCGTCAAGGCGCTGCTGCGGCGCGCGCATCTGCTCGCCGAGCCCGAGTCGGCGGGCCTCTACGAGCGCGGCCGGCTCAAAATCGACTTCGATTCCTACCAGGTCTATGTCGAGGGCAAGCGCAAGGACCTGGCGCTGCGCGAGTTCGAGTTGCTGCGCTTCCTGGTGCAGCATCCGCTGCGCGTGTACAACCGCGAGCAGTTGCTCGACAAGGTCTGGGGGCGCGACACTTTCGTCGAGCCGCGCACCGTCGACGTTCATATCCGCCGGCTGCGTAAACATATCGAGCGCGACGACGCCAACCCCGAGCTGATTCTCACGGTTCGCAGCGTAGGATATCGCTTTAACCCGGACGCGCTTGGGTAGATCGCTCAACCTGCGCCTGCTGGCGGCAGTCGCCTTAAGCCTTCTGCCCGCGGCCATCGCGATGGCGGTGCTGGCGGGAGCGGGCTCGCTGCACCCGCTGTGGGCGCTGGCGGCGATCGTCGCGGGCGCGGCCGGCGGCGTGCTGTTCGCGCTTTCCATCTCCCGCAGGTTGGTGCGGCGCGTCGCGCGGCTCGACGCGATCGCGGCGGCGCTGGAAAATCGCCGCCCGCCGGCTCATCTCGTCAACGAGGACGCCGACCCGATGAGCCGGGTCGAGCGGCGCCTGCTCGCGGTCGCCGATTCGACGCTGGGCGAGCTGCAATCGCTCGGCGAACAGCGCGACGAGCTGGAGACCATCCTGCGCGGCATGACCGAGGCGGTGGTGGTGACCGATCGGCGCGGTGAAGTCGTGCTGCTCAACGGCGCCGCGCGCTGGCTGTTCGCGCTCAACTCCGACACCGATTATCGCGGGCGCGACTTCGTCGAGTTGTGCCGCGACCCGCGCCTGCAGGAGTTCGCCGCCGGCGCGATGCGGGCCGGAGACGGGCAGGGCAAAAGCGTCGAGCTCTTCATTCAGTATCCCGCGCAGCGCCATTTGCAGATCAACGCCGCGCCGGTGCGCTCGCCGGCCGGCGCGACTGCGGCGTGGGTGCTGGTCTTTCACGACATCACGCAGCTCAAGTCGTACGAGACCGTCCGCGCCGACTTTATCGCCAACCTCACCCACGAGCTGCGCACGCCGCTGAGCGCGATTTGCGGCTACGCCGAAACGCTGGTCGCGGGCGTCGAAGATCGCGAGGTGCAGCGACGCTTCCTCGGCATAATCCAGCGCCAATCGCGCCGCCTGGCGCGGTTGCTCGACGACCTGATTTCGCTGTCCAGCCTCGAGCGCGGCCTGATGCCGCTCAAGATCGAAGCGCTCGAACCGTGCCGGGTGGTAGAGGAGGCCGCCGAGCTGATGCGCGAGCAGGCGCGCCAGCACGAAGTCGAGCTGGAGACGCGATGTCCGGCGGGCCTGCCGGAGATCGGTGGCGACCGCGATCGGCTGCATCAGGTGATGCTCAACCTGCTCGACAATGCGATCAAGTACACGCCGCGCGGCGGTCGCGTGACGGTCGAGGCGCGCGCGGCCGCGTCCAACGGCGTCCAGCCCGCGCCGGGTGCCGAGCTGATCGTGTCGGACACCGGCGAGGGAATTCCGGCGGCCGATATCCCGCGCCTGACCGAGCGCTTCTACCGCGTCGATCGCGCCCGCTCGCGCGAGCTCGGCGGAACGGGCCTCGGCCTGGCGATCGTCAAGCACATCGTGCAGTTGCATCGCGGCCGCCTCAAGATCGACAGCCGGCTGCGCGAGGGCACCACGGTCACGGTCTGGCTGCCCGCGTCGGAGGGCTAGGCGGGCGAGGCGGTATGCGAGCGCGCTTCCGGCGGATGAGGGCGCGACCTTGCCAGCCGCCGCGCGATGGTCAATGATTGTGCTTCTCTGCGGCGCGCCCTTAGCTCAGCGGATCAGAGCATCAGACTACGGATCTGAGGGTCGGGGGTTCAAATCCCTCAGGGCGCGCCAATAAATATAAGGGTTTCGGAAAGCAATAGAGCTTGAGCGTTTACTCCATGTAGACGGCATGTAGACGCGCGGGCCTATTTCCTGCCTGTCGCGAGCATGAAGAACGCGCGGCCCGTATCTGCCTCGGCGCGTTGGTGTCACGTCTTCTAGCCCAAAAAAAGCCAACCGGTTCCGACGAACAGCGGACCGACCCCGGCGAACAGCATTAGCGCGCCGAACGCCAAGAGGATAATGCCCGCCGCCCGCCTGTTGGTTGTTCTGAGCTTGTCGGTTCCCCATCTGAACACGACGACTCCCCCGACAATCAATATCGGGAGCTTCGCGAAGGCCGGGAGAAGCGGCCAGACTCGCTCGATAGTTTCGGCACCGGGCATGGTGTCGAGAACATTACCGACCCGTCACGCCCACCGCCAGCCGCTGGGGGTCTGGGGGGGGGCGAGACTTCCCCACGCTTGCCGCGCAGCGTATCAGGGTTCACGCGTCGGAAAGTTTCAATTTCGGGAGAAGGGGGTTTGTTATTGTTATTGTCCGCGCCCCTCGACAGCCTGCCCAAGGTCAAGCTCTTGCGGAAACTCCAGTGATGGCGAATTCATGGGCAGGTTGACTGTTTTCCTGCGTAAAAGCCACTTCAGGGCAGCGGAGACAACCCGACTTGGAAGCCGATATTGTCACCCGCAAACTGAGCGGTCCACACCAGGTCGTTTGTGCCGAACCCGGAGGCTAGCGCCACCGATGGGCCAATCTGCGTGACGGAGTGTTGGTACGCGTCTAGAAATCCCAGGGGCGGGGTGAGTACGTTGTCTTGAGTGATCCCATCGATCAAAACGCCTAAATTGTGCGGCCCCAGAGTTAAAGGCGCTGCGGCACTCGTAGTCGAAAGGGTGCACTGTGATGACTCGCTTCCGATCTCGTTGACGTTTGAAAAAAGGGTCAAGCCCGCAACGCCTAGAAACGTAGGACTCCCCGTGAAATTCCACGTGAACGCGGTTGAACCCGTGTCCGTGAGTTGGACAAACCTGCTATAGATTGACATCTGCAAGTCGGTGCCGCAACTCTGGTTGTCTACTAAAGTCCAAGTCGCTGGAGTGGAGATCGCCCCAGCCGCCGCAGTGCTGCAAGTCCCCGTTGCCAAGCCCGTGCAACACTCGAACGGGCTACCCGCAACCGTGCAACTCGCGTTCGGGGCGGTCTCAATTGCGACCGCTGCCAGCAGAAAGTTGCCGCTCTGCACGTCATTGGGCAACTCAAGTGTGACACCGCTCGCGCCTTGCCCAGACGTGTCCGCTTGCGTTGCTGCCACGACTAGAGGAGGCACCGGCGAAGGTGTTGGCGTGGGAACCGGAAAGGATGGAAGCGAGCGCAGGCGAGACGCTAATGGGGCTTTTACCGGCGTGGCGGCCCCGACGATCTCCATCACCCCATTTCCCTCAGCCGCCCATACGTTACCTCCACCGTCCACGGCAATGCCGTCAGCATAACTCAGATAACCCGCTGGCGGGGGGACGCCGCTTACCGTCAAAATCTCGGACCCCGAGGAATTCAACTCCTGTACGTTCCCCCCCGTGTCCGCTATCCAGATGTCGTTCGAGCCGTCAACTGCAATTCCGAACGGCGCTGGTGTGCCGGGGACGCTAAACCCTGCTGTGCCGGATTGAACGACCCCGGAGGGACTGAACTCCATAACGCTCCCCGAGGCGACTCCGACCCATATATTTCCCGATCCGTCTATAGCGATCGCGTTGGGGAAAGTGCCCGCTAGCTGTCCTACGTCGCCTAAGAACGCCCCGCCGGAATTCATTTCTGTCAGGCCACTGCCGACGCTCGTGACCCATATAACGCCCGATCCGTCTATAGCGATCGCGCCTGTTGAGTTGGTTGTGGAGGAATGACCAAAGCAGCTACTACAAAAGCCCCCGTCGGGCGAGAGTGGAGCACCCGAGGAGCTGAACTCCGTGACACTGCCACCGTAGTTAGCCACCCAGACATTACCTTGGCTGTCCACTGCGATGCCCTGAGGAGCCACGTACTCACCCGCTGTTGCAGTAGCGACTAGAGCACCAGAGGAGTTTAACTTCGAGACACTCGCAACGTCGCCAGCGTAGGTTTTCTCGTTGGCCACCCAGACATTATCGGCACCGTCCACTGCTATGCCGTAAGCAGGGTGGGAACTGTCCGCCGTGAATCCTCCCGAAGGCGAGAGAGGAGCGCCCGAGGAGTTCAACTTCGTTACATTCCCGGTGCCGTTTGCCGCCCAAACATTACCTTGGCTGTCTACTGCGATGCCGGTGGCGCAGCAGATGGTTAGGCCCCCTCCAGTGAAAGTCAACTCTAATGTCCAGTCGCCGGGAGCCGAACTCAGAGCCGGTGAATACGGACCGCTCGAACCAAGGTTAAAGATCGCGTTGACGTTATTGGTCGGGAACCTGTTAATGTTGATGATAGCACCCAGCGTGTCGACCGTCGCCGATGGCAAGTTCGCGGCGGCGAAGAGATTCGTACAACTCGTTCCGGAGTTCTGCACGCAGTTGGCCAAGACATTCGCTAAGGTGTTGTACTTTGGATAGTTGCTCGAAGAAACACCGGTTTGGGTGCCAACCAAATTACCCACCCCCAACGCTGCACCGGCCAGCGCGTGAAACTCGTTATCAGCGATGTTGGTCTCGCCGGTGATGAAGTGTGACGCCATGTAGGCCGTTGCAACCGTAGTGAGTTCGTTAATCGTCACCGTTACCGAGGGTCCACTGATTGGGCCGACAATTGACACCAACCTGATCGCGCTGTTCTCACCTCCCCCGGCATTTCCGCCACTTGCTACGAGATAAAGGATCACGCCAGGGGGGAGCGGGTTGGTCGGGCCAATTGAAAAGCCGCCCCTCGAATCGGTGGTCCCTGAGCCAAGGAGCGTCGCATCGCTCCCAAAGCCAGCGGCCTCGAAAAGCATTACGGAAGAACCCGCGATCGCGCTGGGATTTGCTCCACTCGTTACCTTCCCAATGACAGTTATAGGTGCGGGAGTTGGCGTTGATGTGGGTGTCGGCGTCGGCGTCGGACTTGGAGTCGAGGTTGGCGTAAAAGCCAAGGGCGTGCTAGTCGGCGAAGCCGTTGGTGTCGGAGTGGGAGTCGGTGTTGGCGTCTGGGTCGGAGTCGGCGTCGGCGTTGGTGTGGGTGTCCGCTGAACCGTGGTGGGAGTGGGCGTAGGCGTCGGGAGCTTTCCTTTCGCAGAGCCGCTAAGCTGGACCTTGACCGATTTGGCGCCCTTGCTGGCCGCACTCGTGACGGCGATCTTTCCCGTGAAGGTTCCGGGCTTAACCGGCTGGAACTGGACGGTCACAGTCGCAACTGTACCAGGCTGAAGCGTGGCCGGGACCGGGGCCGAGACGACCGTGAACGCTGCGCTTCCGGTCGGCGCCGCGACCGCAATCGAATCGAGCGCTGCGGTGCCGGTATCGCTGATCGTAAAACTCTTGGTTGCAACCGTGGGGCCGGTTTTGAGATTGATGGCCTTGAACGCGATGGTCGCGGGCTTTACCGCCAGCCGGCTGAAGGGCGCGGGCGTAGGTTTAGCCTTGACCTCGGGATTTGTCTGCTGGGCCGAAGCGCTCGGGGCTGCCAGATCCGTCCCGAACAGCAGGAGACTAACGACGAGCGCCAGCGCAGTTACCAAGCCCAGGCGCGCAAAGCGGGCATTAAATTCGGCAGTTGACGGCACGGCAGTCTCCCCGGTGGAGAGAGGACTACACAGGTCGCATAGCCCTTTAAATTGAGATTTGCAAGCACACTATAAAGCGGCGAACCCCTGAACGATGTGGTCGTCAAACGTGGTCGTCAAGATTGGCTCGCAAACGAGCGGATCACGCTAAGTATCTGACTTTATTAGTGGTGGGCAGGGACAGAATTGAACTGTCGACAAAAGGATTTTCAGCCCCTTTCGGACGAACCCGAAAAGCCTAAGCCGGACAAGGAATCTTGAGCAATCATGCGGAATCAAGCTGATTTACAGGGCCGATTCGATTCTGCCGGTTTCGGCCTGATATCGCCATTTTCGACCGCCTACTGACACCAGAAACTGACACCGGGGCCAATCGGAGCCAGAAAAGCGCCTCAAGCCCCCCCGCGAGCCATTCTGACCCCTTGGGGTGGGACTCCGGGCACCAGGGGTAGAGAGGGTGGTCAGGGTTTCTGCCTTCAGCCGTTCACCGGCAGTTGCTGGCGACAAACTTCGGCTTCAGCGTGAGTCTGGCGCTATAGTCAAGATCGGACTTTCGTCCCTCTGGGTCAGAGGGCACCAGTTGTATCCGAGCGAATCAAGTTTAGGGGACCTCTCGACGAGCACCAGCACGAGGTAATTCCTCACATTTGTACTGATCGGACCGAGCCGGGATTGTGGCACGAGTGATGCTCAGTCTGAAAGCGGCTCAAGCGTATTTTGACTATCCGACCAGTCGGTGAAAGACTCCGCGTCGCTTGGAAACTTGGATTCGCGCCTCGGGGGGAGCGTTGGGGACAAAAAGGGCGGTTCCGGGAGGGCGCGCGCTTGGGATGCGAAACAGCAGGCTCCTTTAATGGCGGACCGAATAGCGATTGAGCGCAGCCGCTTCTGGTCGGGCGCAGCGCGGCCGAGATTCCTCGTCGCGATGCTCGTGCTGTCGGTGCCCGTCTGCTTGATGCTGATTCAGCCCGCTCCGAAAGCAAGTGGACCTATAATCGATGCTTCGGACTCGCCGCCGAGCGTTTCGGGCACAACCTCGTCTGATACGACCAGCGACGCAGCCACTTTCGTGACAGTCAACCTACCCGCGAAAGTGTCCTCCGCACTGATCTTCGGCGGCCCGCCGACGACTAGCGGCGCGTTCTTGCTGGCTGAGGTCGCGGTACAAACGGCCCAGAATAGCCTTTGCACGGCAGGGCCCTCTCCTGGCCCGGCTGCGCCGTTTGCTTGCTGCACCGGGGCGGGCAT
>Ga0181521_10007825_pt1 | contig 11163 bp, 9 predicted proteins | sample PEATcosm2014_Bin_32_FD_119764 | JGI IMG/M metagenome (GOLD analysis project Ga0181521, IMG submission 119764) | Peatland microbial communities from MTU Mesocosm Facility, Houghton, MI, USA - PEATcosm2014_Bin02_60_metaG | ecosystem: Environmental > Terrestrial > Soil > Wetlands > Peat | place... | reverse complement strand
CTCCAAGACGCGGTAGCCAGCCATGTCCAGGCCGCTCCGGATCAGACTCCGCGAGAACGCCGAGGACTCGGCGACGAGAATCCTCTTGCCGCTTGCAGACCCGCCCGTGCCCTGGAACCAATCCGCCGCGGCGGCATGAATGACCTGGTTGAGATCGAGGAAATCCGCAACCTGTTTGCCCACTACCGCCGAGCCGAGAAGACCCTGACGGCTGGTCTTCTGGCGCACCGTGACGGCGTCTTCCGCGACGTCCAGGATCTGGTCGACCACCACGCCCAGGCTGCGCTCGCCATCGTTGAACACGATCACCTGCACCGGATCGGCGGTCTGATCCTGGCCGGGCGCGCCGGATTCGAGTACGGCCCGGAGAGAAACCAGGGGGAGGATGCGGTTCCGATATTGCACCACCTGGCCGCCGCCCGCATGCTCGATCGACGACTGCGGGAACTCCTCGAGCCGGGCGACCAGAGAAAGCGGAACAGCCAGCCGCTCGAAGGAACCGGCCCGGAACAGGAGCAACCGCTGTTGCTCGATCCCCGATTGGGTCTTCTGTTCCGCCGCTGCGCGCGCCTGATCGCGGGATTCGGCCAACACCCCGGAGCGCTGGCCGATACCGAGCACGTCGAGGATGAGGGCTACGCGGCCGTCGCCCATGATGGTCGCGCCGGCGTACACGGTGAGCCCTTTCAACTGCTTACCCAGAGGTTTGACCACGATTTCCTGGGTATCGTTGATGCCGTCCACCACCAGGCCAAACTGCCGGTCTTCGGCTTGCAGGACCACCATGCTGACAGCCTCGGCCCGCTCGGCCGATTTCAGCCCGAGCACTTGATTCAAGTGGGTGATGGGCAGAAGACTCCCGCGCCGGCGGTACACCGGTGTGCCCTGCACATATTCGATGTGCTTTTCCGACGAATCTCCCTCCAGACGGATCAATTCGAGCAGGCTGACCTGGGGAATCACGAATCGTTCGCCACCGCTGGTGATCACCAGGCCGGGAATGATAGCCAGCGTGAGTGGAATTTTGATCTTGACCGTGGCGCCTTCGCCGGGCCGGCTGAACACATCGACGACGCCGCCGATCTTCTCGATGTGAGACTTCACCACATCCATGCCGACCCCCCGTCCCGAAACGTTGGTAACGGTTTCCGCCATGGAGAAGCCGGGCAGGAAAATCAGGTTCAAGGCCTCCCGATCGCTCAGCCTCTCGGCTTGTTCGGGCCGTAGAAGCCCTTTGTCGAGGGCCTTCTGCTTGACACGGGCGATGTCAATCCCCGCCCCGTCGTCGCTGATTTCGATGTTGACTTGCCCGCCTTCATGATAGGCGCGAAGGGTCAGTCTTCCTTGTGGCGGCTTGCCGATTCGCAGCCGGACCTCCGGCGGCTCGATGCCGTGGTCGCACGAGTTCCGGACCAGGTGAACCAGCGGGTCCTTGATGGCCTCGATGATGGTCCTGTCGAGCTCCGTCTCGGCGCCGTCCATCTCCAGCCGGATCTGCTTGCCGAGGGTCACCGCCATGTCGCGCACCACGCGCGGCAGCTTGTTCCAGACCATCCCGATGGGCTGCATGCGCGTCTTCATGACGCCTTCCTGCAGCTCGGTGGTAATCAGGTTGAGCCGCTGTGAGGTGGCGTTGAGAGCGGCATCCTCGCGCTCGGTGTTGAACTGGAGGATCTGATTGCGGGTCAGTACCAGTTCCCCCACCAGGTCCATGAGTTTGTCCAGCAAGCCGACTCCCACCCGGATGTTCGCATCCGCCACGGCGGAAGGCTTCGCGGGATCCTCGGCTGGCTTCTTGCTCTCGGCAAGCTCGGGGGAGCCGCTGTCGTCGGAAGGTTCCGGCACGGGGCCGGGCAAACCGCCCGCAGCGGGCTGGCCGGAACCGCACTCGCCCTTAGGGCCGGTTGTCAACCGCACCGCGACGCGCAGACGTTCGGTCAAGTCCTCAAAGCGGTCCGGACCTTCCTCCCCGCTGGCTTCGATGGAGGCCAACACCTTTCGAGTCGCGTCGACTGTCTCCAGAATCAGGGACACCAGGGACGGAGTGAGCTCCCGCTGACCATCGCGCAACTGGCTCAGGAAGCTCTCGGCCTGATGGGTGATGCCTTCCAGGGTCGAAAACGCGAGGAAGCCGCACGTGCCCTTGATGGTGTGAATGGTGCGGAAGATGCTGGCCAGCAGCGCCGCGTCCTTCGGGTGCTTCTCGAGTTCGACTAGCTCCTGATCCAGGCGCGAGAGGTTTTCATGACTCTCGACGAGGAATTCACGAATCACGTCCTGATCTTGCATGCGCTTGTCCTCCATGGGCCCCCAAAGACTTCGGTCCCTGGACGCTTGCCGCGTTGGGTCCGCACTTCCTGGCAACCTGTGTTCCCGTCTGTGGCGTGGTGCTTCGTCGCACAGAAAACACATCGGCCGGTGACGCGGGAATCTTTATACCGGGATTTCCTAAGCAAAGGCTTCGCCCTTGCCAGTCAGGAGTCGGAGGTCAGTAGCGCAAAAGCGGCGGGGTCTTTACGTGTCAGGACGAGAACGGCCGGCAAAGAATTAAAGACAATCGCCGTGGGCGCCGATATGACTCTTGGAGGTGCGGGAATGGGCTCCGTCTCTTCGACTAACCCTGGTTTAGAGAGTTTGCTCCAGACTCTTTCCAATCTCAATTCACCGGTGCTGTCGTCGCCAACGACGTTATCGGCTTTGCAGAAAGCTCCGGCCGCCGACATCGTCCAACTGAGCGTGGCGGCCACCGAGTTACAGGGTGTGGATGAGATGTTCGGAATCCCGGATGGCTCCAATGCCGGCACGAACAGTATTCTTACCAACCTGGAGGATCTGGCGACCGGATCAACCGGGACGGCAGCAGCGGCGACGGCTGCCAACGGCCAGTCTGCCGCATCTCCGGCGGAGCAACTCGACAATTACCAAACAGCCTTGCAGGCGGCAGAGACCCAAAGTCTGTTCGGTACCGGAACAACCAGCGCCCTTTCCAATTCCCTATTTGACTTGAGCGGTTAACGTGGGCGCCGATCGATTCACCCTGGTCCACAGCCGACTTCGAAAACAGGACGCATTGTCTATTTCAGCTTGCCCGCGGGGAAAGCGCGCGAAAGCTGTCACAGAAGTGCAGGATCTACTGGAACATGCAGGTTTTGCCGCCTAAGCCGGGCAGAAGATGAGCGGCTTCGGGAGGAGTGCCGGACGCGGCTTGTGCAGGTTGCCGCTTCAGGATGGCCCGTCTAAGAAACATCCCGCTGAGGTTTGGGCACCGGATTGCCTGGTTCTCAGGAGCGAGAGGTGGTTTACAAGCTCCGTCTCGCGGGTGGTGAGCGATGCCAGCGACCGGAGAAGAGCGCCCCTATCGAATACCCGAAGCCGTTATAGACGGACGTTTTGCAAAGAAAAGAGAAGAAAACAGATGAAACCGAGCACGCAGGATCAGATCGAAGGCAAACTTCACGAACTGAAAGGCAAAGCCACAGAGAAGGCAGGACAGGTCACGAACAATCCTAACCTGGCCGCTGAGGGCCAAGACGAGAAGCTCGCTGGCAAGGTCCAAAAGAAAGTCGGCCAGATTGAAAAGGTGTTCGAGAAGTAAGCGAACCAGTCACTGCGCAGTGCATTTTGTGGCAAAGGCGACACCTCCCGGCTGGTGAACGGCTCGCCTCGGCGCGGTCGTGATCCAGTCCTGGCGGCCCGGTCGACGTCCAGGACGCGGAATGGTTGACATCGCCGGATCATGACGCCTTGGGCTGGATCAACTCCTGAATCTGCTCGACAGCCTGGGCCAGGCTCGTGAGCAATCGATCTGGTTGGGTTCGTTCGAAGCGCGCCTTGGCCTTCTCCGTATCGCCACCGAACCCCCAGACTCCGATTACCAGCTTGACCTTGGGAAAGCGTTCTCGAATCAGTTTGCACATGGTCCGCGCGGGTGTAAAGGCATAAGGCGGCAATGCGCAGATGCAGATGACGTCGTCTGGTCTGACCTCAAGCAAAGCCAGCATCTCCGCCAGGGAAGCGTGGGCTATCGGAAGAGACAGAGCCGCGTGGCCCGCCTGCTCCAGGATCTGCGCCAGCATGGCGGCCGTGACCTCATCGGCCCGATCGTTGGCGGGAAGGCAGATGATCCTGGTGATGAGACGCTCCGCCTTGCCTGATTCCGCCGCGGCAGCTTCGGCTGGGGGTGAATCGTGCGCCGGTTGGTACTCGGAAAGCTCGGTAATCAGGTCGTTGATGCTGAGAAAGAGAAACTCCTCCCTGGTCGAGTCAATGCCCCCTTTGTGGCGATCCTGCTCGGCCAGGCTCAAAGCCGGTATAAGCACCGAATCGTATAACTCCACCAGGGGCTTTTCTTTCAAGAACTGGTCCACAATCGCGTGCGCCTCCGGCTGGTCCATCGCCAGTAAGCGCTGGTAGATCTGAGCTTCCGTCCCCAGAACCACTTCATCCCCCAGCAGGATATGAAGAAAAGCGAGTTGAGGAACGTAGCGGCCCATCACCACCAGGCAAACCGTGAGAGGCGTAGACAGGATGAGACCGGCGGGTCCCCACAGAATAGTCCAAAAGACAGCCGCCACCAGCAGCGCCAAGGAAGAGATTCCCGTATTCGTCCCGTAAAGCCACGGCTCGACGAAGTTGGCAATGATCAGTTCGAGCGAAGCAAACAGCAGGAACACCAGCAGCGGCGGCAGCCAACTGTTAAAAGCCGCCAACGAGAGTGCGATGGGCAGCGCGGCGGCAACCATCGTGCCGATATACGGCACGATGCGCAGGAGGCCGCCGATGACTCCCCACAACGCGGGATAGGGCACGCCGATGCAGTACAGACCGAGTCCGAACAGAGTTCCAAAGCCGGCGTTGACCAGGACCAGCATCAACAGGTATCGGCTGACACGGTGCGCCGCGTCGTCGAGCGCTTGCGTCATGATGTTGATCTGGCCGAGTCCGACCAGCCGGAAAAAACGCTGTCTCAAGTCGAATCTCTTGACCAGCATGAAGATGGTGAAGATCAGGACAAGTCCTGTCAGTGCCAGAGGCCGAAGAACGGGCTGGGCCAGATCACGAAGGTAGTCCCATTCATTGGCCGGCTGGGGCACGATCTCTACGGGTAGAGGAAGCTCGGGAGTACCCGGCGCAGTGCGCTGCTTCCGATTCGGCACCGGAGGACCTGGGACCGGAGCCGTTGCCCCCGGGCTGGAAAGCTCGCGCGCAATTTCCTTCAAGCTGTTGGCCGCAAGGCCCAACGGTCCCTTCGTGGGAATGCGCAGCGCTCCCATCTTGGCGTCAATGTTCTGTTCGTACCTGGGAAGCTCTTTGGCGACGTCAACGAGCTGAATTGCGATGATCCCGCCAACGCAGCCGGCCGCCGCTATCGTTACCAGGACGGTCACGGCGACGGACGGCACGCGGCCGATGCGTGATCTTTCGAGGAGCGCGACCACGGGACTCAAAACGAACGTCAGAATGAGAGCAAATGCCAGGGGGATCAGAATTTCGCGGGCAAAGTACAGCGCCGCGATGGTACCAAACAGCATGACCATCGCCCAGTGATTGGAGCTTGGAGGCTGGCGGCGCGATGCGCTGGTGGCCACCGGTATTGAAGCACTGCGCGAATCAACCGCGTTGATCGCGGGACCCTTTTCGGGGGACTTGTGGTAGAACAGTCGGTTCCAGGAGAAAGCCATGTCAGAGACCCTTGGGGCGTTCCTGCCGCGAGAGGGTCCAAAACTCTTCGATTCGGCCCAACCCGATGACTGAGAGCCAGCCCGGCGGGGATACCGCACGCCAGTGACCACAAACCGGAGCCCCGGCCAAGCGCTCGGCAGGGGCCGACTGCCCCCGAAGCCAGTTCTGCTGCGGTCGGGGCAGGACGGACGATCCCGAAAAGCAGCCAACTCAGCTAACCGCGGAAGCCGGTAACACACTCAGGTGCACAATCTGCCCTTGTAGATGCAGATTCCGCAACTCATGTGAGCGCATCGGAGGGGAGTGCACTTGGCACACACCGTACTCGTCGTCTTCGACACCCACCCCGGCGCCCGCGCCGGTGTCCGGACAGCCCGGTCCCGGAAGAACGGTGAATGGGTTATGCTCGTGTGTTGGCATCGATCATGCTTCTTAATCAGTGAGTATGCAGAGGAAAACAGCTATTCTCGCCGTGTCTGCCTCATGTGTCGTGGTGGGTTTGGTGACTTGGATTGTGCTCCGAGGTCAAGCCGGCATTCAATACCGGACGGCGACTGTCGGACACGGCGACATCAACATCACCGTCTCGGCTACCGGCAACCCCAACGCCGTCGTAACCGTCCAGGTCGGCACGCAAGTATCGGGCGCTATCCTGTCCTTGTCCGCCGACTTCAATTCCAAGGTGACCAAGGGCCAGTTGATCGCGCGGATCGATCCGGCGGCTTTCCAGGCCAAGGTCGATCAGGCTCAGGCAAACCTCGACTCCGCGGGGTCTAACGTGGCCAATGCCGAGGCTGGCGTCCAGAAGGCCCAGGCGGGAATCCAAGCTGCCTACGCCGCCGTGGCAACCGCAAAGGCGAACGTAACCAAGGCGCAGGTGGCGGCTCAGGATGCCAAGACCAAGGCTGACCGCAGCGTGGCTATGAACAAAGTGGGTGTATTGTCGCAGGCAGACTTGGAGACCTCCCAGGCGACCTTCAATTCTGCCACCGCCGACCAGGCCGCCATCGCCGCAGACGAGCGCGCGGCAGAGGATAACGTGAAGGTGGCGCAGGCCGAACTGAAGGTGGCGAACACGCAACTGGCAGCCAACCAGGCACAGGTGAAGCAGTTCCAGGCGGCCCTGACGTCCACCCAGATCGACCTGCAGAACACCTACATCAAAGCACCGGTCGACGGGGTGGTAGTGGCGCGCAATGTGGACGTCGGACAGACTGTGGCGGCGAGCCTGGCGACCCCTACCCTGTTCGAAATCGCGCAGGACCTGACCAAGATGCAAGTGGACACGAACGTGTCGGAAGCGGATGTGGGCCGCGTGCGCGTCGGCCAGACCGTAACGTTCACCGTGGATGCGTATCCCGGGCTGGTGTTCAAAGGCGCCGTGACCGAAATCCGCGAGGCGCCCATCAACGTGCAGAACGTGATTACATACGACGTGGTGATCGGCGTTTCGAATCCGGACTTGAAGTTGTTTCCGGGCATGACTGCGAATGTGAAGATTCTCGTGGATCAGCGCCCGAACGTGCTAAGGGTGCTCAACGCGGCGCTGCGGTATCATCCGTCATCCGAGACTCCGTTGCCGGCCGCCGCCGGCAAGGGGGGATCCAAGGGCGCCGCGCCACAGCAGGCTGTCTGGATCCTGGACGCGAACAACAAGCCGCAGCGCGTCGTCGTCACGACGGGCCAAAGCGACGGCACGTACACGGAGGTTACCTCGGGCGCCCTGAAGGACGGAGACCGCGTGATTGTCGCGGAGGTGGCGAAGGCGACTGCCGCTTCTGGCGGCAGCCCCGTCCCGACCGGCGGCAGCAAGGGCGGCAGAGGGCCGGGATTCTGAGTGAGCGGCATGGCTGCGGTAATCGAAATCAAGGATCTGGTGAAAGATTACATGCTGGGGCAGGTTCCGGTACACGTATTGAAGGGCATCTCTTTCGAGATCGAGCGCGGCGATTTCGTCTCCATCATGGGACCGTCCGGATCCGGCAAGTCCACCCTCATGAACATTCTCGGGTGCCTCGACAAGCCTACGTCAGGGAGTTACACACTGGACGGAATCAGCGTCGCAAAGCTGAATCGCGACCAACTGGCGGAGATCCGGAACAAGAAGATCGGGTTCGTATTCCAGCAGTTCAACCTGCTGGCGCGGACCAGCGCGGCGGAGAATGTCGAACTGCCGCTGATGTATACCGACGCGTCCGCCCGCCAGCGGCGTGAGCGGGCCATGACGGCCCTGTTCGCGGTGGGACTGGCCGGGCGCCAGGACCACCAGCCCAGCCAGCTTTCCGGCGGCCAGCAGCAGCGCGTGGCCATCGCACGGTCGCTGGTGAACGAGCCCAAGATCATCCTGGCGGACGAGCCGACCGGAGCGCTCGACTCCAGGACCAGCATCGAGATCATGGCGATCTTCCAGCGGCTGAACCGCCAGGAGGGGATCACCATGATCGTGGTGACGCACGATCCGGATATCGCGAGTTACTCCAACCGGAACATTCACTTCAAAGATGGCAGGTTGCAGGCGGATGAGCGGATCGCGCAGCCGCGCGAAGCACTGAAGGACCTGGAGCAGCTTCCCGCCGAGCAACCGGAGGAGTTAGAGTCGGCATGAATAAACTCGTCGCAAGCATGAGGATCGCGCTGCGGGCGCTGCAGGTTAACCGCACGCGCTCGGCGCTCACCATGTTGGGCATCATCATCGGCGTAGCGGCGGTGATCGCCATGGTGGGTGTTGGCGCGGGCGCCACCGCTAGAATTCAGGCGCAGATCCAGAGCATCGGGAGCAACCTGATTATGGTCACGGCGGGCAGCATCAGCAGTAACGGCGTGCGGCTTGGCTCCGGCGTGGGGGTTACCCTGACGGAGGATGACGCCAATGCCATCGCCACGGAGTGCCCTTCCGTATCGGCCGTCTCTCCGATCGTGCGGGGCGGGGTACAGGTGGTATACGGAAACAACAACTGGGCTACCAATGCCCAGGGAGTGACTCCGGATTACATGACCATCCGCGATGCCACCATGATGTACGGACAGTTCTTCACAGCCGACGATGTGGACGCGGCCGCCAAAGTCGCCGTGCTGGGTGAAACCGTGTCACAGACCTTGTTTGGCGACGCCGACCCTACCGGTCAGGCGGTCATCATCAAGAATGTGCCGTTCACCGTGGCGGGCGTACTTACGCCGAAGGGCCAGTCGCCAACGGGCCAGGACCAGGACGACGTCATCCTGCTGCCAATCTCCACGGCTATGCAAAAGGTGCTCGGGGCCAACAAGGCCAACGCCAAGGCGGTAGGCTCCCTCATGGTGCAGGCCATCGGGCCGCAGGCCATGGACCAGGCGCTGCAGGAGGTGACGGACCTGCTGCGGGAACGGCACAAGATCCTGCCCGGCATGGAGGACGACTTCACGGCCCGCAATCTGACTGAGGTGTACGCGGCCCAGGAATCCTCGGCGCAAGTGATGTCGATTCTGCTGGGCGCTATCGCATCCGTGTCGCTCATCGTGGGCGGCATCGGGATCATGAACATCATGCTGGTTTCGGTAACCGAAAGGACGCGCGAAATCGGCCTGCGGCAGGCCGTCGGCGCCAAAACGCGCGACATCCTCTCGCAGTTCCTGGTGGAAGCGGTGACGCTCTCGCTGCTGGGTGGGATTATCGGGATTGTCGTCGGGTTAACGGCTTCGTTGCTGATCTCGCACTTCGCGCAATGGTCGACGAAGGTGAGTCTGCTGTCGGTCCTGATGGCGTTTGTGTTCTCTGCCCTGGTGGGAGTGTTTTTTGGCTACTACCCGGCGCGCAAAGCGGCATTCCTGGATCCGATTGAGGCTCTCAGGTACGAATGAAGTTCGCCGCTAATCCCAGATCCAGCGGGCGCCGCCCCATTCCCTTTCCCATACCTCCCAATGTCCCTCCCATCGAAACTCGATCAGCATCTCGGAATCGGCGCGAGTATCGCCGCGAGGGATCGATGGACGACTCGACAGACCTTCGCACTTCCCGACGAGTGCGTTTTTGAGTATCGCTTCTGCCCGCGACCAGTCTTCTTGATCCGATCCAACGGGACAGCCGCTGTCCAGCCACAATTGATACGCAACTGTGGCGATTTCACTCTCAGTCGGGCTGCCGGTTGCGGCGGTTTCGACGCGCACCCTTACGGTGCTGGCTTCAAGCGCTATCTTTGCAGCGTCCCTTGACATGGTTTCCGACGCCTCTTGGAGGGCCGTCGCGTCCGTGCCCGTTCTCCTTCCTCGTCTTGGCATGGTTCCTTCCTTCGAAGCCCTGTGGGTTGCGCGACTCAGGGCAAGCTCAAGGCTTGGCTCGATCCAGCCTCGCGCTTTGTATATCAATCTGGGGGTGGCTCACGACCGCCAAGCAGCGGACTTGCCCGCCACAGCTAAAAGGCCCGATCGATAATAAGACCTTGAGCGCTGAAGTAATTATGTAGCCACTCCGGGACGTATGCAAGCGGAGCAAGACTCCCCAAGCCGGGCAGGGAATCTGGAATGTACCGTTGAGTACCACTGTTGTACTTCGCAACAAATCAGGCTTTCTGGTGGCTGCTGCCGTGATCGGCTTTCTTGCGGATCCGCGGGTCAAGGATGGCGGCTCGGTGCGCACGGAATAGGACCCCGGAGGTCCGAAATGGAAGTTCCAAAATGCAGGTCGCGAATCCAAGGAAAAGGGCTGGTGGATGATATACGGCACAAGACCCCGGAGTCGAAAATGAAGATTCCAGTTCAAAAACTGTACCTCACGAGAAGAGTAGAAATTGGCGTCGTTGCATTGTTCGCGGCTGCCGCGTTTCTTGCCGAATTTGCCGCGGCTCAATCGCCGGTAACCAACCGGTAACCAAACGGTCGGCGAGTGAAATAGCGGCCCGCGCGCGTGCCCCCGTGTTGCGGCCCATGCGCGCCGTAATACCGGGCGACCCGGTAGGAACGCCGCCGACCGGGTGGACATGTGCCGGCAACTGCGGCACGGACACGGCTGATGGCGTCGTGACGCTCTCACCACACGGCAGTAGCAGGTACGACTGGGTCTCGACAAACGGCGGCACAACAGGGGGGTCGGTGCACTTCCAACAGGCGCGCTGGGCGAGGAGACAGACGGATCTACGCTGGCCACTCGTAGCGCCGCCGCATAAGATCAGGTAAATTCAGGAACCTTGGTTGACGTGGCCCGATGGTCCCGCTCCCGGCGGTCGAAGCGGGACCTGTCTAACGGCATCTTACTTAACAGGTTGGGGTGGCCGATTTAAGTTCCAGCCGCTGGCGGCTTTTCGATGCGCAGGTATTCCACGTCCGAGGTGGCGATCATGCCGGTATCCATCATCTCTTCCACCTCGGGAATCAGCCGTCCCAGGTTTTCCGGCGAGTCCACAATCGTGACCACAATCGGCTGATCCTTCCGGATGAGGTGATGACGGTGGATTTCCGCCGTCTCGCCGTATCCTTCCAGACCGCGAAACACGGTGGCGCCGGCGATCT
>Ga0181521_10007824_pt1 | contig 11164 bp, 8 predicted proteins | sample PEATcosm2014_Bin_32_FD_119764 | JGI IMG/M metagenome (GOLD analysis project Ga0181521, IMG submission 119764) | Peatland microbial communities from MTU Mesocosm Facility, Houghton, MI, USA - PEATcosm2014_Bin02_60_metaG | ecosystem: Environmental > Terrestrial > Soil > Wetlands > Peat | place... | reverse complement strand
GCACCTGGAGCGTCTGCGGCTGGAAAAGAACATGATTGAGTCGGCCATTGCCGATCTGGCGGCCTGGGATGCCCGGGAGAGCGAAGTGCTGTACCGGGTTCACCCGCTTACGGGCGGGGATGTCTTCGGAATCGCGAGCACACGGGAGTGGATTGCGCAGGAAGAAAAACGGCTGCGCCTGAGAATTGCCGATTGCCTCCGCGCCATGGAAGCGAGGACCGCCGCTGTAACGGAAGCGCGCCGCAGGGTGCGGCTCATTCAAAAACTGAAAGAGCGCCGCCAGGCGTCCTGGAACGAGGAAATGAATCGCCAGTCGGAAGAACTGGCGGGCGACGCGGCCATAGCCGGGTGGCGGCGCAGGCACGCGCCATCCGCCGAACCGAATCGTCCCGCAGCTTCCGAGATACCTTAAGCAGGCGAATTAGTTGCTGGATACTCTCGCGAGAACATCTTCAATCATCTGATCCAGAACCTCGGGGTGGATGGGCTTCGCTAATGTCGCATCTGCTCCCAGCAACTCGGCCGTTTTCAGAAACTGTCCTCCGAAAGCGCCGGACATCGCAATGATTTTGGTCCCCGGAAGTCTCCGGCGGATCTCCCGAATCGTCTCGACGCCTTCCATATCCGGCATCACGAGATCGGTCACCACAAGGTCCGGCATCGGTCCGGCCTGCAGCATACGGAGCGCGTCCCGGCCATTACACGCGAGCAACAGCTTGTGTTTCTTTCCCAGAAATTCCTCAAACACAGCGCGCACGGCTTCCTCATCCTCCACGACAAGGATGGTGTGCGAAACGGCCGCTCTGTCCAGCGCGCAGCGAACCTTGGCGGCCAAAGCTTCGGGAGAGAACGGCTTTTGCAGATATCCCGTTTCCGGCCCGATCTCCGCGGCGACGCCAGCCGTTTCGTCGGCGTATCCCGACATGTAGATCACTTTCGTAGCCGGACGGGTCTTGCGCAGCTCCTGCTCCACTGTCTTGCCATTCATTGAGGGCATGACCACATCCGTGAGCAGAAGGTCGACAGGTCCTGCTTGTTGCTTTGCCATTTCCAGTGCTTCAGCCCCGCTGCGGGCTGCCAGCACCGAGTAGCCATAGGTCCGGAGCGTTTCCACGGCGAAATTGCGTACGGTGTCCTGATCCTCCACCACTAATACCGTCTCAGATCCGGTCATTTTCCCCGCCGCACCCTTCAGGGGAGCGCCATGGGGGAGAATCCCGTCCGCCGCAAGGGGGAAATGAATCCTGAACTTGCTACCCGCTCCGGGCGCGCTTTCCACACGCACGAATCCGCCGCATTGGCGCACAATGCCGTACACCGTGGACAACCCGAGTCCCGTACCCTTGCCAACGTCTTTGGTGGTAAAGAATGGCTCGAAGATGTGGCGTATGGTCTCTTCGTCCATGCCCGTTCCGGTGTCCGTCACTTCCAGGAGCACATACGCGCCGCTGGTCAGGACAGAGTCTTCCGGCACGTCGCCTGGCGTCACTTCCAGGTTAGCCGTGCGAACTGTCAGTCTGCCGCCGGCGGGCATGGCATCGCATGCATTCACCACGAGGTTCATCAGCACTTGCTGAACCTGACCCGGATCGATCACGACCTCGTCCCGGAGCGCCTCGAAAGAAGCTTCAAAATCGATGTTGTCCGGCGTCAGGCGCCGGAGCAGGTTTTCGGAATCGGCGGCAGCGGCGTTCAGCTTCAGCAGGCGTGGCTCGGTAACGCTGTTACGGCTGAACGTGAGCAACTGCCGGGTCAGTTCCGCGGCGCGCTCGCCGGCCATGCGGATCTCCGCGAGTTGCCTTCGCGCGGGATCGGCCTCGGAAGAGCGGGTCATCAGCAGCGCGCTGTAACCGTTGATCACGGTCAGCAGGTTGTTGAAGTCGTGTGCGACGCCGCCTGCCAGCCTGCCCATGCTTTCCAGCTTCTGGGCCTGGCGGAACTGGTCTTCAAGCTTTTTTCTGTCCGTGATGTCGGCGAGCGTTCCCACTACGCGCGCGGGCAAGCCTCCGGGGGTGCGCCGAACAACCTTCGCGCGGCAGAATACCCAGATATACTCGCCCGACTTACAGCGCATCCGATACTCGTCCGAGTACAGGTCTTTGCCGGAGGCTTCGAACTCGCGGATTCCCCGTGCCACGCGTGCGGCGTCATCCGGATGGATTCGGGAGTAATGATCCTCAGACCGCCGCGGCAGCTCATAGGGTTCGTACCCCAGCAGGGCATCGTAGCGCGGGTTCTCCTGTATGTCGCCGGATTCCAGATTCCAGTCCCCGTAAGCGTCCTGTGTTGCATCGAGAACAAGTTCCAGGCGCTCGCGGTTCATCCGCAGCTCGGTTTCCACTTTCTGTTGCTTTCGCTTTCTCTCCAGAGACTCCAGGGCAAAACAGATACTCTCAGCAACCTCCGTGGCAAGTTTCTTCTCTTCCGCGCTGAAGAAACCCGGCTCCGCCGCATAAAGGCGCAACTCGCCGACAAGTCCTCTCTCGCAGCACAAAGGCAACAACAGGTACGAGCGTACGTTGAATTTTTGGGCCGCTTCCACCGCCTTCACCCCGCCCGGAATCGCATTTGCCTGCCAAAGATCGTTGCATATGACAGCGCCGGCCTCCCACAGCGATTGCCCGGTCGACCGGAGATCCACCGAAGCGCCGTGCGGGATGGCTGCAATCTCATCCAGGTATCCTGCGGACGCGCCCGCTCTGGCAACCGTACCGATCTTCCCGGTCTCCTGTGCCAACATGCCAATGGCCGCGATGCTGAATCCGCCGCAGTCCGCTGCAATGCCGACCAATTCCTCGAACAAAACGGATTCCGTGGGCGCCGTCACAATGGCCTGACCGCAACGGCTGACTACAGCATAGAGACGGTTTAAACGGGCGATCTGCTGCTGGGTCTTTTTCCGTTCCGTGATGTCGCGGGCCATCGACTGCCGGTATTCCACCCCGTCGACCTCCACCACCCTGACACTGTGTTCCACGGGAAAAATACTGCCGTCCCTGCGCCGCGCTAACGTTTCAAAGACCACGCTCTTCTGCTTCTCAAGCGCCAGACGGGCACGGTCGTATTCGGGCTTGGTCCCCGGCGCGCGAAGTTCCCGGACATTCATACGGAGCATTTCTTCGCGGGAGTAGCCATAGATTTCCGTCGCGCGCTCGTTCACTTGTACGACTGGTCCGCCGTCGCCCTCAATCACGGAGAGGAGCACCGCATCGTTTGCAAATCGAGTCAGATAATCGTAGTGCCCGATTAACTCTTTTCGTTCGCGTTCGGCGCTGAGTTGCTGCCGCCAGAAGTGAAGCACCTGTTGCCGCCAGATCCATAAGACTCCGCCACCGCTCAGCGCGATGAGGAGTCCCGACGCCAAAGCCAGCAGGATCGCTGTCTCCCGCACGGCTGCATAGGCCTCATTTTCATCCATTGACGCGACGATAAAGGCGGGCTCACCGGAACTATTCATCGCTTTCACGACAGCGGCAACGGGACGTCCGGAGTCGCCCAGACCATCCACGCTTCCGTTTCGAACCATAACGGCTCTGACGAAAGGAGAGGTCTGCTGCGACAGGGGGATCACGACCTCTTCGGGCTTCGCACCGGATTCGCGCGAACCCACGCCGATAACGCGCACAGCGCCGTTTTCGCGCCGTACCAGAAACACTTTGCCGGTACGCTTCCCGGAAGTCCATTTCAGTACTTCAGGGAAGGGGCTTACCCATGGATCGAGTCCGAGAATCAATGTTCCAAGATGCACGCCGGAATGGGAAAACAAGGACGTGGAGACCGTGAAGTGCGATCGCACAACCCCGGCGCTTCGCGGATAGTAGAGGAAAAGGACCTGTCCGTTATCAGTCGTTTGGCGGCCAAGCGCTTTGTAAATTTCCTGGTCCGCCAGGGAGGACCCGCTCGTAAGGCGAATAGTATCGGCCGAATCGAGAAGTGTGACGCTGGCGCATTTGTAGCTTTGCCGGATAACCTCCATCCACTGGAGCACATGCTCCCGGGCCTCCGGCGCCCCCCTCAGCGCCACTTCCAGTTCCGGCATCATCGCGCTATCCCGTCTTGCCACCAGCGCATCGCCTTTGCGCTCCTCCAGCCACTCATTGAGCTCGTTGACTTTCAGGCCGACCAGGTCGCCAAGGTATTTGTGAAATTGCTCGCGGACCAGCTGTTTTTCCTGAGAGTAGGTCCGAAAGGCGGCAAACAGGATGCCCGCCACTAAGGTGAGGAACACAACCAGATGGAGAGTGCCGCGGACCGGAGCGGCGGGCGCACGTAAAGAACTCATAGAGACTCAAATGGATCGGGGCGTCTTCACATCGTAACAAACAAGGCGCGCCAGCAAGACGCCGTATTTGTCGTCGTCCGTCAAGGCCGCAAGGCCACGGGAGCGACTTGGCGCGCCGCGGAAACGTACGTTCCTGAAGACGTTATCTCACCGGTGCTGGTAACCAGGGCTGTCAGTTGTCCGACGATCTCCTGCAGGCTCCCCGACTGAGCGCTGAGTTGCTCGGCGGCGGCCGCACTCTCTTCCGCGGTCGCGGCCGCTTGCTGCGTCACCTGTCCCATCTGCGTAATGGCTCGCGTCACCTGGTCTGTTCCGCGCGCCTGTTCCACACTTCCGGAGTTCACACTGTCGACAAGGCTCTTCACTTTCGCGGACTGTTCAATCAGGTTGTGAATCTCCTTCGCGACCAGATCCGTCCTGACTTTGCCGTCGTTGGATCTCGCAATGGATTCTTCGATCAGCCCCGCGGTATCCTTGGCGGCCTGGGCGCAGCGCTGCGCAAGGTTGCGCACTTCGTCGGCCACTACGGCGAAGCCCATACCCGCCTCGCCGGCGCGCGCCGCTTCCACGGCGGCGTTCAGCGCCAGAATATTGGTCTGAAATGCGATCTCATCGATGACGCGAATGATCTTGGCAATCCTGTCGCTCGATACGTTGATCTCGGCCATGGCCACGACCATCTGCTGAAGGGCCTCCTTCGTCCGTCCAAAGCAGCGTTGCGACTCGCCCATCAGAGCGGCTGCTTCCGCGCAGTTCTGCGAGTTCCGCTGCGCCATGGAGTTGATTTGCTCGCTCGAAGAAGACGTTTCCTCCAGCGAGGCGGCCTGCGCCGAAGCGCCGTGCGCAAGCGACTGGCTCGCGGTCGACACCTGACTCGCCGCGCTCGCGATCTGGCCGGCGCCCTCCGCCAGCTCCGTGACCGCGCCCACAAGAACCCGATTGATACTTCGCACCATAAAAAACACCAGCGCCGCGCCGGCGCCGATCCCGGCGAACAGCATGACTACAATCCAGACTCTGCCGTTCGAAGCCGCATCCTGCTGGAGCGCGATTTCCCCTCTGGAAACTTGATAAAAGCCCGAAGCTGTATCCGTGACTGCGGTGTCGGCGAATTTCGCGAGCGAGGACGTCAGCGACAGGGAGTACAGCCCCTGAATAATCATGAGCGAGAGCAACGCGACTGCGGTTATTGCGAACTTCCTGCCTATCGTCATTTGGGAATTCATTTGTTCTTTTCCTTTGATCGTTACGCCGAACCGGCTGGTTATTCCTGCTGTCTGTGGCTTCTTCCCGCCGCGCCCATGCCCGAACGGCTCAGGGGCAGCAGAGATCGCCGGCTTTCCTGAAGCCGCTCTCTTTTGCTCATGACTTCGTTGATCCTGACGCCGTAGTTTCCGTCCACCACAACCACTTCGCCGCGCGCCACGACGCAGTTGTTCACAATGACCTCGACCGGTTCGGAGATGGAACGGTCCAGCTCGATGATCGATCCGGTAATCAGCTTCAGAATCTCCTGTACGCGAACCCTCGTCCGGCCGAAGGACACGCTGACCGGGAGTTCCACGTCCATGAGCAGGTTCAGTGTGCTGTGGGCTCTCGGGGAAAGCTCCTGTTCCGGTTCACCCGGCACCGGGACGAGGGCACCCTCTTCGGCAGGGGAATCCGCCGACGGGAACCTGGCTGTCGCCTCCAGCATTTCCCTGTTCAGCAGGAAGATCAGCGCCGGCAATGATTCGCCGTGGTGGCTGATGGCGATCTCGCATCCGGCCGTTCGGTCGTCCGGCGGCTCTTCCTCCAAACCCTGGGTGCAGACAACTTCCCGGCCGATCTGCGCCCCGACGGCGCTGGCAAAAGTGCCGAGCGATTGACGGACAACTTCGAGATAAGTGTCCCGCAGCTCGTTCGGGTCGGCCGAATCGACGCCCGCTGCGGCGAGGATACGCTGCCCCAGCGCGAGGCACGCTTGCCGGGCGGTGCCGATCCAGACGGCAGAACCGGGGGAAGCGTCGAGCACCTGCTTCCACCAGACAATATCTCCGTCAGGCTGCGCGGAAACGGCGCGGGCTTCCAGGTCCGGCCGTTCGTCCGCCATCGCCTCGAGGGCATTGCCGAACTCCTGCGACCATGTGGCGCCGAGCGCCAGTATCGGCTCGTTCCCCTGATTCACGCTGTCGTCGACCGTGTGGAGGGCCATTGGGTCTTGAGCTGGGCGCGGAGGCGCAGAACGGCGTTTGACTTAAGTTCAGCCACTCTCGATATGTGCAGATCCATCACCTCCGCGATTTCGCGAAGCGTCAGTTCCTCCCGGTAATAAAGTGAAAGCACAGTCTTCTCCCGGGGAGGCATCTCTTCAATGGCTTTGGCCAGGAGCCGTTCCAGTTCCGCTCGTTCGAGAAGGGCGGAGGGGAGGTTTTCCTCGGGATCCGGCAACAGCGACAGGAGCGTCTGACTGCTCGAAGGGCTGCTGGTCATTTCCAGACTTTCGAGATTCAGCCCCTGGACTTCCACCAGGCGCGCGCGGTAGTCCTCCAGCGACATGCCCATTTCGGCGGCGATCTGCTCTTCGCTGGGTGCATGCTGCAGCTTTTGCTGAGCCGTCTGTATCGCGGCTTCGATGTCCTTGGCCTTTTTCCGGCGGTGCCGTGACGCCCAGTCCATGCTGCGCAGGCTGTCCAGGATCGCCCCGCGAATCTTAAACTCCGCGTAGGTCTTCAGCTTCGTGTTCTGCCGCGGATCGTAGTTATTGATCGCCGAGATCAGACCGATCACGCCAGTCGAAATCAGGTCGTCAAGACAAACGCTCCTGGGCAGTTTTTCGTGAAAACGCCGTGCGATTAAATGCACCTGAGGCAGATGCTCCAGAATCAGCCGTTCCCGCCGGCTTTCCGCCGTTTCGTCTACTTCTATAGCGTAGGGATGCATTGTTTTTTCAGGCCGCCGCCGCAATACCGCGTTGAGTTGACAGAGTTGGCAGAAGGCGAGCCGCGATGATGTCCGCGCAGGCCTCGGAGATGTCTTCGGGAACCCTGGGGCCCGTGGAAAAGAAGGATACGGGACGGCCGCTGCCCATCGCTTCGCTCAGAGCCGGGCCGAACACCGTCGTCTCGTCCATTCGTGAAAAGATCAGATGCGATGGCCGGAATACCTCCCAGGCGGAACGGATCCGGTTCATATCCCCGCAGCGCGCGGGAGCGGGCAACACCAGATGCTTCTGGATTCCGGCGCGGCCGGCCAGAAAATCCGCGAGCTCGCTGCCCTCGCTCAATTCGCCGAGGCTGAAGCCGGGCGTGTCGATCAGAATGAGACCGCAGCTTCTATGCTCTTCCAGCAGCAGCTTGAGAGCGCGCGCGGACTGCGCCAGTTCAAAGCGCATTCCGATGACCGCCGCGTAACCCCGAAGCTGTTCGGATGCCGCCACCCGCAGGTTGTCGACCGATAAAAGTAATCCGGGTTTGCGTTCCTGCAATCCGTAACGAACCGCGAGCTTTGCAATGGCGGAGGTCTTGCCCACCCCGGGCGGGCCGATCAGAGCCACGACCGCCGCGCCGGAGGATGTGCCCGTCAAGCCGGTTTCCACGCGAAATACGTCTGCAATGCACGCCGCAAGCGCGCAGCGAAGATCCTCGCCGGACGCTTCGAGCTTCGAGGACGCCATCCTGAGCGCGTCGCCAAAGCGGCGTGGCCCGCCCGCGGGGCCTGCCTGAGGCCGACTGGAAAGACGCTCCAGCGCGGCAGCGACCAGTTGCTGCGCCAGATCCGGATCCATATCCGCATTCGTGAGATGCGTGAGGATCTCTTTCGCGGAGCCGGCGCCGGAGCCCGACGGGTCGCCAGCCTGGGGCAGCCAAGTCTGAATCTCCTTCCGGATTCCCCTGATTTCTGCGAGCATCGCCTCTAATGAACCGGCGGTCACGGCGGCTTCCTGAACGGTTTTGCCCGGCTCGGCTGCAGGCGTCCGCGGGGGCCGGCTCAGGGCACTCTTCTCGGGCACCTCAGTTGCGAAGACGACCTCGTACTGGCGGGCCTTCCCCGGTTCCGCGGGCGCGAGCCGGCTGGTTACCAGGATGGCTTCACCACCCAACTCTCTGCGCGCATTTTCCATCGCGATCTGTACCGAGTCGGCGAAGTAGGACTTCATCCGCATATTTTTGTGGCCCTGGACTCTGCTAAAGTTCATCGGCTCCGCCCGCGCCGTCTGAGCGGAACGAGCGGAATCTGCGATGCCGGGCCGGAGGAGAGCATGACCAGTTCCACTGCGAAAATCGGCTCGCGGCGGAATCTCGTTGCAAAAGGAAGGCTTATTCGGACATTCAGGGAGACGTCCCTGGCGCATTCTCAGCGGTGACGAGTTGTCGCTGGCGAATTATGCGCTCCAGTAACGGACGGGCGGCGCGATTTCGCCCATGGCGCCCCAGGGTAAGGCCGCTGCCGGCGCCGGCGTCGCCGTCTCGGGCACCTCCGGCACCGCGGGCGTTTGAGAACTTACAGCGACCCACGCCTCGCGGAGCGAGACCAGGAGTCTCTCCGTTATCGCAAGGCCTTCGTCGGTCTGCCGGAAGTTCGCCTCCAGAAGGCTGCGCTGCATAAAGTCGTACAAACCAGCGAGGCGTTTGCTTAAGTCGCCGCCCGCCTCAAAGTTGAGCGATCGGCTGAGTTCGATCAGGATGCTCACGGCTTTCGTCACCGCTCGGCTGCGGGCGCGAATCTCACCCGAGGCCAGACAGCCCCGCGCCGCACGGACAGCATCGATGGCTCCGTCGTACAGCATCACCACGAGTTCGAGGCGAGTGGCGGAAAGAACGCGAACTTCTAAAGAGTCTTTGTAGGGATTATCCAGCATGGGTCCGAAACCCATATCGGCCATCCGCACTCGTTTGCCGCAAAACGCGATCGGACGGACTGGCCGATAAGCAGGGCGTACGCGATGAAGCGGAGCGAGACACATTCGGCCGATGCCAACCCGCGGCGTGCCCGGGGGTACCGGCGGCTTCTCTGTTCGGATCTCATTACCGTGCAGTGGAGAAACGAACGCGGGAACCTGCGTGAGGAGGCGGCGGTTCTTGAGGACTATTCCGCAACCGGGGCGGGCATGTATATCGCGACAAGAATAGAACCTGGCGTGGCCATCACGATCTGCACCGACTGGGAGTCCTTCGTTGGTTGGGTGCGCCGCTGTGTTTGGCGCGATAACGGCTACCTGCTGGGTATCGAATTCGACGAGCCGCGCCCCGAAGAAGCATTATTCACTCCGGACCACATGCTGGATCCCGAAGACCTCGGCCTTTGACCTCCCTTGCCGCAGTGGCCGGACGCGATCCTCTGGCTGTATTCTTAAGGGAGATGTAAGGAGCGACAGGCATCTCCACCAATAGACAGAGCGTCCCGCAAAATCGGATAGTTGCATTGGACAAATAGGAAAAAGCAGGGAGGTGTATTTTTTGTCGCCCTGCGGTGTATACTCGACAAGACAATGTTAAGCACTTTAGCTATTCGAACCCGGATTCTTCTTAAAAGAACGAATGCCGCCTTTGATCGACTGGCCAGTTTTCCCGGAACTCTTCGGGAAATACCTGCAATTATCAGGGGGGACGGGATCTAGGCGGTGGAAAGCTTCGGTTACACAGACCCCCAAACGACGGAGGTCATGGAGCCATTCACGGGGTGGCCCGGTGACCTCGGCAGCAAGGTCTTCCAGGACGCGGGAGATGCGATGCTGCTGGTCGACAGGGTGGTCCTGGATTGCAACCGCAGCGCTCTGAGCCTGTTCCACGCCCGCAAGGCCCAGCTGGTTGGCCGCTCCCTTCAGGAGCTGTATCCGCCACAGCAGAAAGACGGTTACGATTCCCGCGTGGCCGCGCAACAATACGCCAAGCGGGTCGCTGAAGGTGAAACCCTCCGGTACATATGGAGTTTTCTTCGACCCGACGGGACCCGTTTCGACGCCGGCGTGACGCTCAGCCGGGTAGGAGACGCGGGGAGCAACCTTCAGCTCGCGATCCTGCGCGAACTTCCGGGAATTCAGGCGGTTGCGGAGACGGAGGAGCTTCTGGCGGAGCGCACCGCGCAACTGGTAGCCGTAAGCGCTGAACTCGACGCTTTTTCTTACTCCATCACGCACGACCTGTGTGCGGCCATTCGGGGCATTGCGGCCTGCAGTCAGATCGTTATCGACGACTACAGCGCAAGTCTGGGCGAGGAGGCAAAGCGATGGCTCCTTCATATCCATGACGATTCCATGCGGCTGGACAGGTTCACCGAAGCCCTGCTCGATCTTTCCCGCGTCTCCCGGGTGGCTCTCCATCCCGCGAATGTCAATCTGACCTCCATCGCGCGGGAAATTGGCGCGAACCTGAAATCCGGCAGTCGGGACAGAACGGTGAAATTGGAGGTTCAGCCGGGGTTAGCCGCGCGCGGCGATGTGGCGCTGATTCGAACGCTCCTGCAGAATCTTCTGGAAAATGCCTGGAAGTTCACGTCGAAGAAGACCGATGCCAGGATTGAGTTCGGCTGCCTTCCATCGGATGCTCTTCAAAACGTCTTCTATGTTCGGGACAACGGCGCCGGTTTCGATAAGGCTCACGCCGATCGATTGTTCGTGGCGTTTCAGCGTCTGCACAGCGAAAAGGATTTTCCGGGCAACGGCGTTGGGCTGGCAATTGTGCGGCGCATCGCTCACCGTCACGGAGGAAAGGTCTGGGCGGAAGGCGGGACGGGTGTGGGCGCCACCTTCTTCTTCACCCTTGGCGGGCGATCGGCGTAGATGAAAGAATTGCGCATCCTGGCCGTGGAAGATTCGCGGCGGGATCTGGATCTGATCGTGCGCGAGTTTATGCGTTCCGGCTACAGGGTCCATGCCGAACGAGTGGAAACCGCGGAAGAAAT
>Ga0181521_10007822_pt1 | contig 11165 bp, 8 predicted proteins | sample PEATcosm2014_Bin_32_FD_119764 | JGI IMG/M metagenome (GOLD analysis project Ga0181521, IMG submission 119764) | Peatland microbial communities from MTU Mesocosm Facility, Houghton, MI, USA - PEATcosm2014_Bin02_60_metaG | ecosystem: Environmental > Terrestrial > Soil > Wetlands > Peat | place... | reverse complement strand
CTAACAGGACACTTGGACACTGCCACGTTGCATTATATCCGTTAATACACTCAAAACACCAGTCACCAATCACCAGTCACCACTTACCCATCATGCATTTTCCCGCTGATTTTCCTTCAAAAGCACCCCCGCCAATGCGCACCATAGCCGGAACTGATTAATTGAGCATGATGCAAGAATTCTCCGCGCTGGACGGCGCAATCCTGATTGACAAGCCCGCCGGGCCGACCTCGCACGACGTGGTGGATGCCATCCGCCGGCAGTTCGGCATCAAGAAGGTGGGCCACTGCGGCACACTCGACCCGAATGCCACCGGCTTGCTCATCATCGTGCTGGGCCGGGGCACCAAGCTGTCGGAGAAGCTGATGTCCGATGACAAGGTGTACGAGGGGGCGATTAAGTTCGGCGAGACGACCAACAGCTACGACGCCGACGGTGAGTTGGTGGCGTCGCTGCCGGTGCCGCCGCTGACGCTCGAGCAGCTCAATGAGGCGGCAGTGCCGTTCGTCGGTGATCTGATGCAGACGCCGCCGATGGTTTCGGCGGTGAAGAAGGACGGTGTGCCGCTCTACAAACTGGCGCGGAAAGGGATCGAGGTGCCGCGGGAGCCACGGCTGGTGCATGTGTACAACTTCCGCTTCAGCGCCTACCGGGAGCCGCTGGGCCAGTTCCGCCTGGCCTGCACGAAAGGAACCTACGTTCGCAGCATCGCGCACGAACTGGGGCAGAAGCTCGGCTGCGGCGCGCACCTGGCGACGCTGCGCCGGGTGGCCTCCGGCAAGTTCGATGTTGCGCAGGCCATCCCGCTGGCGGAAGTGCTCAAGCTCCCGCCGCGCGAGCTGGAAAAGCGCGTGATGCCGTTCTTGAAATTAGCGGGCGGCGGAGGAGGTTAATTGAGCTAAATGAGTTAAATGGTTGAATGGGTTAAATGGGTCAGGCCAGATGGCCGGCCTCATGCAACCACTGCAACTTTGCAACTCACGTAACCGATTTAACTCTTTTAACCCCTTTAACTCTTATGCGAATCATCCACGCTGCGAACGAGCTGAACCCAGGCGGGCGCAAAGTCTGCCTGGCCATCGGTTTCTTTGACGGCGTCCACCTCGGGCACCAGCAAATCATCCGGCAGACCCTCACGGACGCCGGGCAGCACGAGGCGATTGCGCTGGTCATTACCTTTGACCGCCACCCGAACACCGTGGTCGCCCCTGGCCGGTTGCCGCCCCTGATCTATCCCCTGCCCCGCAAGCTGCGCGCGATTGAATCACTGGGCGCCGACACCCTCCTGCTCATCCATTTCGACAAGGCCTTCAGCGAGCAGACCGGCGAGGCGTTCATCCGGGGCCTTACGCGCGACCTGGAGCACGTCCAAAGCCTCTGCGTCGGGGTGAATTTTGTCTTCGGCCACAAACGAGGCGGCAATGTCGAGTTATTGAGAACGCTGAGCGGCGAGCTGAAATTCATGCTGCACGGCCTGGCGGTGGTGTCGCTCGATGGCCGAGCCGTGAGCAGCACGCGCATTCGGGAGGCGATTCGGGCCGGCGACCTCGACCGCGCGAGCCAGATGCTCGGCCGCGCCTATTCGCTGGCGGGAACGGTCATTCGCGGGGACGGGCTGGGTCACCAGCTTGGCTTCCCGACCGCCAACCTGGACGTAACGGGCCTGGCCTTGCCGCCGCATGGCGTGTACGCCGTCCACGCTGAGGCGGGCGGCAAGACTTATCGCGCGGTATTGAATATCGGCCTCCGCCCGACCTTGCAGAATCCGAATCCGCAGTTGCGGGTCGAGGCGCACCTGATTGATTTCGCCGGCGAGCTTTACGGCCAGGCACTGGAAGTCGCCTTCGTGGACAAGCTGCGCGCCGAAGCCAAATTCCCCTCGCTGGCCGAGCTGCGCCAGCAAATCGCGCGGGACATCCTCGAAGCGCAGTTGCGGTTTTAGCCGGGAAGTTTCATAGCGTGTAGCCGCCGACGGCAGTCGGCGCTGATTCTCAGGCCCGAAAGATGGCGCCAACTGCCGTCGGCGATTACACCTTGCAGGCGATTTGTGCGAGGTATGAGAATTTCGGGTTAGCCTCCGCCTAAGGCGACTGCCGGGCGCGGTAGAAGCGCTTGCTGAGGCCGGTGGTGGAGTCGGTGAAGTTCGTCGTGCCGGTGTTGTTGGTCAGGGTGGCGTTCGTGGTCCAACTCAGCAGGTTGCTCGAAGCGAGGATTTGCAAGTGCTGGCCCGGCGTACTGAAAACAGTGAATTGGAATTGGCCCCCGGCCAGGCGATGGGGCGAGAGGAGCTGAAACGGCGTAATCACGTTGAAGGGAGTGCTCAACGCCGTGTGGCCGGCGCCATCGTCGGCCTTTAAGACAATGTTGGTCGTGCTTTGCGACACCGTAAGGTTCCCGCTCCAGACGCCATTCACAAAGCTGCCCGAGGAAGTCGGGCTGACGGCAATCGAGTTGGAGAAAGCAACCGAGTAGCGCAAATCAACCAATGGCCCCTCGCCGGTGCCATAGACCGTGGTGGGGAACACATCGCCGTAAGAATAGTAGAAGTTCTGCCCAACCGTGCCGTTGGCAAAGGTGGTTGGCCACGACGAGGGGAGGTAATAACCGTGCATGCCTGCCGGGAGATGAGAGGCGACGCGATAAGTCGTGCCGCCGGTTAGGGTGATCGGCGTCGCCAGCGCCGCCTCGACCCAGCTTCCGGAGGCCGACACGGCCTGGCTGGTAAGAAGCGTCCCGCTGCCTGTCCAAATCGAAACATTGTCAGTGCTATAACCGCGGACGGCGGTTACCTGGACGTTGGTGTTCGGCGTAAACGCATAACCGAGCGTCATCTCGGAACCGTACACATAGTAACCTGAACTCAAGCTCCCGATGACTGTACTGGAGGACCCGAGACCGGTCGCGTAAGCGCTTAAGGCCACCGGGCCGGTGAAACCGGCGACCGGCCCGTTGGTAAGATTCTGGGCCGTAATGGTCACGCCAAACGGCGTGTTGAGCGATTGGGTTGAGGCAAGCGCGCCCCACACAAGATGGTCAATGACCGTGGTCAGCATGTTCATCGTCAGGTTCACGCCCCACTGGTTGCCGCAGGTGGTGGTTTGATCCGAGGAGGTCCCGGTCGAGACATTGGTGCTGACCGAAGTGTAATTGGTCCTGGTGATGGTGATCGCGTAAGACGTAGCGGAGGGGATTCGGGCGAGGGCGTAAATCCCATTGGTGTCAGTAGTCGTCGTGTAAGTGCCGCCGCCGATGGCTTTGACCGTGGCGTTGGTCACTGGCCGGCCAATCTGGTCCAGCACCCGGCCGCTGATGATCTCGCCGCTGCCATTCGTGTAGGCGTTATAGACACAACCACTAATAATGGTGAAAGTGTAATCGGTAGTGTCGATCAGAGGCAGGTCATACCAGGCGGTGGACGCCCCTGACCAGCCCAGATTCAAGTGGGTGTAGAGGGTGGAAGCACTGTAGCCGTAACCATCCGCCACAACCGCATGTCCCACGTCGGAGCTTGTTTCTATGCCCAGCAGTACCGGGTAATGGGCGTCCAGGTTGGGATTGATCATGCCGACCAGATAGGCACTGATATCAGTACCATAGTTGTTGCGGCCCCGAATGGTGCTGCTGAAATGGAAAGTGCCGGTTAATGCGGTCCCGGCGTCGGTGAGGTCAGATTCGGAGCCGCCGGCGGCATACGACATATTCACCGTGGCGCCGGCATCAGCGGTCAGCGCGCCGATGGCCTCGCACTGGGTGGTGGTCGGGTTAGAGGGAGGGACCAGGGGCATGTTGCTCCACACGTAGGGGCCGCCTTGGCCATCGCCGCCGAGCAGGGTATACCACTGCGCAGAGCCATTGTTGTAAATCTCAAACTCTGCCGTCCCGACGCCCGTGGTTGGGAACTGATAGTACCGCAGGAGTTGGGCCATAGCCGTCGCCACACAGCCCGCCGGATAGTTGGTGGGGTTTCCGGCCCCGTAGGGCGGAGTGTAGTAGTTGTAACAGGCGGTGCCGGCATCGGCGGCGGTTTGCTGGTCCCAGGTCGTCTGCGTTAGGGGAGCGATCCTCACATCCGACACGCTAACAATTCCCTCAGGCGTTGGCCCGTTGGGCGCCGGCCCGCCATCCTCGCCGCCAAGCCGCCGCCACTTCGCCCGGGCCTGAAGAGCACCCTTGTCAGAGGACACCGCCCCCGACTGCCGCGCGTGGGCCACCCGCGCCGGCAGGTCCTTGCTTACCAATGCGCCCAAGGGATTGTCCTCCGACGGATCGAACTTGCCTGCGCGGGCAAAGCCCACAATCGGCTCCACCAAGTCATCTGCGGCGACAATGACAAAGCCAAACGGGTGCAGATACACGACATAATAAACGGGGTTGCCTCTCTGGTCGTTGAAAGTGTCCACTCGCTGGACAGTCCCGCCCAGGGTCTCCCCAAGGGGCGTTCGGTCCACACTCAGCCAGCCTGTCACCACCGCCGCCGCTTGCTTGGAGGAAACCGGCGCCGCCGTTGCCGCTGGCCAGGAGGCGCTCAGCAACGTCACGAGGATCAGGCCCGCGAATGCGGTGCCGAACCGTGAGACGCTAACGGATGGGATGGTTTGCATGAGGTTCTTTGTTTCTCTGGCTTATGGTTTGATCGGTGTTTGCTAATCAATATACACCCGCGCTGCTCTGCCGGCAAACGAATCGCGGCGTGCCCTCAAACCAAACGCCGACGCATTCCAACGTCCGGCAGACCAGGTCCGCGGCATACAAAACGACGCCATCCCTTGCCGCGACCCAGCGCTGTTATATCGGCTTCGGGGGAGCAATTCAAGTACCATTTCCCCCTTTTTCCCTTGAACGCATTTTCTGGTTTTCGTGTCCATCGAACAGTAATATTTCAGAACCAATGAATACCGGAATCAATGCCATCAATGAGGCAGTGCAGGAAGCCGGGGCGTTTGTGCGCCCGCTGTTCAACGAATTAGGCAAGGTGATCGTCGGCCAGACGTACCTGGTCGAACGGCTCGTCATCGGGTTGCTGGCCAACGGCCATGTGCTGCTGGAAGGCGTGCCCGGCCTGGCCAAGACGCTTTCGGTGAAGTCGCTGGCGAACTGCCTGAACGTCAAGTTCTCGCGGCTGCAATTCACGCCGGACATGCTCCCTGCCGATGTCATCGGCACGCAGATTTACAATCCGCAATCGGGGGCGTTCACGACGCGCAAGGGGCCGATCTTCGCGAACCTGGTGCTGGCGGACGAAATCAACCGCGCGCCGGCCAAGGTGCAAAGCGCGTTGCTCGAAGCGATGCAGGAGAAGCAGATCACCATTGGGGAGCAGACGTTCAAACTCGAGGAGCCGTTCCTCGTGCTGGCGACGCAAAACCCGATCGAGCAGGAGGGCACTTATCCGCTGCCCGAGGCGCAGGTTGATCGCTTCATGCTCAAGCTCAAGATCGGCTATCCGTCGCGGGGCGAGGAACGGCAGATCCTTGACCTGATGGCCCGCACCTCCGGCACGCCGACCACCAGCGCGGTGGTCGAGCCTAAGCAGATTCTCAACGCCCGCCAGGTCATCAATGACATTTACATGGATGACAAGGTGAAGGATTACATTGTTGATCTGGTCTGCGCGACGCGCGACCCGGACCAGTACAAGATCGCGGTGAAGGAGTTCATTCAACTGGGGGCCTCGCCGCGCGCGACGATCTACCTGACCCTGGCCGCCAAGGCTTATGCCTTTCTGAAGGGGCGCGGCTACGTCACGCCCCAAGACGTGAAGAGTATCGGCATGGACGTGCTGCGGCACCGGGTCGCGATCACTTACGAGGCCGAGGCCGAAGAGAAAACCAGCGAGATAGTGGTGCAGAAGATATTTGATGAATTGCCGGTGCCATGATCCCGCGCGAGATTCTCAAGAAGATTCGGCAGATTGAGATTCGGACCAACCGTTTGGTGAGCGAGACGCTGGCCGGCCAGTACCACAGCGTCTTCAAAGGCCAGGGGATGGACTTCGACGAAGTGCGCGAGTATCAGCCGGGCGATGAAGTCCGCACCATTGACTGGAATGTCACCGCGCGGATGAACCACCCGTTCGTCAAGAAGTTCGTGGAGGAGCGCGAGCTGACGCTGATGCTGGTCGTGGACGCCAGCGGCTCGGGTTTATTCGGCTCGCACGCGCAGTCCAAACGGGAGCTGGCGGCGGAGATTGCGTCGGTGCTGGCCTTCTCGGCCATCCGCAACAACGACAAGGTGGGGTTGATTCTTTTCACCGACGAGGTCGAGAAGTTCATTCCGCCCCGCAAAGGCCGGCGGCACGTCCTGCGCGTCATACGCGAGGTGCTGTTCTTTGAGCCGCGTCATCGCGGCACGGATTTGAACGGGGCGCTGGAGTTCCTGCTGCGGGTGACGCCGCATCGGGCCATCGCGGTGGTGATTTCCGACTTTATCGGCTCGCCGGCGGTGGCGGCGGGCACGCGCCGCGGCAAGCTGCGGCCCCAGATAATGCTGCTCGAATCGCTGGCCCAGGCCTCGTTCGCCCGGCTGCGCCAGGCTAACCGGCGGCACGACGTGGTGGCGGTCCAGATCGCTGACCGTTATGAGCTGGAATTGCCCGCCCTCGGCCGGCTGGTGCTGAACGACGCCGAGACGGGCGAGGTGGTTGAGATCAACACGGGCGACGAGCGCAAACGCGCCGCCTTCGCCGAGCGGCAGGCCCGCGCCCAAGCCGATCTGGCGCGCCTGTTCCGCTCCGCCGGGATTGACGCGATCCGCTTGCGCACGGACCAGCCTTACGCGACGGAGTTGGGCAAGTTCTTCGAGACCCGCGAGAAGCGGCGGCTGCACGGCTGAACATGAGTCTAAAGTCTAAAGTCTGAAGTCTAAAGTCCAAAGTCCACTTTGTGACACGCAACACGCAATACGTCTTTGAGTGATGGCCATCACCAACGTCCATCCTAAGTCTTTTATGGCCGGCGCGGGCACGAACGACCTGCGCGACATCAAGCCGCCGATCGAGATTCCGAGCGGGTGGGCTTGGGTCGGCTGGGTGTTGGGCGCGCTCGCGGTTGCGGCCTTGGCGTTTTGGGCCTGGCGTTACTGGCAAAAGCGGCGCGCGCAAGCCGCGGTCGTCCCGGTTATCCCGCCCCACATTCGGGCGAAACAAAAGCTGCGGGAAGCGCTGGCCATGATCGGCCAGCCGCGCGAGTTCTGCATCCTGGTCTCCGATACGGTCCGCTGGTATCTGGAGGAACGGTTCGATTTCCATGCGCCGGAGCGCACCACCGAGGAGTTCCTGTATGAGTTGCAGGGGACCAATCTGCTGACGCCGGACCAGAAGGAGAGCCTGGGCGAGTTCCTGCGCCGCTGCGACCTGGTCAAATTCGCCAAGTACGAACCCGGCCAACCCGAGCTTGAAGACCTGCACGCTGCGGCGCTGCGGTTGGTGGAAGAGACGGAACCGATAATGGCCGAACTGCAAGCGGTCAAGGCGGGTGAGCAGACATGAAATCCGGAATCCGAAATCCGAGGTCCGAAGGAAACCCGAAATCCGAAGTCCGAATCGGGCTTGGGGCTTCGAGCGTTGGCCGTGTTTCGGAGTTACGGCTGTGGACTGAAGCGTCATGACCTTTGGCCATCCATATTTCCTGCTGTTGCTGCTGTTGCTGCCGGTCTTGGGCTGGCTGAAAGGCAAGCAGGGCAAGCCGCCGGCCTTCGTCTATTCGTCGGTCCAACTGGTGCGCGGGATTCTCAATGTGACCCGCACGCGCTCCGGGGCCTTTCTGGCGGCGCTGCGCTGGCTTATCCTTGCGCTGCTGCTCATCGCGCTGGCGCAGCCGCGCCTGACGAAGAGCGAAACCAAGATTACCGCCAGTGGCGTGGATATCGCGGTGGTCATTGACATGTCCTACAGCATGGCGGACGAGGATTTTGAACTGCATGGCCAGCCCGCCGACCGGCTGACGATGGCGCGCGAGGTATTGAAGGGGTTTATTGACAAGCGGCCTAATGACCGCATCGGCCTGGTGGTCTTCGCCACCGATGCGTACACCGCCGCGCCCCTCACCCTGGACCATGATTTTGTCTTGCAGAACCTGGAGCGGCTGCACCTCGGGACGATTGATGGGGGCTCGACCGCGATCGGGGCGGGCCTGAGCACGGCGATCAACCGCCTGCGCGAGTTGAAGTCCAAGAGCAAGATCGTCATTCTGATGACCGATGGCCGGAACAATGCCGGCAAGGTCGCGCCGCGCACGGTCGCCGAGGCGGCCAAGGCCCTGGGCGTGAAGGTCTATACGATTGGCGTCGGCAAACGCGGCGTGTCGCGACGTCCGCGCATGGACCGGCAGGGCCGATACCTGAGGGACTACTTCGGCCGGAAGATCTACGACCCGGACCCCGAGGACCTGGATGAGGACGTTTTGCAGGAAATCGCCAATATGACCGGCGGGAAATACTACCGCGCCGACAACTCCCAAAAGTTCCAGTCCATCTATGCCGAGATTGACAAGCTGGAGAAGACCGAGGCGGAGGTGAAGAAGTTCGCGCATCATGAGGAGCTGTTTGCCTGGGCCATCACGCCCGGGCTGGGCCTGCTCCTGCTCGAAGTTCTCCTGCGCCATACGATATGGAGAAGACTGCCGTGACGCTAAGTCCGAAGTGCGAAGTGCGAAGTCCGAAGGAGCATTGCGACTTGCCTCCTTTATTGTCTAACCCTCCAAGTCGGCTTCCAACCTTGGACTTTGGACCTCGGACTTCGGACTTCGGGCCTCGCACTTCGCACTTCGCACTTCGCACTTCCTTCGCATGACCTTTGCCAATCCACATATACTCTGGCTGCTGCTGGCGATTCCCCCGGCGCTGCTGGCCTTCTTCTGGTGGGCCGGACGCACGCGGCAGCGGTTGCTGACCCAGTTTATCCAGGCGCGGCTGTTGCCGGCGTTGACCATCGGCATCTCGGCCACGCGGCAGAAAATCCGCGTCGGCTGTCTGGTTATGGCTGTGGTCTGCCTCATTCTGGCGCTGGCGCGGCCGCAATGGGGTTTTGACTGGGAGGAGATGAAGCTGCGCGGGCTGGACATCGTCGTCGCCATTGACACCTCGAAGAGCATGCTGGCGGAGGACATCGCGCCCAACCGGCTGGCGCGGGCGAAACTGGCCGCGCTCGAACTCATGCAGCGGGCCCGGTCCGACCGGCTGGGTCTGGTCGCGTTCGCCGGCAGCGCGTTCCTGCAATGTCCGCTGACCATTGACGACGCGGCCTTCCGCCAGAGCGTCGAGGCGCTCAACGTGAATATCATCCCCCTGGGCGGCACGGCCATCGCCGAAGCGATTGAGACGGCCCTGACCGCTTTCAAGGAAGGCGACAACTACAAAGTGTTGGTGCTGTTCACCGATGGGGAGGACCATGATTCCGGCGCGCTGGAGGCCGCGGAGAAGGCGGCCAAAGCCGGCCTGCGCATCTTTACGATTGGCATCGGCACCGCGGAGGGCGAATTGTTGCGCATCAAGGACGCGCAGGGCGGCAGCGATTATATTCGCGACGAGCAAGGCAATGTGGTGAAGTCGCACTTGAACGAGCGGCTCTTGCAGCAGATCGCCGGCGCGACCGAAGGCGGCTTCTACCTGCCCCTGCGCGGGGCCAAAGCCATCGACACGCTCTACGACCAGGGTTTGGCCAAGCTGCCCAAGTCCCAGCATCAGGAGAAACTCGTGCGCCGCTACCACGAGCGGTACCATTGGCCGCTGGCGGTGGCGATTGTCTTGTTGCTGGTCGAGATGCTTTTCCCGGAGCGCAAACGCGAGTCCAAAGCAAAACCGGCGGTTGCGCCTTCTGCCCAATCAGCTCTCGGCACAGCGACGACAGTCCTGCTGCTGCTGCTCTTGCCCACAGCCCTCCGGGGCTCTCCGGCCAGCGCGCTGCGCGAATATAAGGCCGGGGAATACGAGCAGGCGCTCAAGGAATACCAGCATCTGCTGGAGCGCAAGGGGGACGATCCACGCCTGCATTTCAACGCGGGCGCCGCCGCCTACCGCAACCGGCAGTTCGAGGAGGCGGCTAAACAATTCAACGCCACCCTGGCGTCACCGGATTTGAAACTCCAGGGGCTGGCTTATTACAACGAGGGCAACGCGCTTTACCACCTTGGGGAACGGAATCCCGACCCGAAGAAGCGCACGGAGTCATGGGAGAAAGCGCTCACGGATTACCAGAGCACGGTCAAGCTCAACCCGCAGGATGCGGACGCGAAATTCAACTATGAGTTCGTGAAACGGAAGCTGGAGGAGCTCAAGCAGCAACAACAACAGTCGCAGCAGAACAAGTCCGACCAGCAGAAGAATCAGGACCAGCAACAACAGCAACAGAACCAACAGAAGAACGACCAACAGCAACAGCAGCAAGCCCAGCAAAACCAGTCGGAGCAGAAGAAGGATTCATCCCAGCAGGAGCAGCAGGCCCAGCAGAAGAAACAGGAAGACCAACAGCAGGCCGCCAATCAATCTCAGGAGCAGAAAGACCAGCCGCAACCGGCCCAGCAATCACCCGAGCAGCCGAAGGACAAAGGCGACGAAAAGGAGCAGGAAGCGGCCGCGGCTCAGGCGGCGGGCCAAATGACGCCGCAACAGGCGCAGCAGTTGTTGGACTCCCAGAAAGGCGAAGAGCAGATGCTGCCCCCCCAGTCCACCGGGAAACCCGTGGATCGCAGCCGGCCCATCAAAGACTGGTAGCGCCGAGCTTTACTGAGCCGGCGGCGCCTTCGGAGCGTTCTCGGCCTCGGGAGCTGTCTTGGTTTCGGGAGCTTTCTCCGCCTTCGGAGCCTTCTCTGGTCTTGGGCCCTTTTCTGGCCTCGGGCCTTTCTCCGGTCTCGGACCTCTCTCTGGTCTCGGACCGCGATCACCTCTCGGGGCATAGGGCTTCCTCTCGCCGGCGTGAGGTCTTTCACCGGCAGCTTCGGGACGCCGCCCGCGTTTCTCGGTCCTCGGCTCTTCCTTCTTGGCTTCCGGGGCGGGCGCGGCGGGTGGCGCGGGTGGCGGCGTGGTGCTCTCGACGCGCACCTTGAGGATCGTCACCACATCCGCATGCAATCGTAACTCGACGTCCTGGTCGCCCAGGGCGCGGATGGGGTGTTCGAGGTGAATCTTCTTCTTGTCGAGCGTGACATCGAACTGCGTCTTGAGTTGGTCGG
>Ga0181521_10007821_pt1 | contig 11165 bp, 7 predicted proteins | sample PEATcosm2014_Bin_32_FD_119764 | JGI IMG/M metagenome (GOLD analysis project Ga0181521, IMG submission 119764) | Peatland microbial communities from MTU Mesocosm Facility, Houghton, MI, USA - PEATcosm2014_Bin02_60_metaG | ecosystem: Environmental > Terrestrial > Soil > Wetlands > Peat | place... | reverse complement strand
CAGGCGTGGGCCGCACCAGTTACAGCATTCTGGCGCAGGGCCACATCACGCAGATTCTTTCGAGCAAACCCGAAGACCGCCGCCTCATTTTCGAGGAAGCCGCTGGCATCACGAAATACAAGAGCCAGAAAAAGGAATCGCTTCACAAACTGGAATACACCGACCAAAACCTTTTGCGCATCGCCGATCTCATCCGCGAAGTGAAGCGGCAAATCGGTTCGCTCCAGCGCCAGGCCGGCAAGGCGCGCCGTTACAAACAGATTTCCCAGGAACTCCAGCACCTCGACACGCAACTCGCGCGCCATCAATTCGACGTGCTGCAGGCTGAAATCGTTGAAAAACAAACCGCTGCCGAAAAACTGCGCGGTGAAATTGAAACCGGCTCGGCCGACGTTTTGCTCTGTGAAGATGAAATCAAGCAACTGCGCGAACGGCTTTCGGAACTGGAACACGAAGTGGCCGAAAAACAGCAGCGCGGCCTGGAATTGAAGGGCGAAGCGGACCGGCACGAAAGCCGGATTCAATTCGACGAGGAACGTTTGCGCGAGCTTGCCGCGCAAAACACCAGGGCTTTGACCGAAATCAACCAGGCCGAGGAGCGTTGCCACGCCGCGTCCAGTGAATTGAAGGCGGTGGTGGAGCGGTTGACCGCTTCGGAAAACGCGCTCCTGCAACATCGCCTGACGCTGGAGCAGAAACAGTGGGCGTTGAACACGGTTGAGGAAGACTTGCGCCAGCGGCAGGAAGCGTTGCGTAAGGCGCAGTCCGAGGCGTTCGCCGCGGCGCAGGATTTGACGCAGATCCGCAACGAAATCACCGCGCTCGATCTGCAAAAGCAGGGCAACAGCATCCGGCTCGAAAAGCTTTCCGCCGAAAAAGTGCAACTCGAAGAGGAACGCACCCGGCTCGAAGCGCGCCTGCAGGAATTCACCGCGAGTGTCGAGGTGGAGAAGTTAAACGCGCAGACCAAGCGCGGCTCGGTTGAGCAGCGGCAGAACCGGTTGCGCGAACTCCAGGTGGAGTTGCAGGCATCATCCGCCGAGCAGGATCAATTTTTACAGGCGCAGGCCGAAAAACGTTCGCGCCTGAACGTGCTCGAGCAGCTCGAAGGTTCGCACGAGGGTTTCAGCGCGGGCACCCAGGCCGCGTTGCGCCAGTCGCGCACGGTCATCGGCTCGCTTGCCGACCGCATCCGCGTTCCCGACCAGTACGTCGTTGCCGTCGAAAACGCGCTCGGACATCACTTGCAACTGGTCCTGACCGAGCAGCCGGAATCCGCGCAGGAAATTCTCGCCGACCTCACCGCGAACAAATCCGGTCGCGCCAGTGTCGCCGCGCTTTCACTGGAATACACCAACGACAAGCAATTGTTTTTTGAGGGCGAAATGTCGCCGGGCAGCGGCCTCGATGCGATTCAAAACGGGTTGCAAAAGGGCCAGGTCATTCATGCCCTGGCCGTGGTCCAGGGCGAGCCGTCGGTGGAAAAACTTCTAAAGGCGTTGCTGGGCCGCACCTTCATTGCGTCCGACCTGGCCACGGCCACGACCCAGATTCAAAACGGCCATGCGGGTTGCGATTTCGTCACGTTGACCGGCGATTTGCTGAGCCGGCACGGCATTTACACGGGCGGTTACTTGAATGGCAACGGCAATCCCAAGGCTCCGGCTTCGATTCTCGGGCGCAAAAACCAGATCACCGAACTGCAAGGTGAACTGACGGAAGTCCAGCTCCGCGTCGCCGCGATGAGCCGCAAACGCGGCGCGCTTTTGGGCGAGCAGACGGAATTGCAGGCCAGCCTGCAGCAGGCGCAGACGGAATTGCGCGAGCAGGAAGTCGCCATTGCCACGCGCGAAGGCGAGTTCAACGCGTTGCAGAATTCAAACCGGCTGCTGCACCAGAAAATTGAGACGGTCGTTTTTGAAGTTCAAAGCCTCGCCGCACAGGAGCAGGAAGGTTCGCAAAAGCGCAGCGCACTGGCGGCCCGGCTGAACGAGCTTGAAGCCCGCGAACGCGCCGGACAGGAACAAGTCGTCGCGCTCACGGCTGAACTGGAAAATCTGCGCCAGCAGCGCGATGCCGCCCATGCCGCGCTCACGGAGAGCAAGGTGGCGCTCGCGGCGGAGGAACAGCTTTTGGCGTCGTTCCGCCAGCAACAGCAATCTTTGGAGCAACGCATTGGCGAATTGACCCAGATGGTCGAGCAGCGTCGCAACGAAGTGTCATCCTTTATTGGCCGCAAAGAGCAGGCGGAGTCGGAAATTCAGGATTCACGGTCGCAAATCGGGCGTTTGCAGCACGAGCGCGAGCAGGTGAACACGCAAACCGCCGAATTGCTGGCGCGGAAACAATCGCAGGAAGGCGACGTTGTTGCGCGCGAAGAAAATTTGAGCGAGCGGCGGCGGCAGTTGACTCAATTGCAGGAACAGCGCGGCGCCCTGGATGTTGAACTGGCGCAGAAAAACATGTCCGTCCAAAACCTGCGCGAACGGATCCAGCAGAAATATCACATCGCCCTCGACGACGTGCGCAGCGAGTGCATCACCATCACGTTCGCCGATGAAGGCGCGGCGAAGGTGCATGTGATGACGCCGGAAGAAATGGCCGCCGCGGGCGCGTCCACGGATTGGAGCGCCGTCGCGCAGCAGATTGAAGCCTTGCAGAAACGGCTCGACGAAATCGGCCCGGTGAATCTTGTGGCCATCGAGGAATACGAGGAAACCGAGCAGCGTTATCAATTTCTGACGAAGCAGAACGACGATTTGGTTCAGGCCCGGGCGCAACTGCTGGAAGTCATCAACCGCATCAACGTGCAGACGCGGCAGATGTTCACCGAAACGTTTGAAAAGATCCGCGAGAATTTCCGCACGATGTTCACCGAGGTCTTCGGCGGCGGCAAGGCGGACCTGATTTTATCGGATCAAAACGACGTGCTGGAGAGCGGCATTGAAATCATGGCGCGACCGCCGGGCAAACAACTGCAAAGCATCTCGCTGCTGTCCGGCGGGGAGCAGACGATGGTGGCGGTGGCGCTGCTGTTCTCAATTTATCAGGTCCGGCCCAGTCCATTCTGCGTACTGGACGAATTGGACGCGGCGCTGGACGAGGCGAACATCAACCGGTTTGTCCATTTGTTGCAGCGGTTCCTGATGCATTCACAGTTTGTCATCATCACTCACAACAAACGCACCATCGGCATGGCCGACGTACTTTACGGCGTGACGATGGAGGAGCGCGGCGTGAGCAAGATTGTCAGCGTGAAATTCCACAAGACCGGCGGGACCGCGCCGTCGGCGGAAATTGACGAACCGGCCGCCGAAATGGCGCTGGCGAAATAAATTTTACACCAGAGTAGCCGCGAAGGCTTTCGAGGTTGGCTCTAGGTTCAAGTCTTGGCTGAGTCACCATTCCACCACTCGACGAGTTATCAGGGGGGAATGCTTACCGATAAGTTAGAATCGGCGATCGCGAATTGACGCTTTACACTTTTCCTGCGCACAATTCTAAAAAGTCAAAACGGACAAACGAATTAAAATGCCAAAAGGATTCCACCGCGGCGGACGGGCCTTGCAGGTATTCGCGGCGCGGAATTTCGATTGCGCCCAGCGGTTTGGTGGCCGGTGTTTACCAGTCTGATTCTATCCGTAGAACCGCACTGGAAAAGTGCTTTTACCCCGAAAACCGAAATTGGGTTGCCTGTGGCTGCGACGCCCCCGTCGCAGAAGGTAAAGGCGACGCCTCGTCGCTGGTTGGACAACCGCCCAACTCTGGCGGCTGGGAAAAATGCGCCGAGGGCGGTGCATCCACCCTTCGGTGACGCGGTGTCACCGCTACGACCACTCCGGCAAATTTCGATTTTCGGGTTTACGGAAGGAACAAATCGGCGGACACGCGGAAACGTTTTGCCAGCGTGCGGACGTGCGCCAGCGTCAACCGCCGCTCGCCGCGCAGAATCATCGCGGAAGGCGGAGCGCCGGCTTCCAGCACGGCACGATGGTGAAACTAATTTCAACGAGCCGGGCCGGAGGCCGGCGCTCCGGGGGCGTCAGAAGGAACATTTCATTGCCACTGCGGCGGACAGGCATTGCAGGTATTTACGGCGCGGGATTTCGATTGCGCCCAGCGGTTTGGTGGCCGGCGTCACCATCTGGATGTCGAACAACACAAAGCCGCGCTTGCGCAAGTGCCCGACCAGATGATGCAGCGCAACCTTGGAGGCGTCGTTGACGCGGTGGAACATGGATTCGCCCGCGAACAGACCGCCGATGGACACGCCGTAAATTCCGCCCACCAGTTCGCCCTTGAGCCGGCACTCGACGCTGTGGGCGTGTCCCAGCCGGTGCAGCCGCGTGTAGGCCTCGATGAATTCTTCCGTGATCCAGGCACCGCCGCGTCCCGGCGCGGGCGCGGCACAGCCTTCCATCACCGCGCGAAACGACTGGTCAATGGTGACCTCAAATCGGCCCTTGCGAATGACCCGGGCCAGACTTTGGGAAACGTGAAATCCGTCCAGTTCAAAAATCGCCCGCGGATCGGGCGACCACCAGGTGATGGGATTAATCGTCCACGGAAAAATTCCCTGCCGGTAAGCCGCCAGCAGCCGCTCGGTGCCGAGGTCGCCGCCAATCGCCACCAACCCGTCCGGGCCGGCTAGGCCCGGGTCGGGGAAGCAGGCGTTTTTGTTCAACAAGATTGGCATGGGTAAAAAGAATACCAATTCGCAGTGATATGACCATGAAATCAGAGGTGATGTCCGCCCTCACCCCAGCCCTCTCCCCCGGGGAGAGGGTGAGCGTTATCACGGTGCCGGACAATTTTTCGATCCTCATTGCAGTCACCGATTCGGTATCATTGGCCGTGAGACGCACGACAATCCAGCACATCGCATGGCTCAAAACGCGGCGAATGATTCTCCCTCTCCTGGGGGAGAGGGCCGGGGTGAGGGCGAGCGTGAATCTAATTCCACTGAAATCGTCGAGGAACCAAAAATGCAAATCGTACCGCTACACCGGCGCGTGTCCGCTTAACGCGTCGAGAAAAACCATTTCAAAGGCGCCGGCGAGTTCCATCGTGCGAAAATGCGGCAGGATTTTTTCATTGAACACAATCTTTTTGTCCTGCTCCGGGTCCGGCGAACCGAGGGCGATCCAGCTTCCGACGCGGACATCATTGAGCACTTGCAACAGCCATTCGATTTCCGGCCCGGAGAGCGTGAGCTGAAAGCCGGAAGCCGCCGCCTGAAAGCGTCCGGATTCGTCCAGCATGGCCCGGACGTTTTTCCGATTCTCCTGCCGTTGGGCGGCGAGTGACTCTTCCAACAGCCGCTGGTTTTCGTCATGTTTGGCTGACCGGGCCGTTTTACTGAGGCGATGATGCGTCGCGGAAATCAGGGGATAGAGCTTGAGGACTTCGAACAGCAGGCGTTTTTCCGGCAGGCTGATTTCAAAAATCAATTTTTCCCGCTTGGTCCGGATGAGTTTCACCTAATCACGCTCCATTGTCGCATGCAGGCTGTAGCCCTGGAGTTGGTGGACATAAAACTCCGCCTTTTCCATGCTTTCGCGCGTCAGCACGCTTTTGCCCTGGTTGTGGACCTGCAACATGTGAACCTCGGCTTTCTGTCGCTGCCAGCCGAAGACGACCTGAAACACGTGCGTCACATAGTCCATCAGGTTGACCGGGTCGTTCCAGCAAATGACCCGGTAGCCCGGTTCGAGGTCCGTCCTCGAATCGGTTTCCTCGTCCCGGTGGATGCCGGGCCGGACTTCAGGTGTTGCCGTGGTCGCCATAACCGGAAAATAAAACGTTCGGGCGCAACTGTCGAGAGTGCCGGTGGGACCGTTTGTGGCAGGGGTGCTCTAAAGTCCGACGCAAGTGGTTGAAAGAAAGGGATGAGAAAGACCGAAGCTGGATCGTCCTCGTCGTCGTCCTCGTAATCGCTATTCTCCGGGTTTGTTTCGAGGACGAGGACGAGAACGAGGACGAAATCAGTCGGAAAGTCCTCGTCCACACCAAGGACATTTTTCATCAGTCCAACCACTTATGCAAATGTATAGAGCAATGCTGCCGGGCCGAAGTCCGCAGTGTCTGGTTTGGTTTCTTTGAAGGAGCAGGGGAATTTAGTTTTGTTTTTCGATTATCTTCTTCAGCTGGCTCGCGTAATGATCCAAGTTATCAATCATGCCCTGCCATTTTTCCGCCTTGAATGCGGACTGTCCCCAATCATTTACTGAGGCGAAAGAGACGCCGGTCCGGCTCTTAAAACTGGCGGACTCGGCTTTGCCCAGGTTTAAATCCAGGAAAAAATAGATTTCGTTCAACAGGTCAATGGACTCTATATCTTCTTCGTTTTTAAGGCTTTTATCGTATTCAAATAAAGTCATCTTTTTTATCGCGAGGACACGATCTTTCAACTGAACCAGATAAGCTTCCAGCGAATCCTTGATTTTTTGTTTTTGGCTGACGGCTTCAACCGGTTTGTTTTTGGGTTCAGCAACCATTATTAAGCGCGCTTCCGCTTGTTGAATCTGGGAGGTGAGATTTTGTCTTTCTGCCTTATGCGCTTTTTGTTGCGCTTCATGGCTGTGGAACGGAAGCCAAAGCAAGCACCATCCCGAAAAAACGATGATGGCAGCTATTTCACAACCGTCAGCCAATGTGGAATTGGCAATAAAACCTTTGATTGGGCTTTCAAAATTTACCAGCTTGCACAGCACGCAACTTGCCGCAAGCATAACCGTGGCAATCAAGGCACTCATATCGAATCCTCCCTTTGCCGTTTCGAAGTTTTCGCACCAATAACGCCAGAATCGCTTGATTGCCGACATGAAGCTAAAGCATCCTCGAACTCATTAGATTCGTAAAGCTCCTTATTACCTGACCACCGTTATAACCATTGACTTTCCCCGTCAAAAACCTTAATTCTCTTCCTATGAGTATATTATTAAGCAGTCTATCGGTTCAGCAATTACGCAAAGCAGCCACACTCAAAGAGAAAATCCAATCGCTGGAAAAAGAGCTTGGCCAGCTATTGGGTTCTTCAACCCAACCTGCCGCTCATGCAGTTCCGAAGAAGAAACGGAAGATGAGTGCGGCTGGCAGAGCGAAGATTTCTGCTGCCGCCAAAGCCAGATGGGCAAAGGTTAAAGGGAAGAAGTTGTCAGTGAAGCCGGCCAGGAAAGCCAGACGGAAGATGAGTGCAGCGGCCAAAGCCAAACTCTCAGCCAAAATGAAAATGATTTGGGCCAGGAGAAAGGCCAGGAAGTCCAAATAACCGGCGGTCTTGATAGCGTGCGAGTTTCCACCAAAGGAAACTCAAATTAAATCAAACCGGGTTGGCCGGGTCGTTCCGGCAAATGATCCGATAACCCGGTTCGAGGTCTGTCCTCGAATCGGGTTCGTTGTGCCAATGGATGTCGGGCCGGACTTCAGGGGTTGCCGTGGCGGCCATGGTGGGAAGATAAAATGTCCGGGCGCACCTGTCGGGAGCATTGGTGGTGGCTTGCCGGGCGCAACCGGGCACTGCGGCGGAACGCCGCATTCATGCGGCAGCAAACCCGCACAATTTAACATCCTGCCGGATAAATCCGGCGTTCCTGCCGAAACGATGCGACTGGATTTTTTGCGGCATCAAGGTGCGCCCGTGGCCATCTCAAATCATTCTCTCATCGTAGCAGCCGACGTGAGTCGGCTCACTTTTTTCGGGTTTTGCAAGAAATTGGAGCGGACTTATCCCGCTTTGCGGGACTGCTACAGTCTCTGATGCTGCTGCCCGCAATTTATTTCTAGGGTGAAGAAGCAGCTTCCAGATCGTGAAGTTTTGGTCCCACCACATCGCCGAGGCGGTTGCCCGTCGTGTATAAAACCACGCCAAAACCCGCCAGCACGATCAGCAAAACGATGAACGCCCAAAAGTGACGCGCTTCAAAACGCTTCAACGAACGCGCGAAGGCAACCAACCCAAACAACGCCGCCACGACAATCACTGCATCCACGCTCGCCCGTTGCCAGTAACTGCCGCCCAGGTGCAGCCACATTCCGAACTCATCGAACGTGAGACCCATCGCCACTCCATATAACAATGCCGTGATTTCCGCCGTGCGTCCGATCGGCCGGCGGAAAATACTGTAACCGCCCACCGTCGCCAGCAGAAAAATGCCGTAGTTCAAATGATGAACGTGCGTGCCGTGCATGAAGAAGTAAAGATTCGGCATCTCCTTGGACATGATCAGCAACACAAATATCCGCGCCAGAACAAACGTCAAAATGAAACCGAACAAGGCCCGGCGCGCCAGCCGGTGCGCTGTCTCCCGATGAATGATGTGTTCAGTATTCACGATGGCGAAATCCTCAATTGGCCCGGGTCTGTTTGTAATACCACTGGAGTTGCTCCGGGGAACTGCCTTCATCCACATTCTCCGTTGCCACCAGTTCGCCGCCCCGGGCCGGCGGCAACACTTCCTTTAATTTCCATTCATTGTCCAGCCGTCCGAAGGTCCAGAATTCCACAAACGGGGTGACGTCCGCATCCTGGCTGATCAGCAGATTGTTTCGGCGGACAGCCCGTTGGGCATGGGCGCTGATCCGGACGGTAAATTCGTCCTTGGAGTTGTCCGAGAAGTTCCGCACCAGAATCAACTCCGCCTTGCGCACACAGAGATTGCGGAACTCCAACTGCGTTCCCTGTCCTCCCAAACGCACGAGTTCTCCCTGCAAGTTGGTCGCCACGTCGGGAAATAATTCGGTGGCCGGGATGGACGCGGGATCGCCTTTTTCACGTGCCAGCGTGACATCCAGAAAGACCTGCCGGGCGCGTTCCAGCATCGCCTGGCGGTTCCAGAGCTTGTCCGTCTGGACCAGAAAATTCAGCAGGCGCTCAATCCGCGTGGCCTTGTCCAGCGTCTCTTTCTCCAGCCCCGGTCCCGCCGGGCCTTCCTTGCCGGCGGTCTCATCATAAACCTGGTTTAATCCCGTGTCCGTGAACTGCTCGAAAAAGTTTTCCTCTTTCAAAGCGTCGGACTCGCGGGATTGTTCAATCTCGCGAAGCAGCCACGCGCCGCCCTGACGATGAAACGTCCAGAATTCCTGGAACCGTGCCGGCGCCTGGTCGCCCCGCAGAAATTCCTGGGTGCGATCGTCCACGTAATAGTCGCGGGCGGTGGCGGTAATGAGCGCCGTGAACTCGCGGTCGTTCTCCTTTTGCGGATAGCGAACATTCACAATATCCACGTGTTCGACATTCAAATTTGAAATCATGTCGATTTCATGATTGGCAATCAGGCCGCTGAGCTGCGAGCAGTGTTCCGCGTAAAGATCCGGCATCAGTAGCGGCTTCATCGGATCGTATTGCCTCGCCTGCCAGCATTTCTGCAATTCCAGGAAGGTGGATTTGGCCTGGGTTTCCAATTTGTCGGGAGCCATTGTCTGGTCCACGCGTGCCAGAAATTCCAGCAGCTTGCGCGTCTTGCCCGCTTTGCGTTCGATGTCAAAACGGCTGTAAACATAGTCCAAATCTTCATCTGCCGCCTTTTTGTTCTGCGCCGCTTTCGCAATCAAGAAAATGACAACAAATGCCCCAATAAATATAAATAGTATTGTGGGATCACCCGAACCTCCTCCCGAATACCCGCCGCCACCGAAACCTCCACCGAAACCTCCACCGCCACCGCCACCGCCGCCGCCTTTGTTATGCACGGCAATGCCGTTGGCGAAGTAGGTGTTCGGATGGTCCGTTTGCAAATTATAGACACGCGTCGGAGCCGAAACCATCTCAAGGCTGGTAATCCCCTGTTCGCGCAGACCGCCACCAACCACGGCAAAAATCCGGTCTCCGACCTTCAAAGCTTCCAACGTTTTGAAAGTCCCGTTGCCGACGTAGAACGGATGCTCGCGCGTCACGCGCAGGGTGGTCTGCTCAGTGCCCACGACGACGTATTCGTCCACTTCGTGAATAATCACCTGGCGCACGGTCGTGTGAACAATTTCCCCGGTCGTTGTAAACGCCAGCAACTCATCCCCGGGACGGATTTCGCTGATGGGTGATGACGTGCCATCGGCGCGCAGAATGGGCGTGTCCGGCAGGAAACACCCTTTGTTGTGCACGACGATGTCATTGGCCAGGTAGGTTCCTCCCGGCAGAACGAGCAAATTGAAGGCGGGACGAACCGCCTTCACACGGGCGATTTTGTCAATCGGGACGGTTTTGAAATCGTCTCCCTCTCGCACGCAAAGTGCGTCGCCCGGCTGCAGGTTTGCCGCAATGCGAAAAGTTCCCGGGCCAATCTGCAGGGGATGTTCCGCGGTCGCCCGCAAAGTCCTCCCCGCCGTGGTAATCTCAATGTATTCGACTGGATCAACCTGGCTTGTCGCCTCCACTGCGGCCGGCTGAAGTTCTCCATCCACCACCGCCCAAACGGCGTCGCTGCGGGCCAACTGTTCGATGGGGACTTGCCCCGCCGGTGTGGCGATCAGCGATCCCTCTTCCAAACAACCGCCGCCGCCGCGGCCCCAGGCAATCGAGGCCACCAGCAAGGTGCATAGAAAAATGAAAATACCCCGCATTTTCATGCGAACATTTTCAAGCGTTATGCCGGGCATGGCCATTACAATGAGGCGCGGAATTTACCAGGACCGCCTGTGCCTGACCCGTCAATGCAAGGCGGCGATGATTCCGCCCAAGACGGCCGCGGCGACGACGAGGCTGATCCCGATGATGCTGGCGCCGACGACCCGGCCAAAGTAGTTGGCCACCGCCACGTTGCCGCGCGCAATTTCCTTGTCCTCATCAATGTTGGGCGTCAGGCGCTCGATAAAGCGGGGCAAAAACACGGATGCCGCCAATATCAGCGCGATGCCGATGAGACCGCCCAGCCCCGAAAACACCACGGCCCAGGCCATATTGTATGCCACTTCATTCATATTAATTCCTTTTTGGTTAGAGCAGCAGAGCGATAAATCCTGCCGGTGATTTTGTTTCGAAAGAAATTACCCAGCCCGATTTTGCAACGACTCACTTGCATGACGCGCATTTAAACCCAGCCGCAAAAAAAACCCGAATCCTTAGCAAGGAATTGGGCACGCTTTATGAATTGGGTTTTGGCGGTTGACGGAAGCGGATTCATTTTTTGGAAGCACTGCGTTGGCCTTGTCGTTGAGCGTCGTGAGTGTTT
>Ga0181521_10007820_pt1 | contig 11167 bp, 12 predicted proteins | sample PEATcosm2014_Bin_32_FD_119764 | JGI IMG/M metagenome (GOLD analysis project Ga0181521, IMG submission 119764) | Peatland microbial communities from MTU Mesocosm Facility, Houghton, MI, USA - PEATcosm2014_Bin02_60_metaG | ecosystem: Environmental > Terrestrial > Soil > Wetlands > Peat | place... | reverse complement strand
TGGTTCCCTTCCCTCTGGGAATTCCGTGGTGGCATTCATGGACACGTATCTCGTCGCCTACGACATCAGCAATCCCAAGCGGCTGCGTAAGGTCGCTTCCACCTGCGAGGACTTTGGCCTTCGAAGGCAATTTTCCGTGTTCGTTTGTAGACTGACCGCGACCGATCTGGTACGATTGAAGTCAAGGCTGTATGAGATCATTGATCTCGACTTGGACCAGGTGATCTTCGTACCCCTCTGTGCCCGCTGTTCCGAGCAGATCGAGGCCCTCGGCCGACCGACCGAACCGCCCGACGCAAGGGATGTGGTGATTGTGAGTTGAAGGATCAAGGTAAATGGCTACCGCCGCCCGTCCGCGACCAGAAATCTTGAGCAGCTTGTGGGTGCGAATGGCTCAGCCACTGGTGGACGCGGCGGAGCACGCGCGGCAGGCCCTTGGGGGGCACATGGGAGGCTTCCCAAGCGCCGACCGCCTGACGGAGGGCGGAGTCCAGGGGCGACAGCGGCGTGATGCCGAACTGGGAGCAGACCAGGGAAAGGCGCTGGTCATCGCTGGCCAGGAAACGAGCCCCATGCCTGTGTACCAAATATAGCAGGACGGCGTCGGTGAGATCCAAGGCATGCGTATCCGCTAATTGAAGGACCGTGATGACATCAGTGCGAGCGAGGTCGACGAGCACAACGGGACCGTGGGCAACCTGGGCGAGCTTCTGGGTGACGAGCGCCGGGTCTTCGCCGTACACCTTTGTGAGGACGGCCTTGGCCTCAAACAGCACCCAAGGCGACGTGAACCAGCCGGCGTGGGCGCGCAGCAATTGCTCGCACGCTGTCGCCGCGGGGTGCCCTTGCAGCAGACTGAACACGAGGATCATCGTGTCGAGCCCGCACTGCAACTGCGGCGGAGGGCTAAAAGAGGAGGTCATCTCCGCTCACCTCCGTAACCTCGGGGGCGGTGGCGGCATCTCCAGGCCTGGCGAAGAGTCTGTTGGCGAAGACGTCGTCCCAGGTCACTTTGGGATGGGGACGGACCAGGATGCCCTCGTCAGTCTTGACCAAAACGACTTGGTCTTGCAGCCCGAGGGCCTCGGCCCACTCCGCCGGAAGGCGAATCCGATTCCCTGGTTCGATCAAGGTGGTCTGGGACGTATTCATCGTTGCCTCAATGGGGCCACGGCGGTGAGGCCGTGGAAATGGACTCAGACTTTCGAAGAATTACTCTGCCGTTCTAGTCTTCAATGGGGTCACGCATGCAATGCGAAACCACGCATGCAACGTGAAAACCACAACCATTCCCCGAGCGCGAAGTATTGACACGACTCGCAACTGGGTGTATGATGCGAAAGTCGACTTCCTAGATCGGCACAGTAACCGCTCCGTGACTACAATGCAACCAATCGACGATGAACAACTCGTTACGACCTACACCTCCTTCCGGCATGAAACTGGCGCATCCGCCGACTCGATCCTCGTTAACCCTATCCTTCGCAACCGTTTCCTCGACATGGTTCGCCGCCAAACTGGTGAAGTTGAGGAAGAGCCGGTGCTGCGGCGCTTGTTGAACCTCCGCAAGCAACAGCGTTTGCCCCGCCGATGACGGATCTCCTCTGGACCAGGGACGGCCACTGCGTCAACCTCGTTGCTTTCCTCCCCGAGACCGTGCATCATGCTCATTGGGAGGTCATCCATGAGCGATGCAAAGCCTCCATTGACGGCCTGCGACTGTCTGAAGGACATTGTATTCGGTCCGGCATCGACGATCGAGGCCCTTGGCCGCCCGACCGAACCTCCCGACGCGCGGGATGTGGTGATTGTGAGTTGAACCCATGGACGAGATCGCGTTCCCCGCTGCTTTCGAAGCGCTGACCGGCAACGCCCCCTTTCCTTGGCAAAAGGCGCTCTACGCGCGGTTCGCGGCGGGTGAAATCCCACCGTCGTGTAACCTGCCCACAGGTCTGGGTAAGACGTCGGTCATCCCCATTTGGATGATCGCTTTGGCGAACCGTGCGCAGGCGGTACCCCGACGGTTGGCCTATGTGGTAAACCGCCGGACTGTGGTCGATCAGGCAACCAACGAAGCCGAGACGTTCCGCAAGCGGCTGCTCGACCCGGGGCACGAGGCCACGGGGCCCGAGGACATCAAGTTTCGGAGCCTCGTAGCAGAAGGGCTTCGGGACTTGACAGCCTTCCCAGACAAGCCGGATTACGATCCGCTGGCCATCAGTACGTTGCGGGGTCAGTTTGCGGACAATGGAGAGTGGCGGGCGGACCCGGCTCGCCCGGCAATTGTGGTTGGGACTGTGGATATGGTCGGCAGCCGGCTGTTATTCAGCGGCTACGGCGTCGGGTTCAAAGGCAAGCCACTTCACGCCGGGTTCCTCGGGCAGGATGTGCTGCTCGTGCACGATGAAGCGCACCTTGAGCCGGCGTTTCAGAAGCTGATCGAGGGGATTCGAGAGGAGCAGAAAAAGGAACCCGCACCGCTGGGCGAGGGCTTGCGGTTGAAGGTCATGGCTCTGTCGGCGACACCGCAAGAGACTGCGGAAACCTTCGAATTGACTCCTGCAGAGAAATCACCACCGGAACGACTTCCCGACGAATTGTCCGAACCGGTTCACTTTGTCTGGCGACGGCTAAAGGCGAAAAAGGGAATTGCCTTCCACCAGCCAGAGGGAGAGAGGGAAAAGGCCGCTGACAGGATCGGAAAACTAGCCAAGTGCTATTCAACCTCCGGCGAGGCGATCCTCGTGTATGTCAGCTCCCTCGAAGATCACGGCATCGTTTGTAAGGCTCTGAGCGGGCATAAAGTGCAAATGCTGACCGGTACCCTTCGCGGCCTGGAACGAGACCAGATGGCCGACCCCCGGAAGGAAACCGGGTGTCCGATCTTCGCCCGGTTCCTGAAACCGCCTAAAGCCCAGGCCGGGGAGCGAGAGCCATGGAAAATCACGCCAACGCCGGGCACCGTTTATCTCGTTTGCACTTCGGCCGGTGAGGTGGGCATTGATATTTCGGCCGATCACATGGTCTGTGACTTGGCCCCGTTCGAGCGGATGGCTCAACGCCTCGGTCGAGTGAATCGCTACGGCACTGGGGACGCCACCATCGATGTCGTTTACGAAGCGGCGCCCGACAAGAAAAAGGAGAAAACCCCACTCGACCAGGCTCGGTGGAAGACACTCGAGCTGCTGAACAATCTCCCGCCCGAGGGGGAGCGGCGATTAGCCAGCCCCTTGGCACTCATGCATCTTCGGGACCGAGATGATCTGAAATCGAATTTTGACGCGGCATTCACCCCGCCGCCAATCATCCTCCCCGTCTCCGACATCCTCTTTGACGCCTGGGCGCTGACCACTATCCGCGACAAGCTGCCCGGTCGCCCCCCGGTAGAACCGTACCTGCACGGGATAGAAGACGACAAACAGGCTGAAACGTACGTCGCCTGGCGCGACGAAGTTTGGATGTTGAGAGATGCAGCACTGACAGACGATAGGCTCACAGATTTGCTCGACGACTACCCGCTCAAGCCTCACGAACTTCTCCGGGACAGCACCTACCGCAAGAACACAGGTGTGCGGGATCAACTCGCTCGGCTTAAGGATCTCGCAGAGCAACCCGAAACTCTACCCGTCTGGGTTCAGGAACCCGGGGGTGATGTCCACGCGACGTCTTTGGCAGAGCTGCCAGACCTCCCGCTTGCTGGCCGCAGGGTGATCTTGCCACCAATAGCCGGTGGACTAGTCATCTCCGACGGCCTGTCGCGTGGACTCCTTAATGGAGCTTCCGGATATGAGCCCGACCACCATTCCCTCTACGACGTTGCAGACGTCTTGCGGGACAGCGAGGGGCATCCGATCCGGTTGCGGCAGAGAACGGCAGGCATCACAGAACCCCGCAAGGGCATGAGGAGGGTCGTGGCGTTACGGCTACGCCCTGAGCCAGAGGAGGGAGACGAAGCGTCTTCGGAAGAGATTGACCGGGACGGAACGACGTTCACCCACCTCCAGTTCTTCACCAATCTGAAGTCGGCCGACGACGACAGTTCGAAGACGAGCCGTGGGGGCGTGAGTTGGGACGTACATACGAAGGACGTGACTGCCAATACCGAGCGAATCGTCAAGGCCCTGATTCTGCCGGACGAATTGCGGCAGGCATTCAAGCTGGCAGCCATATTCCATGACCACGGGAAGAAACGAGTCGTCTGGCAGAAGTCGATCGGCAATCCGACTCCAACAACCTGGCTCGCCAAGTCTGGAAGGGGGATGAAGTCCATCGAACTGAGCAGCTACCGCCATGAATTCGGCTCCCTGCTGGACCTGGATGACAATGCCCAGTTCCTAGAGTTGAACAAGGACCAAAAAGACCTCGTATTGCACCTCATCGCCGCGCATCACGGTCGTGGACGGCCGCACTTCCCTCCGGACGAAGCATTCGATCACGAGCCGAAGGAAAAGGACGTGGGTAGGATCGCCGCCGAGGTGCCACAACGCTTCGCTCGACTCCAGAGGAAGTACGGCCGCTGGGGACTGGCCTATCTCGAATCGCTCCTGCGAGCCGCCGACTGCGCGGCCAGCGCCAATCCATCGGCCACCCTGGAGAGCCCAAAGTGATCAACCCCAAGCCCAGCATCTCCGTCAACGTCGATCCAACCAACCCTGGCCAGTTCTTCGCCTGCTGCGGACTGCTCGAACTTGCCGACCGGATTTGGGGCGGTGCGGAGGGGTGGTTCGACTCACTTCGGTTTCACGTCTCCGTCGGCAGCCTGGAAGATTTACTTGCAATCTTGGTGATGGACCCGCCCGAGGAGGTCCACGAACTTGCAAGTGGACTACCCGTGAAGCCTCTTCTCGCGCCGCTTCGACTATCGCTAGACGGAGGAGCTTCGACCGCGATCACCCTCGACGCCTGGGTGACCGTCAAGGTCGAGAAGAACCAAGCAATTGCCGCCCCAAACCAGCCATGGAACTTCTGGTCGGGACAGCAGACGTCGTTTCGCATTTGGCGCGACCTGCGAACCGCAGTCAGGGGACAGTTGACGTCCATGAGTTCGGATTCCCTCGAAGACCTTTTCGCCCGTCCGGCGATGCTGTCGGGTCGCTTCGGCTTCGACCCCGGAGCGGCCTGGAATGCCCTTGATGTTGGCTTCTCACCCAACGAGCAAGGAATCGACGTTGCCTCCTCGGCCGCGGTCGAACTACTCGCCGCCATCGGTGTCCAGCGGTTTCGGCCGGAATTGGCAGAGGACCGACAGTCTTTCATCTATGCGACATGGGGGCAGCCTCTGGCGCCATGTGTAGCGGCGGCGGCCGCAGGTTGCGCCATAGATGTTGCTCCTACTAAGCGCTTTTTAGGTCGAGTTGTCAGCCGTGGCAGCTATGCGGCGCTCGGCCGTTCCGTCCCGATACGAGGAGAAAACCATGAGTGAGACGAAGATGTACGACCCCTGGCTCAAAGACGGCGGCCCGGCGGCGCTGGTCATCCGCGAAGTGCTGGAGCCCGTCGAAGGGCGGGATGGCGTATTCTTTCCTGCGACTTATGCTGCAGCAGAAGACAAGACAAAGTTCGCCGGCGGGTACAACATCGACGTATTTCCCGACGAGAAAGTCATCGGGGAAGCGGTCGCGGCAATGCTCAGAGACGGCCGGCTGAAGCCAACGATCGACCTATTCCCAAGCAGCCCGAACATTTGCCTCGTCGACAGCATCGGTTCCCAAGCAAACCGAATCGAGACGATATTCGCCAGGCCTCATTATGCTGGCCTGGTCCCTCAGGTGAGGATCACGGCCGGGGACAAGACCATTAACCTGCTCGAGGCAGGACACCGGGCCGGCGACGCAATCATTCGCTCGTCGGAATTGGGCGGGGAGTTGCATGGCGCGTTCAAGCAACTGCTGAGAGGAAATGCCGAACCCCTGGCCAGGATCGCGCCTACCTCGTTTGTCTTCGGCGTTTGGGACTCACGAGACACCGAAGCAAAAGTGCCGCGGTTGGTCGCCTCGACAATTCGCGCGTTTAACGTTGTGCGCCTCTCCCGGTCCGCAAACTACCTTGTTCAACAGCAAGTCGACTACACGAAGGAGGGGCTGGTACCGATCTGGGAGACTGAGAAAGAGAAGGAGCTATACTCAAAGCGCGGGTTCCTGAATGCGCTGGCTTCGGCTTCGCATGGTGGAGTCATCTTGAGGCCGGACGGTAGCATCCGTCGTGATGCCACTCTCGGTCTTTCCTCCCTCCGTCGGTTGACTGCGGCCGACGAGAATATGACTGAGAAACTGCGACGTTACATTCTCGGCCTCGCGCTGGTGGCGCTTACAGCCGAACAAGAGACCTACCTGCGCCAGGGCTGCAACCTCGTTCCAGCCGAGGAAGGCAAGTTACGAACGTTTGAGATCGTTCACGCAACTGGCAAGCGCGAGCCATGCAAACTAACCCACGACGAAGCCAAGAGGTACGCCGAAGCCGCTGCCAGCGAGTTCGGTGTGGGAATTAACCGCGATGTGGCTTTCGACAAGAAGCTCGCCGAGAAAGACATCAAAGGAGATGAAGAGAAATTGAAGGGCGAGGTCGTTTCCGTGGACCCCGTTGAGAAGAAAATCAAGTTGAACGTCGGCAAGAAGAACAAGCCGATGGAAATCGACGTTACAACGAATGAAAGCACCAGTTTCCTCAAGGGCAAGGAGGCGTCACACTTCGAGGCAGTGGTTGTTCTAGGTGACAAGCTCGATGTGGAACTGGCCAATGGGGTGGCGGTCAAGGTCAGTGGCAAGAAGTAATCGGGGGCTAGCATGCCTAAGTACCTGTGTGTGAGGGTTTCGTTCCTAGACCTGGTGCCGACGTACCATGGCAGTGGAGATCAGGGCGAGCCAGAGTGGCCGCCATCGCCGCTCCGTTTCTATCAGGCCTTCCTCGACGCCTCGGCCAGCCTGTGGCGGGGGGAACAATTCGAAGAGCGCGCACGGCCGGCGCTCGAGTGGCTCGAGGAGCTCCAGCCGCCGCTTCTCGTGGCACCGGGTTGCCGCGTTGGTGCACCCTATCGCATCGCTGTACCCAACAACGACATGGATACGGTCGCAGCCGCTTGGGCCCAACGGCGCGAGCCGAAGAAGCAGTCGAGCGAGCTGAAGACTCTGAAGACAGTGCGCCCGACTCGGATGACCCTAAGAGACGGGGAGTCGGGCACTCTCCACTACCTCTGGTCGCTTTCCGATCCCGACCCCGATTTCGAGAAGCACCGCGCGGTCCTGCTCGCCGGCGCGCGCAGCATCACGCACCTCGGGTGGGGAGTCGATATGGTCGCGGCCTGTGCATCTGTCATCTCGGCGGAGGATGCAGATAAGCTTCCCGGCGAGCGGTGGCGGCCGGGAGGCGATTCAGGAGCGAAAGGCCTTCGTGTACCCATCAAGGGCACGCTGGACGATCTCGTCGCCAGGCACAGTGCCTTCCTCGGCCGGGTTCGCCAGGACGGCTTCCACCCAGTGCCTCCTCTCTCAACGTTCAGCGTCGCCGGCTATAGTCGGTCGACCGATCCGCCCCAGCGACCGTTTGCCGCATTCAGCCTGCTCAAGCCGGATGCCAGCGGCTTCCGCCCGTTCGGCGCAATTCAGCACACCGTCACTGTCGCGGCCATGATGAGGCACGCCGCCAGCGGCAAAGATATGGCCCAAGCGCTGGGCTGGCCCGCCGAGAAGGTGGCCGGGTTCGTCCTCGGACACGGTGAATCACCCGGCGAGCCGCACACCCCGGTACCCGGGCCGCGACTTGCCTTCATTCCCCTCCCCAGCATTGAGCCGCGCGGCAGCGGTCGCGCCGAGGTCGTCGGCAGCGTCCGGAGGGCCCTCATGACCGTCTTCGGAGGGGACGCCAGCGGGGACATTCTGCGGTTGGCTCGACTGCTCTCCGGCGCCGAGCTGATCGCCGAGGGGCAGGCGTCCCCCGTGGCTTGGCTCTCCCGGATCCCGAATTCCGACAGGGTGCTCCGCCGCTACATTGATCGCTCGCCGACCTGGGCGACCGTGACACCAGTGATTCTTCCAGGCTACGATGACCCCCGGAAGCTTCGCAGGCGGCTTTTCGCGAGCAAGGAGCAGGGGCCCGGGCATCCCGACGAGCTCGGGCAGAAACAAATGCTGGAAAAGCTCGACAGCCGCATCGATTTCCTGCTTCGCAAGGCCATCCGACAGGCTGGGTACAGCCAGGAGCTGGCAAAAGCCGCCGAGATCGAGTGGCGGGGGGTCGGGTTCTGGCCCGGCACCGATCTCGCGGTTCGGTACAACTATCCCGAGAAGCTTCGCCGCTTCCGGCGTGTCCATGTACGGATCGCCTGGCGCGACGCCTCGGGTAGGCCGCTGGCGATGCCTGGACCAATCTGCCTTGGGGGTGGGCGCTTTCACGGCCTTGGTTTGTTCGCGGGCTGCTGATTGCGAGCCCCTTCGCCGGTCCGTCCTCCGTACCGGCGAGGGCTTCCCCGCGCCTGTTACAGGCCCCATCGCCGTGGGCCATTCGTGCCATTTCGGCCTGGGGCTCTTCCTTCCCGAGGGCGCCACGGAGCAAGCTGTCGCGCCGCGGGGAGCGCCCAGAAGGCTTTGCGGTCCTGGGGCCGTCCGCTGCCGGTGCCACGGAGGAAGCTGTCACGCCGCGGGGAGCGCCCCGCGCTACAGCGCCAGACTGGCCGGCTGGTGCGGTTTTTCTCGTCCCTTGACCCGCGAGCGGTGAGGTGCTGAAATGTTGAATAGGCCGCATCCTGGACACAGCTCGTTGGCAATTAGGATGTTAGCTCGAAAAAGCCCTGCATGCGCCTCTCGCTGCGCCCAAAGCCCGTTCCCCTCGGCCTTTACGACTTCATCGCCCGAGCTCGCGATCGGTTTGACACCCCCGCGGGTCGACCCTCTCGCAAACCCGGTCCTAAGTCCTTTGCTCCAAACGCTCCGGGGGGCGGGCTCTCTTCCACGGCTTCATCGCCGTGGCCCCATTGAAGCACGCTTCAGACCAACGGCACGGATTACTACGCGTTCCTCTTCCACGGCTTCATCGCCGTGGCCCCATTGAAGCCAAAGGGAGAAATCACACCCCCAGAACCACCTCAGCCTCTTCCACGGCTTCATCGCCGTGGCCCCATTGAAGCGACCTGCAAGACATCCGGGATTGGCTTGGCCACGTCCTCTTCCACGGCTTCATCGCCGTGGCCCCATTGAAGCCAGCCGTAGCGCCGTTCGAGCGTCATCCGTTCGAGCCTCTTCCACGGCTTCATCGCCGTGGCCCCATTGAAGCCGGGTCGAACCACAGGAACCCTTCGGCGGCGGCCTGCTCTTCCACGGCTTCATCGCCGTGGCCCCATTGAAGCCCCGTGAAGCGGTCGCCCGTCTCGAATCCGAGACTCTCTTCCACGGCTTCATCGCCGTGGCCCCATTGAAGCCTGACATGATCGGATCACTATCCGAGGAACACGGCCCTCTTCCACGGCTTCATCGCCGTGGCCCCATTGAAGCCTTGACATGCCCCGCATGCTCCATCGTGAGTACTGACTCTTCCACGGCTTCATCGCCGTGGCCCCATTGAAGCAGGTCGGTCAGCTCGCGCCTCTCTTCCCGGATCGCCTCTTCCACGGCTTCATCGCCGTGGCCCCATTGAAGCTGAAACTTAGGCACATTCCCTGCTTAGCCCCTGCTAATCTCTTCCACGGCTTCATCGCCGTGGCCCCATTGAAGCGTTCCAAGAATCGGCTCATCAGCCACAAGAACAGAACTCTTCCACGGCTTCATCGCCGTGGCCCCATTGAAGCGTATGGTACTCACCGCGCGCCAGCCAATCGAGCTGGACTCTTCCACGGCTTCATCGCCGTGGCCCCATTGAAGCGACTACTTGGTCCAGACCACGGACATGGCCGAAATCCTCTTCCACGGCTTCATCGCCGTGGCCCCATTGAAGCTTTCCACGCGCTCGCCTCTCTCGCCAAAGGTCGGCGCTCTTCCACGGCTTCATCGCCGTGGCCCCATTGAAGCTTTTTCGCCGCCGGGCCATACTTCGCGCGCCTCGCCCTCTTCCACGGCTTCATCGCCGTGGCCCCATTGAAGCTGCTGGGCCGGCCGCCTGCTGAGCTCTGGGAGCTGGCTCTTCCACGGCTTCATCGCCGTGGCCCCATTGAAGCTCCTCATTTTTGCTGGGTTTTACGCTTGTAGTGTCTCTTCCACGGCTTCATCGCCGTGGCCCCATTGAAGCCCGTCCTTCCCGTCGGTCGGGCGGCCGAGCTCGGCCTCTTCCACGGCTTCATCGCCGTGGCCCCATTGAAGCGTGCATTGATCGCCAGCCTGAGGATGTGGAGGCTGTCTCTTCCACGGCTTCATCGCCGTGGCCCCATTGAAGCCGGGAAGTGCCGGACCTCTATTGCCCGGGACCTTGCTCTTCCACGGCTTCATCGCCGTGGCCCCATTGAAGCGCGCCCATCGATCTGCCGCTCCCGGGGGGCGGTTCGCTCTTCCACGGCTTCATCGCCGTGGCCCCATTGAAGCCCGGAACATCTCCTGCGCATGCAGCCGTTCGACTACACTCTTCCACGGCTTCATCGCCGTGGCCCCATTGAAGCTAGGTCAAGATCATTGCGTCGGTCAATCTGAGTTGTGCTCTTCCACGGCTTCATCGCCGTGGCCCCATTGAAGCTACTTCGACGCGACCGGGACTAACGGCTCAGCGCCCCCTCTTCCACGGCTTCATCGCCGTGGCCCCATTGAAGCTGGTTGAAGCGGACCTGGCGCGAATCGCCGCTTCTCTCTTCCACGGCTTCATCGCCGTGGCCCCATTGAAGCCGGTTACGGATACTCAACCAATTTGACATCGTGGACACTCTTCCACGGCTTCATCGCCGTGGCCCCATTGAAGCTAGGGCATCTCGTCGACCGGCGCGAGTCGCCGGTCGCTCTTCCACGGCTTCATCGCCGTGGCCCCATTGAAGCGATCGGCAGGCTCTCGCCGTCCGGCCCGATCCGCTCGCTCTTCCACGGCTTCATCGCCGTGGCCCCATTGAAGCAGGCCATCAAATGACCGTTTTCATCATCAAATCCGAGCTCTTCCACGGCTTCATCGCCGTGGCCCCATTGAAGCCTCATCATCATCCGGCACCTCCCGCTCCACGACGCGCTCTTCCACGGCTTCATCGCCGTGGCCCCATTGAAGCCGA
>Ga0181521_10007816_pt1 | contig 11169 bp, 2 predicted proteins | sample PEATcosm2014_Bin_32_FD_119764 | JGI IMG/M metagenome (GOLD analysis project Ga0181521, IMG submission 119764) | Peatland microbial communities from MTU Mesocosm Facility, Houghton, MI, USA - PEATcosm2014_Bin02_60_metaG | ecosystem: Environmental > Terrestrial > Soil > Wetlands > Peat | place... | reverse complement strand
GGATCGCCTGCTCGAAGGGCTCGTTTTTCTCATGAGTTTCTTCGATGAAATCGAAGAGCACGATTACGTGGCTGATGATCACGCCGATCAGACTCGCGATTCCCGGAAACGCCATGAAACCGAACGGCGAGTCGGTGGCCGTTACGCGCGGCGAGCCTGGTCTTGAGTATCGTGTTTTTTCTCAAATTGACGAATTGACAGTCGGCCTTCTCTACCGCAGAACGGATAGTTTCCGATGTACCAATTGGATTGCCTCGGCCTGCGGCACCGATTCGCCCTGCGATTCGTGCGGCCCGTGGCACTCTCGGCGTGCCGCGCAGATCCAGCGTCTTCCCGGTTCCGTGTCGCCAAGCACTCGCTGCGGAAGGGCTGGATTCAGCCCGGAGGACCAACCGAGCACAAATTGGCGGAAGCCTCGGGCCCCGACGCGGGGCATCATTCCCAAAATCGCAGAAGTGGATCGGTTCCTTTTGGCCGCTGGTATGAAGGCCTGAAATATCCAAGGGATTCACCCGGAGGTCTGTTTTCTGGCGCCTGCTGGCAAGAAGCCGATGAAATGCACAACGAAGCCAGAGGAAGGTCGCGCTGGCAGTGGCGAGCAGCTGTGGAATTCTGTGCGTTTCGATACTTTTTGCGCGCGGCGCGGGGAGCATTCACGAATCCCCTGTCAACGACTTTAGGTCCACACCACGCGGAACATGGCAGGATTATAAGGAAGAGGACACTCTAACGGATCTTTTCGCCAGGCGTCGAAAAAGTACTGGAGAGGGTATGGAATCAACCGCATGCATGGTTGAGAGTTTCGGTTCGGTCGAGGAGTTTTTGGCCTCGGGAGCTACGCGGACCGTGGCTTGTTTGATCGTTGACATGCAATTGCCGGTTATACCGGATTGGAACTTCAGGACAAACTTGCCGGAGCCGACAACCGTGTGCCGATCGTCTTCGTCAAGGGCGCAAGGAACTCAGGCGAATCGTGGTGAATCTGGTTTTCTCTCCAAGCCCTTCCGCCGGGGAGACCTGTTGAAAATTCCGAGAGAGGCGATCGAGCATTAGATCGAATCATCCAAGTACCCGCCTACGGCCTCCCACGTTGCCGGGCCGAACTATTTTGTCCGAGATTGAGGGAGCAATGACGAAAAGCGAAACTCAGTTGACCATTGAGCTGGCCCAGGGCACGAACAACGATGTTCGGGCGCTTCCTGGCGCGAAACGCACATCGTACCGGCCTTGCATACTGGCAGCAGCGTTGGCGGCGCTCTTTTCAGCCGGTGCGTGGTCGCAAACCCAGCTTGCGGCTGTTTCCGGCACCATCACCGACCCCAGTGGCGCCGTTGTCCCCGGCGTCAGCGTTACGGTTGTCAGCCAGGGCACCGGATTGAAACGGAGCGCCCTTACCGACACGGCCGGCGAATACCGTTTCGCCGGCTTGCCAACCGGGAACTATTCGCTTCACATAGAGAAACCAGGATTCCAATCGCAGGTTCGCGAAGGAGTTCAGCTCAATTCGGCTGTCGAAGTGACAATCAATTCGCAACTCGCCTTAGGCGATCTTGCGCAGCAAACGACTGTCAGCGCGAACGCTGCCGGGATCGATAGCACGACGTCGACCAGCGCTGGATTACTTCCTGAGCAGAGCCTGACGGAACTGCCCCTCGACAACCGCGATCTTTTTAGCGCGGTCACGCTTGAGCCTGGGGTTGCTCCTAACCCCAGCAGTGCTCCTTCGTTGCTCTCGAGTGGTAAGTCCGGGCAAGTGACGATTAACGGGATACGCCCGAGCATGACTAACGTTCTGATCGACGGTATGGATGCGACCGATCCGGTCTTCGGCTATTCGCCCGCGGGCGCTTCCGGGTTTTTTCTCGGTCTGAATGAGTTGTCGGAGGTCCGCGTCCTGACCCAAACCTTCAACGCGGAGTACGGCGGGCATGGTGGTGCCGTCATCGAGATGATATCTAAGTCAGGCAGTAACCAATTTCACGGATCTTTGTGGGAATTGCATCGGGATGCGTCACTCGACGCCAGGAACTATTTCGATTTGGGCGCCAATCCGATCCCGCCGTTTGTCCGCAATCAGTTCGGTGCTGGAATCGGAGGGCCACTGAAGCGTAATCGAACTTTCTTCTTTGCCAACTATGAGGGATTTCGCGAAGTACAGGCATCCACGGCAATCGCCACGGTTCCCGACGCCCTCGCCCATCAGGGACTGCTGCCATCCGCTGGTAATCCGTCCGCCTGCAGCAACGCCACTCCCAGCGGATGTGTCGCCATCCCGATTAATCCTCTGATCCAACCCTTTCTTAATCTGATGCCTCCCTCGAACGGACCGGCCAATGGGGACGGCACCGGCGAACTGATCACCGCGAACAAAGGCACAACTCGTGAGGACCACGGTATGGTTCGCGTCGACCACAACTTCTCGAGTACCCATTCGATATTCGCGCGCTATACCATAGATGACAGTTCCTCGCAGGTTCCATCCGTGGGGACGCCGCCGGGCACCTATGTGCCGGGATTCCCGGCTTTTCACCTGGCGCGGAATCAGTATGCCACTGTTCAGGACCGCACGACATTTGGGCCCGAATGGATCAACGAGTTGCGCTTTGGTGTCAACCGGACAACCGCCTCTTCTTCGCCCGATAATACGCATCCTGGTCTGTCTACTTCTGGTCTGTCTACATCTTTGATACCCGGCCAACCGATGGGACTGATTGATGTTACGGGTATGAGCTTGTTAGGCAACAGCCCGATATTTCCGATAGGCGACTTTTCGACCGTTTATCAGGTTCAGGACCAGGTGTCGCGCACCATCGGCCGTCACACCTTGAAATTCGGCGTGGAGTTTCGAAGGCTCCAGGAAAATGGCCCGCTGGATTTCGGTGTCAACGGATTGTACGAGTTCCAGGACCTGACTCCCCTCGGGCTGCCGGCATCCAGCAACAACCCTGCTCTTGAATTTTTCCTTGAGGGCTTGCCCCTGGCGTACGTGGGGGCCAATCCCTCGAACGCCGATTCCGACCGCGGATACCGTGAGAATATGGCGTCCGGCTTTGCCCAGGACTTCGTGCGCGTGAACAGCCGGTTAACCATAAATGTCGGATTGCGCTACGATTTCTACTCCAACCCGACCGAGACATTCGGCCGCGAATCAGCTTTTCCCAACCCGGCGACGGATTCCGCGCCAACCGTCGGAAGGTTATTTGCCGGGACACCGCGGGATCTTCTGTCACCCCAGGCAGGTTTTGCCTGGAACGTCTTCGGCGACGGCAAAACTGTGGTAAGGAGCGGATTCGGCATCTATCGCGACCAACTCCCGGCAATCCTGTTCGGACTCGACCGGTTTCTGCCGCCTTTCTTCGGCCTGGAGGAATTCGTTCTCCCTCAGTTCCTGAACCCACAGAATGCTCTGCTGACCCAGCCGCTTGACGTTTTCGCGACGACGTACCACCCGAAATTTCCGTACGCGCTCGAGTACAACCTCAACGTGGAACGGGAGCTCGCGCAGGGCATGATCCTCAGCGCGGGATACTTTGGCGCGCGCGGGAATCACCTCACTCGCGAAGCCGAGGAGAATCCCTTTGAGCCGGCGTTGGTTCATCGCTACAATCCGAACCTGGCATCGTTTCTGATAGCGGACTTGACTGACGGGCAATCCTTCTATAATTCCTTTCAGGTCTCCGTTTCGAAGCGCTATGGACATAGCCTTTTCTGGCTGGTGTCGTATACATTTGCCCATTCCGTGGATGATGCCTCGGTGGATTTCAGCATTGAATCTGTGAATGATGCTGCCACATCTCAGGACATTTTCGATCGCAAGGGAAGCAGAGGCCCGTCGGATTTTGACGTTCGGCACAATTTCGTGGCGAATGTCGTTTACGATCTGCCTGGACGAGGGCGACTCCTGGGTGGCTGGCAGGCCTCGGGCGTTGCCAGCGTTCATAGCGGCCTTCCATTTACCCCGGTGCTAGACTTCGACAATGCCGATCTGCAATCGCTGCTTACTCCGGAACGTCCGAACCTGATTGGCAACCCTAATGCGGGTGTCTGTCCGAATGGGGCTGCGGTGGGCACTGTGTCCTGCTGGTTCAATCCGAGTGCTTTTGCGGTTCCGCCTGCCGGTCAGTTCGGCAATGCCGGACGAAATATTCTCAGGGGGCCGGCGTTTGCGCAATTTGATGCATCGCTGCATAAAGACTTTCGGGTCACGGAACGATGGAAGATTACGGTTGGAGTGGAAGCTTATAACCTGTTCAACCATCCGAATTTTGGCGTTCCAAGTAATACACAAAGTCCGCTTTCCCTGGGCGGTAACGGCGATGCCGTCTTCAAAGATGCGGCGGGTAATTTCGCCGCTAACGCGGGCCAAATCCTGACCACTGTCGGCACCGCGCGCCAGATTCAACTGGCCGGCCGGTTTACGTTCTGAAAGCCGGCGGGTAAACCGGGGATGTGCGTCTCCAGTCCCCTGAGAGAATAAGTATGCAGCGTCGTTGAGCCCGGCGACGAGGATGCTCTCAATGGCAACTGCTTCCGAGTACGTGTTGGAGCCGATCCGCGACGGCGCGGAATTCGCGCTTTATCGCGCGCGGCAGCGCGGCAATGAGATCCCCGTTCTGGTAGTGGCTCCTACTGCGGAACAACCGTTGGCCCAGAGTCTGCGACGCCTTGAGCACGAATACTCGCTCGCGGACGAACTTGAGCCAGCGTGGGCGGCCAAACCTCTGGCGCTCACACGCCATGAAAGACGGACCATTCTTGTTCTCGCCGACCCGGGCGGCGAACCGCTCGACCGCATTCTCGATCGGGACGGGCAAGACGCACTTGATGTGCCTCGGTTCCTGGCTCTTGCGATTGGCATGGCGACGGCGCTCGGCCACGTCCATCAGCAGGGTCTTATCCATAAGGACTTCAAGCCGGAGAACGTGATTGTTGACGACGCTGGCCATGTCTGGCTCACCGGATTCGGCATCGCGTCCCGGCTGCCACGTGAGCGACAGAGCCCCGCGGCGCCCGAGACGGTTGCGGGCACCCTCGCCTACATGTCTCCCGAACAAACCGGGCGCATGAATCGTTCGATGGATACTCGCAGCGATCTCTACTCTTTGGGCGTCACTTTGTACCAGATGCTGACGGGCGTGCTCCCGTTTGATGCCGCCGACCCTTTGGAGTGGGTCCACTGCCACATCGCACGTCAGCCGGTAACCCCAGCCGTCCGCCGCGAGGTTCCCGAGCCGCTGTCCGCCATCATCATGAGGCTCCTCGCCAAGAACGCGGAAGACCGATACCAGACCGCCGCGGGTCTGGTAGCCGATCTTCGGCGGTGCCTCGCGCAGTGGCAGACGCAGGGCCGCATCGATTCATTCCCTTTGGGCGCGGACGATTTGTCGGACCGGTTGCTGATACCAGAGAAACTGTACGGCAGAGAGCGGGAGGTTGATACTCTTCTTGCCGCGTTCGATCGTGTTGTCTCCGGCGGAAGGCCGGAGTTGGTTCTGGTCTCCGGATACTCCGGCGTCGGCAAATCCGCGGTTGTCCATGAGCTTCACAAATCCCTGATCTCCCCCCGTGGCTTATTTGCATCCGGCAAGTTCGATCAGTATAAGCGCGACGTTCCTTACGCAATTGTGGCGCAAGCTTTTCAGAGCCTTATCCACCCCCTTCTGAGTAAGCCCGGAGCCGAGCTCAGCAAGTGGCGGGACGACCTTATTCAGGTATTAGCCCCGAATGGATCTCTCCTGGTGGATCTCGTTCCGGAGTTGAAATTAATTATCGGAGAACAGCCACCTGTCGCCCCTCTGCCGCCTCAGGAGGCGAAAATTCGCTCGCACCTTGCATTTCGACGATTCCTCGGCGTTTTCGCACGCCCGGAGCATCCGCTGGGCCTGTTTCTCGACGATCTGCAGTGGCTGGACGCGGCGACGCTCGATTTTCTGGAGGATTTGCTGATCACACAAGATCTGGCAAACCAGGAAGATCTGGCGCACCTGCTGGTAGTTGGCGCCTATCGAGACAATGAGGTCGACCCGGCGCACCCGCTGACGCGAAAGCTGTCGGCAATCCGTCGGGCCGGACGACCAGTCGAGGAGATCCGTCTGACGCCACTCGGCTCCGGCGACCTGACACATTTGATTGAGGACACCCTGCATTGTGAGCCGCAACGCGCAGCGCCGCTGGCCCAGCTCATCCACGGAAAGACCGCCGGTAACCCATTTTTTGCCATTCAGTTCATCTATGCCCTGGCCGATGAGGCCCTGATTACTTTCGAGCATGCAGCTACCCGGTGGCGCTGGGATCTTGATGCCATTCGGATTAAGGGTTATACCGACAACGTTGTGGACCTGATGCTCGCCAAGCTGAACCGACTACCGGCCGAGACTCAAAAGGCGCTCCAACAACTTGCCTGCGTCGGAAGCAGTGCCGAGATCTCCATACTTGCTGCCGTTCTTGAGAAGTCCGAACAAGAGACCGAAGCAGCACTTTGGGAAGCTCTCCAGCTGCAACTAATCGTCCGCTCGGAGGACTCCTGGCGGTTCGCGCACGACCGCATACAGGAGGCGGCCTCTTCGCTCATTGCGGAAGAAGTGCGCGCTAAGGCTCATCTGCAAATCGGGAGATTGCTTCAAGCGCACATTCCCCCTGAAAAGCGCGAGGAGGCGATATTCGAGATCGTCAATCAGTATAACCGTGGAGCCGGTCTCATTACTTCAGAGAATGAGCGCTTCCAGGTAGCTGAGCTCAACCTTGTCGCTGGCAAGCGGGCCAAAGCCTCCACAGCCTACGCCTCAGCTCTGAAGTATTTCATCGCTGGCGAAGCGCTTTTGACGAACGACGTTTGGGAGCACCGCCACGATCTCATTTTCCAGTTGGAATTGCACCGGGCCGAATGCGAGTTCCTGACTGGCGAGCCGGCCACTGCGGCGGAACGCCTGGAAGCGCTTCGATCGCGTGCCTTAAACATCGTCGACCTCGCGATGGCCACGTGCCTGGGCATCGATGTTTACATGACGCTCGGTCAGATCGACCGTGCTGTCACGATCTGCCTCGACTACCTGCGCCATCTCAATATCGACTGGCCGGTCCATCCCACCGAGGAACAAGTACGAAGCGAATACGAGCGCGTCTGGTCACAACTCGGCAGTCGCGCCATCGAGGAGATTATTGACTTTCCCCTGATGCGCGACCCCGCGTCTATTGCGACTCTGGATGTTTTGAGCAGGGTGTCGCCTGCTGCAGTGTTTACGGACACGAACCTTTCTGCACTGATCATCTGCAGGGCAGTTAGTCTCAACATTGAGCGCGGTAACAACGATGGTTCGTGCCTCACCTATGTTGTGATCAGCGACATAGCAGGACATCGGTTCGGCGATTACAGAAATGCATTTCGATTCGCACAGCTGGGCTATGATCTGGTTGAAAAGCGTGGCCTGAAACGCTTCCAGGCCGCGACCTGGCACACGTTCGCGGCTATGATCATGCCATGGATGAAGCATCCTCTGGTTTGCTGTGGTGTGATACGTCAAGCCTTCGAAATTGCGAATAGAATCGGCGACCTCACATACGCGGTGTACGCCTGTATGGGTCTGATTGGCCTGCTTATCGCGGCGGGAGATCCACTCGTTGCGGTGCAAAGCGAAGCCGGGAGTGGCCTCAACTTTGCACAGAAGGCCAGGTTCGGTTTTGGCTTTGACACGATCAGTATGCTCCTCGGTTTTATTCGAACACTCAGGGGTTTGACAACACAGTTCGGCTCCTTTGATCATGCGGAGTTCGACGAGGCAGACTTCGAGCGTAATCTCAACAATCCGATGACCCAATTCTGGTACTGGGTCAGAAAGTTGCAAGCGCATTTCTTTGCCGGCGACTTTGCTTCGGCCATCGAGGCTTCATTGAAGGCCCGGCCGCTGCTTTGGGCATCACCGACGGTTGAGATGGCAGACTATGAATTTTACAGCGCGCTTGCCCGTGCAGCCTGCTGCGATTCGGCAACGGGCGGCCAGAGCCAGAAGAATTTCGAGGCTCTCGGAACTCACCACAAACGAGTCCAGTTATGGGCCGAACATTGCCCTGAGAATTTCGAAGACCGCGCCGCACTGGTGGGGGCGGAGGTTGCGCGTATCGAGGGCCGGGAACTGGACGCAGAGCGTCTTTACGAACAGGCCATCCGGGCGGCCCGCGCGAATGGCTTTGTCCAAAATGAGGCGACCGCCTATGAGGTGGCGGCGCGGTTTTACGCGGCGCGCGGCTTCGAGACCATCGCCGACGCCTATCTTCGAAATGCGCGGACTTGTTATGACCGCTGGGGCGCCCACGGAAAGGTAAAACAACTCGACGAACGCCATCCGCGCCTACGTGAGGGACGAACTCCCGCCCCTTCTGCCACGATTGACCCGCCGGTGGGACAGTTGGACGTCGAGACCGTCGTGAAGGCGTCGCAGGCGATTTCGAGTGAGATAGTCCCCGCCGCGCTGATCGAGAAGCTGGTCCGAATCGCGATGGAGAATGCGGGTGCCGAGCGGGGTCTGCTGATCCTAATTCACGGCATTCACGGCGATGAGCCGCGGATCGAAGCGGAGGCTACCACTGGTCCGGGCAAGATCGAAGTTGCCGTTCGACAGGTAGCCGTTATGCCCTCTGATCTTCCCCAATCCGCGCTGCATTACGTGATCCGAACGCAGAAGAGTTTGCTCCTCGATGACGCCTCGGCCGACAACGTGTATTCAAAGGACGAATATGTGCGGCAGAAGCGCTCCAGGTCTGTTCTTTGCCTGCCAATCGTGAAGCAGGCGACGCTGCTCGGCGCACTTTATCTGGAAAACAACCTCACTGTGGGGGCTTTCACACCGCACAGCGTTACAGGGCTGCAGTTATTGGCTTCGCAGGCCGCAATTTCGCTGGAGAACGCCACCCTCTATTCCGACCTTCAACTCCAGGCTGGGCTGCTGCAGAATCTTCCTGTTTCCGCCTGGACGCTCAAGCCGGATGGAACGCCGGATTTTGTGAATCAGGTCTGGCTTGATTTCTCCGGTCAGACTCCCGATTTCGTTCGGTCGCGACCTGAGGCCTGGATGACCGCGGTCCACCCCGAGGATCGCGAAGCAGCGTCGAAGGCCTTTTGGGGCGGAGTCCACTCTGGACAGGGTTTCGCGATAGAAACCCGGTCTCTCCGTGCTCAGGACGGGACTTATCGTTGGCATCTCAATCAAGCCGTGGTCTTGCGCGATGAAGAAGGGAAAGTCCTCAAATTCGTCGGTACAACCACCGACATCGACGATCAGAAGCGCGCTGAGGAAGCCCTGCAAGCGAGCGGAAACAATTTCCGCCAAATTCTCGACAGCATTCCTGGGCTTGTATGCACTCTGAATCCGGCCGGTCAGATCGATCTGGCCAATCGACCGCTCCTGGATTTCTTTGGCTTGACGGTTGAGGAGTTGAACTCCTGGGGAACTAACGGTGCGGTCCACCCGGATGATCTTCCGCGCGTGATCGACGAACTTACGCATTCGATGGCAAGCGGAACTGCCTTCGATAGTGAACTCCGTTATCGACGGGCCGATGGCATCCATCGATGGTCCCAGACTCGCATTCTTCCTGTGCACGACACAGAAGGCAGGATCACTCGCTGGTACGGTCTTATCACCGACATCGACAATCAGAAGCGCGCTGAGGAGAAGTTGCGCGAAAGTGAGTATGAGGCTCGCCTGACTGTGGACAGCATCCCCGGCATGGTTGCAGTCGTTAGCGGCAGTGGGGAGGTCATGTGGCTCAGTAAGCCGCTCCTGGACTACTACGGCAAATCGCTGGAAGAGGTCAACAGCCGGTGGACCACGGGCGATATGATTCATCCTGAAGATCGCCCCGGGTTGATTGAGGCCTTTACACGATCGTTGGCCTCAGGAGATCCGACTGAGCTTGAACTACGGGCCTGCCGTTTCGACGGTGTGTATAGATGGTTTGATCTTCGCGGGCGACCACTTCGGGATCGACAGGGCCGAATCGCCCGGTGGTACTTCCTGCAAACCGACATCGACGATCAGAAGCGCGCGGAGGAGAAGTTGCGCGAAAGCGAGTATGAAGCTCGCTTGATTGTGAACAGCATCCCCGGCATGGTTGGGATGACATTGCCCTCTGGGAATATCGAGATGGTCAGCCGGCAGGCCTTGGAATTCTTCGGTAAGACTATCGAGGAACTCAGGGATTGGGGAACGAACGACACGATTCATCCTGAGGATCTCCCTGGCGTTATCGATGCCTTTACCCGAGCGCTTACCACTGGCCGTCCTTATGATTTCTCAGCGCGCTTTAGGCGAGCGGACGGAGTCTATCGCTGGCTACAGGACAGAGGTTCTCCGCTTTGCGATAAAAACGGGGATATTGCTCGCTGGTACCTACTGATAACCGATATAGATGATCAGAAACGGGCCGAGGAAGCGCTGCGCGAAAGCGAGCATGAATCTCGCTTAATCGTGGACAGCATTCCCGGCCAGATTGCAGTTTTAGACGCGAGCGGTGAGCTTGAGCGGGTGAGCCAGCCGCTTTTGGACTACTTTGGAAAGTCGCTGGAGGAGATGCGTCAATGGGCCGTGGACGACACAATTCACCCCGACGATCGCCCTGGGTACCTTCAGGCTTTTGAGCGATCTTTCGCCACAGGAGATCCAGTTGAATACGAAGCAGTACGAATTCGTCGTTTCGATGGCGTCTACCGATGGTTAAACATACGCGGGCTTCCTCTACGTGACCGGCAGGGGCACATCGTCCGATGGTACTTCCTTCTAACAGATATTGACGATAGAAAGCGTGCCGAAGACAAGATCCGCCAAAGCGAGAAGGAAGCCCGGCAACTTCTCGATTTGTCGCCTCTGCACATCGCCGAAATGGGGCCCGACGGGTCGCGCCGCTACTTGAATCGGGCCTGTCTGGATTATTTAGGCATTACTTTGGAGGAATGGCAAGACGCCGGTTTGGAACAGGTGATGCATCCGCAAGATGCCGAAATCGTGGCAAAGGATCTTCCCGGACAACTTCAGAGCGGATTGCCGTTTGAGTACGAATTGCGGCTCAGGAGAGAGGACGGGCAGTATCGCTGGTTCCACTATCGCTTCAACCCGATGTCAGACGAGGAACGACAGGTCACGCGGTGGTATCTGGCGGGAACCGACATTGACGATC
>Ga0181521_10007815_pt1 | contig 11171 bp, 10 predicted proteins | sample PEATcosm2014_Bin_32_FD_119764 | JGI IMG/M metagenome (GOLD analysis project Ga0181521, IMG submission 119764) | Peatland microbial communities from MTU Mesocosm Facility, Houghton, MI, USA - PEATcosm2014_Bin02_60_metaG | ecosystem: Environmental > Terrestrial > Soil > Wetlands > Peat | place... | reverse complement strand
GAAGCAGTAGCGAGCGTTTTCATTCTGCCCGGCTTCGAGAAATGCTTCACCAAGCTCGGCCCATCGATAGGGGTTCTGCGGGTCGCGCTGCACAACCAACTTCAATGTCGCAATGGCCTTCTGCGCGGCCTCTCCCTCGACGCTGGCCATTTGCTGACGTGCCTGTTCCGCCAGCGGTGCATTGGCGCAAAGCAGGAACCGGCAGAGCACGTGGTTTACGCTCTGGTTATTCTGCCAGAGTCTTTCGGAGAGGATGCCCACCAAAGAGTAGCAGGCCAGGATCGACCCCAGGATCACGGTCAAGATTCTCATAGTCGAACCAGCAGGGACAGCGGCCCGGGGCTTGGCAGTACCTGGCGCCTGGCCTCCGGCACACCGTGCCTGACCGCTGGCCCTCCTAATGGCAATCGGGGTCGTGCGGCGGGCAATGCGGACTTCGAGGTGGTGGAGGCGGTGGCGGCGGAGGCGGTGGTGGGGGCGGCTTGGGTGGCTTGGGTGGTGGGGGTGGGCTGGGCCGGCCGGTGGCAGGGCTCAACGCCGCCGTTCGAGCAGCCTCGATCAAGCTGATCCGCGAGCCTTCCGCCCTCTTCAAATCGACGGAGCCCGAGACTATGCGCAGGGCCACCGAAGCGTTGTGAGTCTCCAGCCTGATCTTCGAATTGGGCGCGATGGTCGCGCGGCTCTTGTCAGCGAAATAGATCATGGCTGCGGAACTCGAGGTGGCAATCTCGTCGCCGGCCGCCACGGGCAATGATGCAACCGCTGTTGCCGGCACTGCCTTGCCGTTCAGCATCAATGGCCCGGAACTACTTACCTTGCCTAGCGGACTGGCGGCCATCAGCCACCCCGCCGTCATCATGACGATAAACAGAAAGAGAGATTTCATGGCTTCCTCCTGGCTCTTGAATGTGTTGTTCACGCCGCTCTCAGCCGCTGAGCGGGTCCCGATGCGAGCTGTTCCCACCGACTCAGGATGGCTGACGGCGGCCGCGCCTCCGGCGTCATGCCTGCGATCCACGCCAGCAGCATCGCGTTGGCGGGAATATACAAGTTGAAATCGGCGAGGCTATGCAGCAGAATCGCGGCCAGCGCACCCGCGCACGCCACCGCAAAATAACGCCCCTCCGGGTCTTGGGACACGGCGGCCTTCCGGAGCGTTGACATGACGAGGCTACACGCCGGCACGGCGAGAATCGCGAAACCCGCGAGGCCGAGTTCCGCAAGTAGTTGCAAATAATCGTTATGCGCGAAATCATCCCTGACGAGCGGGTCGAAGGCCTTGAATTTCAGGAATGCCGTCTCGTATCCGCCCAGGCCGCAGCCGAAGACGGGATAAGCTTTGATGAGGGGAATGGTCGCGGCCCAAAGTCTGGCGCGGCCGCCCCCAGTTGGATCGCTGGAAGTGAGCTCGGCGAACCGCAGGATCAATCTCTCGGACGGCAAGAAGGCGAAGCCCGCCAGCAACACCATGGCAAGCATTCCTGCCGCGCCCCAACGCCGCTTCCGGGACGACTTCAACCAGCCCAGTGGGCGATTTCCAAATGCCAGCGTCCCCATCACCAACGCCGAACCGAGAGTGGCGATGAAACCCATGCGTGACAAGGAGTTAGCGATGCCGGCGAGCATCACCGCCGCCAGCCCCCACACGCCGCAAGCCGCGAGCGAGGGAGCCAGCGACGGGTTCCCGCGCAGGCGCGCGCGGCGCAGGAGCGCCACGGGATACATCACCGCGAAGGGCAGCGCCATCTCGAGGAAGCCGGCGTAGTGGTTGTGGTTAACGTAAGTGCCCCACTGGGCCGCCTCGCCGGTTCTGCCGAGGTTCTGCCAGAGTCCTAGCCCCGCTTCCAGCGCGCCGAGGGTGACGATGGGCGCGATCATGATCCAGCGGCGATTCTCCTCGGCGCCAAGTGTAGCCTCGGGTTGATCGCGCCGGCCCGAGTAGGGCGGTGTGTTGCCGCGTCGGCCGGATCTCGCCAGGGGAATTGCGCCAAAGTGCAACGTGAGTTCGCGGACCAGGAGAAAGACAGCTACGTATCCGCAGAGAAGCAGAAAGTGCTGAAAGGTTGCGGCAGGTGAAACGCTGAGGGGAGCGAAGCTCGGCTTAACTCCAATCGGCTCAAGCGTGTGCACGGCCAGCGCGCGCAGGGGCGAAGCGACGCGCAGCAGCGCCAGCGGCAGCGGAACCGCTTGCAGCAGCACGTAAGCCGGCAGCAGAGCCGCGGCCCACCTCAGCGCGCGGCCGGGGAGCGGCGCCGACGGGTGACGCCGCCGTGCGAGGCTATAAACCATCGCCAGCAGGCCCAGCGCCAGCAGAAACTCATACTGGACAGCGAGTTGCACTCCTCCCCAGCGGAAGACCGCATACCCGAGCACTCCCCCGAGGACTATCAGCGTAGCCTTGGACATGAGAGGACGAAACGCGAAAAGCGAAACTGGAAACTGGAAACTCGAGGAGAGAAGCTCAGAATTCGAGGGTCGAAAATGGGAACGCAAGAGGCGCCGGTTGCCGGGTGTCAGGCCACCGGAAAATGGCCGATTTTCGATCCTGATTTAGAGGCCTTTCAAGCTCGATTTTTGGGCCGAATTTCGACTGGATTTTGGGCTTTTCAGGCTGCATTTTCGCGTTAGATTTTCGCTTCAGATTTCGCGTTAGATTCTCGCATCGAGTTTCCGAGTCGATTTTTGAGTCGAATTTCGACTGGATTTTGGGGCTTTTCAGGGTGTATTTTTGCTTCAATTTCCGCATCAGAAATCGTGTTGGATTTCCGCTTCGAATTTCGGATTTCGAGTTTCGATTTTCGGTCTTTTAGTCGGACGTTTTGGCGCCCAAAAGCTCCAGAAGCACCTCGCAGGCGAATTTCGATCCGAGGAGCAGGTAGCGCCGCCAGAGCCTACGCGGCTCCTGCATGAGCCGGAAGAGCCACTCGAGCCCGTTCTCCTGCATGCAAGGCGGAGCTTGCCGAACCGTCCCGGCGAGGAAGTCGAACGCCGCGCCTACTCCGGCCATCACCGGCACGCCCAGCCGCTCGCGGTGCTCGTACATCCAGCGCTCCTGCTTGGGAGTGCTCAGGCCCACCCAGACAACGTCCGGCGCCGCCGCCCGGATGCGCCGTTCCACTTCCGCCTCTTCTTGCCGGGTGAGGGGCCGGAACGGGGGACAATATGTCCCGACCGTGCGCACGTCGTACCGCCGCCTCAAAACCTCCGCCACGCGCTCCGCCACACTATGATGGGCCGTCATAGCTAGCCTCTCGGTAGGTAGTACCTCGGAGCTATTCACACCTTTGGAGTTCTGACGATACTTAGAAGGAGGGGGCGAGAGATCGTCATGACAAAACGCTTAATCCTGTTGCTCCTGTTCTTCACTTCGCCGCTCTGGGCCACCACCTACTACGTGGACAACTGCCTGACCGTGGGGAACGACCTCAACAACGGAACCAGTCCATCCACGCCCTGGCTGACCATCAACAAGGTGAACACGTCCAAGTTCAATCCCGGCGATTCGATTCTGTTTGAGAGCACTTGCACCTGGCGCGAGCAGTTGACCGTGCCCTCTTCCGGCTCTGCAGGGAGCCCGATTACCTTTGGAGCCTATGGAACCGGGACGGTGCCGATGATCAGCGGCGCGAATCTATTCACAAACTGGACCCTATCTTCCGGCTCTCTTTACTATGCTTCCTATTCGACGGCTCCCAACCAGGTCTTCGAGGATGGCGCCCGCCTCACGCAGAACACAGTCACTGCCGCTTCCCTCTCGGCGGGGCAGTGGTATTTGGATGCCGCGAACAGCAGGATTTGGGTGTACCTGACAGCGGGAGACAGCCCTAGTGGGCACTCGATGGAGGTAAGCCAGCGTCAGTATGCAGTTACCAGTTCCAATGTGTCGTATGTGACGCTCTCTGGGCTTGAGACAGACAAATCGAATTACCGCGGCGTCTACTATAACAACTGTAATACCTGCACAGGTCTACTCGTAACTGGCGTCACGGCCTTGCGGAATTTCGACGATGGAATCAACATCGGCAACGGACTCGGCGTCGTTGTTTCTTACTCAACTGCCGCTTACAACGGCGCGAACGGCTTTGAGGTCTATGCCGCCCCCAGCATTCTGCTTGACCATCTGGTTGCTCACGACAACGCCCAGCTCACGACGCAGGATTATACTGCTGGTATTAGATTTACGGATGATCCCTCAGCACAATCGCCCAACATGACTGTGCAATACTCGAAGGTCTATAATAATGGTGTTGTTGGGCAACCCGACTATCAAGGAATCGGGATTTGGGCCGACACGGTGGGCAACGGCTTTACAGCGAAGTACAACCTCGTGTATGGGAACAATCTAATTGGGATTATGGCCGAAGCTGACAGCAATGTGAATATCCTATACAACATCGTTTACGGTACTGTCATGCGCGCGTCCGAGGACTTTAAGGCTGGGATTGCGTTGGCGGCAGACAATCCCTCCTACCCCATGAGTGGCAGCCTGGTTGCGAACAATGTTTCCTACGGTAACGCTGGCCCAGGCATATCCATTACCGCCGATAACTTTGCACAGGGCTGCGTGAACAACTCCGTGGAGAACAACATATCGGTCGGGAACGGTGGGCCGCAGCTCCAGGTGTATTTCGGCTGTGAAAACCCTGGAACGAACGGAAACGGAAACGTTTACGCATACAATGGTTTCGGCCGGCAGGCCACCAATTTCATCCAATGGGGCTCTGCCGTAACTTCTTACGAGTCCACCTATGCTGCCTGGGAAACTGCAACGGGCAATTGCGGCACGGTTGGCTGCTCCCATTCCGTGCAGACTGACCCGCAGTTCGCGAACGCCGCAGCGTCGCAGTTTTGGCTGGCAAGCGGCTCTCCTGCCATCGATGCCGGGGTGAATCTGGGGAGCCCGTATAATGTGGGGCTTATGCCGGGAAGCACTTGGCCTAATTCGGTGGTGACAGGGGACCAGAACGCTTATGGAAGCAGGTGGGAGATCGGGGCTTTCGTCTATGTTCCGGCTATCGCACCACCCTCAAATCTCCAAGCTGTTGCCCACTGAGTGATGCGTTACCAGGCTAGAGAATTGCGAGGGCCGCAATAATTGCAAGGCTACCAGAAGCACGTACAGGGGGTTCAAGAGTAGGTATCTCCGCCACAGACGGGGCTCTGCAAACAACCTAAACAGCCATTCCAAGCCACGATCTTGCATCCATTTGGGTGCTTGTCGGACAGTGCCCGCAAAGAACGGAAAGGCTGCCCCCACCGCCACCAGGGGCATCGACAGAACCTCTCGTAACTCATAAGCCCAAATCTCTTGCCGCGGACACCCGAGCCCCACGAAAACAATAGCCGCACCTGCGCTACGAATCCGCGCTATCAATTCAGTTCTTTCTTCAGCCGAAACGCGGCGAAACTTCGAAGGCTCCATTCCAGCGATTCGCAAGGAAGGGAAACGGTGCTCCAGGTTTCTCCTCAAGGGAGAGAGGACTTCCTGAGTGCTTCCGTAGAGGAATACCCCCAACCCTTCTTCTTCGGCCCGCGAGCACAAGGCAAGCATGAGGTCGGGCCCGTACACTCGATCTCGAAGGTGCGCGCCGTGGAGCAGATTGAGTGCCCAACGAACGGGCTGCCCGTCCGGCACGAGGAGGTCGAAGCGGTTGAGGCGATACTTGTAGTCGCTGTGTAAAACACCCGTCATCAAGCCGTGGACGGCTAGCGCTGAAACGGCAGCGCCGCGCTTCTCGTGGGCCGCTCTCAGCACGAATCCCGCAGCCGCCTCGTAATCCACAGCGTCCATCAGGACTCCAAGGACATTGTGCTTTCCGGCGTTGATCATGCCTCGCTCCGGTTCATCCCAGCCCCTAGCGCCTATTCCCGAGCACCTTCCCGTAGATCTCCGTCAGCATCGTGTAGTTTCGATCGGCGGTGTACTTGGCTTCGTACTCGGCGCGGGCGGCGCGGCCCATTGCGGCCATCTCCTTGGGGTGAGCCCAGGCCCACTCGACCTTGGCGGCAAGATCGCCAGCATCGCCAGGGGCGAAGTGAAGTCCGGTGCGCCCATCAGCGACGATTTCCTGCATTGCCCCAAGCCGCGAGCAAATCACCGGCACGCCGCAGGCAAATGCTTCGATTATCGCCATCCCGAAAGTCTCATACCATTCGCTGTTGAAGACCAGGCACCGCGCCCCCTTCAGGGCTGCTATCACTTCGTCGCGCGGCAATTGCCCAAGGAAGCGAACGTCAGAGAGTTCCATTTGTGTTACCTTCGCCTGCAGAGACGCAAGCTCGGGCCCACCACCGATGATGCGGAGCGGAATGCGCTTCTGGAGCCGTTGCCATGCCGCGAGCAGTGTGATCATGCGCTCCTTAGGGGAGAGTCTGCCTACGAACAGCGCATATTCGCCGCCGGAGGCTCGAGACCCGGGATCGGCGTACACGAAATTGGGCTTCACCGCCATCTTCTCAGCAGGTATGCCTCCCTCGATGAACTTCTGGCGGGAGAACTCAGTGAGCGCAATGAAGCGGTCTACCATCTCGCTCCAGGTGCCGACCCAACGATGCACGGCTAGCATCAACGCCACTGCCGACGTCGCGGCGCGGGAGTTGCGATAGCAGCCGTGCAGCGACCCGCGCCACAGGCTGCGCTTGAGGCACTCCTCGCAGACGCCGCCACGCCGAAAGAGATTGGCCGCCGGGCAAAGAAGTCGATAATTGTGCAGCGTCTGCACCACTGGTATGTGCGCTTCTTTGCAGGCCGAATAAATGGAGGGTGAAACCATCAGAAAGGTATTGTGAACATGGACAAGATCAGGTTTCTGGCTATGGAGGACGCTGGCGATTTCCCGCCGAGTCTCTCGCGCCCACACCATCCGACCTAGCAATGCCAACCGCTTCAGAGCCGAATAGGTGGCGATTTCCCAGTTGCTCCGGCAATAGGTCAGGACTTGGTGCCCGGCGCATTCGAGCAGTCGCCGTTCCTGGCTGAAGACAACGTCTTCTCCTCCGGGTTGCTGGTAGGTGTTGTGGACGAGGAGGATCTTCATTTGAGGGGTGTAAGATCGAGTGCTGGGGACGTTGCGGGCACGTTTCTCGGGAGATAGGGCAAGACCTCGGCGTTGGTAACATGGAGCACGCCTTCCCGGCCGCTTACGTAATCCAAGACCTGCTTGAGATCATCCCAAAGGTTCATTTCTTTAACCAGCCACGAGTGGCCGTACAAGTGCCAGATGCCGCCCTCCTCCAGGACCCGGTCGAAGAGCATCTTTGCCATTGTTACCCAAGACTGCCGCCAGGTGAATCGACTGGCATAGCCAAGAAGCCCTCTCAGATTCCCGCCCCTAAGCAGGTTTTTCGCATATTGCATTTTTGTGTTGGGATACGCGTGGAGAGTTGTGGGCATGTGAAAAGGATCAAAATCCAGCTCTTGCCTGAACATGCGAGTTGTTCGAGCACCTTCATAGCCAGCGGCCTTCGCGTGCCCTATTACTTTTGGACTAAATCGCCCTTTCGGGTAGCAGAACATCCGGACGCCGTCACCTAGGACGTCTTCGAGCCGGTTCCTGCAGATACGTAACTCCCGAGCGATTTCCTCGGAGCTCAGCTGCGGCAGAACTTTGTGCGAGAAACCATGGCCACCCACTTCAAAGCCTGAACGGTTCAAAGACCTCACGTCCGACTCATCAAGGACTTGATGACCTTCGTAAGTGATAGGTACGTAGAAGGTCCCTCCCAGGCCCCTAGCATAGAGAAGTTCAGCGACCCTGAGGTCGCTGGGATCTCCGTCGTCCCAGCTTGTCGTAACTATTCTCAGACGATCCGATGATGCCGAGGGCGAGGACGTCATTCATTTGCCATGAAAGGCCGAGCAGCCCGTCCTGTTGAGGGACGCCACGGTACGTTTTTTTGGGGGTCGTTAGAGACAACGAATGCGGGCCGCCTGACCACGTAACGCCGGTTCCACTGGAGGTTCTTATTTACATTTAATCCGATGGCGGCGCCGGTGACAGCGAAAAGCGGATTCATAAAATACACGCCGTATATCAAGGCGTTTTCAGTCCACGCGAAAATCAAAAAGGCGAAAAACCCGAGATAAGCTGCCGCTAAGGCCCAGACTACTGCTGGGTCCCGCGTCCGGATGAGCTTGTGCAGTACATGCATCTGCCTGAGTACGGTGCCAATGAGGATTAGAAGGCCAACAACTCCGTACTCAAAGACTACTTGGAGATAGTCGTTCAACGGCGTTGGCTCTGGGTTAAATAGGTCAGCCTTTGGTATGAAACGCGCAACTTCTCCGGCTCCGGCTCCGAACACGATATGCTTCTGGGCCTCCTGCCAAACGACGGGCCACACATCAAATCGCCCAGAGCTTGAGTAGTCCCCCTGGATCACCTGATTAAAGCTGCCACGTCCGGCGGATGGGAAAAACCGTTCCTGGAAGATTGGCGAATAGAATAGCGCCGAACCCGCCAGACACATTAGAGCACAAGCAAGAATTCGTGATATAAGGCTGCGGTAGAGGGGAGTGACTAACCACAATATCAAGATGGCCAGCGTCGCCATTCGGCTGCCTGAGAGAAAGGCAATCGCTAAGCAGGCCATCCACCCTAAAGAGCTGCGAAATGGGTTCCTTCGCGCCCTTCCCACAAACAGGCATCCGATGAAGGCCGCCGTCATCGCCCCCGTTCTCACGCTATATCCGCTGCCCGCTGCTTGGTAAGGAATTCCCGGCCCGTACCAAAAGAAAGCAAAGGCTGCCGCCACAAACATCAGGCAATGCATAAAACCGCGCATCAGCCTTTCCAGTTGAATCTCCGTTCGAATCGCATAAGATGCCACCATCCCAACCACCAATGGGCAGAGCATCTGTGCGGGATCTTGCAGATTCCAACGCCAATGAATTCCCCCCCAGGTGAGGGATAACAAAACGTAGCCGAACCATGGGCACCAGAGCTTCCAAGGAAAAGGTATCTGCTTGCGATGTTGGACGATCATCAGCACACCAACTACCAGGACAGACGACCATATGAAGCCCGTAAAGTGCAAACCCCACACGCTGGCGCCGCTGATTGACGACAACGCAGCTACATAGGGCACACTTAGGACGTAGCGGTAACTTGGGGGTGGTCGGCGCATCTCAGAGTGGTTCCCTTCTGGGCACATCCAAGCGTCCGCGCATCTTGCTCGGGTTTTCAGAGCGCAACTTCGGCCTGGGTCGAGCATATTCCACCGCCCGGCGGAAGCCTTCGGCCATCTCTGGAATAGTTAGACCGGCGACCGATTCCCGAGCAGCCTTCGCCATGTCCTCTTTTTTGTCACGTGCGTCCCACGCCTTCCTAAGCGCTCGCAGAACATCGTCGGGGTCTTTGGGATCGACAAGCCAGCCGTTTCTGCCATCGATCATTAGGTCGGGCGCACAACCGGCGTACTTTGAGCAGATAATGGGCAGTCCAAACGTCATCGCCTCATTGACGACAAGGCCCCACACATCCTGGAGGGTTGGGAACACGAAGACGTCCGCGGCATGATAAATCTCGGGCAACTCCTCAGGTTCAACATGACCCACGAATCTAACATTGGTGAGCCCTCGACGGGCCACGCGGTTCTCTAAATTCGGTCTGTCTTGGCCATCACCTGCTAGGACGAGAGTGGCTTCAACCCCATCGTGCGCGCAAAAGACGTCCCACGCTTCGAGAAGCTCCTCCACACCCTTGAGTTGGTTGATTCGGCCGGCGTAGAGAAAGCATAATCCAGAAACCCCTAATCGCCGACGCACTGTAATCCGTCGCTGCGCCTCGACCCGAGATTCAAGCGGACCAATGTCCACGGCGTTCTTTGCATCGAAGATTGACTCTGACTCGACACCCAAGCTTTCAAGATATCGTCGCGCTTCAATTCCCATTCCGATGAAAGCGTCAGCCATCCTTATAAAGACTTTCCTAAGAAGGCGTTGTTTCCAAGCGATGTCTCTCTCTGTATGGAGCGTACAATGGAACCAAATCACCAACTGTTTGCGCGTCAGTAGCGCGTAGGCCGCAGCAATCAAAGTGCGTGCCCCCATCTCATCAGAAATAACAAGGTCGGGGCGAAAGCGCCACAAATCGAGCCAAAGACCCAGCGGAATGTGTACGTGCCTCTTGTCGGAAAAACTGACTCGCCCTTGATGCTTGACCATGCGCCTGTAGGAGACGCTGAAACTCTGCTTATGAGAAAAGGGAGGATCGTGAACGGGCTTCCATTGACGGTCGAACTCGCTTTCACAGCATGTGAAAAGCTTGAGATCCCAATTGTCCGTTTTTCCCAAGGCAACGTAGAGCGGCACCCGGTAAGGGGAAATGAAATTAGTCGCAAATGCAACACGAATTGCCATATTCAACCCTCGGCTCCGACGGCCAATGCTGCCTTGAACCTTGCTCGACAGCGATATGAAATAACGACAAAGAAGGCGAAGTAGGAAATGAGCATGCCCACTCCGGCCCCGGGAAGGCCCCAGCAGCGGGTGAGAGGCACCCCCGCCATAATAGTCACAGCACCCGCGACCGCGTACGCGAAGAGTATCTCCTCCGGAAATTGCATGGCCCGGACCGCGATGCAACTCCCCTGTGCAGCCGCCAGTAGCATGGCAGGCGCGGACACGAGCATTAGCAAATTCGCGCAGTCGGTGTATCGTCCGGCGTAGAGGATCGCCATGATCCTGCTGCCAAACAACCAGAGAACGGCGTAATAGGCGGACGCCGCTCCCACAAACAACAGGGTAATCTGCCGGATCCGGCGCTGAAACCCCCGGCGGTCGTCTTCAACAAATCGCGCCGAGGCCCAAGGAAGGAACAGCAGGCTCATAGCAGCAACGAACTGGCCAAAAGGCAAACTGAAGTTCTGCAGAGCCCGCAAGGCGGCCACATCTTGCATGCGAAGGAACGCTGCGACGAAGAGATAATACGCATTGCCAGAGAGCCAAAAAACAAATGCCGCCGCTACCACCCAGCGGCCGTATCGCCAGTGTTGGCGTACGATGGCCGGATTAGAGGGACTTGGTCCGGAATCGAGTTGCAGTCTCAGGGAAGCGAGCAAGACGATTGCAGCCGCAGTGGCGGCAAACGCCTGAACTAGGAAAGCCGTGAAGCTGGAAAGCCAGCCGAACCTTTTAATCAGCAACAGAAGGGAAAACACCACCAAGCAAT
>Ga0181521_10007807_pt1 | contig 11179 bp, 16 predicted proteins | sample PEATcosm2014_Bin_32_FD_119764 | JGI IMG/M metagenome (GOLD analysis project Ga0181521, IMG submission 119764) | Peatland microbial communities from MTU Mesocosm Facility, Houghton, MI, USA - PEATcosm2014_Bin02_60_metaG | ecosystem: Environmental > Terrestrial > Soil > Wetlands > Peat | place... | reverse complement strand
CTTGCGGCCTCGCCGCAGGTCTCGTGCCGCCATAAGCCGCCCGCCAACGTCGCGGCCGAAGTGAACAACCACGCCATCACCTACGCTGAACTTGAGAAGACCTACCAATCGCGGTTCCCCCAGCCGGTCGAGGGGACCAACGAAGACCAGGTCATGTCGCAGAAACTGGAGTTGCTGAGCAGCCTCATCAACAATGAGATCCTCTTGCAGCGCGCCGAGAAGGCGGGCCTCACGGCGGTGGACGCCGACGTGGATACCGAATTCAACAAGATGAAAGCGCCCTACACCAAAGAGGAATTCGACAGCCAGCTCAAGGCGCAGAACATGACCGTGGACGACCTGAAGTCCGAGCTTCGCCGCGGTCTCACCGTCAACAAGCTGATCAACAAGGAAATCACTTCCCACATCGCCATCACCGACGCCGACGTGGCCAATTATTACAACGCCAACAAGGCCAGCTTCAATCTGGCCGAGCCGCAGATCCATCTGGCGCAGATCCTGGTGACTCCCTTCGCCAACCCCAACGTGCGCAATTTGAAGAACAGCAAGGCCCGGAACGAAAGCGAGGCCCAGACCAAGATCAACGACATCCTGGCCCGCCTGAAACGCGGTGAGGATTTCAGCATGCTGGCGCAGAATTACTCCGAGGACCCCGATTCCGCTCCCAATGGCGGCGACATGGGATTCATTCCCGAATCCACTCTGGAGAAGGCCAACCCCGATCTGCGCAAGCTGGTGGCGTCGCTCTCGCCGGGCGCTTTCTCCCCCATCCACACGCAGGAGGGCTACCGCATTCTCAGGGTGATCGCCAGGGAACCGGCCGGCCAGCGCGAGCTGAACGATCCGCGCGTGCAGCAGAACATCCGCGAGACGCTGTTGAATCGCAAAGACCAGCTCTTGAAAAACGCCTACTATGAAGTGGCGCGCAACGGCTCCAAGGTGGAAAACTACCTGGCGCGCAGCGTCATCGAAAACGCGGGAAAAACGAAGTAGGGGCCGGGCATGCCCGGACCCTACCGCCGGCGCCGTCCCATCTCGTAAAGGTAGATGAGGTGCTCCGTCCTGCCGGTTTGCAGGACGATCGCCTCCATCGGCTTCCAGCCTTTGATCGGGAACTCGTAGCAGACTACGCGGGAGCCGGGCTTCAGGTACTTCTCCAGGTTGGGCTTGAGCCGCTCGTTGGAGCTGGTCAGCAGATACATGGTCACCACGTCGGCGGGGCTGAGGTCCACCCGCAGCGCACTGCCCTCGATCATGCTGACGCGGTCTTCCAGGCCCAGCGACTTGATCCGCTCCCTGGCCTTCCGGCAGAGGTCCGGCCGAATCTCCACGCCCACGCCCCGGGCGCCGAACTTCTGCGCCGCCGTGATGACGATGCGGCCATCGCCGCTGCCGAGATCGTACACCACGTCGCCGGGCTTCACATGGGCGGCCTCGAGCATTCTGTCGACGGCCTCCTGCGGTGTCGGAATATAAGGCGCCAGATTCTCACCAGGGCCGAACTGTTGAGCGCCGGCCGGCAAAGTGCCAGCCGCCAGCAGCAGCGCGATGGGGAAAACCCGCATGGGTCACTGTGAGGACGCGTTCGTGGTAACCGTCCCCCCAACCTTTGATTTTACTATACGGCCGATGATTTCGGTCCACGCAAAAAACAGGTCCCGGGGCCGGCTAATGGTGTACTCGGCGCCCTTCAGGTAGCGGACGGTGTTGCCGATGGCGTCCCGCCAGGGATTGGCCTGCGGGTCCAGGTTGTAGTTCATGTAAAACACGGGGAACTTGACGTCCCCCAGTTGTTTCAACGCATCCTGCGGCAGGGGTTCGTCGAGCACCACTTTCGGCCCGGCGAAGATGATCGCGTCCGGCCGATCTATTTCATCCTTGATTTCCCGCGCAATGAAGTTAGCCAGGAACTCCGTATCGCCGTGCTTCTGGCTCAGCCGCTTGAGATCCACGGTGCCGAGACTGAGCGTGCCCAGCGCTTCGCCGAGGGCCGGGAAGTCGATTTGCGAAGCTGCCTCCTGGCGGTAGATCACGCGCTGCTCCTGCATGTTGAACGCGACAATGGAAAACTTGCCGATGCGCGGCTCGCGCGCGATATTGCGCAGGATCGAGAGCAGAGCGTTGGTGTCGAGCGGCTGCAAGGTGGCCGATTCCGAGTTCTGCGGCGCGAAATTGACTACCACCTTCACGTTCAGCGGGTCCTCGTGCTGTTCGCGCTCCACGGGAGGCTCCTGCTTGAAGGGCTCTCTGTCGGCCGCCTCGACCACGTCGGGAGCGATGTCCAGCGCCATTTGTTTGTCCTTGGCGGGCAGGCTGGCTTCGGTGTCCCAGTTCGAGGAGCACACGCGTTCCTCGCGGTCGCGCATCATCCAGTCGACATGGTACTTCCCTTCCCCCACGTCGACAGTGCCTTGCAGAACGGCGTCGCCATGGGCGTCGTCTTCGATGGCCGGCACGGACACGTGCTGCGAAAAGTAGACCGGTTCATCGGGGTGGTCCTCCGGAACCACGCGGAAAACCATGGTGAGCCGGTTCTCCGAGCCGGCCAGTTCCTTCAGCGGAATACTGACATCGTACCCGGCATGAAACTTGAGATCGAAGCCGAGCGACGCCTTGGCGGGCACTACCGTGCACGGAAGGTCTTTGCGAGTCTCCTGCGATTCCAGAATGGCGGCATCCGTGCCGAAGAGCCGCACCATGCCTCCCGGTCCGGAAGCCGGCATCGGAGCCTGGGCCGAAAGCGCGCTGCCACCCAGCAGGAGCACACACATCCAGCATCCCATCCATCCTGCGCGATCGCACCCGATCCGGAACTTGAGAACCATCGCCATTGCGGTGAGCACGTTCAGTACCAGCGCCTCCGCCACACAGTCGGCTTCTGCAAGTATTATGGCGCATATTTCAGAAGGCGCATAGAGCTAAATTGTACGCGCTGGTAGCGCCGGCGATCTCGTCGCCGGTGTCCTTCTCGGCCCGGATAACCCCACCGGCGACAAGATCGCCGGCGCTACGCAGGGTAGAATGGAGTCAGACAGGCACTCGGAGGATGCTCGGAATGGACCGCACCAAGACCCAAAGCGACAGAATCCCGTCTCCCGATGGGCTTTCGCCGGAGATAATCATCAGCCCGGATACGCGCCGGAGCCAGCGGATTCCGCCGGGACAGGTGCGCAGCCGGAAATGGCCCGTGCTGGACTCGAGCGGGCCCCCCGACATCGACCTCAATCAATGGCGCTTCCGGGTGGCGGGCCTGGTGGGCACCCAGGTCCAGTGGGACTGGCAAGAGTTTACGGCGCTTCCACGGGTCGAGGTCTTCGGGGACTTTCATTGTGTGACACGCTGGTCCCGGCTCGGAAACCTGTGGCAAGGCGTCTCCACCCGCGAGCTGATCCGGCGCGCCGGCGGGGCCCGGCCCGAAGCGCATTTCGCGATCGTTCACGGATATGACCAGGGTTGGACCACCAATCTGCCGCTCGAACACTTCCTGGCGGAAGACGCACTTGTGGCGATACTCCACGACGGTGAGTCGATTTCGACGGAGCATGGCGGCCCGGCGCGCCTGATTGTGCCGCGCCTCTATGCATGGAAGAGCGCCAAGTGGGTGGCCGGAGTGGAACTGGTAGAGGAAGACCGGCCCGGCTTCTGGGAAGCCAACGGGTACCACATGCGCGGCGACCCCTGGATGGAGGAGCGCTACGGATGGTGAGATTATTGGACCGTCGCCACCCGGTGCTTCAGCCGGCGCCGCGCCACGTGGGGCTCCCGGTGGATCTCATCCAACATGCTGGTGGCGTGGATGCTGGCCGGTTCGAAGCCGTGTGAATCCAGCGCATTCCGAACCTCGTCCAGCCGCCCTTCATAGGCCGGGAATTCCACCAGTGTGGCAGTCTGGGTCTCCTCGCGCCCATCGGCGGACAGGTACACCACGGCGGCGTCGTGATAGATCTGCGGGTTAATCGGAAAACCGGTCTGCGCCAGCGCTTCCAGGAGCGACTCCAGGCGGCGTGGGTCCACGTCGATCGAAACAGAAACCAAAGCTCCTTCGCGGCCCGATAGCGAAGGGCTGGCTGGCAATGTACTGGGCCAGACGCTCATCGATTCCTCCAGCATCCGGCGACGGGGGCCGCCCGAAAACAAAAAAACCCTGGAGCCCAAAGGCGCCAGGGTCGAAATGTTTTCGAACAGACCGACTCGCCTTTAGCACTTTTTTTTCCGTGGTTGCAATTAGCCAGGCTCGGAGAGCCTTAAATCAATCCACGTCGCTTTCAGATTACCACTACGGAGGTGGCGAAGCAACAGATTTAATGATAGGCTCAAACACAGTTGGAGGAGACCATGAAGCTGTCCATTCTGTTGGCGGGCGCACTGTTGCCCGCCGCTGTTTTCGCCCAAGCGCCACAAGCCCCGCACACCAACCTGAAGGTGGGTGACACGGCGCCCGATTTTACGCTGCCTTCCGCCGCCGGTGGCGCGGTGAAGCTCTCCGATTTCCGCGGCAAGGCCAATGTGGTGCTGGCTTTCTTCCCGGCAGCCTTCACCGGCGGTTGAACGAAGGAGATGCTGGCATACCAGGCTGGTATTGCTAAATTCGAAGGCGCGGAGACCAAGGTGTTCGGGATCAGCGCGGATAATACCCCGTCTCAAGCTGAGTTCGCCAAGCAATTGAAGCTCGCCTTCCCGCTGTTGAGCGATTTCGCCGAGCGGGAGGTGATCGCGAAGTACGGCGTGCTCTGGCCCGGCCGCGGCTTTGCGAACCGGGCTACGTTCGTGATCGACAAGGAGGGGAAGATCGTGCACATCGAGGAGGGCAGCGGCGCCCTCGATCCGACGGGTGCGGAAACCGCTTGTAGCCGGATGGCCCACAAGGCGCGGTAGGGGCCGGGGGCCGGACAGGCCCTACTGCTTGGCGATGCCGAAGAAGTCGGGATCGAGAACCACCGAGGTCTTCTTCTGCAGTTCTTCCAAGACCGTCTGTGCCTGCTCGGGGCGCATGCGGCGCTCCAGCTCCGGCCGCACCTCCTCGAAGCTCTTGGACTCTCTAGCCTCGACCTTGATGAGGTGGTAGCCGAACGGAGATTTCACCGGCTCGCTGAGATCCCCGGGTTGCATGGCGAAAGCGGCCTGCTCGAATGTGGGGACCATCTGCCCGTGGCGGAAGGACCCGAGATCGCCGCCATTGGCCGCGGAACCGGTGTCGTCGGATTCCTGGCGGGCCAACTGGGCGAAGTCTTCTCCGGCCAGGATTCTCTTTCTGAGATCCTGCGCTTTGGCCAGTGCTTCCGCGTCCGTGAGGTCCTTCTGGCCCGGCCTTACGGGCGACGGCGAACCCTGCACCCGGATCAGAATGTGGCGGGCGCGCACCTGTTCGAATTCCACCTTGTGGGCCTCGTAGTACTTGCGCACATCGGCCTCGTCGAGCTTGACATTCTTGCCGATTTCCTCGTAAGTCATGTTGGCCAGGATATTGGCGTCCTGAAACGTGGACTGGGTCCGGTAGAGGGGGCTCTCATCCAGTTTCCGGCGCTTGCCTTCCTGGGCCAATACCGCGATCCGCACGATGTTATCGGCGAATTGCTTGCGGCCCGAACCGCGAGCCACGCTGCGGTACTGCTCCGGAAGGGCCTCGATGATCTGGTCGAACTGCGCGGCGGTGATGGTCAAGTCGCCAACCGTAACCACCACGCGATCGGGAGGGACCACCGGCATGGTCTTGGGCGCGGGGTTCTCCATCGACATGGTGACGGTCGGCTTGGGCGCCGGCGCGGGTTGCGGCGGGGGGGCCTGTGCCAGCAGCCACGCCGCAGAGGAGAAAAGCAGGAGGGTGCAACGAAACGTCATCTGTTCATGATAACAACGTGGCGGGGCCGCAGCTATTGCGCCGGTTCGACGACCGCCGACATGGCTCCCTGGGACCGGGGGAGCCGCCAATCCGGACCGTAGGAATGGATCTGATCGCGCGCGAATTCGGCGTGCGGCAGTTCGCAAACGATCAGAACCGTGCGGCCGCAGCGGTCCACCTCTTCGGCATGACGGTAGGCCTGATCCAGGGTGAAGACGAAGATCCTCTGGAGCATCTCGATTACGTAGTCGTAGGTGTGATCGTTGTCGTCCAGCAGCACGACCCGGTAGAGCGGAACCATCTGGTCCCGTTCTATGACATCCGTTTCGGGAGAGACCGAAGGCTTCGGCATGTGCGCCGGCCACAGCCGGTATGACCAGTATCCGCTATTGCGCGCCGCCCGACAATAGCATTCCTTATACTCGGATGAGGCCATGCAGAAGCCGGTCTACCTGGATCATCACGCCACCACGCCGGTGGATGCCCGCGTGCTCCAAGCCATGCTGCCCTATTTCGGGCCTAAATTCGGCAATGCGGCCAGCCGCGGGCACAGCTTCGGGTGGGAAGCGGAAACCGCCGTGGAACTGGCCCGCAAGCGCATCGCGGACCTGGCCGGCGCGGCGCCGCGCGAGATAGTCTTCACCAGCGGCGCCACCGAGTCCGATAACCTGGCGCTCAAGGGAGTGATGGAGGCCTACCGCTCCAAGGGAAACCACTTGGTGACTATGGCCACCGAGCACAAAGCGGTGCTCGATACGGCCCGGCGCCTGGAGCGGCAAGGCTGCCGTCTCACCGTGCTGCCGCCGCGGCGCGACGGGTTGCTCTCGCTCGACCGGCTGCGGGACGCCATACTCCCCGAGACCGTGCTGGTAAGCGTGATGCACGCCAATAACGAGATTGGGGTGATCCAGCCGGTGCGCGAAATCGGCGCCATCTGCCGCGAAAAAGGCGTGCTGTTCCACTGCGACGCGGCCCAGGGCTTCGGCAAGGTTCCCATCCGCGTGGAGGACGACCACATCGACCTCATGTCGGTAAGCGCACACAAGATGTACGGCCCCAAGGGCATCGGCGCACTCTACGTGCGCCGGCGCAACCCGCGCGTCCACCTGGCGGCCCAGATGGACGGCGGAGGGCACGAGTTCGGAATGCGTTCCGGCACACTGAACGTGCCTGGAATCGTGGGTTTCGGCGAGGCCTGCGCGATTTGCGCGCGCGAGATGGCGGAGGAAGCCGCGCGACTGGCTGGGCTGCGCGACCGGCTCAAGGCGCAGATCGAAGCTGGCCTCGACCGTGTTTACGTGAACGGCTCCATGGAGCGCCGCCTGCCCGGCAACCTGAACATGAGCTTCGCGGGCATCACTGGCGAATCGCTGTTGATGAGCCTCCCCGACGTGGCGCTATCCACGGGTTCGGCTTGCACCTCGGCCACCGTGGAACCCAGCTATGTATTGAAGGCGCTGGGTGTGGGCGACGACCTGTCGCATTCCTCCCTGCGCTTTGGACTGGGCCGTTTCAACACCGCCGAAGAGGTGGATTACGTGGCGCAGCGGGTGACGGAGGCGGTCCGCAAATTGCGGGAGCTTTCGCCTATGCTATAATTCTTACGTCTCACCTGTTCGAACAGATCCAGGGAATTTCTATGCCGAAACTGAAGACCCATAAAGGTGCGGCTAAGCGGTTCAAGAAGACGGGCACGGGCAAAGTGATGCGCAGTCACGCCTTTGCGCGGCATATCTTGACCTCGAAACCGCACAAACGCAAGAAAAAACTGCATCAGAGGGTGCTGGCCGACGCAACCAACCAGCCCGCTCTGAAACGCATGATTCCCTATTAAAGGGACCATGCGGTTTGCGCGGACGGAGCGCGTGGCACGTGCCCGATCCGCCAATCGATTCGAACCACTGAAAGGAGATTAAACGTGCCCAGAGTCAAACGAGGAACCCACCGCCGGGCGGCCCGCAAGAAGACGCTCAAACGGGCTTCCGGATACTTTCTCACCAAGAGCAAGCTCAATCGCGCGGCGCAGGAGGCCGTGGAGCGCGGGCTCAGGTTCGCCTACGTCGGCCGCAAGAACAAGAAGCGCGATTTCCGCGCGCTGTGGATTGTCCGCATCAATGCGGCGTGCCGCGCAGCCGGGATATCCTACAGCCAGTTTGTGCACGGGCTGAAGGCCGCCGGGCTGGACCTCAACCGCAAGTCGCTGGCGGATGTCGCCCTGCACGACGACGACGCATTCCAGCAGTTGGTGGGGACGGCCAAAGCCGCCCTCGAAAAAGCGTGAGCCAGGTATGATCCCCGCCGAGACCGAAACCGATTCGCTCGGCAGTCTGGAAGAACGCATCCAGCAGGCCATTCAACTGGTGGCGCGGTTGCGCCGGGAGAAAGAGGCCGCCATCGCCGAAGCCGCCAGCGCCAAAGCCGAGGCGGCGCGTCTGGCCGCCGAAATGAAGACGCTCCAGGCGGAGCGGAAACAGGTCCGCGCCCGCATCGAAAAACTGCTGGGGCAGATCGATCAACTGAGCGCTGGATAGCGCACCGCTTTCCGGAGGTCCGGATGGAAAGCAGCACTCCCGATAGACAGCCCGTTCGCGTGACCATCTTGAGCCGGCCCTATACGCTGCTGGCCACGGGTGATCCCCGCGAAGTCGAGGAAGTGGCGGCCAGCGTGAACGAGTTGATGCTTTCCATCGCCGCTAAAGCTCCCAGCGCCGATTCCACACGCATCGCCGTGCTGGCCTGCCTGCACCTGGCCGACAAGCTGCGCGCGCTGGAGCGCGACCTGGACCGGCTGAAGCGCCGGGTGGACAGCAAGTCCGTGGAATTCGCCGGGCTGCTCGAGCAGTTGATGGCTTCGGTGGAAGAACCATGATGGCCTGGCGAATGCCGCTCGCGCTGCTGGCCGGCGCCGCGCTGTTCGCGGCCTCCACGTACCAGGCCGAAATTGCCCAGTGGCGGCGCGCGCGCGAGGCGGAGTTGCGCCAGGATGGAAGCTGGCTCACGGTGGCCGGATTATTCTGGCTGCGCGACGGCGCGAACCGTTTCGGCAAGGATGCCTCGAATGAGATCGTGCTCCCCGATGGCCCCGCCCATGCCGGCGCGTTCGAGCTGCGCAACGGCAAGGTGACCGTCACCATGGATGGACACACGCGCCCGCTGGCGCCCGACTCCGCGGACGCGGTCCGCGTGGGACGGCTGAGCCTGTTTGTAATTCGCCGCGGCCCCAAGTTCGGCATCCGGTTCAAGGACCCGGCCAGCCAGGCACGCCGCGATTTCCACGGTCTCGACTACTTCCCCGCGAACGAAGCCTACCGCGTGACCGCCCGGTTCGTCGCCGAGCCGCGGAGAATCCCGATCACCAACGTCTTGGGCCAGACCCAGCCGATGGACAGCCCCGGATACGTCGTGTTTCGCCTCCAAGGCCAGGAGTTGCGGCTGTATCCGGTTTTTGAAGCGCCCGCCACCAGCCTCTTCTTCATTTTTCGCGACCAGACCAGCGGGAAGGAAACCTACGGCGCAGGCCGCTTCCTGGATACGGACCTGCCGCGCGGCAACCAGGTGGTACTGGACTTCAACAAGGCCTACAACCCTCCCTGCGCGTTCACGCCATACGCCACGTGCCCCCTGCCTCCCCCGGAGAACCGCCTGGCGGTGAGAATCGAGGCGGGGGAAAAGACGTACGGGCACTAGCTGGCGCTAAAGGCCTTCAGGCGGCTTGCAACGGGATTCGAAGATCTCGATCAGGCGCGGCTTGCTCAGCCCACCTGCGGCAACGGACAGAACCAGGTCCACGAGCTCTTCCTCGTCGAAAGTTGGCTCCCATTCATTCATCAGCAGGAACGTGATCGCCGCGTTTGCGCCGACCCGTTTGTTGCCATCGATAAACGCGCCGTACCGCTCGATCTGTTGCTCGTGGATCTCCAGAACCTCATCCAGAGACAGGAACACCGGTTCCATGAAGTGCGCCTCAGGAAATCACTCGGCCAGCTTCCGGAACGCCTTTCCGTATCGCTTGTGCGCCCACTCCTGCGCCGCGTCGAACTGCTTCCGCCGGTCCGACGGCTTCGCCGGTGCGACGATCAGTTGCCTGCCATCGGTGCTGACATCGAGCGGCGTTTCGGGGTCGATCTTGAGGAGGTCCAGGATCGGGCGATCGATCACCAACGCCAGACTGTTTCCATGCCTGGTAAGCTTCTTAACCATGCGCTACTCCGTACTTACAATGTATCACCAAGGCAGATACCCGTTGGGGCCGGATTCAACAGGCGCTGGCCGCGCGCCTCAGGTTCCCGATAAGGGACATCGCGGTCCAACGTGATATTGTGGACCTTTGGACCCGAAATGAGCGATTGGACACGCAGAGATTTGTTTAGAGCCGGCATCGCGGCCTCCGCCGCGGTGGCCGGCCAGCCCGCGGCGAACTCGCAGCCCCAGCCGAACGCGAATGCCCCCGCCGGCGCCGTCCGGGAGCGCCTGCTCCTCGATTTCGGCTGGCGGTTTCACCTGGGCCACGCCGCCGATCCCGCGCAGGATTTCGGCTTCGGCTCGAACGCCGGCACTTTCGCCAAGTCCGGCGGCTTCGTGACGGTGGGCCACGCGGACTTCGACGACAGTTCCTGGCAAAAGGTGGATCTGCCGCACGATTGGGCCATCGAGCTGCCGTTCGAAAACGCGCGGGCGCTCACCGACCACGGCTCGTATCCGTTGGGGCGCAATTACCCAGCGACCAGCATCGGCTGGTACCGGCGCGTCTTCGAGCTGCCCGCGGCCGATGCGGGCCGGCGCATCGCGCTGGAATTCGACGGCGTGTTCCGAAATTCCATCGTCGTATTCAACGGCCACTACCTCGATACCGTCGTGAGCGGGTATGCGCCGTTCAGTTTCGACGTCACCGATTGGGCCACCTTCGGCGGCAGGAACGTGCTGGTGGTGCGGGCCGACGCCACGCTCGGCGAGGGCTGGTTCTACGAAGGCGTGGGCATCTACCGGCACGTGTGGCTCGCCAAGACCAACCCGGTGCACGTGGCGCAGTGGGGCACTTTCGTGCGCGCCGAAGTGCGCCCCGGCGCGGCCACGGTCAAAATCACGACGGAAGTGGTTAACGATAGCGACTCGACCAAGGCTTGCCGCGTGGTTTCCCGCATTCTGGGTCCCGGCGGGAGCGCGGTGGCGACGGTCACCGCCTCGCCCGTCTCCATCCCGGCGTGGAGCCGGCGCGATTTCGAGCAGCAGGCGGTGGTCAACGGGCCGGCGCTGTGGTCCATCGAAGAGCCGAATCTGTATCGCCTGCTCACCACGGTGGAGGCCGGCGGCGCGGCGGTGGACCAATACGAGACGCCGTTT
>Ga0181521_10007806_pt1 | contig 11179 bp, 7 predicted proteins | sample PEATcosm2014_Bin_32_FD_119764 | JGI IMG/M metagenome (GOLD analysis project Ga0181521, IMG submission 119764) | Peatland microbial communities from MTU Mesocosm Facility, Houghton, MI, USA - PEATcosm2014_Bin02_60_metaG | ecosystem: Environmental > Terrestrial > Soil > Wetlands > Peat | place... | reverse complement strand
AATATTTGTTACTGAATGAGCGCGACCACCCAAAAAAAGGGTGGCAAATTCGCTAAGCCATTGATTTTCCTGTCGTGTCAGCGGACTGCAAATCCGTGTACGCCGGTTCGATTCCGACCCCCGCCTCCAGAATTTTCCTTCTTCAATATCAACGCGTTATGCGATGAAAGTCTGCCGCGTCTGATTTTGCATTTGAAATGCAAAACGCTTTTATCGCCCGAAAGTACGCTCGAAATATTTTCAAGGCATTTGAAAATAGATTAGCGGGGTGGCGGCAATTGGGTTTTTGCCTGTGACGCGACGGCATCGGGCGGAATATGGAGAGGGCGGTCCAGCCAAGGTTTCCCATCAGAAGCCGAGTTTGCCGCGTATAACCTTGGCGTCTGCCGTAACACCGCCTTTGCCTAGCACGCCAGCTTCTGCACGGCGCCGCGGGCGCAAGAGCACCGCAGTCATGCTCTTCTTTGCCGAAGGCGCTGAAATCGACCGTTGATTGAAAAGACTCGCTCCCCAATCGACAAGAACGCCATCAACGTAGCCTGGCTTACTCACTTGATTCGCCACCGATGAACGTTCGCAGCCATTGCATTCGAGACCAATTTGGTATGAGCTTTGATGTGCGCGCGTAGGGCATCAATCAAGGCAATCCGATAGACAGTGCGGTCCTGGGGCGTACTGTTCAAGGCCCGCGCAACCTGATTCACGTTGCGGCCGATCGCAAGCAATTGGAGGTTCGACTCGGCAAGAAGTTCAAGCCCGCGCTGCCCGTATTGGCCTGTCCCCGTAAGTCTTGCACGAATGAGAGCGACGATCCACTTCGTTGTCAAAAACCCCTCGGCGGCGGCAAGCGATTCGACACGTGCCATCTCCGAAATCGTTAGCGAGATCTCTTTGCGTGCGGTCGGTTTTTCCGGTTCGCCAATGGCAATTCCGGCCGGCGCCTGATCGGCTATCTCGTCCTTGCCCTTAGCGGCAACAAGCCGCGCAACGACGCGACGAAACGCGTCGCCGCGGCGGAGTAATTGAAGCTGCCAAGCTCGACGGTCTGCCGATCGACGACGATGATCTTATCGTGATGTATGGGGAAAACGCGGGGTCGTTGCGGACACCGAGTGCGCGCCTCAAAGAAGCGGACGGTCGGTTGCAGCTTTCGGATAGCGGAGCCGGGAGGGATCGGATAAAGTGGTTTGGTGTCCTAGATCGTCGCTGACTGTCTCAACGATCGTAAGAATTGGCATCCGAACGTCGGCCGGATACCCGGCGTGCCTACTTCGCTAGCGGTTGTGGCAGCTGGGGCGATCGAACGGGACCGGGCTCCGCGCGTGGCCAGTATCCATCGCTTCCAACGAAGTACCTCTGAAGAGGGAGCAAGAAGCATGAACGCTAGAACGATACGGCGCACCTGGCTTGGATTTTTCGTTTTGCTGGCGGTGGGTTGTGCGTCGACTACGTATGAAGGGCCGCAATCCGGGTTTCTTGCGGAAAATGATTACTCGCTGCTCAAGAAGATGTCGGCGCCGGGTGCGCCCTCGAGGGGCGCCGTTGGCGCCCTCGTCGCGTTCGACGCCAAGACACCGGCGTGGGCGTCTGCTCTGCAATCGTTGTAGGGCAGTGCATGGTTGGCGGACTGGGTCGCGGCTGTGCCGCAAGTGCAAGCAAGGGAGGTTTCGCGATATGCGTTGGCTCGCGATGGTCCTAGTGGCTGTGGGTCTGCTGGCGAGTTGCGGCAAGCAGGAGTCAAAAGGCGAGGCGCGTCCTCTGTCTGAAGTCACGGTGATGACCGTGACGAAGCAGGATACCCCGGTCAGCTACGAGTATGTCGGCCAGACACAGAGCTCGCATCAGGTGCAGATCCGGGCCCGGGTCAACGGCTTCCTCGAAAAGCGGGTCTATACGGAAGGCGCGACGGTCAAGGCCGGCAGCGTGATGTTTCAGCAGGACACGAAGCCGTTCCAGGCGCAGCTCGACGTTGCGCTCGGCGGTCTGGCCGAGCAGCAGGCTCGACTGCAGGTCGCCAACGATAACTTGGCACAGGTGAAACCGCTCGCCGCCCTCAATGCATTGAGCCAGAAGGATCTCGACGACGCAACGGGCCAGCAGGCGGCGGCGGCGGCGGCCGTACAGTCCGCGAAGGCCAACGTCGAACAGGCAAGACTCAATCTCGGCTACACGACGATTACCACGCCGGTGACCGGCCTGTCGAGCTTCGCGCGGGTGCAGGACGGCGCGTATGTCAATGCCGATAACAGCCTGCTCACCAGCGTCGAGCAGGTGGATCCGATCTGGGTGAACTTCACCGTTTCGGAGAACGATATGCTGGGATTGCGCAGCGACCAGGCGAAGGGCATCCTCAAGCTGCCGGCCAACGACAACTACACGGTGGAGGTGGTGCTGGCTGACGGCAGCGTCTATCCGGGCAAGGGCAAGATCACGTTCGCCAACGCGAGCTTTAACCAGCAGACCGGAACCTTCTTGCTGCGGGCGACGCTGCCAAATTTGGAGGGGACGTTGCGCCCGGGACAGTTCGTCCGGGCCCGGGTTTCGGGACCGGTGCGCGTTAATGCGATTCTGGTGCCGCAGCAGGCGGTGCTGCAGGGCGCGAATGGGCATTTCGTCGTCGTAGTCGATAAGGAGAGTAAGGCGGAGATCCGCGGTGTGCAGGTGGGTCCGTGGCACGGTGACGACTGGTTCATCACCGAAGGGTTAAAAGCGGGCGATGTCGTTGTGACGGACGGGTTAGTCAAGCTCTCACCGGGCGCATCCGTGAAGATTGTCGATGCACCGGGCAACGCCGCGCCGGCGACCAAGAAATAAGCGTCGGAGCGACGCTCGATGTTTTCTCATTTTTTTATCGACCGCCCGATCTTTTCGACGGTCATCGCGCTCCTTATCTCGGTCGTGGGTTTGGTGGCGATGCTCAAGCTACCGATCGCCCAGTACCCACAGGTGACGCCGATTCAGATCCAGGTCACGGCCACCTACCCGGGCGCCAATGGCACGCTCGTGGCACAGAACGTCGGCGCTCCGATCGAGCAGCAGGTCAACGGCGCGAACAACATGATCTACATGTCGTCCACCAGCTCATCGACCGGAAATTACACGCTGACCGTCTATTTCACGATCGACACCGACCCGGCGCTGGCGCAGGTGGACGTGCAGAACCGGGTCAGCCAAGCGATGGCACAGCTGCCGCAATCGGTGCAGGCGCAGGGTGTGAGCGTGCAGCAGAAGACCTCGACATTTCTGATGGTGCTCGCGTTCTACTCCCCCGACGGGCGCTACGACGCCGATTTCATCTCCAATTACACGAACGTTCAGATTCTCGGCACGATCAACCGGATCAACGGGGCAAATCAAGCGTCGATCTTCGGCGTTCCCGAGTACGCGATGCGCATCTGGTTGAAGCCCGACCGGATGGCACGACTCGCGATCTCTACCAGCGAGATCGCCAACGCAATCAAGAACCAGAACCAGCAATTCGCGGTCGGGCGGATCGGCGCGCCGCCCACCCCCTATCCCGTCAAGCAGACGTTCCCGGTGACGACCAGCACGATCACGGAGCCGGCACAATTCGACAACATGATCCTGCGCGGCCAGAACGCGGATGCCGCGCTCGTGCGGGTAAAGGACGTGGGCTATGCGAGTCTCGGCGCCCAGAGCTATTCGTTGCGCACCAGCTACCAGGGCAAGCCGGCCACGCTGATCGCCGTGTATCAGCAGCCCGGCGCCAACGCCATCCAGGTATCGAAGGACGTGCGCGCCACGCTTGCCGAGCTCTCGAAGAGCTTTCCGGACGGCCTCAAGTACGATGTCGCACTCGATACCACGCTGTTCGTGCAGGCGTCGATCCACGAGGTTGTGAAGACGTTTTTTGAAGCGGTGGTACTGGTCGTCCTGGTCGTGTTCATCTTCCTGCACAGCCTGCGCCTCACGATCATACCGACACTCGCGGTGCCGGTATCGATCCTCGGCGCACTGATCGGCATGCTGGTATTCGGCTTCTCGATCAACATGCTAACGCTGTTCGGAATGATCCTCGCCATCGGTCTTGTCGTCGATGATGCGATCGTCGTCGTCGAGAACACCGAGCGGAACATGGTCCAGTTCAAACTGTCACCGCGCGATGCCGCCAAGCGCGCCATGGACGAAGTGTCCGGCCCAGTGATCGCGATTGTGCTGGTATTGAACGCCGTATTCATCCCCGTGGCATTCCTCGGGGGCATCACGGGCGCGCTCTACAAGCAATTTGCCGTGACGATTGCGATTTCCGTCGTGTTCTCGGGCCTGGTCGCCCTTACGCTCTCACCCGCGCTCGCTGCCATCCTGATCAAATCGAAGCACGGGCCGAAGAAGGGCTTTTTCAAGTGGTTCGACGACACCTTCGATCGGATCACGAATGGGTATGTGAGCGGCGTCAAATGGATCACGGGCAACTTCATCGTCAGCCTCGTCGCCTTCGCCGTGGTCGTCGGTGGCTGCGTGTGGCTGTTCAAGTTGCTGCCCACGGCGTTCGTGCCGCAGGAGGATCAGGGCTACATCTTCGTCGCCTATTTCCTGCCTGACTCGGCAAGTCTCGACCGTACCAGTGACGTAGGCTCGAGGGCGGCAGAACTTGCGAGCAAGAATCCGGCGGTGGCAAATGTCGCGCAGGTGGACGGCTACAGCCTGATCGATTCGCAGAGCAAGACCAACTTCGGCGTGCTGTTTGTCTCGCTCAAGGGCTACGAGGAACGAAAAACGGCAGCACTTTCCGCCGATGCGGTGATCACCGGTATGCGGCGGGACTCCGCGGCGATCCAGGGTGGACTTGTGGTACCGGTCAATCCCCCGGCAATCCCGGGCCTGGGCATCACTGCCGGATTCCAGATGTGGATTGAGCAAAAGGGCGCGGGCAATTACCAGCAGCTATCCGAGGTGGTCGAGAAAATCATCGCGAAAGCGCGCACGCGCCGCGAACTTGCGGGAGTGAGCACTACAATCCGCGCCAACGGGCAGCAGCTGCTGGCCGACGTCGACCGCGAAAAGGCGGAGGTGCTGGGCGTCCCCGTGCAGGATGCCTACAGCACGCTGCAGACGATGTTCGGCTCGCTGTACGTTAGCCAGTTTCCGAAGGACTCCCGTCTGTATCAGGTGGTCCTGCAGGCCGAGCCCGGGTCCCGGCTGACACCCGAGGACATCGGCCGCTTCTACGTCAAGAACCGCGACGGCAACATGGTGCCGCTGTCGGCGCTTGTCACCACGCGCTTCGTGACCGGCCCGGATCTCGTCACGCGGTTCAATAACTACCCTGCCATCGCGATCAACGGCGCGCCGGCGCCGGGGGTGAGCTCCGGCGAGGCCTTGGCAGCGATCCGCGACGTCGCGGAGGACGTCATGGCGTCCGGCTACGGCTACGAATGGGCCGGCGAGGCGCGCGAGGAAGTGTCATCGGGTTCGACCTCGGCGATTGCGTTCCTGTTTGGCCTGCTGTTCATATTCATGATTCTTGCGGCGCAATACGAGAGTTGGTCGCTGCCGGTTGGAGTGATGATGGCGGTGCCGTTCGCGATTCTGGGCGGGCTGGTAGCCATCGCGTTGCGCGGCATTCCGAACGACGTATATTTCCAGATCGGCTTGCTCACGCTGATCGGTCTAGCCGCCAAGAACGCAATCCTCATCGTCGAGTTCGCAGTGGAAATGAACCGCAAGGAGGGGATGTCCTTCTTCGATGCGGCGGCCGAAGCGGCGCGCTTGCGCCTGCGGCCTATCGTCATGACCTCGTTCGCCTTCGTGCTCGGCACAGTGCCCCTCGCGATTGCCACGGGCGCTTCCGCCAATAGTCGGCATTCCATCGGCACCGGCGTCATCGGCGGTACGCTCGCGGCGACGGTAGTTGCGATCTTTTTCATCCCGATGTTCTATTGGCTGCTCGAAACGGTCAGCACAAAGCTCTTTGGAAGTACAAAAAGCGAATTGAATACTACGGTGAATGAGAAGCTCATGGGCACGGAGGCCGCAGGCGCCGAAACGCCGCCGGCACCGGCGCCGCGCGAAGGCGGCTAATGATGCGCCGGATCGCCACTGTCGGGCTCGCCGCCGCGCTCCTCGCCGGCTGCATGATAGGGCCGGACTACCGCCGTCCGGCCATCGACACGCCGGGCGCGTATCTCTACGAACCCAAAGACGTCGCGGCAACCGCCGATATCAACTGGTGGAAGCAGTTCGGCGACCCCGTGCTCGATCAGCTGATCGATGACGCTCTCGCTAACAGCAAGAGCGTGAAAATCGCTGCCGCGAACGTCGCCCAGGCTGCGGGTCTGCTCACGACGACACGCGCGCCGCTGTTCCCCCAACTGAACTACCAGGCTAACGCCTCGCGCTTGCGGTTTTCGAGCAATGGCACGATCGCGCTGCCGCCGGGCATCAGCAATCCGACGAACGCATTCTCGCCGCTCGCCGGCGCGAGCTGGGAAATCGACCTGTGGGGCCGCATCCGGCGCCAGACCGAGGCCGCCCAGGCCAATCTTCTCGCTACGGAAGAAGCGCGGCGCGGTGTCATCCTGAGTCTGGTCAGCTCGGTGGCTGCGGACTACCTCGCGCTGCGCGGCCTCGACGAGCAACTGCAGACAGCTATTCGAACGCAGGCGAGCTACGCGGAGTCGCTGCGGTTGATGGAACTGCAGTTCCAGTACGGCCGCGTCTCCGAGATGAACGTCGAGCAGGCACGTTCCCGCTACGAGACGGCCTCGGCACAGATTCCGCAGATCCGTAGTCAGATTGCGCAGGGCCAGGACGCGCTGTCCATCCTGCTGGGGCGCAATCCGGGACCCATCCCGCGCGGCAAGTCGGTCTTTGAGCTTGCCCTGCCGCCGATTCCTCCAGGGATGCCCTCCGAGTTGCTAGAGCGTCGTCCTGACCTGCTTCAGGCCGAGCAGCAGCTCATTGCGGCGAACGCGCAGATCGGTGCCGCCAAGGCTCTGTATTTCCCGACGATCTCGCTGACCGCTGCACTCGGGACCGCCAGTACCGACCTGAGCAATCTCTTCAAGGGCCCGGCGCGCACGTGGAGCTACACCGGCTCGATCGTCGGCCCGATCTTCACCGCCGGCGCGATCTCAGGCCAGGTTGCGCAGGCGGAGGCGGGACAGCAGGCGGCGCTCCTTGAATACGAGCAGGCGATCCAGAACGCTTTCGCCGATGTCGACACGGCACTCGCCGCGCGGGAGGAACTCGGCGAGCAGGTCGCAGCACAGGAACGCCTGGTCAACGCACTTCGAGGGTACGAGCAGTTGGCGCGTGCGCTCTTCGACGGCGGACGCGCACCTTACTCCACCGTTCTGCAGGCCCAGGAGCAGCTTCTTCCGGCTGAACTCAACTACGCGGCAGCACAGGCCCAACTACTGGCGTCGCTCGTCGACATCTACAAGGCGATGGGCGGCGGCTGGGTCGATGCGGCCGATAAGCTCACGTCGGCGCCGGCCACAGTGGGAAACGGGTCCGCGTCCGAATCGCGCTGAGTTCGCCCGTCAGCGCGATCGATCAGATGACCGGAAAATCGCTGAAGAGGGGCTTTGAAGGGATTCGCACTGTCCTGTACAGAGTGGGATCACTGTCATGCGCAGTCCTGTACAGAGTGGGACGGTGGACGGATTGATCGGCAGCAATGCTAATAAATTCAATTTGTTAGGCGGGATAACTTGGCTATGAACGAAGGCTTCTGTGCGGCGCCGTCAAGGGCGCCCAGCACCTCCAGGCGGAGGCCCTGCGCAAGTCCGACCTAGCCCGCGATCTGGACCCTATCGACCTGCGGACGTGCACGGGGGAGTTCAAGCGCACCTTGACCGGCTATCGCGGCATCCGCCTGACGGACCTGCTGGATCGGGCACAGATTGAGGCCAACAGCCACAACGAAATCAAGCGCAGCTACGTCGTGGCCCGGGCGAAGGACGGGTACACCGTCGTCTTCTCCTGGAGCGAGCTCTACAACACCGTGGTCGGAGCCGACGCCTTCGTCCTGGTCGAAAAGGACCGGGCCGCCTTGGCCGATTCGGAAGGACCGCTGGCGCTAGTCTCGGCTAAGGACCTCAATACGGGACCACGGCACGTGCGCTGGCTGACCAGCCTGGAAGTGCTGCGCGCCTAGCGCCGGCGCCCCGGGCTAATCGAAGACGGCGAGGACAACGTGGGGCCGATGATGCGCACGGTTCCCCTATGACGCGCCCGACGGCACCGCATTCCCGCCCCTGGGAATGGGCGCACGCAGCGCCTCTCGGGGTGATCGCCGACCTAATGGATCGTCGAGATAGTCTGGTCGCTGTCCGCCATCGTCCCCGAGGCATCGGCGGATGGGTAGGCGGATCCAGAGCGCCGCTGCTAGCAAACCACCGCCTGGCGCGGCCTACGCACGGGCATCGCCCCTTGGTTCAAAGTGGACGGCGGCAATCCGTGTCGCCACCAGTACGGCCATAAAGGCGGCGAGCGCCAGAATTTCCGTCCAGTCAATGCGGTGCTCGTATAGGCCAATGAAGATTTCCCGCAAAATGAACACGATGCCGACTTCGGCCAACGCCCACAAGCGGATGCGATCAAACTTTAGGTAGTAACTGAAGGCGCGAAACAATTCGATGAGAACAAAGATCGAGAGAACGTCAACAACCACCTCCCGAACGATGCCATCGACGACGCCGTGCGCGAACGTGTGGGTGGACACAACATCGCTGAAAGCACTGGCGGCCGCCCAAAAATCAAATATCAACCCAGCCGTGGCACCTATCAAAGTGAGCAGCACGGCAAAGATCATGACAGTAACGATGGCGTCCAGGATTGTGCGAGACGCCAGCAGCGCCCGGACCTTCAATGCGGACTTCGGGATTACTGGCCTCAAAACATCATGCTGCAGTTGCTCTGGCATAAGCAGCTCGTGGCGTCCCATTTGATTCCACGGAACAGTACAGCATTCTGCCGGCCGCAACGCTTACACCCAATTGCATCGTGTCGTCCCGGCTCGCGCTGCCAGGAGGCGCAGCCGCGAAGCCTGCGACGAGCAATAGGAATGTTCCGCGCGTCTCGTGCTGGTTGATGCACGGCTCGCGCAAGTTTCGAGAGAGGGGTCAGGCACTTGCGCGGGTCGGTCGGCGGAAGTCGGAGACGCTGAAGGCCCACAGTCGATCCGAAGCCGACTTCACGACTTCTTCATAGCTGTCGTTGAAAGCAGCAAAAGCGGACTATGCCCTGTCGCATTCCAGACTCCTGGATTGCGAAGATCGGCGGATGCTCCGCGAGAGAGCGGCAACACGGCCCGAGGCGTTAACAACTGTCCGGAGGTCTACGGCAATTAACCCTTGCAACTTTGCATGCATTTCGAATGAGGTCATTGTGAACGCCAATTTGAGAAAGAGATCATCATGTGGTCGTCGTGGGGAAGAACGGATTCGGGCCGTCATTGGCGCAAGTGATAGGCCGCCACTCAGGAGCGCTCAAAGGGGAGACCTGGTAAGTAGGCCGGGGGAGTTGCGCCCCTAGCCTCTTGCAGAACCGTACGTGACACTCTCGCGTCATACGGCTCCCATTATCGAGGCGCCGCATCAAACCGTTGAGCGTGCCGGTGGGCGGCACTGGTGCCCGCGTCGCAGCATCGGACTATGAAGTTCACATTGAAGCTCTCAGATCGAACGCGACCCGATTGTCGGCTGCGGCGTCTCCGTCGAGCCGCGCTTCCAGTGGATACCGTGCAGTTGGCGCGCTATTTGATTGGCAAGGTCGTGGTCCATGACACCGACTCTGGCAGGTTAAGCGGACGTATTGTCGAGACGGAAGCCTATCCGGTTGGTGATGCAGCCGGACATGCATTCCATGGAAAGACGCAGCGCAATCAGTCGCTCTTTCTGGAACGAGGGCACGCCTATGTGTATCTCAGTTATGGGACATCGTTCCTGTTGAATGTGACGAGCGAGGTGGCGGCGGTGGGTGCTGGAGTTCTGTTGCGTGCCATCGAGCCACTGGAGGGGATCGACTCAATGATGGCCGGTTCTTGCGGCACGACACGCCTGACGGACCTCGGCAGGGGTCCGGGGCGATTGACCAAGGCATTGCAGGTTGATCTTGACGAAGACGGATTGGACCTGTGCGCTGCCGGCCCGCTTTGGTTGGCCACAACCCCACAAAGGATTGGCAGGATCGGCAAAAGCGCTCGCATCGGCATCACCCGCGATGCAGATCGGCTGTTGCGTTTTTACGAACCCGGTAATGCACACGTGAGTGGCGCCAAGAAACTGCGTCAATAGCCGTGGCCGTGAACGGGACAGATTGAAAAATGGCTCGACTGTTATCCGTGAATGTCGGTTTTCCGCGCGATGTTTCGTGGCAGGGCGAGAAAGTGCTTACGAGCGTGTGGAAGGAACCAGTGCAAGGCCGCCGCATGGAGACCACGGAGACCGGGATGAGCTGGCCATCGCGCGCTGGCGCGTGCAGAAATTCCGTGAACTATCGCAGGGACACCCGGTTGGATGGCGGCGCTCCGCTATTTCAATACGGCTATGGCTCCTACGGTTCTTCGACGGACCCGACCTTTCGCTCGGACTGGGTGAGCCTGCTGGATCGTGGATTTGTCGTTGCGATTGCGCATGTGCGCGGAGGACAGGAGTTGGGCAGGTCGTGGTACGAGGACGGCCGGTTGCGCCACAAGCTCAATACGTTCACGGACTTCATCGATGTGACGCGTTTCCTAGTGCAGCACGGCTATGGTGCGGACAACAAGATTATCGCCGAGGGCCGCAGTGCCGGCGGCCTGCTCATGGGGGCGATCGCCAACATGGCGCCAAAGGATTACCGCGCGATCATCGCCTACGTCCCCTTCGTCGACATTGTTAGCACAATGCTTGACGAGAGCATTCCGCTGACGACAAATGAATTCGAGCAGTGGGGCAACCCGAAAGAAAAGGAGAGTTACGACTACATGCTCTCGTACTCGCCCTACGACAACGTCAAAGCGCAGGACTATCCGGCGATGCTCATCCTTACCGGTCTTTGGGACTCGCAAGTGCAGTACTACGAGCCGGCGAAGTGGGTCGCCAAGCTGCGTGCTATCAAGACGGACAACCATCCACTCATCTTCAGCGTCGACATGGCCGCAGGACACGGCGGCAAAGCGGGCCGCTTCCAGCGGTTCGATGACACGGCGCTCGAATATGCCTTCATTCTT
>Ga0181521_10007804_pt1 | contig 11180 bp, 9 predicted proteins | sample PEATcosm2014_Bin_32_FD_119764 | JGI IMG/M metagenome (GOLD analysis project Ga0181521, IMG submission 119764) | Peatland microbial communities from MTU Mesocosm Facility, Houghton, MI, USA - PEATcosm2014_Bin02_60_metaG | ecosystem: Environmental > Terrestrial > Soil > Wetlands > Peat | place... | reverse complement strand
GACAGACCTGGAACTCAGTCACGGTGCGTGACTGTACACACTGAATCTCGTCCGCTCCTTATCCGCCGACCTGGGCGTCAAGCCGCAGTCCGGATCGGCCTGTTCTTGCGCGCATAACCCTTCGTTCTGCCCGTACCGCCGACCGTCGCAGACGCATAGGACGCCTGGGCGGCTGCAGCTCGGCGGGGCTCGCCGTGGGAGTAGCTTCGTGTGTGGATTCGCCGTCCTCGGCGGGCCATACGAGAGCCGGTCAAGGGTGAACCTGCCCGAGGGCCTGGCCGCTTTGCTGCACCAGCCCTGCCCCTGCTTGCTCACTACCTTGATGCCCGACGGCTCACCCCAGCGGCGGCCGGGTGAGGGCCGTAGGGTGGAGGCAATGGACGTGCGGTTGTTCGGCCAGCTCGAGGCGACGGACGGGGGCGTGGCGCTCGCTGTCCGCGGCGCCAAGCAGCGGGCCCTGCTAGCTTTGCTGGCGCTGCATCGCGGCGAGCCGGTCAGTGCCGACCGGCTGATCGACGCGCTGTGGGGTGACGGGCAGGCGGCGAAACCGGCTAACGCCGTGCAGGCCCAGATCGGCCAGCTGCGCCGTACCCTCGGGGCGGGCGCGATCGTCACCACCGAAGCCGGCTACGCCCTCGCGGTCGGTCCCGATGAGGTCGACGTCGTCCGCTTCGAGCAGCTGGTGGCGAAGGGACGGCGCCTGGCGGAGGCGGGCGAGATGGCGCAGGCGTCTGCCGCGCTGGGCGAGGCGCTTGGCCTGCGGCGGGGCGAGCCGCTGGCCGAGTTCGCCTATTCCGGCTTCGCTGACACCGAACGGGCGCAGCTGGACGAGCTGACCCTCGTGGCGATCGAAACCCGGGCCGGAGCGGACCTGGCGCTGGGCCGCCACGGTGAGCTCGCCGGCGAGCTGGAGGCGCGCTGCCGGCAGCACCCGCTGCGCGAGCGCCTGTGGGAGCTGCTCATCCTGGCCCTGTACCGGGCCGGACGGCAGGCCGACGCCCTGCGCGCCTATACCGAAGTCCGCGACCGCCTGGCCGGCGAGCTGGGCATCGACCCCGGGCCGGCCTTGCGGGAACTCCAGGCCCGGATACTGGCCCAGGATCCGTCGCTCGCCGCAGCCAGCCCGGCTCCGGTCCGGGCGGCCGCGCCGGCGGCAGCCGGCAATCTGCGGGTGCGGCTGAGCAGTTTCATCGGCCGGGACGCCGAGCTGGAACAGGTGCTCGGGTCAGTCCGCGCCAGCCGGCTGGTGACGCTTACTGGCCCGGGCGGGACGGGCAAGACCCGCCTGGCGGTGGAGGCCGCCGCCGCCCTGCGCGCCGAGTACCAAGACGGCGCCTGGCTCGTCGAGCTCGCCAGCGTCGCCGCGCCCGACGGGATTGGACCGGCCGTGGTCGGCGCGCTCGGCGCGGTGGCGTCTGCGCTCGGGAGCCCTCAGCCTCCGGGATCGGCCGTGCAGCTCATCGTGCGCCACCTGGCCGGACGGTCGCTGGTCGTTGTCCTGGACAACTGCGAGCACGTCATCGCCGAGGCGGCCGCGCTGGCCGACACCCTCGCCGGGGCGGTGCCGGGTCTCCGGCTGATCGCCACGAGCCGTGAGGCGCTCGGCATACCCGGGGAGGTCCTGGTGCCGGTGGGCGGCCTGGCCATCCCGGCCGCCGTGGAGCTGTTCGCCGACCGCGCCCGGGCCGTGCAGCCCGGCTTCCTCGCAGGTGGGCCGGCCGGCGACGTCATCGAGGACATCTGCCGCCGGCTGGACGGCCTGCCCCTGGCCGTCGAGCTCGCCGCCGCCCGGCTCCGTGCGCTGCCGCTGGCCACCGTGGCGGAACGGCTCGACGACCGCTTCCGGCTGCTCACCGGCGGCGCCCGCACCGCCCTGCCCCGCCAGCAAACCCTGCGGGCGGTGGTGGACTGGAGCTACGACCTGCTGTTCGAGGACGAACGCCGCCTGTTCGCCCGGCTGGCCGCCTTCACCGGCGGCTGCGATCTCGCCGCAGCCGAAGCTATCTGCGCCGACGACCAGGTCCCGGCCAGTGAGATCCTCGATGTGCTGAGCCGGCTGGTCGACAAGTCCCTCGTCACTGGCCCCGGTGCCGGTGGTGAAGCCCGGTTCAGCCAGCTCCAGACGCTGTGGCAGTACGGCCGGGACCGCCTCGGGGAATCCGGCGAAGCTGACGCGATGCGCGCCAGGCACGGCGCCTATTACCGGCAGATGGCCCGGGAGGCCCACGATGGCCTGCGCGGCGCCACCGGGCCGATATGGCGGGATCGTCTGGCCTCGGAATCGGGCAATCTGCGGGCCGCGCTCGACTGGTTCATCGCAACCGGCGACGCTGATGCGGCGCTGTCGCTCGCGTCGGGCATAGCCTGGTTGTGGTTCATCAACGGCGACTTCGCCGAAGGAGCCCGCTGGCTCGGTGATGCGCTCGGCGCCAGCGGGCAGCGCCATTCCGGCCTGGGAGCGACCGCCCACGTCTGGCACGGCTATTGCGTGGGCATGTCGTCCAGCCCGGCGGCGGGCGTCGTTGAATGCGAGGAGGCCGTCGCCGCGCTGAGGGCCAGCGGTGACCGGGGTCGCCTGACGGAGGCCCTGGTGCTTTGCGCGACGGTACTGGTTCTTGCGCACCAGTTCCGGCGATCACTCGAAACCCTGGGCGAGGCACAGGATCTGCTGGAACCAGCTGGCGACGGCTGGCTCCTCGCGGTCCACGACTTGATAGTCGCCTGGAACCTGGTGTCGTTGGGGCGGCTGGAGGACGCGGAGCCAGCCGCCCGTTCGAGCCTCGAGCGCTTCGACGCCGAGGGAGAGGTCCTGGTGGTCGTCTCTCCGCTGAACGCCCTGGCCGGCATCGCCGAGGCCCGGGGGGACCTTGATGCTGCCTCCGCGGCCTATGAGGCGCTGCTGGAGCGCTGCCGGGCCACCGGCCAGCCTCTGCAGGTGCCGTTCAGCCTGGTCGCTTTGGCCGCGCTGCGGGCCAGGCAAGGCGACGACGTCGCAGCCGACGGGCTCTACCAGGAGGCGATCGGGTGCACCGTCAACCCGTGGCTGTCGGCAGACGCCATGGTCGGCCAGGCGGCGGCCGCCCGACGGCTCGGTGATCTGGCGCGGGCACGGGCACTGCTCGACGCGGCAGGAAGCCACTACCGGCACGTCGATCTCCCGGCCGGCCCGCCCCGTGTGCTCGCGGGCCTGGCGTGGTGGGCGCTCGCCGCCGGCCACCCCGACGCCGCCGCCGTCTTCGCCGCTGACGCCGCCGAAGGCGCCTCGGCCAGCGGGGACCCGGCCGCGCGACTCCTCGCCGATACCGCCATGGCCGCAGTCACGGCGATCACCCACCCGACCCGCCACAACGCCGAGGTCTTCCTCGCGCTCGCTCAGCAGCGCGCCCAGGGGCGGGCGTATCGCTCGCTCACCGATGAGCCAGATGTGGCCGCGCTCGCGGCCCGCCTGGCGCTGTCCGCTCACTGAGCGGCCCGGCCTGGCAGAGACAGCCGTCGCCGCGGGTCGTTTCGCCGCGTTCTTTCGGGCGCCGGCGGCGTGACCCTCGGCAAACCACACGCCGAAGCTCTGGCAACCACCTGCAGCCAGCTGACCTCAGCATCACCTCAGCGCCACCTCAGCGCACCCGGGCAACCTTGCACTCATGCAGCCAATGCGTGATGAGTACCCCAGCCACCATGACCACCTGGCCGCTGCCGGGCCCGCGGTTGACGTCCACGGCCGCGTGGTCACCGCAAAGCGGCGGGCTGCTGCGCGGTACCGGCAGGCACAGCGCGCCGCCGACTCGCGCCTGGCCACCGCGGCGCTGCGGCTCGCCGTCCACGCCGACCCGGCCTTCGGGCTCGCCGTCGCCGACCTCAACGCCATCACCGGAACGGCGAGCCAAGGTCCCAGTCACCAGCAGATGACCTGGGAGCGCCACCACATCGAAGTGGTCCACGCCGCAGCCACCGGCAATGCCAGGCGAGCAGCTGACCTCCTCCGCGAACACCTCGCCAGCATCGGCTGCGACCCTCTCGCCTTCCGCATCGCCGCCCTGCTCCGACAGCCCACGGGAAAGAACGACGACTTCGACAACCTAGCCAGTCATCTTCCCGGCTGCCACGCAACCCCATGGCCATGCCCACCACGACCGCCGCCGGCCAGCCTCCAGCGACAACCCAGCACTCCGAATCGGAAACCCTACCGGCTACGCACATCACACGAAGGGATCAGGCCATGACAACACCAGCGACCGTTTCTGCCAGAGGTCAGAAGCGGCCCGTCGCTCACCGAAGGACCGCCGTGGTGGTGGGAGTGCTGTTCCTCTCGTTCACGGTCACCTTCTTCATAGGTAACACGCTGATCCATTCGTACTTCTCCAGCGCGACCAAGCCCGACGGCACCCTCATCACCGGCGTGCTGCTGATCGGCCTCAGCGGCCTGGCGGACGCTGCGGTCGGCCTGGCGATACGCCCGGTCCTGACGCCCTACGCACCGGTGCGCTCGCAGGTCTACTTCGTCCTGAGAGTGGCGGAGGGCCTCGCGGTCCTGGCGGCGTGCGCGTACTTCCTGACCAGCCGCAGTCAGTGGAACGACTACGCGCTGCCCGCCTACGCGCTCTCCGCCCTGGCCGGGCTCGTCCTGACGCCGGTCTTGCTGACGTCGAGGCTCGTGCCGCGGAGCCTGTCCATACTGGGCATCGCCGGCTACGCGTTGCTCCTGGCCGGAGTCGTCTGCAATCTGCTCGGGATCGCCGACATCGGCTGGCACGTATCCCCCGCCGGAATCGTGTTCCTCGCCCCCGGCGGCCTGTTCGAGCTCTTGTTCCCGCTCCTGCTGATCGTCCGGGGCTTTTCCGCTGGAAGCCGGGCCCGCCCCGCGCCCGTTCGCACGGGCAGTGCCCGGCACCGGGACGTCACGGCCGCCTAGGAGAAACCCCGGCGCGGCACCGCGGGCACTGGCTGGCCAGCTGATAGCCGGCCAGCCAGTGCCTGGTCACGGTGGCAGCTCACACGAAGGGACCGCCCCCAATGACTGAGAACTTCCCCGGCCCCATGGCAGGCAAGACTGCGCTGGTCACGGTCGGCACTGGCGGCATCGGCCGGGCGACCGCCGCCGGCCTGGCCGCGCTGGGCGCCCGCGTCGGCATCACCGGCCGGGACAAGGCGCGGACCCAGGCCGCCGCCACCGGGATCGTCCGCGAGTCCGGCAACCCGGCGGTGGACGCGTTCGCCGCCGACATGTCCTGCCAGGCCGGGGTACGCGCGCTCGCCGCCGCGGTCCGCAGCGCCTCAGCCGTGCGGGTAGCGACACGGCCAGAACCGGACGATCTGCGTGCAGCAGCCGGCGCACTCGGCGGGGCTGCCAGCCGCGCATAGTTGGCGATCCGTCGGCTCACCGGCCTTCGGCTGAATGACGCTGCGTGATCAACTCTGGTCCGCGCAGTGTGCGCGGGTATCCGCTGCTTAGCGCGCGTCGAGGAACGGCGTGATCAGCGCGAGCACTTCGCCGGGCCGCCGTGTCACGCCGACGTGCGTGGTCCCGGGGAGCACGGCGAGTTGCGCATCCGGCAGGAGCTCGAACATCTCCACTACGTCAGGCAACGGTGAGAAGTCGCGGTCGCCGAAGATCAGCAAGGTCGGCACCTGCAGTGATCGCAGCTCGTCGGTCCACCACCCCGGGAACTCGTGCACCATTGCCGACGTCCTGGCCGCGAACTCGTCGAAGTGCGCGGGGTCAGGAGCAACCGCATCGTAGGCCTCGCGCCACGCCTGGAAGTCAGCCGGCGTCGGCAACCGGTCATCGCCGAGTGGCGCGCTCTCCCGGCCTGGCGGGCGGTGGGCATCCGCCGAGGCGACGATTAGCTTGCCGACCCGGGCGGGCGCGCTGAGCGCGACCGCGAACGCGACCAGACCGCCGAGGCTGAAGCCGAACAGATCGGCCTCGGCGATCCCCAGATGGTCGAGCAGCGCAACGACGTCACCGGCCAGCGCCTCGATCGTCATCGGGCGGCCGGTGTCGGCGGTGTGCCCGTGGCCCTGGAGCTCCACCGCGATCACCTGCCTGGCCGCCGCCAGGGGCTCGAGCAACGGCCCGAAACTGAGATCGATAGTCAGCAGGCCGCCGTGGAGCAGCACGAGTGGCCTCCCGAGGCCGTGGATCTCGTAGTAGAGCTGCAGGCCGTTCACTGGTGCGTACGTCATGCCGGGTATGACGGTACGCGGCCCGCGGACTCATCGCGAAGCGCGGACCGCCGCCAGAAGGTTACGGGCCGCGACCTCAATACGAACGTGAACCGCCGATACGTGCGGTTATCGGGTATCGCTCTCTTCATCCAGCCCAGTGGCTGCGCGCACTCGCTGAGGAGACCGGGGCGGCGCTGCGCGCGACGCTAGCGCAGGGCGCTGATGACTGGCGGAAGCTTTGGGCGCTGCTGTGCGGGCTGGCCCTGGCGGCGCCCCGAACGCCTGCCGGCGCGGTGAATGAGACCGTCCGCGGGAGGCTTCCGGAGTTCCCCGACATCAAGGATCCCCGTGAAACCGCGCTGGCCGAGGCAGAAAAGTTCGCCAAGCTAGCGGCGGACCGCGGAGTGGAGCCGGCCTCGACGACCTTCCCAGAGGATTATCCTCTCGGCAGGACACGTGAGAGGTTACCTTGCGCGTCGATGGTGAGCGGGTTGCTCGGAACGACCACCAGCTTGCCGGTTAGCGGGTCGGCGATCTCGTCTATGACGCCCTTCAGCACCGTAAACCGCAGCGCCAGGACGACGGCATCGGCGCCCTGCGACGCATCGCGGTTGCCGGCGGCGACGACGGCAGCTCGACCGATCTGTCCAGCCAGCGTTCGTGCCGACTCAGTGTCGGCGCTGGAGAGCCGCAAGGTCTCGCCGCCTGCTGTAGGGCCTGATGCGCTACGGCCCCGGGGCCAGCAGCGGTTCTGGCTTTAGGCTCGGGGGTAGCTGTTGCCTGCCAGGAGACAGCCCACGGCGGTGTTATCGCATCCGCGGAGAGAATCGGGACATCTGGGCACCGGTGCCCTCCGCGTGTGTGTCTGGGGTGCCCGGGGGCCGCGAGATGAAGATCGGACCGTGCTGGAGGACAGGTGGCTGACGCCGCGCCTGCCGTGCTTATCACCGGTGCCACCTCCGGGCTGGGCCGTTACCTGGCCAGGCAGCTTGCCAGTTCCGGCTGGCAGGTCCTGGCCCACGGACGCGACCCGGCGCGCGTGGCGGACCTTACCGCGGAGCTTGGCGGCGGTGCGCGGGGCTACGTCGCTGATCTGGCCTGGCTCGGCGACGTGCGGGAACTTGCGGCGCTGGTCCGCGCGGAGGTGCCGCAGCTCGATGTGCTGGTGAACAACGCGGGGATCGGCTTCGGCGCGCCGGGCGAGGGGCGGCAGGTAAGCGCGGACGGCCACGAACTGCGGTTCGCCGTCAACTATCTCGCGCCGGTGCTGCTCACCAGGCTGCTCGTGCCGCTGCTGACCGCATCGGCGCCGTCCAGGATCGTCAACGTGGGCTCGCTCGGCCAGGTCCCGTTCGACCCCGCCGATGCCGAGTTCGAGCACAGGTACAACGGAGTGGACGCCTACCGCAGGTCCAAGCTCGCACTGGCCGCGTTCACCTTCGACCTGGCCAGCGAGCTTGCGGCGGCCCAGGTCACGGTGAACTGCCTGCACCCGGCGACCTTCATGAATACCGCGATGGTCGCGCGCGGCGGCATCACCCCGGTCTCCACGGTCGAGCAAGGGGGCGAGGCGACCATGCGGCTCATCACCAACCCGGCCCTCGATGCGGTCACCGGGCAATTCTTCGACGGGCTCAGGACCTCACGTGCCCTGCCCCAGGCCTACGACCCGCAGTTCCGCACGCAGCTCGGCGAGGCAACCGACCGGATGCTCAGCCAGGCAGCGTAATTGACGGGCTGGCAGACGCGGGTTCGCGCCACGCGGGTTTCCAGACAGCCGTCCGTTCAACGCCGGCGTCCAAGCGCCCGGAGCAGGTCGCAGGTGGGGCGTTTCGCGACAGCGATCCGTGCATCGTCCACGCCTTCCCCACGGTGCTGCCGCAGTGGCCGGTTCACCGAAGACGCCGGAATTTGCCTCGGCCTTCAGGCGGCTCGCGGGCTCATCGTGTCCATCGAGCCCGCATCGGCAGCCAGATCGAGATGTCAGCCGCGACCGTCGCCCGGGTCAATGACCGGCACAGAATCGGCAGCGCCCTCCGGCCAAACGTGGCAGGCTCGTCTGCGTCCTCGCGCTCCGTGATCGGTCATCGCGTCAGGTTGAGGTGCGCCGGATCCGCCGTTCTGCGGTGCCAATCGGATCGACTGGCTGTCGGTCGCGGGCGCACCCGAACGAGCATTATGTGCGGTCTCTTTGGGAGTATCTACCTACTCTCGCGCCCCGATGCCGGGCGCGGCCTGACCCACGTAGCTCGCGGCATGGGCTTGGCCGCGGCCGCATCGCCGTCCACAGGGGGCCGCCAGCCCCACCGCGCTCGTTACGCGGTGGCGCAGCTTCCCTCCCGGGTCGCAGCCTAATCGCGTTGCTGGCTCGGGTTGGGGTCGTCCAGGTCCTGGTTTGGTTCGGTGTGGTGCAGGTGATCGGGCTGGGTATGCCAGCCGGGCGGGAGATCTGCAGCCAGCGCACAGTGGACGAATCGGGCAACGGCCATGGTGTGGGCCCGGCTGGGGTTCCATTGCAGGGTGAATGGCACGAGCTGGCGGGGCGTCACCGGGCGGATGATTGTCTGGGTATGGGCGGCCGCCAGGGACGGGATGAGCAGGAGCCAGTCAATGCCGCGCTGGTCGGCCCAGCGGATGGAGGCTAGGTCAGTGTCGGCGAGCTCGATGGTCGGCGGGGCGACGCCTGCGGTGTCGAGTGCCTGGCGCTGGGTCAGGGCCCAAGCTGGGAACAGGGCCTCTGGGGCGGTGCCCAGCACCTCGTGGGCGAGTTCGGGCAGCGCGACCAAGTCCCGGCTGGCCAGGCGATGGTCTGGGCGCAGGCCGACCACGAGCGGCTCGGCACAGAACACCTCAGTGGCGATGCTGGCCGGTTCGGGGACCAGGCCGCAGGTGAGGGCCACATCGATGTCGCCGGCAACGACAGCGTCGAGGAGGTTGGGCAGCCACATCCGCTGCAGGTCGACGGTCACCTGTGGTGCTTCGGACGCGAACAGGTTGATCAGGTGGGGGGCGAGCACTGGGGCGGCGGGCGGGGTGATGCCCAGCCGCACGGTACCTGCCTCGCCGCCAGCGACGCGGCGTACAGCGGCCTTGGCGGCGGCGACCTCGTCGAGGATGACCTTTGAGCGGGTGAGCAGTTCGGCGCCCGCGCTGGTGATGGCAACCTGACGGGTGGTGCGGGTGAATAGCGGTGTGCCGAGTTCGCGCTCAAGGCGGCGGATCAGCTCGCTGAGCGTGGGCGCGGCGATGTGCAACCGCTCGGCCGCCCGCCCGAAGTGCAGTTCGGTGGCTACCGCCACGAACGCTTCGAGCTGACGCAGCTCCACATATTGACGGTACCCGGCAGGCTGGCGGCCGATCGGACGAAGTGTGCCGGCCGCAAGATTGTTCGGCCTGGCCGAAGAGTGCGTTCGCAAGCTGCCTCTTTTTCGGCTGCGGGCACGGTGTCAGCCTTGCAGCAAGAGATCGCCCGCCAGCGCGACGGGAACTTGCGCCGGTCAGCACGGCAAGCCGGCGCTGGATAACAGCGCAGGGCTCAAAGGGAGCTAGCACATGAGAAAGGTAAGGAGAACAACAAGATGAATACAATCGTTTATTTCGGCATGAGCGTGGCCCTCGGGCTTATCGCCTGGTTCACAATCTTCGCTACAATAATCTGGCCTAAAATGAAAAGCCAGCCAAAAGTTCAACAACTCAAATCACTGACGGCTATTAGCTTCTTCCGCTATTTTGCCACGACGTTCCTGATTGTCGGCCTCGTGACGCGGAAGCTGCCTGCCGGATTCGCCAACCCCGCCGCGTTTGGCGATTTGATCGCCCTCGTCCTTGCATATATCGCGTTCATCGGCTTGCAGCGTTCACGCGCCGAAAGGCCGCGCTTGCTGCCGGTGTGGATATTCAACGTCGTCGGCACTGCCGACTTGCTCTTTGCCTTTGCTACCGCCCCCTTCCTTATCAAGGATCCGGGCAGCTTCGGCCTTACATACATCATTCCTACGGTGTACGTGCCGTTGCTGTTGACGGCCCATTTCTACGCGTTTAAAGTTCTTGCGCAGCCGCACGCGCCGCACGGAAGACGCGATAACTGCCGCACGGAAGACGCGATAACTGATGACCTACTACGGCGATGAGGCGTTCCCGGCGCTCAGCGATGAGCAGTGGGCGCGGCTGCAGGCCTACGGATCTGCGCAGGAGGTGGAATCGGGCGCGCTGCTGTTCGGTGCCGGAGAGGCTACCCATGACCTGATCCTGGTTGATTCCGGAGAGGTGGAGGTCGTCCGGGCCGCAACCGCGCAGGCGGCCGAGGCCGTCGTCGCCGGTTTCGGCACGGGCCAGTTCGCCGGAGAGCTGAGCCTGCTCACCGGGCAAGCGACATATCTGAGCAGCCGGGTATCCAAACCAGGACAGGTCCACCGGATCTCACCTGTCTGTTTCCGGCAGCTGATAGATGAGGATCCGGACTTGTCTCACGTGATCTTGAGGGCCCTGATGGCCCGCCGCCGGAACCTGCGCGGGGGCGAGGCGGCCCGGAGCATCGAAATCCTGGGCAGCGAGATGTCAGCCGGGGCGCTCGCATTGCGCACCTACGCCGCCCGGCAGCAGCTGCCCCATACGTGGGTCGAGATCGACACGCCGGCCGGCGCGGCGCTCGCTCGCGCCGTTGCCGCTGCCGGCGGTGATCTTCCGGTGGTGATCACCCCGACCGCAGTGCTGCGACACGCCACACCCGCCCTGCTAGCCGGGCAGCTCGGCTTGTCCTACCAACCCGTCGCAGGGCCGCTCCTGGATCTGGTCATCTTCGGCGCCGACCCGGCTGGACTGGCTGCCGCGGTCTACGGCGCGTCGGAAGGCCTCAAGACGCTGCTGCTTGATGCCGTCGCCGCTGGCGGGCAGGCTGCGGCCAGCTCGCGGATCGAGAACTACCTCGGGTTCACCTCCGGCATCAGCGGCGCTGAGCTAACCGGCCGCGCCGCGGTCCAGGCACAGAAATTCGGCGCCCGCATCGCAAGCCCCAG
>Ga0181521_10007803_pt1 | contig 11183 bp, 10 predicted proteins | sample PEATcosm2014_Bin_32_FD_119764 | JGI IMG/M metagenome (GOLD analysis project Ga0181521, IMG submission 119764) | Peatland microbial communities from MTU Mesocosm Facility, Houghton, MI, USA - PEATcosm2014_Bin02_60_metaG | ecosystem: Environmental > Terrestrial > Soil > Wetlands > Peat | place... | reverse complement strand
CGCCGGGCCAGGTCGATGGTGGCGCGCAGGGCGTCGCCCGCGGTCGCCCCCGCCGGGATCGGCGCCAGGTCGAGCACGGACAACGGCACATTAGCCAGATCACTCACGACAGGGGGCAACACCGCGGGTTGGCTGCTTCTTCCGTGGGAACGTCCCGCATGATGAGGGGTAAGCACGAACCGGAGCACGAACCGGAGGAGGCCGCGCAGGTGGCAGCAGCGATGTCGGTGTGGCTACGGCGGGGGGCCATGGCCGTGGCCGTCAGCCGGGTGGGAGTAGGCGTCGTGGCGTTCGCCGCGCCGGGGCTCGTGTCTCGGTCCTGGACGGGCGGTCCGGGCGACGGGCCCGCCGGGCAAGCACCCGGCCAAGTACCCGGGCAAGTACCCGGACGGGTCCTGGGCCAAGTACTCGGGCGGGCGCTGGGCGGCCGGGATCTCGCGCTGGGCCTCGGCGCGCTGGCGGCGCTGCGGCTCCGGCCGGCGCAGAGCCCGGCCTCGATCTGGGGCGCCGGGATGTCCACCGACCCGGGAAAGCCGGATCGGGCGGCGGCTGCCGGCCTGGCTGCCGGGATGTGGGTCGGCCTCGCCGCGCTCGCCGACGGTCTCGATCTGGTGACCACGGCGGTCTCGTGGCGTGATCTGCCGTCGCGTCAGCGCTGGCTGGTCGCCCTGAGTTCCGGCGGGGCGGCGGCTGTGGGCGGCGCGGCCGCGGTGTCCCTGGCCGCCGGTCCCGCGCTGCTGGCGGACTGAGCACGTCCCGGCTTTACCAGGTGACGGGCAGCCCGTGCAGGCCGTAGACGAACGCGTCGTCCTTGACGGGCAGCTCGTCCAGCGGGATGGCGAGCTGCAGCCCGGGGATCCGCTGGAAGAAGGTCCGATAAACGATCTCGAGTTCGGCGCGGGCCAGGTTCTGCCCGAGGCACTGGTGCGGGCCGGACCCGAAGGCGACGTGCTGCCGGATCCGCCGCGCCGGGTCGAGTGTGCCGGGGTCGGGAAACGCTGCGGGATCGTGGTTGGCGGCCAGCAGGGAGACGATCACCCCCTCGCCGGTGCGGACGAGAGTACTGCCGATCTCGGTGTCGGCCAGCGCGATGCGGCCCGTCCCGGTGTCCGCGATCGAGAAGTACCGCAGTAGTTCCTCCACGGCGCCCGGCGCCCGGTCCGGGTCCATGACGGCAGTCATCAGCGTCGCGGGGTCCCGCAGTACGGCCAGGACGCCGAGCGAGATCATGTTCGCCGTCGTCTCGTGCCCGGCCACCAGGAGCAGGAACGCCAGGCTGACCAGGTCGCGATGGTCGTCGTCACGTCCCGGTCCGCGCCCCGGTCCGTGCCGCTTAACCTGACGGCCGAGCAGGTTGTCGCCGGGCTCGGCCTCCTCCGCCGAGACCAGCTCGTCCAGGAAGCCGAACAGTTCCCGCAGCGCGTCGAATCGCTGTTCGGGGGGAGCCCGGTGGCTGAGCAACATCATGCTGCGGGACTGGAAGAACTCGTGCCGCTCGTACGGTACGCCGAGCAGTTCGCAGATGACCTCGGACGGCACCGGCAGCGACAAGGCTGGCACCAGGTCGGCGGGCGGCCCGCCGTCCAGGATCGCGTCGATCCGCTCGTCAACGATCTCCTGGATGCGCGGCCGCAGGCCTTGCACGCGCCGAGCCGTGAACTCGCCGATGACCGCGCGGCGCGCCGCTGTGTGGTCCGGCGGATCCATCCCGATCAGCGACGCGCCGCGGCTCCGGACCCGTCGCTCGGCGGGCGTCAGCGGTGGGCGCGGCGTCCGGGCCGGCGGGGCGGGGCGCTTTTGTGGCATCGGGAAAGCCGGGTCCGATCGGTCGGCCGTGAACCCGGGCGCGGCCAGGGCCGCACGCGCGTCGTCCAGCCGGGTCACCAGCCAGGTGAGCGATCCGCCGGGCAGTTCCGCGGCCGCCAGGCCGGGTGCCCGGCGCAGCCGGTCGTACTCCGGGGGCACGTGGAAGGGGCATGCGCGGGGGAGCGGAAGGCTGACATCCGGCCGATCGTCCATCGATACGTCCCAGGGATCGGGCTACTACGCGGCCAATACGCGGGCCAGTACGCGGGCCAGTACGCGGGAACCACCGGCCCGCGTCCTTGTCCGCGTCCCAGCGCGGTGCGGTCGCGGTCGGCCGCGTCTCCTTTGACCGTTTCTATCACCGGCGGGTCGCCCGCAATCCCGCGCGGGGCTGGCCCCGCGCGCACGCCCGGGTGATAGTGGGAGAAACGGACACGCTGGCCGCGGCCGGGAAGGGACTCATTCATGCTCTGCACGTTCGGCTTCGAGCGGATCGGTGTACTGCTCAGCGACCTCTACTTCGTCGACCCCCAGCCCAGCAAGGGCCAGGAAGGCGCGGAGCACGGGGTCCGGCTGGAACTTCGGGTGCTCGAACGTGGTGACCTGAAGGGATCGATCTACTCGGCGCAGCCGATATCCGTTGGCGAGCCCATCTGGCGGGTTGACCTGCTCGAATCGGTGGACGGCAAGCCGGGCAGCTTCGACCGGACCCATCATCACCCGGCCTTCACGGGCTGGGAGCCGGGACGCCGGGTGTTCGTCCGGGAGCTGTCCGCGGACCCGATCGCCTGGCTCGCGGTCAAGCTGTCCGACCTGCCGGAGGTGCTGAAGGAAGCCGGTGTTTCCGCCGACATCGCGGCCCCCGGGGACGCGGAAAGCCTCCGGCGCGCCGTCCCCGACATCCTCGAGGCCACCGAGCGGCTCCTCGGCCGGGTCCGTTCCGGTGCACTGGGCAACGCGCCGGCCGACAGCCCCGCGGACAGCGTCCGGGTCGGCTGGCTCTAACCGCTGGCCGATCGTGGTGTTCGACGGCGCGATCCACGTGTAGCGCTCCGGCGCGGTCCGCCGGGCAGGCGGCACCTCATTGGTCGCGCTCCGCATTTCGGCCGTTCAGATTCCGCATTTCTTCCCGGTGCGTACCGGTGCGCCTGGGCCCCTCCCGACCGTGACATCGGCCCGTTCGCGGCGATGACCAGCCCACCTGACGGTCCGCTCCCGGACGGTTTTTCCGGCGGCGCCGCACCTATTAACGCACCGTCTTAACGCACTGTCCTGGCGGGGCTAGGCTGGCCTTGTTCAGGAGGTGCAAGGGGGCGTGTTGGCCGCGGATTCGTCGGCGATCGGCTTGGTGGGCGTCCTTACCGTTAGCACGCGCGGCCGCAGTGGTCCCGGGGAAGTCCGGATCAAGATCCGCGGCGGCTCAGAAACCTTCATCGCCTGGTCGGAGACTCCGCTGCCGAGAGGCGCCACCGTGCTCATCATCGACGAGCGCGGCCGCCGGGCGGTCGACGTCATGGAGTGGGCCAGCGACCCGCTCGACGCGCTGGGCGACTATGGCGGATAGCGCGGCCGGAGACCCCTGGAGCACGGATGTGCCGGCTCACAAACCGGCTCAGGAAAAGGCAGCCGGCCCGAGCCGGTTGAGGAGATGAAGTGATGTTTGGATATCGCGTTCCGGCGCCCGATGAGGCCCTGCTGATTTCTGGCGGGAGGGCGGGCCGCAGTGGCGCCCCATTCAAGGTCGTCACCGGCCATGGGGCCTTTGTTGCGCCCGCATTCCGCAAGGCCCGTTACCTCACGCTGAGCTTGCAGGAGGCCGAAGTGGCCGAGACCTGCGTGACGAAGCAGGGCATTTCGCTGAACGTCCGGGCCGTGATCGCCTTCAAGGTGGGCAACGACGAGGAAAGCATCGTCAACGCCGGACAACGTTTTCTTTCCGACCAGGACCAGATGTCGATCCTCACCGGCCGGATCTTCGCCGGTCACTTGCGGTCGATCATCGGCTCGATGACGGTCGAGGAGATCGTCACCGAGCGGCAGAAGCTGGCCACCGAGGTGCTCGACGGCTCCAAGGCGGAGATGGCCACCATCGGCCTGACCGTCGACGCACTGCAGATCCAGTCCATCGACGACATGGGCGCCGGCTACATCGCCGCTATGGCGTCGCCGCACAACGCTGCCATCCAGCGGCAGGCGAAGATCGCGCAGGCGCAGGCCGACCAGCTGGCCGTGCAGGCTCAGCAGGAGTCCCAGCGCCAGCAGGCCGAGTACGGACGGCAGACCGCTGTCGTCCAGGCGCAGTACAAGGCGGAGGTGGACAAGGCACAGGCCGAGGCGGCCCAGGCGGGACCGCTGGCCCAGGCCAACGTGCAGCAGGCGGTCATTTCCGCGCAGGCCGACCTGGCGCAGAAGCAGGCCGAGCTGCGCCAGCAGCAGCTGGTCTCCGAGGTGGTCAAGCCCGCGCAGGCCGAGGCCGAGCGGGTCCGGATCCTCGCGGTGGCCGACGCCGAGCGGACCCGGATTCAGGCCGAGGCGGCCTCCTCGAACAACCGGGTCGCGCTGGACCAGATGCTGATCAGCCAGCTGCCGCAGATCGTCAAGGAGGCGGCGGCCGGGCTGGCCGGCGCCAACGTCAGCGTGCTGAACGGCGCCGACGGTCTCGGCGAGATAGCGGCCGGGCTGGTGAGCCAGGGCATGACCATCCTGGAATTGGTGCGCAAGGGCATCTCGGACCCGGACCGTCCGGCGTCCGGGAACGGCACCAGCCCGCGCCGGCTCTCCCAGGCCCCGGCCACCCCGGCCGAGGGCCATTCCGGCTGACGTCCACTCGGGCCGGGCGTTTGCTCCGGCCTGATGGCGCCTCCGGCCTGAGGGCCACTCGGCCGGACGTCCACTGCGGGCGGCGGCCAGAACGCCGCGGAGCCGCTGGCGGCCAGAACGCCGCGGAGCCGCTGGCGGCGAGAACAGCCAGCGGCTCCGGCGGCGGTGGTGCGTAACGCGAGGCTGCTATCCCCGGGCCCGCACGTAGACGGGGATACCGTTCCTCGGCACGAGGCCAGGGAAGATGTTGGCCACGTCCATGGGGATCCGGATACAGCCGTGCGAAACCGGCTGGATGGGGACGTAGGTGTCGCCGTGAATGGCGAACCCGCGGTAGAAGAAGACCGGGTTGTACAACTCCCCGAGCGGTGAGGTGTGCCACCCCTTGACCCGCCACGAGGTGCGGAAGTTGCCGGTCGGCGTGATCGCGTAAGCACAGCCGCCGTCGCAGTAGTAATAGCCGCCACCGGACGAAATATGGCTGATCAGCACGATCCTATGGCTGTGGTAGACGTACAGCACGTGGCGGCCGAGGCTAACCTCGACCCGGAGCGCCGCCCCGTGCGCCAACAGCGGCCTCGGGTGCCGGGGATTGACGAGCGCCCGCTCCACCTTCACGGTGACGGTCCCGCTCGCGGGCATGTTCTGGACCTCTTCGAACGCCCAGACCGCTTCCTCGGTGTCGGAGCCGTAGTGCCCGTTGATCGCGCCCGGGTAGTACGCGAGCTGCGCCAGGCGCCGCTGGAGGCGCTTGACGTCGTTGCCCCGCATGCCTGGCCTCAGCGTGCGCGTCGCCGGCGTGTAGGCCGCCGACGAGACCTTCGCCGGTGCCGCGTAGGCCACCGTCGCCAGCCCGCCGCTCAGCACGGTTGCGGTCATCGCCGCCGCGCCAAGGCCGAGCGCCCATCGCCGGGGCCCCGATTTGGCCTTAACCATCCCACCCGAACTCCCTCCCGAAAGAAACCCCGAAATGCGCCGCGCTGGCCCTCGCCGACGGAATTGGCCACCAATCGGTAGGATGAGGAACGGCGCACGCAGGTAACCGTTGCCATTGTTGCTTTAGACGTCTTACCTGGCTTTCCGGCTGGCCGGGCGCAGGCGTGGCCGGCGCATTCCGCAGCGTTACCTTTTCGGGACATGTCGGTAGCCGGAATTGCCCCGCTCCGCGGGTGGCCGGAGCTGCCCGGCTCGGCGGGTGGCCGGGACCGCCCGGCTCGGCGGTGGCCGGAGCCGCGCGCCGCTGCGGTGGCCGGCGCCTCCCGCCCGGGCGTTAATAGTTGACTTTCCTGACCAAAATTAACTAGATTCGGGCCGGTTAGCCGCCGGTCACGGCTTTCGCGCCCCGTCGCTCGGCTTGACACTGTTCGGCCCGAAAGGATCTGCTGAGGGGCGGGTGACATGAGTGACGCGGGAAGCGGGCACCAGACCGGGGTACGCGCCAGAGGGACAGTGGACAAGGGAGGGAGCTGACGTGAATCCGGACGGCGGGATCGCCTTCGACAAGCGGTTCTTCCCCGCGGGAGAGGCGTTCCGCGGCCGGCGCGTGCACCAGGTACGGCTGCAGGGCGGCGACGCCTCCAGCGACTCGTACTGCTTCCCGTCGTAAATCCACGAGAGGGTAACCGATATGTCCATCACCGATGACCTGCTCGCCAACAACGAGAGCTACGCCGAGAGTTACCCCGGCCCTCTGCCGCTGCCGCCCTCGGGGCATCTGGCCGTGATCGCGTGCATGGACGCGCGCCTGGACATCTTCGGCATCCTCGGCCTCGAGGGGGGGGAGGCGCACGTCATCCGCAACGCGGGCGGCGTCGTCACCGACGACGAGATCCGCTCGCTGACCATCAGCCAGCGGCTGCTCGGCACCAGGTCCGTCATCCTGATCCACCACACCGACTGCGGGATGCTCACCTTCACCGACGACCAGTTCAAGGCGGCCATCCAGCAGGAGGTCGGCATCAAGCCGGCGTGGGCGGCCGAGGCGTTCGCCGACCTGGACGAGGACGTGCGGCAGTCCATCGCGCGGATCAAGACGAGCCCGTTCATTCCGCACACCGATGACGTCCGCGGATTCGTCTTCGACGTCGCGACCGGGCGGCTGCGCGAAGTGAAGTGAGGCGTGCGGGCGGCCCGGCCCCGGTGTCCCTCCCCGGTGCCCCGCCGCCCCAGCGGCTGCCCTTCCGGCCGTCGGTCCGGCCGCGCTCCCGGCCGTCGGTCCGGCCGGAGTCGCGTAACCTATCTTTTGCTGTGGTTATCGACCCTCTGCACACATTGCGCGGCGTCGGCGACTAGCCTCAACAGGCGTGTCCGCGCTGCCCGCCACGCAATTCCCGGCTGACGCCCGGGACATCCCATCGTCTCGGCGTGAGGCGCGGGTGCTCACGCTGGCGGCGCTGTACTACCTGCTGGCGGCCGTGGCGCTGATGCTGTGGCTGTGGCGGCACCCCGGGACCGGCACCGTCGCGGGCAACGCCAATGACGCCGACCAGTTCGCCTGGTTCTTCCGCTATGACGCGACGGCCGTCGCGCACTTCAGGCTGCCAGCCCTGGTCACGACGGCGCTGAACGCCCCGCAGGGCATCAACGTCATGTGGAACACGTTCATGCTGCTCCCCGGGGTCCTGCTGGCGCCGCTGACGCTGCTGGCCGGGCCTCAGGTGAGCCTGACGTTGCTGATGACGATCGGCTTCGCGGGCAGCGCGTTCACCTTGTTCTTCGTCCTTCGGCGGTGGGGGGTGAGCGTCACCGCCGCGGCGATCGCGGGCGCGGTCTACGGTTTCTCGCCCGCCCTGCTCCAGTCGGCCGTCGGCCACTACGACTTTCAGTTCGCCGTCCTGCCGCCGCTCATCCTCGATGCGGCGCTGCGGATCGGCACCGGACGCTCCCGGCCGCTGCGCGGTGGGCTGTGGCTGGGCCTGCTGGCCACCGTGCAGTTGCTCTCCGCGGAGGAAGTGCTGCTGGACACGGCCCTGGCGGGCGCGGTGATCGCCATTGTGCTCGCCGTGAGCCGGCCGCGGGCGGCGCTCCAGCGGGCCGCCAACCTGATGGCCGGGCTCGCCGTCGCGGTGGCCACGGTGCTCATCGTGTCCGGTTACCCGTTGTGGGTCCAGTTCTTCGGGCCGCTGCACCAGCACGGAAGCGCATTCCCGCCCGACTTCTTCAAGAACGACCTGGCCGGGTTCGTGACCCCGTCGGCGTTCCTGTTCTTCCACACCGCGGCCAGCGCCTCGGCCGCTGCCAGCTACCGGGGCGGTGTCCCGGAGTATCTCGCCTACGTGGGATGGCCGCTGCTCGTTGTGCTGGCCGTGGTGGCGCTGTTCTGCTGGCGGAACCTTCCGGTGCGGGCGACCGCCGTGACGTCCGCGGTGCTGGAGATCTTCTCTCTCGGGGGCACCCTGATGGTCGGCGGCACAGACCACCACGCGGTCCTGCTGCCCTGGCACTGGATAGGCTCGCTGCCGCTGCTGGGGGCGGCGCTGCCGACCCGGTTCTCGATCATCGCCGATGGCGCCGGGGCGGCCCTGCTGGCGTTTGGCCTGGATCTCGCGCACCGCCACCCGCGCATCGTCGCACGGCGCTGGGGGCCGCAGGCCGCCACCGCCGCCGCGGTCCTCGCGGTGCTGCCGCTCCTGCCCCGCCCACTGCCCGACGCCGCGGCCACCCCCGCGCCGGCCGGGTGGTCGGCGTCCTTCGCCGCCCTGCATCTGCCGGCCGGCGCCCGGGTCCTCGTCGTCCCGATCCCCACGGCGACGTTCACCGAGCCGATGCGCTGGCAGGCCGACACCGCGCTGCCCATCGACCTGATCGGCGGGTACTTCACCGGCCCCGGACCGGGCGGTCAGGCCCACATCGACGGCGGCGTCATGTCACCCGCCGCGCTGTACCTGAACGTCTTGTGGTCGGGCGGCGCGTTCCTCGAAATGCCCGCGCGCTCAAAGGTAGAAGCCCAGCTCGCGCGCTGGGACCCGGCCGCTGTGGTAGCGGTCACCGGCCCGCGCTCGGGGCTCGGGGAGTACCTGATCGGCCTGCTCGGGCAGCCCACCTACCACGTCGGCAAGATCCTCGCCTGGCGCAGATAGCCGCCAGCCTGGCCACCGGGCCCGCGGCCTGTGCAGGCTTCCCCTGTGCTTGTTCTCGGGATCGTGACGGCGCTGGCCGCCGTCGCCTGGCTCGTCCTGCTCACCGGCCACGGCGGCTTCTGGCGCACCGATCAGCGGCTCCCGGCCCGGCACTGCGCCGCGCCAGAGCTGGCCCCGGAGTCGCCTACGCACGAGCCGGCCGCGACGGAGCCGGCCCCGGAGTCGCCCATGCGCGAGCCGGACGCGGCGGAGCCGGCTGCCTGGCCAGAGGTCGTCGCTCTGGTGCCGGCCCGGGACGAGGCGGCCATCCTGCCGGTGACGCTGCCGGCCCTGCTGGCCCAGGACTACCCCGGCCCGTTCTCGGTCACGCTCGTCGACGACAGCAGCACCGACGGCACGGATGAGGTCGCCGCCGCGATCGGCGTTGCCGCGCCCCGGCCGCTGCGCATCGTCCACGGCGTCGCCCCGCCCGCCGGCTGGGCCGGCAAGCCGTGGGCCATGGCTCAGGGACTGGCGGCGTCCCGGGCCGACGGCGCCCCGTACGTTCTGTTCACCGACGCCGACATCGCCTGGGCCCCGGGCGCACTCCGCGCGCTCGTCACTGCGGCCGAGGGCGATGATCGTGACCTGGTGTCGCAGATGGCCCTGCTGCGCAGCGAGACCGGATGGGAAAAGACGATCATCCCGGCGTTCGTCTATTTCTTCGCCCAGCTCTACCCGTTCCGCTGGGTCAACCGGCCGGGCGGCCGGACGGCGGCCGCAGCGGGCGGATGCATGCTCATCCGCCGCCGGGCCCTCGACGCGGCCGGGGGCCTTGCTCCCATCCGTGGCGCGCTTATCGACGACGTAGCCCTGGGCCGGCTGCTGAAACGCCCTCCGGCCCGGGGCCGCTGCTGGCTCGGGCTCAGTACCGAAGTCCGGAGTGTCCGGCCGTACGTGGGCCTCGCCGACCTGTGGAACATGGTCGCTCGGTCGGCCTACACTCAGCTTCGCTACTCGCCGTGGCTGCTGGCCGGGGCACTGGCCGGGCTCGCCTGGCTCTACACCCTGCCGCCGGTCAGTGCGATCACCGGCCTGATCGCTCTCGCGGCGGGCGCGGGCCAGACGGCGGGCGGCGCGGAGACCGGACCGCTGCTATGCGCGGCGGCCGGCGGGGCTGGATGGGCGGCAATGGCGATCAGTTACCTGCCGATGCTCCGGCTGTACCGGCTGTCGCCCCTGTGGGCTCCTCTGCTGCCTGCTGTCGCGGCCATCTACGCGGCCATGACGGCCGATTCGGGCCGTCGGCACTACGCCGGCCGCGGCGGAGCGTGGAAGGGCCGTGCGGGACGTCCGGATGAGCGGGGAACCGGCCTGCGGAAAAGGCGCGAAGATAGCTTACAAGGACGGCGCGGCCTGTTCCGGAAATGACGCCCTCGGCGGATCAATTCAACCGCTCACCGCGAGGGCTCCTTTTGTAATCACCCACCCCATTCCCATCGGGATACCCTAAATATCCGAATTATTGCTGCTTATATTGACGCTAATTCTTCGGCCATCAACTAGCGTTTAGGCTCCGCACTTGGCATTATCGGTCCCGCACCCGAGATAGCCCGGAGGTTATCGTGCTCAGCGGGACAGCCGGCGAACAAATCCCCGACGGCGGCCATCGGCCTAAGCACCGAACGCCCAACGACATGGCAATCCTGCCCGTCGGCGACGTTGCCGGTCGCACGTACGAGGAGCTGTACATCGAGCACGCGCCGGTCGCGCGGCGCGTCGCGCTCTCGATGGTCCAGCGCGACGTGGCCGACGACATCGTCGCCGAGGCCTTCACCCGCGTGCTCGGGGCGATCCGGGCCGGCGGCGGCCCCGGCCTGGCCTTCCGCGCGTACCTGCTGACGGCGGTCCGTAACACGGCCAACGACTGGCTGCGCGCCAGCCGCCGGACGACCGTCATCGGCGATCTCGACCAGGATCTCGAGGACCGTGTGCCAGAAGAGAACATGAGCCTGGCCCAGCTGTCCCGCGGCCCGGAAGCGGAGGCCGAAGCCCGGGCCGAGGCTCGCCTGGTCGCTGCGGCGTTCGGCCGCCTGCCGACACGCTGGCGCGCCGTTCTCTGGCAGCTGGAGGTCGAGGGCAAGGCACCCGCCGCGATCGCGCCAATGTTCGGGCTGTCGGCCAACGGAGTGTCGGCTCTGGCCGTACGGGCCCGGGAAGGTCTCCGGCAGGCTTACCTGCAGCAGCACATTGGGCGCAATGTTCCGGTCTCCTGCCAGTCGTACGCGGCCGCGCTCGGCGCGGACGCCCGTGGCCGGCTGAGCCGGCGCCGGCGCAGCGTCGTCCACGAGCATCTCCAGCACTGCACGGGCTGTCACGCCCTGGCCAGTGAGCTGGCCGAGCTCAACAGCCACCTCGGCGCCATGCTCACGCCCGTTGCGCTGGCCGGCGCGTCGGCTGCGCTCGCCTCCGGTGCGGGGGCCGGAGCGGCGAAGGCGG
>Ga0181521_10007799_pt1 | contig 11186 bp, 10 predicted proteins | sample PEATcosm2014_Bin_32_FD_119764 | JGI IMG/M metagenome (GOLD analysis project Ga0181521, IMG submission 119764) | Peatland microbial communities from MTU Mesocosm Facility, Houghton, MI, USA - PEATcosm2014_Bin02_60_metaG | ecosystem: Environmental > Terrestrial > Soil > Wetlands > Peat | place... | reverse complement strand
CCGTATGCGGCCGACACCAGCGCGCTGCTTGGCACCGAAGGCGCGCTGAAGGTGTTCACGACCCGGGCGGACACGCTCTTCGGCGTAACGTTCGTCGCCGTATCGGCCGAGCATCCGCTGGCGGCCGCGGCCGCCGCGCGCGATGGGCAACTGGGCGCCTTTATCGAGGAATGCCGCCGCGGCAGCACCATGGAGGCGGATGCGGCGCTGGTGGAGAAGCGCGGTATGCGCACCGGACTGCACGTGCGCCATCCGCTCACCGAGCAGCAGATCGAGGTCTGGGTCGCCAACTACGTGCTCATGGCCTACGGCGAGGGCGCGGTCATGGGCGTGCCGGCGCACGATGAGCGCGACTTCGAATTCGCGCACAAGCACGGGGTTGCCGTGCGTACGGTGGTCGCGTCCAGCAGCGGCGTCTACGACGAAGTGGGCGATGATTGGATGGCGGCCTACGCCGAACACGGCGTCACGGTGAATTCCGGCGAATTTTCCGGACTCACTTTTCAGCTCGCGGTCGACGCGATCGCAGCGGCGCTCGAGCAGCGTGGACTCGGCAGCAAGCGCGTGCAATGGCGTCTGCGTGATTGGGGCATCTCGCGCCAGCGGTATTGGGGCTGCCCCATCCCGCTGATCCACTGCGACACCTGCGGCGAAGTGCCGGTGCCGGAATCCGAGCTGCCAGTGCTGCTGCCCGAAGACCTGCTGCCCGACGGCAGCGGCAACCCGCTGGCGAAGTCCGCGGCGTTCGTCAACTGCACATGCCCGGCGTGCCACCGGCCCGCGCGGCGCGAAACCGACACGATGGACACGTTCGTCGATTCGTCGTGGTATTTCCTGCGCTACGCCTCGGCCGACAACGACCGCGCCATGGTCGACGCGCGCGTCAGCTACTGGCTGCCGGTCGACCAGTATGTCGGCGGCATCGAGCACGCGATCCTGCACCTGCTGTACGCCCGCTTCTGGACCAGGGTCATGCGCGACCTGAAGCTGGTGACGATCGATGAGCCGTTTTCAAACCTGCTGACCCAGGGCATGGTCCGCAACTCCATTTACCTGCGCAGACCCGCCGCAGGGCGCGTCGTCTACTACAACCCGGCCGACGTCGAGGTGCTGACCGATGCCCTGGGCACGCCGCAGGGCGCGCGCCTGCGCAGCGACGGCCTGCCGGTGGAGTCTGGCGGCATCGGCACGATGTCGAAGTCCAAGAACAACGGCGTCGACCCGCAGGCCATCATCGACCGCTTCGGGGCGGATACGGCGCGCCTGTTCATGATGTTCGCGGCCCCGCCCGACCTGTCGCTCGACTGGTCCGACGAGGCCGCCGAAGGCATGTTCCGGTTCCTGAAGCGGCTGTGGCGGGCCGTGCACACGCACGTGACCTCGGGCGCGCGGGCGCAGCTTGATCCGCCGGCGCTCGGCGCGGGCGCGAGGACGCTGCGCCGCCTCGCGCACCACACGCTCGCCAAGGTCACCGACGACCTCGGCCGGCGGCGGACATTCAATACCGCGATCGCGGCGGTGATGGAGCTGCTGAACGCCGTCAACGCGTTCGAGGACGCGGACCCGCAGGCCCGCGCGGTCGTGCAGGAGGCTCTCGAGATTGCGGTGCTGGCGCTCTCGCCGGTGATTCCGCACCTCAGCCACGCGTTGTGGCACGAACTCGGACACGCGCGCGCCGTGACCGACGAGCCCTGGCCGCGCCCGGATCCGGCGGCACTGGTGCAGGACGTGATCGAGCTCGTTGTGCAGGTAAACGGCAGGCTGCGCGGCCGCGTGACCGTGGCGGCGGCCGCCACGGACAGCGAGGTTCGTGCGGCGGCGCTGGCCGATCCGAACGTCCTCAAGTTCGTGGGCGATCAGCCGGTGCGCAAGGTCATCGTCGTGGCCGGCAAGCTCATCAATGTGGTGGTCTGAATGACCCGCCCGCGCCCCGGCTGGCTCGCGCTGCTATGGCTCGTGGCCGCGGCCGGCTGCGGCTTTCACCTGCGCGGTGTCAGTCACCTGCCGCAGGCGTTCCAGGCCACCTACGTCGAGTCCGCCGATCGCTACACGGATTTCCACCGGGCGCTCGGTGAGGCATTGCGCGCCTCGGGCAGCCACGTCGTTGCACGGGCCGAAGACGCCGGGGCGACGGTCGAGGTGCTGCGCGACGACACCGGCCAGCGCGTGCTGTCGGTGTCGGCGACCAACGTGCCGACCGAGTACGACGTCTACTACACGGTGCGCTACCGCGTGCGGATCGGCACGCGCGAGGCTCTGCCGCCGCAGACGCTGACGCTGACGCGGGACTACAGCTTCGTCGAGACGGCGGCGCTGGCGAAGGAGCAGGAGCAGGAGATCATCCGCGCCGACCTCGCGCGCGAGCTCGCCGCGCTCGTCATGCGACGCCTCGCGGCGCTGCCGCCGTGAGCGCCGTGTCCGCGACCGGTCCGGGCGGGCTCGCCGCGCCCGGCGCGGTGCTTGCGATCGGCGAGGGCTACACCTCGCAGATCCGCTCATTGCTCGGCTCGTTCGGGCTTAAGCTCGAGTGCGTGCCGCGCGGCATGCCCATCCCGGGCAGCTACTGGGGCGAGCCGGAGGCGGGGCTCCTTGCCGGCGCCGTCTGGGTGCGCGAGGACACGCCGGTCCACTCGGTGCTCCACGAGGCCTGCCACGTGCTGTGCATGGACGGCAGCCGGCGCGTCGCGCTCGAGCGCGATGCCGGCGGGGACTTCGACGAGGAGAACGCGGTGTGCTGCCTGCAGATCCTGCTTGCCACCGAGCTTGCCGGCGTTGGCGCCGAGCGGCTGATGCGCGACATGGATGCCTGGGGCTACACGTTCCGGCTGGGATCGGCCGGCGCCTGGTATGCGCACGAGGCGGACGACGCGCGCGCCTGGCTGATGCGCCACGGGTTGCTCGATACGCGCGGCCGCCTGACCGGCCGCGCGCGCGCCTGATGCGGCGCCTCGCGGCGCCATGCTGAGGCGTGCTGGCGGCGGCGGCCACGCTCGCGTCGCGCGCGCCGCGCTCTTAGTACTTCTGGCCGGCGGCGCCGGTGCATCGCCCGGCGCGGTCAGCACGCTGACGATCGAGCATCCGTGGTCGCGGGCCACGCCGCCCGGCGTGACGGTCGGCGCCGGCTACCTCGAGATCCGCAACAGCGGCGGCCCGGACCTGCTGACCGGCGCCAGCTCGCCGCTTGCCGACCGCGTCGAGTTCCACCAATCGCGCATCGAGGGCGGCATCGAGCGGATGCGGCCGGTGGACTCGCTGCCCGTCGCGGCAGGCGCGCGGCTTCTGTTCGCACCAGGCCAGCTGCACCTGATGCTGCTCGGACTGAAGGTTCCGCTGACGGCGGGTCTGCGCGTCCCGCTGGTACTCCGCTTTGCGACGGCCGGCTCCGTCGCCACGGAACTCGTGGTCGAGGCGGGCACCGTGCCCGCTGCGGCGCCGGCGGCTATACCGCGCCGGATCGTCACGCTGACGCCGCACCTGACGGAACTCATCTACGCGGCGGGTGGCGGCGATCGACTCGTCGGCACCGTCGATACCAGCGACTACCCGCCCGCGGCGCGCGCCGTGCCGCGCATCGGCGATGTCACGCACATCGACGCCGAGCGGCTGCTGGAGCTGCGGCCGGACCTCGTGCTGGTCTGGGGCGACGGCTCGCCCGCGGAGCAGCACGCGCTGCTGAAGCGCCTCGGGCTGCGTGTTCTGAGCCTCGAGCAGCACTCGCTCGCCGACGTGCCGGCGACGCTCGAGAGGCTGGGACAGGTGCTCGGCACGGAGCCGGTCGCGACCGCGGCGGCCGCGAAGCTGCGCGCCCAGTTGGCAGACCTCGCCGCGCGTTACCAGGACGCACCGCGCCTCAAGGTGTTCTACCAGGTATGGGGCACGCCGTTGTTCACGCTCGGCGGCCGCCACGTGGCCACCGAGATGCTGCGCATCTGCGGCGCCGACAACATCTTCGCCGACCAGGCGCGCAGCTCGTTCATGGTCGACGAGGAGTCAGTGTATGCGCGCGACCCCGATGTGATCGCGCTCGCCGGAACCGAGGCCGAGGCGGCCGAGTGGCTCGCGCGCTGGCGCGGGCGCGCGCCGCTGCGGGCGGTCGCTGCCGGAGCTGTGATCGCGCTCGATCCGGACCTGACGGACCGGATGGGACCGCGGATCGGCGCCGGGACGGCGGCGCTGTGCGAGAAGCTTGCCGAGGTCCGCCGGCGCACGCCGCCGGCCGTCAGGCGTTGAGGACCTCGAGGCGCCACGTCCGGCCGTGGCCCGCGAGCCGCGTCACGCGCCCGAACCCCACGTCGAATCGGCCGCCGGCCGCCGGCGGCAGCCCGAGGCAGTGCACCAGCAGGCTGCGGATGGGTCCGGCGTGCGTGACGACCGCGATCCGCCCGGTCGACGGGTCGAGGTCGGCCACAAACTCCTCGGTCCGCGCCATCAGGTCGCGGTAACACTCCCCGCCCGGCGGCGCCCGATCGAGGTAGTCGGCGGCGACCGTCTCGGCGGCGGCGCCGATGTCGCGCCACAGCCGGCCCTCCCACTCGCCGAAGTTGAGCTCGAGCAGGCGCGGGTCGACTTCCGGGGTCAGGCGGTGGGTGATCGCGAGGCGCCCGGCGAGCGCCCGACAGCGCCGCGACGGGCTCGTGTACAGCCGGTCGGGGCGTGCGAGTATCCGGCGCAGGCGCTCGACGTGTGCTTCCCAGCCCGGCGCGCACTCCGGGTCGAGCTGGCCGATGCAGGCGTCCTCCGGGGCGGCGGGACGCGGATGGCGGATCAGCGTCAGCTCCATCGCTGTCCCGGTCCCGGTACTGCCGGGAATGGCCCGCCGCCGGCGCGCACGCGCCGAGCACCGGTGCCGCAGCCGGCAGCGGCGGGCGTCACCGCCGGGCGCGCCTGCCCGATCGCCGCCCGGCCAAGGCACCCGGCGTAGCCGAGCCGCCCACGGTCGCTGGCCGCAGTGTCCCTCATGGAGCCACCTTAACAGCCGCGCCGAGCCGCCGGCCACATCGCTTGCAGGGGCGATGGCCGGGTGTGAGACTTCCCGGCCTCGCTCTCCTGCCCAAGGACCACCCCCATGCCGCCTCTTCGCGCCTGCCTCGCTGCCCTCATCGGATGCCTCCCGCTCGCCGCGCTCGGCGCGCTCGCGGCGGCGCCGGCCGCCGACAAGCCCGCAGAGGCCGGCGGCAGCGAGGCGGAGAGTTCCCGCCACCTGAAGGACGAGTCCTCGCGCACATCGGGGACGGTGACAGTGGCGGGCAAGGTGCTGGGGTACGTGGCGGAAGCAGGGATCCTGGTGGTGCACGTCAAGGACCCGATGGACAGCGACCCGCCGCCGGCGGACGACAAGGGCAAGGGGGTGCCGGTCGAGCCCGAGGCCGGCATGTCCTACGTCGCGTACTTCCTCGGCAAGGAGCCGAACACGGCGCGGCCGATCACCTTCGTGTTCAACGGCGGCCCCGGATCCTCCACGATGTGGCTGCACATGGGCGCGTTCGGGCCGAAGCGCGTCGTGACCCGCGACGACTCGCACATGCCGGGGGCGCCGTACCGGATCGTCGACAACGGATCCACGCTGCTGCCCGAATCCGACCTTGTGTTCGTCGACGCGCCCGGCACCGGCTTCGGCCACCTGCGTGGCGCCGACAAGGAGAAGGCATTCTGGGGCGTCGATCCCGATGCCCACGCGTTTGCAAACTTCATCGCCGAGTTCCTGTCGCGCCACGGCCGCTGGAACTCGCCGAAGTACCTGTTCGGCGAGAGCTACGGCACGACCCGGGCGGCGACGCTCGCGTACGTGCTGCAGAAGGAGAAGGCGATCGATGTCAATGGCGTGATGCTGCTGTCGCAGATCCTGTCGTTCGACACCAGCGTCGACCGCGCCGAGTTCAACCCGGGCGTCGACCTGCCCTACGCGCTCGCGCTGCCGACCTACGCCGCGACCGCCTGGTACCACAAGAAACTTCCGACCCAGCCCGCCGCGCTCGAACCGCTCCTTGCCGAGGTCGAGCAGTTCGCACTCGGCGAGTATCTGACCGCGCTCGCCGCGGGCTCGACGCTCGCGCCCGAGCGCCGCGCCGCGGTGGTCGCGAGGCTGCACGCCTACACCGGGCTCCCGACCGACTACCTCGAGCGGGCGGACATGCGGATCAACGGCGGGGTGTTCGAGCAGCACGTGCTCGGCGCACAGACCGCCGGCCGGCTCGACACACGTTTCGCCGGGCCGACGATCGACCCGCTCGGCAAGGAGGCTGACTACGACCCGCAGTCGGCTGCGATCTCCTCGGCCTACGTCTCGGCGCTCAACGACTACGTACGCCGCGAGCTCAAGTTCGGCGATGGCAAGACGTTCAAGCAGAACAACTACGTCAGCATCCAGCCGGCCTGGAACTTTCTGCACCAGCCGCCCGGCGCGCCGTTCAAGCTCCCGGAGGCGACCAACGTACTGCCGGACCTCGCCTTTGCGATGAAGGCCAACCCGCAGCTGAAGGTGCAGATGCATGGCGGCTACTACGACCTCGCGACGCCATATTTTGCGGCCGAGTTCGAGCTGTGGCACCTGCCAGTGCCGGCCGAGATCGCGAAGAATATCGAGGTCAAGCTGTACCCGTCGGGACACATGGTCTACGCCCACGAGCCCTCGCTGATCGCGCTGCATGACAACACCGCGGACTTCATTCGCCGCACCCGCGGGCCGGCGGATGCCGCGAACTGATGCGGCTGGTCCCGGAGACGCTGGCGCGGGCGCTCGAGCAGGAGCTGTCGCCGGCCTGGCTGGTGGCGGGCGACGAGCCGCTGCTCGTCGGCGAGGCCGCCGATGCGATCAGGAGCCGCGCGCGGGCTCTCGGCTACACGGGTCGCGAGGTGCTGTTCGTCGAACGGGGTTTCGACTGGCAGGCGCTGCTCGGCGAGCTCAAGTCGCTGTCGCTGTTCGCGGAGCGCCGGATCCTCGAGCTGCGCATGCCGCAGGCGAAGCCGGGCGCAGAGGGGTCGCGCGTGCTCGTATCCGCGCTCGCCAACCCGTCTCCCGACGTGCTGCTGCTCGTGGTCACCGACCGGATCGAGTGGGCGGACCGCGCGAGCGCCTGGGTCAAGGCCTTCGAGACGCATGGCAGCTGCGTCGACGCCGAGCAGCTGCTGCCGGAGCAGCTGCCGGCGTGGCTGGAGGCGCGCATGCGCCGGCAGGGCCTCGTGCCCGAGCCTGACGCCGTGCAGCTGCTCGCCGAGCGTTGCGAAGGAAACCTGGTCGCGGCCCACCAGCAGATCGAGCGGCTCGCGCTGCTGGCAGGTCCCGGTGCCGTGACCGTCGAGACCGTGGCGGAGTCGGTCGCGATGAGCGCCCGGTACCATCTGTTCCAGCTGAGCGAAGCGCTGCTCGCCGGGGAGGCAGCGCGGGTGCTGCGGATCATCGACGGGCTCGCCGCCGAGGGGGAGGAGCCGACCTTGGTGCTGTGGTGCATCGCCGAGGAGCTGCGCTCCATCCTGCAGTGGTCCGCCCAGCCGAACGGTGCTGCGCGGCGGCTGTTTCGCGGCGGTCGCCGGCGCAAGGAGCTGCTTAGGTCCGCCCACGCGCGCGTGCCGCGCACCCGGGCCTGGGAACTGCTGGGCGCCGCGGCCCGGATCGACGTCCTGATCAAGGGTCCGCGCAAGGACGAGGCGTGGACCGCGCTGGCCCGAGTCGCCACCGAGCTTTGCATCGCGGCGGGAATTCGGGCAAGTTGAGCGCAGATGGCGACATCCCGACCAAGCGCACCGTCTGCGGCGGGCGCACCGGCCCGCCCAGCGACGGGACCGATGGGTATCTTCGGCGGTACCTTCGATCCGATTCATTACGGCCACCTGCGCACGGCCTTCGAGCTGCAGCAGGCCCTGAAGCTCCCGGAGATGCGCTTCATGCCGGCCGGCAATCCGCCGCACCGCGAGCACACGGTCGCGAGCAACGCGCTGCGCCTCGAGATGGTGCGCGTCGCGACCATGGGCCAGCCGGGTTTTACGGTCGATGATCGCGAGATGCACAAGGCGGGCCCGTCGTACTCCGTCGAGACGCTCGCGGAGCTGCGCGGCGAGTACCCGTCGCGCCCGCTGTGCCTGGTCGTCGGCATGGATGCGTTCCTCGGGCTGCCGCGGTGGCACCAGTGGCGCGAGCTGCTGTCGCTCGCCCACCTGGTGGTCGCGCATCGCCCGGGGTGGCGCGCGCCGACCATGGGGCCGCTCGGCGAGATGCTGGTCGACCGCGGCACGGGCTCCGTGCCCGATCTGCACGATGCAGTTGCCGGGCGCATCTACATCCACGCCGTGACCCAGCTCGAGATCTCCGCGACCGGACTGCGCAGCCTCATCGCTACCGGGCGCGACCCGCGCTACCTGATGCCGGACGGCGTGCGCCGAATCATTCACGACTCGGGCTGTTACGCCCGGAAGGACGAAGCGAACGGATGACAGCCAGAAAAACCGCCAGCAATCCCGCCCGCACGGCCGCCGCCGCGGGCGATCACGCGCCGCGCCGGCCCGCGCGCGCCGGCAAACGCCAGGCCCGGACCCGGGACCCCGGCCAGGCGCCGGCTCTCGCCGAACTCATCACCGCTGCGCTTGACGACCTCAAGGCCCAGAATGTGGCGGTGCTCGACGTGCGTGAGCTCACCGACGTCACCGACACCATCGTGATTGCCTCTGGCACATCCGACCGCCACGTGAAGTCGCTCGCCGGGCGTGTGGTCGAGCGCGCCAAGGCGGCTGGGTTCCGCTCGCTCGGGATCGAGGGCGAGCGCGAAGGGGAATGGGTGCTCGTGGACCTGCGCGACGTGATCGTGCACGTGATGCTGCCGCGCGTGCGCGAGTTCTACGCCCTCGAGAAGCTGTGGGGCGTGCGCTCGGCCGAACGCGCCGCCCCGGCCTGACTGTCCGCGGTGCGCGTGCGGGTGGTGGCCGCCGGAACGCGACTGCCCGCGTGGATCGACGCGGGTTTTACCGACTATGCACGGCGCATGCCGCCCGAGTCGCCGCTCGAACTGACGGAGATCGCCGTCGCGCGTCGCGGCGGCCAGGGCGCGGCGGCGCGGGCGGTCCGGGAGGAGGGCGCGAGGATGCTCGAGCGCGTGACGCCCGGCAGCTGGGTCGTGGCGCTCGAGGCGACCGGACGTGCCCTCGATACCCCCGATCTCGCCAACTGGTGGGCCGGACGGCTCAACGACGGCCGCGACCTCGTGTTCCTGATCGGGGGACCCGACGGACTCGCCGCCGAGTGCCTCGAGCGGGCCAACGAGCGGCTGTCGCTGTCGCCGCTGACGTTCCCGCACGGCCTCGCGCGGGTCGTGCTGGCCGAGCAGCTGTACCGCGCCGCAAGCCTGCTGAAAGGGCACCCCTACCACCGCGCGTAAGCCGCGGAATCTGCGGTGGATAACCTGCGCCGCGGCGCGGGTCCCGCTATGCTGAGCGGATCCTGATCACGCGCTGGTTCCGCTGCCCCATGGCCCTGCACGACTCGATCACGCTCGCCTCGGCCTCCCCGCGCCGCCAGGAGCTGCTGCGCCAGATTGCCGTGCGTCACGCCGTGCTGCCCGCGCAGGTGGACGAGTCCCGCACGCCCGGCGAGCCGCCTGCGGAGTACGTCGTGCGCCTCGCCCGCGCCAAGGCCGGGGCCGCGTGGCAGGCCGATGCGCGCCGGCCGGTGCTCGCGGCGGACACGGCGGTCGTGCTCGGCCCGGAACTCTTTGGCAAGCCCGCGGATCTGACTGACTGCCTGCGGATGCTGGGCGCCCTCTCGGGCGCGACCCACCAGGTGATGACGGCCGTCGCAGTCCGGCACGCCGGCGGCCTCGCGACCGCGCTGTCGGTCAGCGAGGTGACGTTTCGCGCGTTGTCCCGGGCGGAGTGCACGCGTTACTGGGCAACCGGCGAGCCGGCCGGCAAGGCGGGCGGCTACGCGATCCAGGGCCGTGCAGCGACATTCATCACGCGTCTCGCCGGCAGCTACTCCGGCGTGATGGGCTTGCCGCTCGCGGAAACCGCGACGCTGCTCGCGGCAGCAGGAGTGCGCATGTGGAACACGGAGGAGGCCGCGTGACGGCCGAGATCCTGGTCAACGTCACGCCGCGCGAGACCCGCGCCGTGTTCCTCGAGAACGGCGTACTGCAGGAAGTCCACATCGAGCGCGCCAACCGGCTCGGCATCACCAGCAACATCTACAAGGGCCGCGTGTCGCGCGTGCTGCCCGGCATGCAGGCGGCCTTCATCGACGTCGGTCTCGCACGCACGGCGTTCCTGCATGTGTCCGACATCGCGCGCCGCGACGACGTCGGCGTCGAGTTCGAGGCGCCGCCGACGGACGATATCCGCGCGGCGGTAGCGGAGGGCAACGAGCTCCTCGTGCAGGTGCTCAAGGATCCGCTCGGCACCAAGGGCGCGCGCCTGACGACCTTCATCACGCTGCCGTCACGGTTCCTGGTGTACATGCCGCAGGGCCATGGCGTCGGCGTCTCGACGCGCATCGAGGACGAGGCGGAGCGCGCGCGCCTGAGGACGCTCGTCGAGACGTTCATGCCGGGCCAGCATGCGGGCGGCTACATCGTGCGCACGGTCGCCGAGGGCGTGGCCCCCGAGGCGCTGCGGGCCGACATGCTGTTCCTGCAGCGCTTGTGGGAGGTGGTCACCGAGGCCGGGTTTCACGCGCCGACCGGGCAGCTGGTACACGAGGATCTGCCGCTGCACGTGCGCATCCTGCGGGACCTGCTCGGTCAGGACGTCGAGCGCGTGCTGGTCGATGCGCCGGCGGCGTACGCGCGAATGCTCGATTTCGCGCGGACCTTCATGCCCGAGAGCGAGCCCAAGATCGAGCTCTACCAGGGCAACCGGCCGATCCTCGACCTGTACGGAGTCGAGGACGAGATCCAGAAGGCGCTCGAGCGCAAGGTGCCGCTGAAGTCGGGCGGCTACCTGATCATCGACCAGACCGAGGCGATGACGACGATCGACGTCAACACCGGCGCCTTCGTCGGTCACCGCAACCTCGAGGACACGATTTTCCGCACCAACCTCGAGGCGGCGGTGGCGATCGCCAGGCAGCTGCGGCTGCGCAACCTCGGCGGCATCATCATCATCGACTTCATCGACATGCAGGACGAGGATCACCGGCGCCAGGTGCTGCAGGCCCTCGACAAGAGCCTGCTGACCGATCATGCCCGCACGCACATCTCCTCCGT
>Ga0181521_10007792_pt1 | contig 11189 bp, 7 predicted proteins | sample PEATcosm2014_Bin_32_FD_119764 | JGI IMG/M metagenome (GOLD analysis project Ga0181521, IMG submission 119764) | Peatland microbial communities from MTU Mesocosm Facility, Houghton, MI, USA - PEATcosm2014_Bin02_60_metaG | ecosystem: Environmental > Terrestrial > Soil > Wetlands > Peat | place... | reverse complement strand
GTTCGGCTTTCTCGTCTCGGCCCTGATCACTCCTTATAGCGGCCGGCTGATGGATCGCCGCGGCCCGCTGCTCGTGGTCGAAGCCGGGGTGATAACGATGGGCGCGGGCTTGCTGCTGGCGACCGTCGTCCACCAGCCGTGGCAGCTTTATCTGACGCTTGGCGCACTGGTCGGCGGCGGGGTCAATTGCCTGGCCTATACCGGCCAGTCGCTCTATCTGCCGAACTGGTTCGTGCGGCGCCGCGGCCTGGCGCTCAGCATCGCGTTTTCCGGGGTCGGCATCGGCTCGATCACGATCCTGCCCTGGCTGCAATCGCGGATCGAGAGCGTCGGCTGGCGCAGCGGCTGCTGGATGCTCGGCATAATGGTGCTCGCGCTGCTCGGGCCGCTGAACCTGCTGTTGCGCCATCGACCCGAAGACATGGGGCTCGAACCGGATGGCAGACGGTCGGCGGGCAGTGATGCCGGGGCCAATATCGTCGATCCCACCTGGGCTGCGGTCGACTGGACCCTGGCCCGCGCGCTGCGCACGCGCAGATTCTGGTGGGCCGCCGCAGGTTATTTCGGCGCGTTGTTCACCTGGTACGCGGTTCAGGTGCACCAGACCAAATATTTGACGGAGATCGGGTTTTCGCCGGGCGACGCGGCGTGGTCACTGGGGTTGGTCAGCCTCGTCGCGGTGCCGGGGCAGATCGCGCTCGGCCACCTGTCGGACCGGATCGGGCGGGAATTTGTGTGGGCGATCGGCAATGGCGGGTTTGTCATCTGCTGCCTCACACTGATCCTGCTCGCCGGCCATCCGACGATGGCCCTGCTCTGCGTGATGGTCGTAGCGCAAGGAACGCTGGGCTATGGCGTGACCTCGGTGATGGGAGCGATCACGATCGAGCTCTTCGCCGGACGGCACGCCGGCAGCATCTTCGGCACGGTGATGCTCTCGGCGATCTTCGGCGGCGCGGCAGGGCCTTGGGTTGCGGGCATTCTACACGATTTTACCGGCAGCTACACGCCGGCGTTCTGGATTTGCATCGGCCTCAACATCATATCGGCAGCGGCGATCTGGCAGGCCGCGCCACGCAAGGTCAGGGCCGTCGCCGGGCGCAGGCACCTGATCCCGGCCGCTCAGGATTCCTCGTCCTCGTAGCCGACCAGGGCGAGCGCGCGGGCCTTCAACCCGGCCTTGGTCGCGTAGTGGACCAGCGCCTCCTCGTTGCCGTGGGTGACCCAGATTTCCGGCGCGCCGACATCGTGCAGGGTCTGGGTGAGCTCGTCCCAATCGGCATGATCGGAAATCACCAGCGGCAATTCGACCCCGCGCGCTTTCGCCCGCTGCTTGACGCGCATCCAGCCCGAAGCCATCGCCGAGACCGGGTCGGGCAGGCGCCGCGACCAGCGGTCGGCGGTCGCGCCCGGCGGCGCCAGCACGATCTTGCCGGCGAGATCGTCCTTCGCCATCCCGGCAACCGGCAACAGCGGGCCGAGTGCGACGCCGAGACCTTCGTAAAGCTCGCAGAGCGCGGCGAGCGCGCCGTGAATATAGATCGGCGCGTCATAACCGGCCTCGCGCAGGAGGGCGATGACCCGCTGGCACTTGCCGAGCGCGTAGACGCCGACGACATGGCAGCGCTCGGGAAAGAGCCGCATCGAATGCAGCAGCCGCTCGATCTCGCGCCGGTCGGGCGGATGGCGGAACACCGGCAACCCAAAGGTCGCCTCGGTGATGAAGACATCGCATTGTCGCGGCTCGAAGAGGGCGCAGGTCGGGTCGCGCCGGCGCTTGTAGTCGCCCGAGACGACGACCCGGCTGCCGCGATACTCGAGCACCGCCTGGGCGCTGCCGAGCACATGCCCCGCCGGGACGAGCGTCACGGAAACCGCGTTGATCGTCACGGTTTCACCGTAGCGCAAGGCTTGCAGCGACCCGCCGGCGGTGTCGCCATAGCGCGCCCGCATGATGGCAAGCGTGGCTTCGGTCGCCAGCACGTGACGGTTGTTGGGCCGGGCGTGATCGCCATGACCGTGGGTGATGACCGCGCGGTCGACCGCACGGGTCGGGTCGACGAAGAAATCGCCCGGCTCGCAATAGAGCCCGCCGGGGACGGTGCGGAACCAGCTTTCCGGGCGCGGCGCGGCGGTTTTCATAGGATGAGGATATAAGCGTAATCGCCGCGAAATTCACCGCGCAGCGCGGCAGGCGATCAAGACGCACAGGAATGTCTGTCTCGGTAAGCGCGTTAGCGTCATTTTGGTCATCCTTCCGCGCTAAATCCGGTTTCAAGATGAAGAAGACGCTGTTCTTTTGGGCGCTCGTTTCCGTGGCCGCGATCCTGTCGTCCGGCGCGTCCGCGCAGACACCGGCGCCTGCGGCGACCGCGACCGCCGTTCCGGCGCTGACCCCGGCCGAGGCGCAGCAGGCGGTCGAATTTCTGCAGGACCCGCAAAAGCGCCAGCAGTTGATCACGGTGCTCCGCGCCATCGCTGCCGGAACACCGCAAGCGGCGCCCTCGCCCGCTGCCCCGCCGGAAGCGGCGGCGGCGCCTGCCGCCACGAACGCCACCCCGGCCATCGTGCTCGCGCCGAACAGCCTCGGCGCACAACTTCTCGTCGCGCTGTCGCGGTGGAGCGGCCGCCTCGCCGGCGAGACGACGGCAATGGCGCAGGCGATGACCAACCTGCCGACCTTGTGGCAGTGGCTCGCCGACACGGCCACCGATCCCATCGCCTCGACCGAGGTGCTGATCGCGTTCGCTTGGGCGGCCTCGATCGTCGCCGTCGCGCTGATCCTCGAATTTTTCTGCGGCCTGGTGCTGCGCCGACCGCGCAACGCGCTGACCGCGTATCTGCCGCGCGGCGATGGCGAGAACATCAGGTTGCTCAGCTTGGTGCCGGTGGTTTTGGCGCGGCTGCTCTTCGATCTGGTTCCGGTCGCGGTCTTCGCGGCAACCGGCAATCTGCTGGCGGCGGCAATCACGGTGCTGACCCAGGAGACCCGGCTCGTCGTGCTGGCGGTGGTCAATGCCTATGCGATCTGCCGCGCGGTGATGTGCGTCGCGTGGGCGCTGGTGTCGCCCGACGACCGCAGGCGCCGGCTGTGGCGGCTCGACGATGCAGGCGCCCGCTTTGTGATCGCGTGGCTGCGCCGCATCGTTGTCGTCGCCGTCTTTGGCTATGCGATCGTCGGGGTCGCGCTGCTGCTCGGCCTCGACCAGAGCGCGCATGACGGGCTCGAGCGGCTGATCGCGCTGCTCTTGGCCGTCTTGCTTATCTTTGTCGTCATCCGTTCGCGCCGGAGGGTCGCGGCCTACATCCGTAAGCCGCGCGCCGGCGGGGAGACGCCGCGCTGGCGCGGCTGGCTCGCCGAGGCGTGGCCCTATCTCGCCGTGATCACGATCGCCAGCGCCTGGGTCGGGGCGGCGAGCGGGACCCGTACCGGGGTCGCCGCGCTTTACTTTCCGGGCGTCACCCTCGCCGCGGTGATCGGCGCGCGGCTGGCGGTGATCGTCGTGCTAGGGGGGCTCGACCGGTTGCTGCGGCTCGACCCCGAGGCGCAGGACAGGCTACCCGGTCTCAACCAGCGCATCGCCCGCTACCGGCAGCCGCTCGAATACGCCGCGGTCGCGGTGATCGCCGCGTTGAGCCTCGTCGTCCTGCTGCAATTGTGGGGCGCGCCCGCCTTTGACTGGTTTGCGGAGGGCGGGATCGGTCACCGCCTGCTCTCGGCGCTGGTGACGATCGCGATCGCGATCCTCGCGGCGATCGCGATCTGGGAAGTGACCCAGGCAGTATTCGAGGGCAAGATCGCCCGCCTCGGCGACGACGGCAGCCGCGCCCGCGCGGCGCGGCTGATGACCTTGATGCCGATCCTGCGCACCGCATTTCTGGCCGCGATCCTCACCATTGTCGGGCTGACCGCGCTGTCGGAGATCGGGGTTACGATTGCGCCGCTGCTGGCCGGCGCCGGGATCATTGGCATTGCCGTCGGCTTTGGCTCGCAGCATCTGGTGCAGGACGTGATCACCGGCATCTTCGTGCTGTTCGAGAACGCGATCCAGATCGGCGACGGGGTGACCGTGGCCGGCCTCTCCGGCAATATCGAGCAGCTTTCGGTGCGCACCATCCGACTGCGCGCCGCCGACGGCTCGGTGCACATCATCCCGTTCAGCTCGGTGACGACGATCACCAACAGCAATCGCGGGATCGGCAATGCCGCGGTCTCGGTAACGGTGGCCTATGCGGAGGACACCGACCGCGTCGCGGCGGTGCTCGCCGAGATCGCCGCAGGGATGCGCGAGGACGAAGAGTTCAAAGCGCGCATGCTCGGCGACCTCCAGCTGTTCGGGGTCGACGCGATCCGCCCGTGGGGGGCGACGATCACCGGCCAGATCGCCTGCACGGATACCGGCCGCTGGCCGGTGCAGCGCGAGTTCAACCGCCGGGTCAAGAAGCGCTTCGAGACCGAGGGCATCGCGCTCGGCGCGCCGCCAGCCGCAGCCTCGTAGGCTTCGCGGCGGGCGTCCTTGGGTACCGCAAGGACGCCCGAGCGAAGTTCGCAATCCTTATTCACCGCCTACTTTCCGGTTTGCCGGGCGTCCGGCGGCGCCGCGCGCCGCTGGGGCATTGTTGTCGTGGCTTGCCTGTCCTTCACAACCTCAGCGCTCCGGTTTATCGTTTTTATCGGTCGCGAGAGGCGAGACGGCGATTGTTGCTTATGCCTTGTTCTGCGCCCCCCGCGCAGAGGGCCAAGACGCTCCTGCAAGCTCCGGTTTCGGCTTTCAATCAACGAGCCACGCTGGGTGACGATGATGGCGCCGAGCGCCAGCACTCGCCCCTATATGGGAACATAACAAGAACATACAAGAGCGACTTTCAATTTTTTCAATTGATCATCGGCAGACTCAGCGGGGTGATCTCCTCGGCCTTGCGGCTCAGGTAGTCGTGCTGCGGCGCGGCGGCTTCCATGCGCTCCTGCGCGGCGGCGAGCCGGATGGCGGCGTCCCGCTGGTCGAGCGTCAGCACTTGGCGGTCGGCGACGACCTGGACGCCATCGACAAAGACGTCGCGCACCGCGCGGTCGGCGGCGTGGTAGACAAAACTCCGCAGCGGGTCGCGCGCCGGCTGCATCTGCGGGCAGGCGAGGTCGACCAGCACCAGATCGGCTTTCTTGCCGGGCGCGAGCCGGCCGATATCGTCGCGCAAGAGCGCAGTGGCGCCACCGGCGGTCGCGGCATGGAAGAAATCGGCGATCTCGACGGCGTGGATGTCGCGCCCGGCGATGCGCGCCAGCACCGACGCCTTGCGCATCTCCTCGACCAAATTGTGCGGACTGCAATCGGTCCCCATTCCCATCACCGCGCCGGCGCCGAGATAAGCGCCGAAATGCTCCATCACATGGCCGTAGCGGGCGAAGGGGGTCGGGCAATGCGCGACCGCGCTGCCGCTGTCGCCGATCAGGCGCAGATCGTCCTTGGTGTGCCAGCGCACCCAGGAATGCGTGTCGAGGTAGAGCGCGTGGCCGAGGATGGTGCCCGGTCCCAGGAGCCCGAGACTGTCCGCCCATTGGATCGGCGTCTTGCCGTGGCGGCGGATCATCTCGCGCACCTCGTTGACGCTCTGCGAGCAATGCGTGGTGAACGGCAGGCCGCGCTCGCGTGCCGCGTCGCGGCTGTCGCGCAACAAGGCTTCGCTGCAGGTGTCGATCTGCATCGGCGAGACGACGCCGGAGAGCCGGCCGGAGGGATGCGCCAGCGCCTCGTCGATCACCGCGAGCGCTTTGGTGAAGCCGGCGCGGCCGCGCGGCTCGTTCCAGTCGTAACTCGGGCCGAGATCGTTTTCGAGAAACCAGCGCGCCGAGGCGTAACCAGGCGCGAGAAAGCCGCGCATGCCGCTTTTCGCGAAAAGCTCGACCCAGCCGTCAAACGGCGACGAAATGTCGACCAGCGAGGTGACGCCGCAGAGCAGGAGTTCGCAATAGGCGAACTCGGCACCGGCGGCGCGCGCCTCGTCGTCGGGCGCCGAAAACGCCTGGCCGCGCTCGTAGAGCCCGGTCATGTGCATATTGGCGACGCCGTGCTCCTCGCGGATGCCGCGGTAGAGCGGCTCGTGATGCGGGTGCGAATGGATGTCGACGAGCCCCGGCATGACCATCAGCCCGGCGCCGTCGATGACGCGGTCGGCCGCGCCCGAATATCCCTTGCCGAGAAAGGCGATGCGGCCGTCCGCGAAGGCGAGGTCGATCCCGCGGCGATAGACATGGCGACTGGCCGGCTCGTCCCAGGCGATCACCCAATCGGCGTTGCGGATGACGGTTGTCGGCATCGTCTCCTCCAGGCAGCGGGTCATGCTATAGCGAAGCAATGGCGACGTCAGGCCCGCGCAATCTGATCACCGACGTGCCGGGCATCTTGGTCGGCCAGGCCGAGGACCGCGCGGCGATCACCGGCACCACCGTCCTGCTGGCCGAGGCGCCGGCGATGGCCGCGGTGGATGTGCGCGGCGGCGCGCCGGGCAGCCGCGAGACCGCGCTGCTCGACCCCGGCAACTTGGTCGAGCGCGTCGATGCGGTCGTGCTGTCAGGCGGCTCGGCCTTCGGTCTCGACGCCGCCGCCGGGGTCGCCGATTGGCTCGCCGAGCACGGACGCGGCTTTGCGGTGCGCGATGTGCGGGTGCCGATCGTGCCGGCGGCGATCCTCTTCGACCTCGGCTTTCCCGGACGGCGCCACTGGCGCGGAGCGCCGCCCTATCGCCGGCTGGGCCGCGCGGCGATCGCCGCCTGCGGGCAGGAGTTCGCGCTCGGCAATGCCGGCGCCGGGCGCGGCGCCAAGGCGGGACGGCTCAAGGGCGGGCTCGGCAGCGCGTCGCTGCGCCTGGCTGATGGCGCGACGGTCGGCGCCCTGGTCGCGGTCAACAGCTGGGGTGCGGTGGTGCGGCCGGATTGCGGCCGGCTGTGGGCGGCCGAGCTGGCGCTTGCCGGAGAGATCGATCCGCAGCCCGCAATCCCCGATACCGCGCTCGATCTCGACGATTTTTCCGCCTGCGCCGGAGCCGTCACTGGGGCCAACACGACGATCGCGGTCGTCGCCACCGACGCGCCGCTCGACAAAAGCAGCTGTCTTCGCCTGGCGATCATGGCGCAGGACGGGCTGGCGCGGGCGATCCGTCCGGCGCATACGCCGTTCGACGGCGATACGGTGTTTGCCCTGTCCACCGGCAGCGGCGCACCGGTTAACGCGGAGACGCTGCTGCGGATCGGCTCGGCCGCGGCCGATTGCCTGGCGCGGGCGGTGATGCGCGCGGTGACGGCCGCCGCGCCGCTCGGCGGGTTCCCGAGCTGGCGGCAGAAATGGGGAAGAAATTAGGCCGCGTTGCGCGGGAGGACGGTGACCGGGTCGAGGATCGCGCGCTCGGGCGGAAACACGACGGTTACCGCGGTGCCGGCGCCGAGCGTGCTCTTGAGCCGCATCCGGCCGCCATGCATTTCCATGATCGCCTTGACCAGCGGCAGCCCAAGCCCGGTCCCCTGGTGCTGACGGCTGAGCGAGGAATCGACCTGCTCGAACGGTTTCATCACGCGTTCGAGATCTTCCTCGGGGATGCCGATCCCGGTATCGGCCACGGTCACCGCCAGGCCGTCTTCGGGGTCGAACCGCGCGCTGACGGTAATCCGGCCGCCGGTCGGGGTGAACTTGAGCGAGTTGGTGACGAGGTTGAGCAGGACCTGCTTTGTCTTGCGCTCGTCGCCGCGGATCGGCGGGAGATCGCCCGGAAAATCGACCTCCTGCGAAAGCTCGGCTTCATGGACGCGCCCCGCGGTCAGCTGGGTGACCGAACGCATGATGTCGCGCAGATCGAAGACATCTTCCGACAGCTCGATCTTGCCGGCCTCGGCCTTGGACAGATCGAGGATGTCATTGATGATCTGCAAGAGATGCGTGCCGCTGGCGTGGATATCGCCGACATAGGCGCGGTACTGTTCGTTGCCGAGCGAACCCAGCACCTCGCGCAGCATCATCTCGGAAAAGCCAATGATCGCGTTCAATGGCGTGCGCAGCTCGTGGCTCATCGTCGCGAGGAAACCCGACTTGGCCTGGTTCGCCGCCTCGGCCTCGTCCTTTGCCACGCGCAACGCCTCATACGCCGCCTCGCGGTCGCGCAGGAGGTCGACGCGATCGAAACAGCGGTCGAGCACCGCGAACAGCGACTGCGGATCGACCGACTTGTCGAAATAGTCGTAGGCGCCGCGGCGCAGCGCGGCGATCGCGGTGTGGGTGTCGAGCTCGGCGGTCATCAGCACGCCGATCAGTTCCGGACGCTCGGTGCGCAGCCGCGCCAGAAGCTCGATCCCCGAACTGGTGCCGAGCCGCAAATCGATCAGCGCCACGGGCGGCGGCGGGCGGCCACCGGGGGTGCCGCGCAGCGCCGCGATCGCCGCCTCGGGGGTGCAAGCGAGAACCGAGGTATAGCCGCGCGGCTCCAGCAGATCGGCGAGCGACTCGGCGAAATCACCGTCATCCTCGACGATCAACACCGCGCGCGATGTATCGACGGAAATCATGCCGCCACCCGCATCTCGTGCTCGAGCGGCAGGCGAATGGTGATCGAGGTACCGTGGCCGAGCTCGCTGTCGACATCGATCGCACCGCCGTGCTGACCGACGATCTGCTTCACCGCGGCCAGGCCGAGCCCGGTGCCGAAACTCTTGGTGCTGAACAACGGCTCGAAGATCCGCGCGATGTTTTCGCGGGCAATCCCCGGCCCGGTATCGCAGACCGCCAGCTCCAATCCCTGGTCGCAAACCGAGCTGCGCACCGTGATCGTCGATTTGACGGAGCCTAACGCCGTCTCACCGAGAGCCTGGACCGCGTTGTCGATCAAATTGATCACCACGTGGCGGAAGCGGTCGGCGTCGATCCGGACGATCGCGTCACCGGCCTCGAGTTCCTCGACAAGCGCGACCGTCGCCGGCAGGCTGTGCTCGGCCAAGACGTCGTGCAACCAGCTGTCGAAGCTGACCGGCATCCGGGTCAATTCGGGTGCGCGGGTGCATTCGAGCAGATCGCCGATGATGCGATCGCAGCGCGCGACGCTGCGCTGGATGCGTGCGATCGGCCGATCGAGCGTGAGCCCGCTGCTCGTCGCGATCTCGCGCATCGTGAACAGCGTGTTGCGGATCGCGCTCAGCGGGTTGCGCAACTCGTTGGCGACCGTCGCGGTAAACTGGCCGAGCACCGACAGGCGCTCCTTTTTTAGCAGCTCGGCCTCGGCGATCAGCCGCGCATGCTCGATCTCGATCTTCTCGGCGCGCATCGCCGCGAGCGTGCTGTGGGTGTGGAACTGGCGGGCGATCAGAAACACCATCGCGCCGATGGCGCCAACGCCGAATATCGCAAAGGCGCCGAACAACGCGGCCTGATGCGACCAGCCGACCAACGCTTGGTCGCCGCTGCGGCTGACCACTATCGCGACCGGGTAATCGGCGAGCGGCTGAACCGCGCCGATGCGCCATTGCCCATCGTCTCCGCGCTCTTCCTCGATGACCCCCTGAACGCCATCGGCCAGCGCCGACAGCACTGCTGGGGTCACTGGAACGCTCGCGGCCGCACCGGGCAGCCGCGGATACTGCGCCAACACCGTGCCATCGCGGCGCATCAGCGCGATCATCCCGTCATCGCCCAATGGCACGACGCGATAGAGGCTCTCGAAATCGCTGACCGGGAGGATGGCGACGACAAGCCCGGCGAACCCGCCACCCATGGCGCGCAGCTTATGCGCGACCGGAATGACCGGCGCACGGTCGCGTTCGAGCGCGATTGGCGCACCGATCGAGGATTCGAGGCCCGGATTGCTGTGCAGCATGACGAAGTAATCGCGCGTCGCGACATTGGTTTCGCCGGTCGGCCAACCGCCGGTACGGCTGATGAGGGCGCCGTCGGCGCCGACCAGCGCGATGCCGGCGATCTGCGGGGCCGCCTCAAGCCGGTGCGCGAGTTGCGCGCCGGGCGCTGCATCGGCGATATCGCGCGCAATATCGTCCGGCTTCGACGCGTCGGCGACGCGGATATGGCTGGCGATATCGCTCAGCACCGCCTCGATCCCCAACAGCGACCGGTTGCCGGTCTCGACCAGAACCGCATCGAGGCGCGCCAGGCCGGCCTCACTCGCGTGGAGCGTCCGCTCGCGCAAGTAGCCGGCGACAAGTCCCGTGATGATCAAGAGCGTCGCGCCCAGCACGATGCCGCAAGCGACAAGCAGCGTCGCCGGGCGCACCCGCGACAGAAACGCTTCGCTTGTGCTGCCTCTCTGCATCAGCCGGTACGCTTTTTGAACCTTCATTCCCACTGCGCTCGCAGCGACCCGTCAACCGCGTATAAAACGGCTGGCGCATTGAAGAAGGATTAACCCGCGCGCGAGAGTTGTGCCGGCCACCGGCCGGCGGCGGCTAGAGACGGCTCAACAGCGATCCGAAGCCGTCGATACGGTCGGCGATGCCGTTCCGGCGCAGCGCCCACCAGAAGGTCGCCGTGTTGATCGCCAGCACCGGCTTCGCGAGCCGCGAATTCGGCGACCCCGCGCATCGACGCAAGGGCGCAGCAGCTTTCAATTAATCTTTGAGAACAGCCATCGATTGCCCGTCTTGCTGAGGTATTGTTCTACTCCCAGGACTAAAGGATCAGGGATTGGAAAAATTAGGGAACCGGCGCGATGACGGCGAACCCATCCGCCAGCCGAGCGCGTCGGACATACGTTAGGACGAATCGACATTCATCGCATCCAGATCATGGCGCTGGCGAGGTGGAGAGCGGCCAGGAAGTGGACGGCGCGTCGGTCGTAGCGTGGTGGCGAGCCTCTCGCATACACCGACAACCAGCTCACCTCAGCTCGTCGAGCAGCGCCTTTGCCTCTTTGAGGTCGGCGTATCGAAACCCCCGGTGAACCAGTCGTAGACCGGTGCGAGAAGGTCATGGGCGTCGGCGCGGCAACCCTGGTCGCGGCGGAGCCGGGTGAGGCCGATTCCGGCCATTCGCGTTACTACGATCGAACCGCTGGAGTCGACCCGAAGCTGCCCATTTACGGTAAGCCTGCGGCGTAGGCCGCAGGAGAGCTACTTCGAACCGGTCGACCGCTGGAGCAAGTCGGGATCGGCCTTGTAGATCTCGATGATGCCGGTGAGCGTCTCGATGCCGAAGTCGGTG
>Ga0181521_10007790_pt1 | contig 11191 bp, 10 predicted proteins | sample PEATcosm2014_Bin_32_FD_119764 | JGI IMG/M metagenome (GOLD analysis project Ga0181521, IMG submission 119764) | Peatland microbial communities from MTU Mesocosm Facility, Houghton, MI, USA - PEATcosm2014_Bin02_60_metaG | ecosystem: Environmental > Terrestrial > Soil > Wetlands > Peat | place... | reverse complement strand
TTCCTGGAGAGCCTCTGATTATGCCGACTCTGGACACAATCCGAGCCCCTCCCAGCCGCTGTCTGTGCTTAGTAGTCGGCATAATCGGGGAGTCGGCATGCTGTCTCAGATCATGGAGCCGCGGCTGACAGCCCGCTCCATCAGCACGGCTGACACCGGCATGCTCGCGCAGGTATTTGAATCTCTGCTCCACGAGTTGAACCGGTACCGGCCCGCCCCGACGCAAAACGAAGAACGGCGCGCTGCCCGTTTGCGCGTGGCCAGCCTTGGCTCGACCTGCGGCATATTGCGCCATGACCCGATTGAGCTCAAGCCCGAGGGGCACCAGTCTCGTCTTGTTGAATTTCGTAGTGCGGATGGTGATCACGGCGCTGGGCAGATCGACGTCTTCCAAGGTGAGAGCCACCGACTCGCTAACCCGTAAGCCCGCACCGTAGAGCAGCAGAATCGCTCGCAACGTATGGGCCTGAAGCTTACGGGGGTATTTCGGAAAAACGGCGGTGGAATCCAAGAGGTGGCGCAGTTTATCCCGGGTGTAAATGTAGGGCACGAAACGCTCGGGCATCTTGGGCACGCTGATCGGGAGGGGTGACTTGGTGACGAGACTGCGGCTTGTGGCGAAGCGGTAGAGGCCCCGCAGCGCGTCGTACTTCCGGCGCCAGTAACGAGTGATGGGGCCATTTCCGGTGAGGAAAGCCCGCACCTGCTTGGCTCGGACGTACCTCACGTCGATGTCTAATCCCATGCGTCGGGAAAAGGTGTTCAGCAAGCTTTCGGCGCTTTCGAACTCCTCTCCCATCGACTCCCGAAATGCCACGTACTGAGCGATCATTTCCTGAAGTTTCATAGCAGGCCTCCTAGGTTGAAGTTGGCCACTTGCCGCAGCCCAGCGAGATCCACTTTGGCGTATACACGTGTGGTATCCGTTTTCCGGTGCCCGAGATGGTCACCGATCTCTTTCATCGACAAGCCCTCGGCGAGAAGGCGTGTGGAACAGGCATGCCGTAGTGAGTGCGGGCCATGATGCTTCAGAGACACACTCAGAGCTTGCAAGCGATCGCCCACAACGTCATAGAGCGAACCGCTGCTCGGGGGTCGGAAGGGCGCTTTCATGGTCAGAAAGACTTCACGATGGGGAACACGCGGCCGGACCTTCTTCAGGTAACGGAGGATTGCCTCCCCCACGGTGTACGAGAGTGGATAAAACTGCTGGCGCCGGGGCTTGGGACGGGTCATGTATATCAGTTCCCTCTCCCAGTCCAAGTCCTCCAGTCTTAGAGCGCGGACCTCACCCACCCGCATCCCGTACACAGCGGACAGCATGATGATGGCGCGGTCGCGGATATTCTTGGGTCGATCGCCTTCGGTGCTGGCGAGCAAGCGCTGCACGTCGGCCCAGGACGGACCTTTGGGTAGACCCTCATCAGCGGACAGGCGCGGCGACATGATCGCCGCCGCCAGGCCGGGAGCGCACCATCCCCGTTGCTCGGCGTAGCGGAAGAAAGTTCGTAATGCGGTAACGTAAGCCTTGATCGATGTTCGTGCGTAACCGTCCTGGTCACCCTTGCACGCAATCGCAGCATCGATATCGGCGATGGAGATTTCGCGAAAGCATCGATGTTGCTCCCAGAAGCGAGCCCAAAACTGTTCCAAGTGCCAGCAGCGGATGCGGATCGTGTGTGGAGACAAGCCCCTTTCCCGAACCATATAGTCTGCATACTCCTCGATCAAGTGTGCATACGGGCGGCGCGGAACTTCCCCCGGGTGCAGGCGGCCCAGGAACCCGAGCCATTGTTTGGCGTCAGAGATGAAACGCATCCTCCCATACCGGTGATCAGTCACGTTGTGGCTGTGGGGTTGCGGTTGACGGCCGATCCACAAATCGGCGGCCGCATGGATCTGCTCGACTGTGACCGCATCGGCTGTTTGCAGGTGTAGGTAGTCGATGAAAGCCAGTTGGTGTTGCGCGATGAGACGGAGAGAGCTCCTCGTGCTCCCCTGCGCCGCGCAATGAGCTAGGTAGCGGAGCCGCTCCTCCAGCAGCGGGCTGCTGGCATAACGCTCCAGCGATCGGGGAGACGTGAAAAGTTGATTGAACATAGTCGGACCTCCAAATGGATTGAAATGAAACTACGGACCGACTATAGGACGGAAACTTATGTGGTGTAAAAGGCGGGTGTGGCCTCAATTTCAGGGTACGGCAACATCCGAAGCCACATTTCTATCAAGGTGACATAAGGGATCGACTTGCAAGTAGCGGCGGCGCGCCAAGTCCGCTTCTTGTTGAGCCCGTTGCACCACTTGGCGCCGCAGGCGGTCAACCTCCGCGAATCGCGTTTCCATTTCCCGTTCGATCGCCAGTGCCACTTTCAGATTTAGCGGGTTGACCGTCGTCAACAGGAGTTCCCCTAGGGCGCGGTCAATCTCACGTCCCGGAATCCGCTGGCACTGCTCTAGCCCATAGCGGCTGGCTCCCGCACCGCAGATGTAATCCGGATATAAATGCCCCCGCCGCTCATGATATTGCACTTGCATGCGGCGGCCACATCTTCCACAAAGGGCCAGACCCTGGATCAACGCTGGGCCTTCGCGAGGAGGAGTCCTTTGCCTGGGGCACCGATACTGCGTGGCGTTTTCCTGCAGCCGCTTCTGATTCTCCTGATACTCTTCCCAGCTGATATAGCCGGCATGCGCGTTGGGAATGAACGCATGCCATTCCTCCGGCGCCGGCTTCTTTTTAGTGTGCTTCACCAAGCCACTCGGCAGCTTCCGCGACCGGGTGCGGCCAAAGCCGTAGGCCCCCGCATAGCGCGGGCATCCTAACACCCACGTCACCCGGTGATAGACCAACTTGCCCCACAGGAGCTCTTTTTTCTGGGTTCCTCCCCAGGCTCGGCGGGGAAACTTCAGGCCTTCCTGATTGAAAGCCTTCACCACCGCCACGGCCGAGCCGGTTCGCCGAAAAGTTCTAAACAGATGACGAAAGCTCTCCTGAACCTGCCCGTCCGGGTCTAGCTCTACCAGGCCTTGAGGGCCATAAGCCAGTCCCGTCGGAAGTCGCCCTCCCAGTTCCCCCCGCCGCGCCTTCTGCAAAAGCCCGCCACGCAAGCGCGAGCGGATCACGTGTAATTCTACTTCGCTCATCGTTCCCTTCAAGCCTAAGAGCAAACGATCATTGAAATGCGAGGGATCGTACAGACCGTCCTCGTCCAGCAGCAGGGTTTGCGTCAGCGCACAGATTTCCAACAGCCGGTGCCAGTCGCTGGAGTTGCGCGCGAGGCGTGAAACTTCCAATCCCATGACGATCCCGGCGCGATTCATACTGACTTCGGTCACCAGCTTCTGAAATCCTTCCCGTGCAACGGCACTGCTGCCCGACTGCCCTTGGTCACAGTCAATGACCACAATCTGTTCCATTGCCCACCCCAGGGCGATCGCTTGATCTCGGATCCCGTATTGGCGTTTGGTGCTTTCCACGTTTTCCCGAACTTGCCGGGGCGTGGACTGCCGGACATACAGAAAGGCGTCCCAGCTTAAATGTTCCGCTCGGACTTTGTGATGGGCTTCACTATTCATAGCGACTCTCTGGCCACTAACGTCATGACGGGCTCTCCCATAAGCTGAATCAAGTCATCATGCAGAACCTGCGGTACATGGGTCGCGTCCCATGACGGGGAAAGCGACGGGGATCGTTGGGGTGGAACCGGTTCCCTGGTAAGCTGTATCCATGGCGCCATCCCACGGGCAGTCAACGCCGCATGGCCACCTCGCAAACCAGATGCAGTCTTCCGCGCCAACACGGATTCGCGCAGCTGCTCGTATTGTTCGGTGAGCATCGCCGCTGGCGGCAACCATTGTTGCCCGGCCTCCGTAACTAGGGTTGGTGCGGTTTTGTTTTCGCGGCAATCAAAGCTCGTTCCAGGGTCCTTCGGTGCACCCGCGTCCCAAACTCGTCCCGAATCCGCTGAACTAAATCGGGGGTTCGAACGGACGGTTCTTGGGCGCGGATTTGGGCGACGAACGCCATAATCTCCCCGGTTAACTTGTGTCCCCGTTTGGGCCCGCGTTTTTTGGGAATCAATCCCACCAAGCCCTCGCGGGCAAAGTCCTCCAGCGCCTTGTAAAATGAGGGACGAGAAAACCCGAAACTGGCTGCCGCAGTGCCGATCGGCATCGCTTCCTTCTGCACCCGGCGGAGCATTTCGTATTTCACCTGCGGCAGGTCCTCCGGGTCGAAGAAGTCCTCTTGCAAAAACAATCGGTCCTGCACTTTCTGGGCGCGGAGATTGAGCGTGCCGCTTTGTCGAAGGGCCTGGATTTTGGCGCGGGCATGCTTGGGCGAGGTCGAATCCGGTGTCATATGTAAATATCAATACGCCCAACAGAAGGTCGATTGCAAGCACTTTGTTGCGCACCTGGCCGTTTGATCCGCTTTTAATAAGCTTGCAGAATGCAATTATCAAATATCCCAGCGCATAGCCCTTCAGTCGATGGGGCGTATGTATCTTTACATATGCGGCGTTATTTGATTGACAGCTTATTGCGTCTCGTCTCCGCAAGATGCTGGACCAACTCGGCCAGTTCCAACAGGCAGCCGGCGTGCAAAGGCGAACGTCCCCCTGCCATTTCCACCTGCACGTCCGCTTTCACAAAATCGGTCCAGACCGCTGGGATCACACGCAGGTAGCCGCATTCATCATGGAAGTACAAATAGCTCTCGGCAAAAATACACCGGTGCTCGACGAGGTCAAACTGCTTGCCACTCAGAGGGTGAAAAGGATGGGTGATCCGAACGACGCGACTTCCTTCTGCCATTGGCGGTGCAATCGCGAGGCCATTCAAACAGCCGACCCGAGAAAGGGTCCGCCTGCAACTGCTCCTGGCACACCCGCGCTAAGCCATCAATCCCGTAGCGATTTCGCAGAGCTGCGCGAAGCCGCAAATATGCGCCGTCCATTAATATGCGGAGTCGCTGAAGCCTCGGTAGGCAAAGCGGCTCCATGGGAGGCTCTGGACGGCGCATAACGGTGCTAGTCTTTGCTTCGAAGCATGGCCAGCAGTTTGTCGGGCGGCCGGAATTGACCGCGTCGTAGGGTCGGAGGAACCAAGGACGCCAAGGCTTCCAATTTTTCCGTGGGATCAGCTCTGAGATAAACCTCGGTGCTTTGGGTGCTGGCGTGGCCCAGCCAGAGGGCGACTTTCCGAATGTCGCCGGTGGCCTGTAATGTGGACATAGCACACGAATGGCGCCTATGTCTCCAGCGACATAGTCGCCACGCCTGTGGTGTTGCCCTCCTTCAAGGGGGTGTTGATGTCTCGGTGATTCGCGACTATCTCGGCCATGCCTCAGTGGCTACCACCAGCCGCTACATCACCACCAACCTTCGGATGAAGCGCGAAGCCCTTGAAGCTTTCTGGAAGCGAGCCGGGCTTGCGCCTCACGCGCCCCACACTTGGCGACCATCACCCAAGCTGCTCGCATTCCTCGATACACTGTGATGCCTTATCTGGAGTTCTTGGTCAGCGTACTGCAGATGGAATGCCTCCAAGCCAGGTGTTACGCAGGTCACTCTGGATAACGCCCGAGTCAAGATAATGCGCCCAACAGGCGACCTCGAGGATTCCGCGTTCCGGTTCCTTATAGAAATGATCGTAGTCGGGTAAGAGAGCGTCATTGCTGGCGCTCCCTCCCCTAAGAACCGGACAGGAAAGTTTCCCTTCATCCGGCTCAAGCCGTGGATAAGCCCTCCGGTTGGGAGAGCCGGTCATGCACGACGGTGTAGTGCAGTGTTGAACCACTGGCGCTTGGCGCGTTCCGCGAAGTGCGAGGACCATCGCGGATCGAAGGGATTGGCCTCTCCTCTGATCTTGCGATGGCGTCGTATGGGTGTGTCACTCGTATAAACCAGCCGCTGCCAGGAAGACTGGTTTGGCTGATGCTGGACGCCGGTTGGCGCCGCAAAGGTCCACGTGCGCCCGCCGATTGCATGAAAGTACCGAGCTCTCACCCAACCGGCATTCTTAGTGGGATGTCTACGACGACTCCAACGCCACAGTTTGCGCCAGATTTCGAAGTCCATGCAGTCGAACGCGCGGCTGGCCACACAGTGACAATGATAATTCGCCCACCCACGTATCATGGGATTGAGCTGAGCGATCAGACTGCCCTGTGCCGCCGACTTGTTCTTCTCGATTACTCCCCGGACCTTTGTTAGCAACGCTTGGGTATTCTTTTTGGAAGGCGTTACCAACAACTTATCACCATACTTGCGCAGGTGTTGGCCTAGGAAGTCGAATCCATCTTGAATGCGGGTCACGCGAGTCTTTTCAACTGACAGGTTGAGCCCCCGTTCACGCAGGAACTCTTCCACCAGCGGTTGAACTTCGTTAACCAGCAACGAGTGGCTGCTGCCGGTGATAATGAAGTCATCGGCATAGCGCACCAGATGCACCTTGGGATGAACCCAGCGTCCTTTTTTTTGACGACGCGGAAACATCTTCGTCAGAAGAACTTCAAGGCCATCCAAAGTCAGGTTGGCCAGCGTAGGCGAGACAATACCTCCTTGCGGGGTACCAGCCTCCGTGGCGGACCAATTCGCATTCTCGAGGAATCCGCATCGCAACCATTTCTCAAGGATGACTGTGTCCATTGGAATATGGGCGAGCAGCCATCGATGACTGATATGGTCAAAGCAGCCCTTAATGTCTCCTTCAAGAACCCATTCCGGAGCATCACGCCCTGACAGAGCGATGAAGCCCTGTTCGATGGCATCTGCCGTGGAACGGCCTCGCCGGAGACCATAGGAGTTGTGGTCGGCATAGGTTTCAGCGATAGGTTCCAAGGCCATCCAATACAAAGTTTGCATGGCCCGGTCCTTCATCGTGGAATACCTAGCGGCCTCAACTTGCCGTTGGATTTTGGGATGTACACCCGTCGTAATGGCAGCGGGCGAAATCCCCGGCGCTGCAGAGATGCGATCGTTTGGAGTTTCGATCGTGAGGTGGACCAGAGAACGCGGTCCACACCCGAAGTTCTTTTGCCCTTGTTCTCCGTCACTCGTTTCACGGCCAGAACTTTGCCGCTGAACGAGCAGGTGAGCAGCCGTTGCAAGGCTCTGACCTTGCCCCAACGTCTCGCCTGTGATGCCTTGACGATACGCGCCTGCAGCCGTTCTACCTGACGTTCGCACTGTTTCCAGTTAATCTGGTCCCAGTTCGTAACGCCGGCTGAGGATGCACACACGGGATATCCCGCGTTCATTTGCGTTGTCCTCATAAGAAGGTTCTGCCTGTTCTCTCGTCAGTCACGACCCGCTGGAAGTCTGCCTGTTTTGACAGGGAAGTTGGCCTGCTTCCTATCCGTCCCATTACAGGACGGCTTTAGCCTTTTCCAGCATCCTCTCCCCGCAGCCCTATCGGCGTCTCTTACGAGGCGCTTTCCCCGTCGAGCGGGGAGAACCACGGGATTACCATGTTTCGATTCAACGACCGGATTGATTCAGCCCCCGCCTTTACACCGGCAGTCGTAATGTCCGTGTGCTTCCTACCGGGTCTGAGAAGCAACCGACTGCACGCCTTTTGGCTTCAGCCTATCAGCGTCTTTGGCTGGTCCGCTTTAACGATGTGTACGGCGGTTCACTTGCGTTGGGCTTGTCATCCAGCCTAACCCTCTGACCACCTTGACGCTGGTAGTCAAGGAGACTTCCTCGCGGCTGTCCCCCTCGCAAAAAAACAAAACTAGCGGAGGATATTGTCTCGGCAGCTTCCGACCCGACCGTTGCCAGCCGCGCCGGTGCCGATAGGCTACTGTGGACGGAACCGCAGGTTCGCTTCATGAGGAATCCATGTCGAACAATCGTTGAATCGACTTCGTGTCACACCCCGGAGTAGGCGTCGGCCTGGAGATATCCCCGGAACTCTTCGAGGAACGCTTCCGACCCGTCACGGCTGCGGTTGGGCGTGCAGCGACAACGGTGGCCGGACCGCCGCCGTGCTGACCAGCCTGATCACCACCTCCAAAAGGCTGGGTCGCGATCCCTTTGCTTACTTGCGCGATCTGTTCGAGCGCATCAGCTCACATCCGCAGAGCCGGCTTGCCGAGTTGCTCCCTGATCAGTGGTTAGCGAAGCGACCTGGGTAAAATGGGAAGTATCACGCCTGTGAACGCAGAAGGCGGCAAGAGGGTCCTGATGGACTCCGAGATGCGAGAGTTGCTGTCCACTTGCAAGCTCAATGTGCTCTGGGAGTGAGTCGTGGAGACCAGATAGCTCCGAGGTCCGTCACACCCTTGCGCGAGGCTTTCATGAAGGCTTGGCTGAGATTACGCCGCGGGTTCAGTGCTTTCCTGATTGCGGCACCCTTGCTCATCGCGCTAGGGGCGCTTTGTTTTGAGAGCCTTTGTTTATACCCGCCATCAAGCACGACGCTTTCTGCGAGAAGTTCAGGAACTCAAGGTAGGTGATTCCAGCACTGCGGAAGTTGAGACATTACTGCGCGAGTACGGCGGTTGGTCGAAGCCGTCGAACGATTCCCCATGTTCTGCGCTAGGTTGCATTGTCTACGGCGTACTCGTTCGCAACCAGCCGATGGAATATTTGCTTTGGGCTGGTTCGGAGATTCTGCACATGCGTGATTTCCTGGCCCACCGGTGGATCTGCGTAGGTTATGGTCGAGTATTGGGCATGGTTGCTTATGTAGACAAAGCGCGAGTTGTAGACATTTCTCTGAGAATGCTGTGTCGAAACTGGGATGACTCCGTGGTGCAGGGGGAAGTCCATGAATGGGCCAGGATCCCGGAGGACTTAGAATTCCGTCAACTCAGGAAGGGATACGCACCCACTTTCTACGTCATGTCCGGGGGCGACGGCGGCAAGGGGATTGAGGCGATGATTGATTTTCGCGCTAGCCCCGAAGATCGTCAGCACGCCCTCGATTTGAATCTGGAGTGTACGTGGACTCTCCGTGGCTGCCCGGACATGAGGAGTCTCATGCCCTCTGTGTGGAACGATTCTCAGGAATACCTCCGGCAGCACACTCCACCCTCAGAACCCTGACAGGTAGCCCCGACCTCGGCTTTCGAGGCTTACGGCGTCGAGCAGAAAAATATGGATTTAGCGGACGCGTACGGCTGCGGTCCGCCAAAACGTGCGGGCGATGTGCAGTAAGCGAGTCAAAACCAAACGCGCGGGCCGAATAAAGTGGTATAAGAATTCAAGTTTCCGGGGCAGGCGAATCAGCCTGCGATCCTTGGGGCCTATCTCAGCGATGATCTGCCTGAACAGGCTTTCGGGGTATCGGGCAACGCGAGCGGCGCGGTAATTCATTCGTGCTGCGGGGCGCCCCTCGAGAGCCAACAGCGTCGTGTGTTCGTCGCCACTCGAGTAGCCGCGTGAGAGCAATTCTTGCTGTATCGCTGACGCAAGGGCCCGGGTCCTATCCGTCGCGGGCAGGATCCGCTCGGCTTCGGCGTGCACGGGTACTTCCAGCAAGTCGTGCGCAAGGCTGACCGCCACGCTTGCCGTGGCGCCGGCTCCAGGACGAATCCTCGCCATCTCTTCGATGCGAGACCAGTCCAAGGCATCGGCTTTGCGTAGAATCTCAGCCACGTCAACCAGCCACTTGAGGCACCACCAGCGATGCCGGGTTCCGTGTGCGCAGAGCGCAAGAAACAGGTCTTCCCGGCACGGCGTGAAAACACTTTTTTGCGGAAGGTGCTGCTTTAAGGCTCGTTCCCAAAGCTTCTCGACGTTGGGAGAGAAGGGGCGCCAAAAGCGGTCGGCGAATTGCCGGTGGAGATCGACGTAGCAGGCACCATCAGGCGAGAGGTACTGAATCTCCTTGCCCCAGTCGATGTGTCGCGGGTTCTCCGGGCGGCACATATAGGGGCTGAGTTGAGGCCGCGCCGGCATGGGTGTTGGCTCATAACCCCAACTCCTCATCAACTTCGCTCCTTTCACCACTTGATCAGTGCGAATGATCAAATCGAGATCCAGGCACTGACGGAGAGAGAGGCCGCCATAAACCGCCATGGCCAGCGAAGGTCCCTTGAAAGTAAGAACGGAAACCCCTTCGCTCTCGAGCATTGATGTCAATTCGACGAGCTTCGACGCCAAGCGATAGTTGTAAGAACACGACTCGTAGAAACGTACTCGAAGAAAATCCAGCAGCTCAGACAGAACGGCGTGCGCGGGCAGTTGCAGCAGGCGGCTATAAACAAGCGGGGTTAACTAGCGGTTATCGCAAGTCTCCGCGAAGGATTTCCAGTCCGAAGCAGCAGCAGGAGGCCAGCCCCCAGCCCCTCCGTCTCGCTGCACAAGCAATTAGAGGAGATGCCGAGTCGCATCGCCCCTGCTGCTCTGCAGTTCGGACATGGTTAATTCCTGTTGATTCCGAAGCCGGCGCTTCCTGTCTAGGGTTTCTTGTGGCCCCCGCTCGGCGGCCTATAGCCGACCGGCGGCAGCGGATCCGGCGGCGGATTGTGCGGATTCGGCAGCGCTGGCGGATCCCCACCCTTCGGCGGGTCTGAGGATGAGGCGTGCGCCTTCGGAGCTGCAGCAACGATCGTGGCTACCAAGGCTGAGCCTGCCATGACCATCTTACCCACCGCTTCGCGGCGGGAAGGCAGTCCTGCCTCTGAAACGATGCCACTGCCGGCTTCCAGGAGGCCCGCCTCTTCCAGTTCCTCAAGGGCCTGAAGCACCAACTTGCGATCCGTTGGCGCTCCGGACTTCGCTTCGACGGCCCGCGTCAGTTCGTCGACCGTCTTACTGCCATCAGAGTTTTCCCAAACTGCGGCCGCTGTTTTGTTTAAGCAATGTACTTTGTCATGGGTCTTGTCGTAGAGAACTACCTCTTCCGGCAAATTCTCCGCGAATATTCCACTCTTCCTTGCCAATGGTTTCATTGTCCCCTCCACTTGGTTGATTTAAAATCCAATCACAATGATGCCAAGACTTGCCCGGCGAAATCCGCCGCCTCCCCGCGCATCCCTTCAAAGCCCTGGGCGTTCTTGACTGCCCTGGCCAATACCTGCACTGACTGCTCCGGCCGGCAGCGCAGAGGAACCGTATTATCCAGCATTCCCAGCAGCGTACCTCCGTAACTGAGCCGCCGAGGATGCCACCGGCTGTCTGCTTCATACCGGCTGATAAGTACCCATCCCAGGGGGATGGGTTTGGGAGGCGCGCCGCTA
>Ga0181521_10007785_pt1 | contig 11196 bp, 10 predicted proteins | sample PEATcosm2014_Bin_32_FD_119764 | JGI IMG/M metagenome (GOLD analysis project Ga0181521, IMG submission 119764) | Peatland microbial communities from MTU Mesocosm Facility, Houghton, MI, USA - PEATcosm2014_Bin02_60_metaG | ecosystem: Environmental > Terrestrial > Soil > Wetlands > Peat | place... | reverse complement strand
TGTTCCTCGGCGGTCATCGGATGATCGATTACGTCGGCCTGGTGCCACTCGGCGCCAATCTCGGCTACGGCGTTGCAATCCTGAGCTACAATCAGAACCTGTACTTCGGTATGATCGCCGAGCCGCGTCTGATGCCCGATGTCGAGCAGATGAAGCACTTCGTCAGCGAGGTCTTCGAGGAGCTCAAGGCCGCGGCGCAGGAACGAGCGGCGGTCCCGGCGGCTCGCGAGCAGGACGCGCCCGTCAAGGCCCCGGAGCCAGTGCAGGTGGCAGTGCCGTCGAGGCCCGCGAAGCCGACGCTACCGCCGGTCGCTCGGCCTTCGCAGGGTCCGCAACGGCAGATTTAGCGTTCAGCGGCGATCGTGGCGGGTCGGCCCAATTGGCAGAGTCAACAAAACCCCTTATAATTGTGATGAACTTGCCGGGGAGGGGGTGCTGTGGCGATTCAGGCCCTGATAGTTGACGATTCGGAATCCTTTCGAGCGCTCCTGCGCAAGCGGCTGTCCGGAATCGGATGCTGGATAGCCGGCGAAGCCGGCACGGCGAAGGAGGCTCTCCAGCTCTTTCGCGACCTGCAGCCCGATCTCGTGACGCTCGACGTCATGATGCCCGACGAGCCGGACTTTACCGCAAAGGAGCTTTTTGCGACCATCCGTAGCGAGCGGGTCAAGACCGCGATTGTGGTGATCAGCGCCAGTCCGCGGGTTCCGACTGCGGCGCAGTTTCTAAGCCAGGGAGCGATCGCCTATATCGAAAAGTCCTTCCTGAACTTCGATCAGTTGGGACGCAAGCTGGCGTACCTGTTTCCCGACCTGAAGCCGCCCCGAGCCCCGTCGAGTTCGTAGCCCGGACCCGCAGCCTAAATCGCGCGGCGGTCGTCAGGCGCTGCCGTTGGCTTGCGCCGGAACCGTCACCTCGACGTGATCCAGGTATCGCGACAGCGCCCAGACCTGCTCCTGCGCGAGCTTGAGGTCGCGGGTCCGTCCGGCCTGTTCGAGCATCACCCCGATATCGCTCATCGCCTGGAAACCGAAGCCCGCGCCTTCGCCCTTCATCCGGTGGCCGACCGATCGGAGCGCATCGAAGTCGGCGCGCTCCAGCGCGCCGATCAGCAATGAAAGATCGTCGCGCTTGTGCTGGAGAAAGTCGGGAATCAGGTCGCTGATCTCGGGATCGATCTCGACGATTATCTTGCGGCCATCGTCTGCGGACGCCGACGATCGCGAGACCGCGAAGTCGTCGATCGCAGCGAGCAGGCGCGCCTTTTTGATCGGCTTGCTGAGATGGGTCGTGCAGCCGGCCTCGATGCTGTCGCGGATGTCCTCGCTGAGCGCCGAAGCCGTGAGCGCCACGATCGGCGTCGGCGCGAGCGCGTGCTCATTTTCCCAGCGGCGGATTTTGCGCACCGCGGTATGGCCGTCCATCACCGGCATCTGCACATCCATCAGAACCAGGTCGTACTTGCCCTGCATGAACTTGTCGAGCGCGATCTGCCCGTTCTCCGCGACGTCGAGGTAGTAGGGGAGATCCTTGAGATAGGCCTGCACCAGCAGCCGATTGTCGGGTGAATCCTCCGCGAACAATATGTTGAGCTCGCGGCTGGCCGGCGTGGGAGCGCCGTTGTGCGCGGTATTCACTGGTTGTTCCTCCTCGGTATGAGCCTTGCCCATGGCAGATGAAATCGCCCGCAGCAGTTCGGCGCGGCGCACCGGCTTGACCACCAGCGCGTCGATGCCGCATTCGGACAGATGCGCGAGCTTCGGGTTGAGGTGATCCGAAGTCAGCATCACGATGGTCGGACGATAGTCGCCGGCTCCCTCGCGCAGATGCTCGGCTACCTCGAAGCCGTCCATCTCGGGCATCCGGCAGTCGAGCAGCACCAGGTTGTAAGGCCTGCCCGCAGCCAGGGCGCGTGCGGCTTCGCCGATCGCCTCGCGTCCGCCGGCGGTCTCGCAAGTTTCGGCGCCGGCCGCGACCAGCAGTTCGGTGAGAATCAGGCGGTTAGTTGCGTTGTCGTCGACCACCAGCACGCGCAGACCGCTCAGGTCGGATGCTTGCTTCTCCATCGCGTCCACCTCCTCCGGAACCCGGAGCCGCACGGTGAAGAAGAACGTGCTGCCCTTGCCGAGCTCGCTTTCCGCCCCAATCGTCCCGCCCATCAGTTCGACCAGCCTGCGCGCGATCGCCAGGCCGAGCCCGCTCCCGCCGTACTTGCGGGTGATCGAGGAGTCCGCCTGGGTGAAGGTCTGGAAGATCGAGTCGAGCTTTTCCGGCGCAATTCCGATTCCGGTGTCGCGCACCGAGAACCGCAGCAGCCGCCCGCCCCCATCGTCGCCGGCATTCTCGATCGTCACCGCCACTTCGCCGCGCTGCGTGAACTTGATCGCATTGCCGACCAGGTTGATCAGCACCTGGCGCAACCTGAGCGCGTCGCCCACCAGCCGGGTCGGCACGTCGGGGAGCATCCGGGTCGTGAGCTCGAGCTTCTTCTCGTTGGCGCGCACGCTCAGGGTTTCCATCGAGCGTCCCACCAAATCGTCGAGGTCGAATTCGTTTTCCTCCAGGTGCAGCTTGCCGCTTTCGACCTTGGCCAAATCCAGGATTCCGTTGATCAGATCGAGCAACGCGTTGCTGTTGCTGATCATGGTGTTGACGTAGCGATGCTGGTCGGAAGCAAGCGGGGTGTCGGCCAGCAGGTCGGCCATCCCCAGGATCGCGTTCATCGGCGTGCGGATCTCATGCGACATGCTGGAGAGAAACTCGGACTTGGCGCGCGACGCGGCCAGCGCGGCTTCCCGCGCGACGATCAGCTCGCGCTCGGTGCGCTTGAGCTTGCTGATGTCGCTGGTGAAAGTGACCGCGCAAAGCTCGCCGTCGAGCTCGACGACCGCTCCCGAGATCAGACACGGGCGCACCGAGCCGTCCTTGAGCTGAAAGTCGGCCTCCATGTTGCGCACCACGCCTTTGCTGCTGAGCGCCTTCGCGAGCGCGGCGCGCTGCTCGGGCCTGGCCCACACGCCCAGCGTCGCGGCCGAGGCCGAGGCCAGGTCGCGTTTGGTATAACCGGTGTTGAAGAACTCGGTGTTGCACTCGACGTAGGCTCCGTCGGACATCCGGTTGATACAGATGGAGTCCGGGCAGGAGTCGAAGATTCTCCTGAGCTTGTTTTCGCTCTGGCGCAACTGGCTCTCGGCCCGCTCGCGCTCGACGATGGTCCGTTCACGCTCGCCGATTTCGGCTTTCAAGCGTTGCTGAGTCTCGCGCAGCTCGGCGACCGTCGCCATCAGGTCGGTCTGGACCTGCTTGAGCTCGGTCACGTCACGCGAGATGGAGATCGCGCACTTCTCGCCGGCCAGATCGACCATCACCGACGAGATCAGATGCTGCTGAATCGTGCCGTCCCTGGTCCGCACGCCGGCTTCCATGTTGCGGACGAAGCCCTGCGCCGACAGCGTCGAAAGCAGCGTTGCCAGCTCTTCATCGCTCTCGCGCAGGCTCAGCTCGCTGACCGATTTGCCCAACACCTGCTCGCGCGCATAGCCGCGTTTGAGGAACGCTTCGTTGACGTAGATGTAACGTTGGTCGGCAAGCCGGATGATTTCGACCGAATCGAGATTGGCGTCGAGCGCCTTGCGCAGCGTCTCCTCGTTTTGCACGAGCGTCCGCTGTACCGCCTCGCGCCGGTTGATCTCGGCGCGCAGTTGATCGTCGCCGTGGGCCAGGTTGTGGCGCCGCTTTTCCCACAGATGGCTGCTGGTGAGGCTCACGATCGCTGCGCTTATAAGATCGACCCACAGCCAACCGGTCACCGGCATCCGCGGTCCGAGCAGAAAGGTGTCGATCGCACAGCAGGCGATACACCATGCGGTCAGCGCCGTCTCCCATCCGACCTCCCAGGGAGTCAGGCAGCAGGTCGCCATCAGCAGAACCAGCACCGAGGCGAACAAGCCGGACTGCAGGCCGGCGACCACCGCCACGCCGGTCCATCCCGCGACCATGATCACGCAGAAGCCGAAGGTGACGGTCTTCCAGCTGGCCGGAAAGCTCGGTGCGAAACTCCACACGCCGGCGACGATCGAAACTGCGATCGCCAGCAGGCCGTACGGAAGCGCAAGCTGCATCCGCTCGGGCGGAAGAAAGAGCCAATTCTCAACGACGAGGGCGGTGTTTGCGACAATCGAGACCGCAAACCCGAGCCTCAGCAGCCGCAGGATCCATCGGCGCTCCCCTGGCGTCGGGTCAGTCTGATAGCTGCCGGACGCGGGGGTGCCTGCGGCTCCCGCCAGCCCGCTCTCGAGTTGCTCCCAAGCCTCGACCTGGGCGCCTGCGTTGGACGTCCGGACCAGCCTCACTCTTATTGCCGACGCGCAAGAACGATGCCTGCGCAAGAGAGTGGCAAATCCGGGAAATTAGCCAATCAAAACGGGCCGTAAGCCACCGCGCGACAGAGTTTCCGCCGCCCGGATGTAGCTACGGCGAAACAGACGGTTACAGGGAGCGCGAAACAGAAACGACCGGGTGTCCGCGGCGCCGCGTCGCATTCCAGATTTGGCACACGCCACCGCCGGTGATCGGAGCCTCTAATTGGCGCCCGAGTTCCGGGTCAGGTAATCCATAATGGTCTCGCGCTGCTCGGACGTGAGCGGCGCGATACCGGCTGCGCGCATCTTGTCCTGCATCGCGGAGACCTGCACCTGCCACATCGCAGGCGTCATCGAGCGCGGATCGAACGCCACATGACACCCGCCGCAGCGACTGGCATATAGCTGGCCGGCGTAGGTATCGCTCTCGGGCAGCGGGCGTTTCTGACACGCGGTCGCGCTCACGAGCAAAATCACGGCGAGAACGATCGCCGCGACGACGACACCTCTCGCTGACCAAGTGACGGTTGCCCGGGGTTCCACGACGCGGAGCGATTCTCTTTTTTACCGTTGCGGCTCGAAACGCGCCTGCGGAACGAGGCGGCCGAGTTCCGTGCGTAGCGAGCCGATCAATTCGCGCCGATCGCGCTCGTCAAGTGCGATCGTCACTTCAGCCTCGTTGCGTTTCCAGATCGGCAAGCGGCGCATCGGGTCGCTCGCATATCGCGGGAACACATGCCAGTGGACGTGCGGTTCGGCATTGCCGAGGCAGTCGTGATTGAGCTTGAGCGGCTTGACCACTGCCGCGATCGCGGCGCCCACTGCGACCGTCTCATCGAAGAGCTCGCGAGCTTCCGCCGGCGGCATCAGGTGCAGCTCGGTGGCATGGAGTTTCGCGAACACGATGCAATAGCCGCGATAGAACTGCATGGCGCCCAGGATCACGAACGAGTGCGGCAGCTCCGCGACGAAATCCGATAACGCTCCGGTCCGGATCCTCTCGATGGCTCCGCAGATTCCGCATTCGAGTGGCGCTTCAGTCTGGCTCACTGGCGTTCTCCGGCGTCACCTGGACCAGACGGATGCGGGCGAACTTGAGCAGTTCGGCGACGGTGTGAAGCTTGTAAGGCTTTTCGTAGAAGACCGTGCGGATACCGGTGTTGATCAGCACCTTGAGACATTGGATGCACGGCGTATGCGTGACGTAGACGTCCGCGTCGCGGATCGCGGCGCCATTCTTGGCCGCCTGCGTGATCGCGTTCATCTCGGCGTGAATCGTGCGATAGCAGTTCTGCTCGATCTCGCCGTCGGGCGTGCGCGATTCGTAGATCAGGCAGCCCACGCCGGGCTCGATGCAATGCGGCAGGCCGGCCGGCGAGCCGTTGTAGCCGGTGGCCAGGATATTGCGGTCGCGCACGATCACCGCTCCGACCTTGGCGCGCAGGCAGGTCGAGCGCTCCGCCACCTGGCGCGTGATCGTCATGAAGTACTGGTCCCAACTCGGGCGGCTCACGCGAGTCAGAGCCTTGCCGCGTGCAGATGGGTCCGCGGCGCGGCCGCAGGCAGCACGTAGTGAACCTCGACAGCTTTTGAGTCGGGAGTCTCGGGCGGCGGCGGAGGGAAGCTGATCGGCACCGGAGAAAATGTTACCACGAACAGCCCGATCGTCAACCAGGCGGCGACGCGCCGGCGCGGACCGAGCGGCGTGGTCGAATCGGTCGTCGACGGATGGCCGAGACCCAACGCGACCAGCAGCACGGCCCACAACAGCCATCCGCCCCAGAAGTCCAGATGCAGCGCGATCGAGGCCAGCACCGTCAGAAAGCCGCCGATCACGAACACGCTCGAGATCAGCCGGTGCCGGCGTCCACCGAACAGGGCGTAGATAACGTGTCCGCCGTCGAGCTGTCCGACCGGCAGCAGATTCAGCGCGGTTACGAACAGTCCCAGCCATCCGGCGAAAGCCATCGGATGCAGGTTGACCGTGACGCTGTTTGGATCGACCCCCAACACCCATCGCGCGAGTCCCAGGAAGAGCAGCGAGTTGCCCAGCTCCAGGCCGCCACCATTCCGCTCGAGCGGTACGACCTCGGAGAGCTTGAGCCCGATTATCACCAGCGGCACAGCGATCATCGCGCCCGCCCACGGTCCCGCGGCTCCGATATCGAAGATCTGCCGGCGCGAGGCCGGCCGCGATCTAATCCGGATAAAAGCGCCGAAGGTCCCGATCACGAAGAGCGACGGGAAGGGGGCCGGGAGAAAGTATGGCAGCGACGCGTCCACCCGGTTGCGCCGCGCAGTTATATAGTGACCCAACTCGTGGCACAGCAGTATCGTCATCAGCGAAATCGAGAAGGGGAGACCGGTCGCGAGGTTGCGCGCGAACTCGAGCAGCGGATGCTCCAGAGACGGATCGAACCCCAGGTTCGCGCCTGCGGTATACGCTCCCGCCATCGTGGTGCTCAGCAGCGTGAGGGTGAACAACGTGATGTTGATGACCGGCGGAAAGCGGTTGGGGACTGCGAGTTCGGCCGTGGGCGCGCCGGCCGGTGGGCTCTGGTAGCGCGCGATCTCGGTCAGGACCGGAGAGGAACCCTTGTCGGCTGTCACTTCACCCATCGAAATCGACTATCCCTTATCCGCGCGCGCCTTTCACGCTCACCTGGACTGCGACGCCGTGGCGCGCGCCAAACTCTTCCGCCGCGCTGCCATCGCGCACCGCGATCTCCAGCAAATCGAAGCTTCCGAACGTTGCGAGGGGAGCACCTCTGCGGGCCTCGCCGTAGGCCTCGACGATCCTGATCGGCGCACGATGTCCGATCGTAACCGAAAGCTCCGTACCAAGGAAGGAAGCGGACCGGCGCCCGAGACTTTCGCGCCGCAGAGTTTCGCGATCGATATTGGTGATCAGGTTGCCGTAGTGATCGATGTAGATCACCGAGCCGCGCAGCTTGCGGCCTTGCCGCCTCGCGCCGGCGATTTCGAGCCGCGTGATTTGCTTCACTGCCGGACCAAAGCCGGCGAGCCGCGCGCCGCGATGGAGCCACGCCGCGGCGGGCGCAAAGATGTCGCGTCCATGAAAGGTCGCACTGACGCGCGCCAGCCGGTAGCGCGGGGCTCGCAGCGCGACCGCCCGCCTGAATCCCGCCTGCTCGGCGGCCGGCCACAAGAGTCCGTTATCGGGCCCGACGAAGCGGGCGCCGGCGTGGGTTTCGATCGCGACCGGGAGACGCGCGGTTCCAACGCCAGGATCGACCACCGCGAGAAATATCGTTCCCTTCGGAAAAAATCGCCAACATGCCCGCAAGGCGAGCGCGCCCGCGATCACCGACTGCGGGGGCACGCCGTGCGTGATGTCGATCACGCGGGCGGCGGGCGCGATCGACGCGATCACCGCCTTCATCGCGCCGGCGTAATGGTCGCGGTAGCCGAAATCGGTCAATATCGCGATCGGAGGGCGCGCCGCGGCTCTCATCGATTTGTAACCTGTTCGCTGTAAGCTACTCGCGCCAACCTGCTCGACCAACAGGGCCGCGCCAATTTGAGATTGAAGCTTCTATTTCGGCGGCTGGCTGGCTACTCTCGTCAGACGCGCAATGCGCATGAACCAGGGAGATCGCGATGAACCGATGGCAGATAGGCGACGTGAAAATTTCCCGCTTCGTCGAGAGCGAGGGCGCCTGGCGGGGCACCTGGATACTTCCCAACGCCACGCCCGAGAATTTGTACAAGGAAGCCGACTGGCTCGCGCCGAATTTCATCGACGAGAACGGCAAATGCCGGATGAGCATCCATGCGCTCGTGATCGAGTCGCAGGGCAAGCGGATTATCGTCGACACCTGCATCGGCAACGACAAGCTGCGGTCGAATCCGGCGTGGAACAAGCTGAGCCTGCCGTTCCTGGACGATCTGAAAAAGGCCGGCCATCCGCGCGAGGCGATCGGATTCGTGGTCTGCACGCATCTCCACGTCGATCACGTCGGATGGAACACGATGCTCAAGGACGGCGAGTGGGTGCCGACGTTTCCCAACGCGCGTTACGTGATTGGCGGCGTCGAGTGGGACTTCTGGTCGAAGCACGACGACGCCGACTCGCGCGCGCTGGTCGATGACTCGGTGCGGCCGGTGGTGGACCACGGGAAGGCGGAGTTGGTGGATTCGAGCTATCGGATCACGGACGAGGTGTGCCTGGAGCCGACGCCCGGCCATACGCCGGGCCATCATAGCGTCCGCATCTCGAGCAAGGGCCGCGACGCGGTGATAACCGGCGACATGGTGCATCATCCGGTTCAGTTCGCGTATCCGGAATGGAAGGACAACTTCGACAGCGACGGCGTGCAGGCCGCCAGGACGCGGCGCGCATTCGTCGAGCGCTACGCCGATCGCGACGTGCTCGTGCTGGGGACGCATTTCGGCGGCACGACCTGCGGACGGATCGTGTCGAAGGGCAACGCGTTCCGCTTCGCCGCCGCCGAGTAGCGAGACGCTTGCGGATTTCCGGAAACTCGAGCGCGACTTTCCTCGCCTCTCCCGCGTCGGCGGCAAGGCCGCCGGCGCAAACCGGGAGAGGCCGCCGACCGGCTTGCGAAAGCCGGTCGGCGGGTGAGGGCGATCAGCCGTAGCATCGTGCCCGCGTCGAATTGGTCGAATTGACAGTGCACGGATGCGGTCCTAGACTTCGCGGCAGAGCGGGCGTAATTCAGCGGTAGAATGCCAGCTTCCCAAGCTGGACGTCGCCGGTTCGACCCCGGTCGCCCGCTCCAGGAATTCCCCAACGCGGAGAAGGACTTCCAGCATCGGCGCTGCGCGACTGTGCAGCGCATGCTTTGGCCAGTCACGGTTTTAGTCACGGTTCGGCGGTGGTCAGGATCGCGGGCGCCACTCAGGCAAACATCTGCGATGCCGATGGCGCGGGTTCAGAGCGCAAGGCCCGCAAGCGTGTTTTCAGTGGCTCAGATGAAGCGAGATACTGACCGCCCTCTAATCCGGCGGCCGCACGGGGTCGCAGGTACGGGTCAACGAGTCGGCCGACTTTGCGCTGACCTGAGGGACTTCGGGGCTTGCGTGAGAGTAGTGCTGCCGGCGTTCGTCCGCGACCTCGCGTTTGCGACGTGATGTGCCCGAGGACCGCGAATCGTCGGGCGCGCGCATGAAGCCATATCAGCGATGGCGCAGCGACAGCTACTCATCGAGCAGCCGCGTCCACGGGCGCCGATCGCGAGCAGCCAAGCGGCTCACGTACAAAGCCCCCAGCGACACTTCACCGATCACGCGCGGCTCGAATCCGTGTTGCACCTGAACCAAGCCTAGCTTTATGCTCGGAGGTTCGCCGATTCGACCCTGCACAGCCATCGTGCGGGACTGAACCCCGTTTGGGTTGCTTCCCGCGCGTTCGTCGCCCTTTCCCCCCACGTCGATCATGTGGGAGAGGCCGACCTCTTCCTCGGGAGAAGGAGATCGATGGATCGGAACCGAGACACCTCCCCCCCTGCCTGCCGGCACCGGCTGTCGAGAATTGAGCAACCATCCAAAAGCCTAAGCCATCTCTTTGAAATTTGTTGGGCCGAGGCCGACGCACCTTTTTCAAGCGGCTCCCAGAGCCAACTTCTTGCAATCTCGACAGGTTGAGGCGGATCGCGGCGGAAAGGTGGGGAGCTTGCCGGCTAAGAGAGAGGCGGTATTCTCATGTCATGGGAAAGAAGTACCGAGCCCTGCCGAAAGTTGACCGGGCGTTCTATACGGTGCGCGCGCTCTCGACCGTGCTGGTCGTTTCCTACGAGACGGCGCTGGGCCTGAACAAGCTCGATGCGATTCCAGCCTTCCAGCTAACCGGCTCGCGGCTTTACCTTGTTCCGCGCTATTGGGTCGCCGACCTGCTTGCGCAATGCGTAGAGAATGCCGGGCCGCCCACGACCCCGGCCGGGTTCGAGGAGCTGATGCGAGCCGGCGTGAGCGAGGAAGCCCTGACGGCTGCGGTACAGGCTTGGGCAAGCGCACAGGGCGCGGCGGGCGCTACGAGCGAACCACCGGCCGACTGCGCTAGCGAGGGACACGATCCGGCGGCGATGGCAGGCGCGGACACGGGGCCGGCCGATGCACTTCAACGCGGTTCACTTGAGCAACACTGAGCGATCCGCCGACCCGCAAATGGCGATCGCGCCAGAGCGCCGCAGCGAAGCCCCGCGCCTGAATTCCGCGGTGCGGTGGAGAGCAAACGCTTGAGACGGGAAAGGCGGAGACGGGGATGGCCGGCTCTCGATCGGAGGGTCGGTCAGTGACTCACCGGAAGCAACAACCGGAACCTGAAACAACTGGGCAAAAGCCCAGCGAGCACGCTGCTCCTCGCGGCGGTGTGAAACCAGACAAGAAGTTGGCTGCGGAGCATGACCGAAGACTCTACGAGTCGGGACGCTGGGCCGCAGGATGGCTTGCCCGTGGGCGCTTTTCTCGCGAGGCGAGCGGCGCCTTCTTTTCCCTCTTTCTCGCGCGATGTGATGGAGACTTTTCCAGTGCGGTTCGCATGTATCAGGAACGGAGCTTGCTCCAACCCGCGACGCCAGCCTACGAGCGCGCGATGGCTCTCGATATCTGGTGCTTCGTCTCGATGTGGTGGATCGCTTTTGCTCCCGCGCGGAAATTCCCAGTTTGGTTCATGTTGTTTCTCTACATGATAGCCTGCCGCGCGCCACTCCCCGCCGAATACGCAAGTGCCCGCCGAGCAGCGAAACGAATTGTCAGAAGGGTCCGCGTTGCCCTCGACCCGAGCAGCGGCATGAGCCCCGGTTGGCGGCGCTACTGCTTCGGGCGCTATCCGCTGACTGCGCAGGCCGTGCGT
>Ga0181521_10007783_pt1 | contig 11196 bp, 8 predicted proteins | sample PEATcosm2014_Bin_32_FD_119764 | JGI IMG/M metagenome (GOLD analysis project Ga0181521, IMG submission 119764) | Peatland microbial communities from MTU Mesocosm Facility, Houghton, MI, USA - PEATcosm2014_Bin02_60_metaG | ecosystem: Environmental > Terrestrial > Soil > Wetlands > Peat | place... | reverse complement strand
GGTCAAAATGTTCCGCCTGCCAGCCCCGCCCGAAGTGAATATCGAAGCCCTCGCCCCGCGCTACCGCACTCTGGCCGACCTCGTCTTGCGCCGGTTCCGCACCCACAGCGTGCTTCCCCGTGTCGCTGCTGCAGTCCACGACTTGCCGCTCTTCGCCGGACTCATATCCCAACAAGTCACTCGGCTCGCAGGCGTCTGCGGCACTGCCTCCTTCGAACCAGGCAAAACCATCTTTCGTGAAGGTGAAACCGACTACCGCATGCACGTCGTACTGCAAGGTGAAGTGGAAATTGCCGTGGCGCGATCAAGCACGCCTGTAGGCGTGGTCGGTGATAGCGAATGTCTCGGTGAAATATCGCTTCTCACCGGAGCCCCACATTCCGCCACCGCCACTGCCCGCACGTATGTCGAAACCGCAGTGCTCGAGCATGCCGATCTCGCCGAACTCATCCGTCTTCGGCCCGATATCGGCCTGCACATCTACCGAAACCTCGCCGTCGGCGCCAGCGAGAAGCTGAAGCGTATGGACGTCTCGCTCGCTTCAGATCATTGGCCGAGACCGCTTCCGAAATCGGTCGTCTCCTGATCGTTCGCTCGTCGTTATTCAGCGGAGGTCTCAATCCAGGCGGTATACAGTGCCGGCCGACGATTTCACCGACCCGGCGGTGGTCGAGACATTTCGCGGTCTGGACTCATCGATCGTCCTGTCGCAGGACATGGCGGCGGAGGGACTGTATCCGGCGATCGATCCGCTGGCATCGACTTCGGCCCTGCTCGATCCACGCGTGGTCGAGCGTTGCGCTGGATTTGCAACTACACGAAACTGGACTTTCGCAGCTTGGGTTCCTACACCCGTGACGAGTTGGAGGCGATCGATCGCGAGCCCGACGCGTTGTAGCTCGCGGCGGTCCCGAGCGGAGTTCAGCCTCGCCAGGTCATCATGTCGACCCCATAAACTTCGAGGTACGGACCGGGAGGCGAAGGCCTCAGATGCGACCCTTGGCATTCTCTGCCTCGGGACTCCCACCCGTGGATGCCTCCGGATAGCAGCCGGTTAGCCGCGCGCGCTGGCGGACGAGGGCCAGAATGGCGTCGCAATTGGGGGTAGGTACAGCGACGAGCCGAGCCAGTTCGACGGCCGCACCAAGCAGCGCGTCGATCTCAATTGGGCGTCCGCGCTCCAGATCCTGCAGCATAGAGGTCTTATGCGCACCGACCTCGCCGCCGCCGTCGATGCGACGCTCGACATCAAGGAGAAAGCGCACGCCGAGCTTCTCAGCCGCGGCCTGGGCCTCGAGCATCATGGCGCGACAGAGGGCGCGTGTTCCCGGGTCGCTGCTGATAACCTCGAGTGTGGCGCCGGTCAGCGCCGAGATCGGGTTGAAGGAGAGGTTGCCCCAGAGCTTGAGCCAGATGTCGTCGCGGATGCGCGGGCGGATTGGCGCCTTGAGTCCTGCCGCCATCATCAGTTCGGCGAGTGCGACGCAGCGCGCGCTTTTGGTCCCGTCCGGCTCGCCGATCGGGAAGCGGTCGCCGTAAGTGTGCCGGATCACACCGGGCTCGATCACTTCAGCGGCGGGATAGACGATACAGCCGATCGCGCGTCGCGGATGCAGCCGCTCATAGAGAGAGCCGTCGGGATCGACGCTCTTCACGCGCGTACCGTCGAACAGACCGCCGGTCTTGTAGAAATACCACCAGGGTACGCCGTTGATCGCCGTAACGAGCGCAGTCTCCGGCCCCAGGAGCTGCTCGATTTGGTTCACCGCTGGCGGCAGGGAATGCGCCTTGAGCGTGAGGATGACGTAATCCTGCGGCCCAAGCTCAGCGGGATCGTCCGTGCATCGCGGCTTGACGACGAAATCGTCGGCATCTGAAATGAGCCGGACACCGTTGCGCCGCATCGCGCCAAGATGCGGACCACGCGCGATAGCACTGACCTCCGCCCCGGCCCGCGCCAGCCGCGCGCCTAGAAAGCCACCGATCGCACCCGCGCCGAAGATGCAGATCTTCATATCGCTACTCTCTGGCGGCGAGGCCCAGCTTCTCGGCCAGCCCGATGCGCTGGAGCTTGCCGGTGGCGCCTTTCGGGATCTCCTCGAGAATGACGATCCGGCGCGGCACCTTGAACTCGGCAAGTTGCGCGGAGCAGAAATCGCGCAGCTCGCGTTCGGTCGCAATCACTCCGTCGCGCAACACGACCGCGGCGGCGACTTCTTCACCGAGCTTGGCGTGCGGCGTGGCGAAAGTGACGACCTGCGCTACGGCCGGATGGTTCATCAGCATCTCGTCGATCTCAAGCGGCGACACCTTTTCGCCGCCGCGATTGATCAACTCCTTGAGCCGCCCGGTGAGGCGCAGATAGCCCTCGCCGTCGATAACACCCTGGTCCCCAGTGCGGAGCCAGCCATTGGTGAAGGCCGCCGCGTTGGCCGCTGGGTTCGCCTCGTAACCCTGCGTCACGTTCGGCCCGCGGATTACCACTTCGCCGATCTCACCCGCAGCGAGCAGCCTTCCCGCGCTGTCCATGATGCCGATCTCGGGCCCGGCGGCAAGGCCGACCGAGGCGGGCTTGCGCACGCGCGGCGGCAATGGATTGCTGGCCATCTGATGCGCCGCCTCGGTCATCCCATAGGCCTCAACGACTGGACAGTGGAAGGTCTCTTCGAGCGCCGCCATGACTTGCGGCGGCAGCGAAGCCGAGGAGGAGCGCAGGAAGCGCAGCCGTGCGCGACCGATGATCTCCCGGTTGCGATCGGCGCGGGCGAGTATCGCCTGGTGCATAGTCGGCACGGCGGTCCACCAGTTCGGCTTCACCTCGTCGAGCCACCCGAAGAACTTGAAGGCGTCGAAGCCGGGCGTGCAGGAGACCACCGCGCCGGCCGCGAGCGACGATAGAACGGCGGCAATGAGGCCGTGAATATGGAAAAGCGGCATGATGTTGAGGGAGACATCAGTCGGCGTTAGGGCCAGGGAGTCGACGATATGACGCGCCGAGGCAGTGATATTGCGCTGTGTCAGCGGCACCATTTTGGGGCGCGAGGTGGTCCCCGAAGTGTGCAGGACGAGGGCGACGTCATCGCCTTTGACGACGCCGACAAGCGCCGGCGGCCCGGTCATTGCGGCGATCGGCACGAGCACGAAGCTGCCCGCGCCTGCCGAGCGCTGCGGCAATAGTTCGATGATCGGCACGCCGAGGCGGCTCGCGACTTCTCGGGCGGGCGTCCGGGCACCGGCCTCGACGATGAGGGCCTTCGCCTTGAGGTCGGTGAGATAGAACTCGAACTCGCTTTCCTTATACGCGGGATTGAGCGGAGCGGTGGTCGCCGCTGCACCGATCGCAACGAACGCGGCCGCCATTTCCGGCCCGTTGGGCAAGACGATGGCCACCCGGTCGTTCCGGCCGATGCCGAAGGAATTGAGCTTGGCGGTGGTGCTCGCGGCCAGGGCGCGCAGGCCTTGATAGGTCAGCGGGACTGATTGCGGCGCGGCGATCGCCGGCGCCGCGTCGCTGCCCCGAGTGATGAGTTCGGGGATGGTGCAGAAGATGGCCATGCGGAGATGATACACACGTGACGGCGCGGAAGACCAGACGCTGCGATGGACCTGGCGGCCGCACGGAAACGGCAGCGTCGCGGCTAGGAGTCTGTCCGAGAAATAGGTCCCGGCCGTCGGCCTCGTGGGGGCAGGTAGCGTGTCGCGAGAGAGCTTTCTCTCGGGTGGCGCCGCGGATCCACGGCGAATTGCTGATGCTCGGTTTCAGCGTGTCCCAAGCCACCGCGGGCCATCGGTACAATCAGATGCCGAACCTCGCCGGAAAGCCTCGGGCGCCCACCGCGCCAGCGTCCATCCGCGCCGCGTGGTGTTGGATCCGATTGCCCTCCACCATCAAATCCCTTGTGGTTATAAATATGCTATAAGCATAGCTAATATTCGGCGCCCGATTTGATCTTCGATTGACACGCTTTTGTCAACCACCGTATCGTGTCAACCAATTGGCCTCCAAAAGCCATTAGAATTGCTTCATCATTAACAGTGGATTCAAACCAGCGCTGGTTTCCCTGCTCGATACCGAAAATTCCCTGATCGGCCAAAAGAATTCCCTGTTCGGCTTTTTAAATTCCCTGTTCCGTTGCGTAGGGAATTTGTTAGAAAAGCCTCGGTAGATTCTCGACTATTCGGCATAGCTAGGGGTCGAAAGCAGCCCTGAAATCGATAATTCCCTGTTTTTACCCTGCTTATCAGGGAATTCACGCGGAGAATGGTTCGCAGCGGACTGCATCATCCACCACACAGTCCTTCACTTTTCGGACATCTCGGAGAATCGCTCGCAAAGCGCGCGTGTGCGTGCGATTTGCGATGACGCATGCGGACCCCGGAGAGAGGCGTCGTGGCGCAAATCGCCCAAATTTCGCGAATCCTCTCTGCGCGCGATTTCCCTATGTCCGCGGATCATCGCCAAATATTCGCCGCGCGATTTGCGATCCCGTATGGACCCGGAGAATGGCTCCGGCGGGGCTAATCGCCAAAATTCGCCCAAACCTATCCAGACGCGATTTCGCTAGGTCCGTCGATCATCGCCTTAGATTCGCGTGATTTTGCTAGGTCCGTGAACATACGCCGTATATTCGCTAATCGTGAAACTGACGATCCGGACAACGTCGCGCCGCTCTTGCCCCCGCAGCACCGCAGTTGGCCAAGTTGTTAAACGACCCCGATGCGGAAGTTCGCGATCACGCCGCGCTCGCGCTCGCCTATGCGGACCCCAGCGACAAACGGGCCGCGCCGATTCTTGGGCAAATCCTGGATCGCCGTGCCAGCCACGAAGCAAGGGAAAGATCGTCCCGAGCGACTGGTCTTCTGGAAGGTAGACAATGACAAATATCAGAAGGTAGTGCTCATGGAGTCCGATCCGGCTTCCGGCGAACATTTCCAGGTTCCGACCAGCTTCGACGCAGTCATCGATTCCCCGCCGGGGGAAAGTTTTGTTGACGTCGCGACATTAAGACGCGGCGGTATTACCGACCGGGTGCTCCATATCGACGACGGTGAAGATCAGTGGCAACCAGTCGAAATCGAATCACCCGAGGACTGGTACAAGGACAAGCTGGCGCCATCCGAGACCGTGCGGCATCCCGGCAGGAATTTCTTCAGCGACGGTGGACTGGAATTCGAGTTCCAAATTTGGAGGTCGAACGACCGGGACTGCTGTCCGACGGCGGGACAGGTAACCGGCACCTACAAGATTGTCAGTCCGGAAGCCTCGATGGCAGAGGCCCCGGTGGGAGTGCAAAACGGATCTGATTCGTCCACGGCGCGCGCCGGAGTGGGATTCGCTTACACCGTCAACGAGGCTGTTCAGACTCACGGAGAAGGACCGCACGCGGGCTCCTTTGGCGCTGTTATTGAACCGAACCCCCCGGTTCCTGCGTGGAAGATGGTCGTCGACACTGCCAAACGGCAGCCCTAGCAGCGGAGATCAGCTGAAGTTTAACGTTGCGCTTGCATCCTCAGCCGGAGCGCACCGCACGGTGGCGCAAGAACCACCAAGTGCTTGCGCCGAGGCACAGCGCCACCAACGCGAGCTTCACGAGAACAATCCAGCGGTGGTGGATCATCTGACTATGGCGACGCGCTTCGCGGATCGGACGTCCTGACGATTTTTAGCCGGGGATGCGAAGAGTCGCTTCCATCGTTGCGGCGACAGAGCAATGAGTGTTCACGACGGCAGGGGTACCAAGCCCTTGCCCGAGAAGGAGATCTCGCTTGAACACTGATGCCAAGATCGAGCCGGAAGCGTTCGTCAATCAAAGCGGCAAGACCGATCAATCGGTAGCGCCCGCGAAAAAGAAGGGCGTCGGCGCCAAGCCGAAGGCTGCTCATGCCGCGCAAACCGCGAAGGCCCCACAAGCGACCGCCGCGGTCATCGCGGGCGGCGTCCAGTACGGAGAAGCTGGTCTGCAGATATTGCGGCAGCGATGACCTCGCGCCGTCCTTCAAGAAGAGACGCTACGCCCGCTGCCGCGCCTGCTTCAAGAAGCGCTACGGCTCGGCCCCGCAGGACACAAGAAGGCTGCCCGCCCTAAGAAAGCGAAGTCCGCGAAATAGTTCAGATCGAGCGATGAATCGGATCGGGGTCCGGGTTCGCCGCCAGCCCGGGCCCCGATTGCGGGCGGGAAGCGCCTTCGCGAGTCGCTCGAACCAACGTTTAGACAGAAATCAACGTCTCCGAGCTATTCGATACCGAGCGCCTGCTCCTGTGCGCTCCAGAGCAGGGGAAGATCGATTCGCCGTGTGAGCGCCTCGACGGTCAGCTCGACCGGCTGGCGCCCCTCGGCAATCGCCTCGATGATTCGCGGCGCGAGAAATCCTAGCGGAATGAGCCGCCGTACCGATCGGCTGTCGATCCCTTCCCGTCTGGCGAGTTCGCCAACGGATCGCACTTTGCCGATACCACCTCAGGGCGGGCACGTCAAGCGCTGGAAGGCGCGTAATTTCCCGCGCTGATTCCTCCAGATCGCCGCCCAGGGTGGACCATTTCCTGCTTCGCCTCGATGAGCCTAATTGCCCCATGGATACCTCCCATAGGCTGTCCATGTGCGCTCAATCCGCGCCACAAAGCCAGTCGCTTTGCGCGCGCCTAAGCTAGCGAAATGTTTGAAGAATTCGTCTGGAAACAATCCGATTTGCGATGGAAGGGTGTATGTCTCAGCGGTGAAATTTCTCGCGGTGACCTTTCCACGGCCAGTAGTCAACCCCCGGATAAACTGCCCGATGATTTATCAGTTGGGGTGTCGTTCGACAGCACGTCCAGAGTATGCGTGGCATACCATAGCAACGAACAGGCGGGTTCCATGTCGGCGACGATCTCGGCAGCCGCGTGCTGCAAGGCTTGGTACGGACCGATCGGCCTGCCGAATTGCTCTCGCACCTTCGAGTATTCGACTGCCATCTCGATCGCGAGCTCAGTTCCGCCGAGCGAATCCGCCGCTATCGCGACGGGTGCAATGTCGACCAAACGATCATAAAGTTTGGTGCCGCCGCTGAGCGCCGCTGGTGCAGGAACCACAACCGCATCGAGTTCCATCGCGCAAACGCGACGAGTCATGTCGAGATTGTTGAGGCGGCGGATGCGCACGCCCGGACTGCTCGATTCGACCAGGAACAGACCGATATTCTGGGCGTCCAGGCCGGTGGTCGCAGCCACTATTACGAAGTCTGCCACATGAGCGTGCGGAACGAACATCTTCGCGCCGTTCAATACCCATCCGCTTCCGGATTTCCGCGCTGCGGTCGAGAGGTCAGCGAGATTGATGCTGTAGTTTGCCTCGACGATCGTCCCGGTTGCCCGTCATTCGGCCAGTGGTCCAAGCCAGCGATCGTTGACATCCTCGGACCCACCGCCAGCAAGCGCCGAAGCCGCGAGCACTGACGAAAACAGGAAAATGGTCCAGGCAGCGCCGCGTGGCCGGGCCACCGGCGACGCCTTGCGCGTCCGGTCTATCGCGCAGTGCTAAATACCGGCTGAAGAACGAGAACGGAGAGGGTCGGAATGGGGTGCTGAATGGGCTGCCGAAGGCCTGAACCAAAATGTCCGATCCTGGGCTGGAGCGGAATCGCTAGAACATCAGATTCAGTTCCAGTCGCCTATCAGGACGAATGGCGCCCGGAAGTACGTCCGAGGCCAGAGCGAAGCGGCCCGAATGGGTTGGCGCGTCGTGCTAGCGAAGCGAACGCCACCTCTGAGAGCGGCGGCGAAGCGGAGATCGCGGGCGGAGTTAGGGTGAAGGTGCGGGGCCGCGACGCGAAGTTTACGAGGCGTCGCAGGGCGGCTCACAGCGGAGACGCCGCGTGATTCAGCAAGCGTTCAATCGAGTCAAAGGGAACAAAGTTGGGAGAGAGAAGTCTTAAAAGGTTTAACCGTCGATCGTCTTAGTAAAGGTTTCAATGCCCCTCAAGTTGCTGCATCGACGAAGCCCTGGCGTCATGCTGATTTTGACGGTGGATCAAGCTCGGTCCTTGCCGCCTTGTTCAGAATCCACCAACCTTGGTCGAGAGCAAGTGTTTCATTTCGAGCGAGACGTTCGTTGTGCGGAAGGTAGGTACTAGGTGATCCCTTCGAGGTGTCTGAATGGGCGATCCTTGTAGCCAATCGCCGGTGAAGACTCCGTCGCGTGGCCTGACTAGCGAGGAAGCTCACCGGCGTCTTCTCGAGTCTGGCCCCAACGCCGTAGTCGAGAAGAAGTCACATCCAGTCCTGGCGCTGCTCAGCAAATTCTGGGCGCCGGTGCCCTGGATGCTTGAGGCGACGATTGTTCTCGAGCTTGCCCTGGGCAAGGTCGTCGAGAGCATCGTCATTGCCGTGCTGCTGGTCTTCAATGCCTCGTTGAGTCTTTTCCAGGAAACTCGCGCGCGCAGCGCTCTTGAGCTCTTGCAGAAGCGGCTAGCCGTGCGCGCGAGAGTTTTGCGCAACGCCGTATGGGGTGTGATTCCCGCACAAGAGTTGGTGTCGGGTGATTTCGTCCATCTGCAAATGGGCGATCTGGTGCCCGCGGACATCGCCGTTCACGACGGGGAGGTCTTGATCGACCAATCGGCGCTTACCGGTGAGTCCGTGCCGATCGAGGAGGGTAAGGGCAAGACGGTCTATGCGGGTTCGCTGGTCAAGCGCGGTGAGGCAAGTGGCGAAGTAATTGCCACCGGCGGGCGCACCTATTTTGGGAAGACCGCCGAACTCGTGGATTCTGCCAAGACCGCCAGCCACTTGCAGAGCGTCATCCTGACCGTTGTGAAGTACCTCGTCGCGATGGACTCGGCGTTAGCGACAGGGGTGTTTCTGTACGCGGTGCTCGTGGGGATGCCGCTCGCCGATACGCTTCCATTTGTGCTGATTTTACTGGTGGCTTCGATTCCGGTCGCGCTGCCGGCCACCTTCACCTTGGCAACCGCGCTGGGCGCGGTCGAACTTGCCAAGCGTGGCGTGCTGGTCACGCGTCTGTCGGGGATCGAGGAAGCGGCCGCGATGGATATGTTGTGCAGCGACAAGACCGGGACGATCACGCAGAATCAGCTATCGCTGGCGGCGCTGCATCCATACGCGCCCTTTAGCGAACAGGATCTGTTGCGCTTCGCCGCGTATGCGAGCGACGAGGCAGGCCAGGATCCGATCGATCTCGCGGTGCTCTCTCGCGCAAAGACGGAAGGCGCACTTTCGGGACCGGTCCAGCGGCTCAAGTTCGTTCCGTTTGAGCCGGCCACGAAACTTGCCGAAGCCACAGTCGTTAAGGAGGGCAAGCAACTGCGCGCCCTGAAGGGGGCGCCTCAGGCAATCGCGACCCGCATTGGCCATGCAGCAAACATAGACGCCGAAGTCGAGCGTCTTTCAGCGGGTGGTTATCGCGTAATGGCGGTGGCGGGAGGGCCTGAAGGCGCCATCCGTCTGGTGGGGCTGCTGGCGCTGCAGGATCCGCCGCGCGCGGACTCCAAGGCGCTGGTGGCCAGCCTGACCAGATTGGGTGTGCGCGTCGCGATGGTTACCGGGGACGGGGTCGCAACGGCCCAGGCAGTAGCGGCGCAGGTTGGGATCGCCGGCCGCACCTGCTCGGCGTCGGATTTGCGCGGGAACATCGATCAGGCGCTCGATTGCGCCGTCTTCGCCGGCGTCTTTCCTGAAGACAAGTTTCATCTCGTGCGGGCTTTGCAGCACGCCGGCCACATCGTCGGCATGACGGGAGACGGGGTCAACGATGCCCCTGCGCTGAAGCAGGCAGAGGTCGGAATCGCGGTAGCCAGCGCCACCGACGTAGCGAAAGCTTCGGCCAGCCTGGTGCTGACCAATCCGGGACTGACCGACACGCTGGCCGCGGTCGAAACCAGCCGCCGCATCTATCAGCGGATGCTCACCTATACTCTGAACAAGATCATCAAGACGGTCGAGGTCGGACTATTTCTTAGTATCGGTGTTCTTTTGACCTGCACTTTCATCATCACGCCGCTCCTGATCGTAATGCTGTTGTTCACCAACGACTTCGTGACGATGTCGATTGCGACCGATCACGTATCCGCTTCGCCGATGCCGGATCGCTGGCACATCCGGAACCTGATGCTGGCCGGAACAAGCCTCGGCAGTCTCGTCCTGCTGTTGTCCTTCGCGCTGTTTTTCTACGGACGCTATTTTCTCGAACTGCCGCTTGCTCAACTGCAAACGCTGGTCTTCGTGATGCTCGTGTTCACCGGTCAGGGGATGGTCTATCTGGTGCGCGAGCGCAATCACTTTTGGAATTCGTCACCGAGCCGGTGGATGATCATTAGTTCAATTGTGGATGTGAGCGTGGTCTGCATTCTGTCGATCCGTGGAATTCTGATGGCGCCGCTACCGGGCGCGGTGGTCGGCTCGGTGATCGCGGCATGCGCTGGCTATCTGATCGCTCTTGATTTCGTGAAGGTCCCAATTCTACGGCGTCTGATGTAATACGTCGCGACGTTTATCCGAACCGCCGCTCCGATCCGGCGTTCACGTGAATTCGCCGGGTAGTGCTGATCAAAGGGCCGGATGCGCCATTTGAAGAAAATCCCTTGCCTATTGGACCTCGACAGGACTCGTGTGGGGCGCTCCAGCATGGTTTGCGGTGCGGCCTCATCTTACGGAGGGTAGCGCCACCTCGGGCCCAGCAGTACCGCGCAATCAACCGGATACGATTTCCGGCTCCAGGCGGACCGGTGTGGACAAGGATGCAGAAATCAGACACGCCTTTTCGCTTTTCTCAAGCACTCGCATCGCTTTTTCTCGATTTGCACCCGTCGGGAGCGTGAGCCGGGGTCGCAGAACAATTTCTGTAAAGCGGGTAGCGCCGTCCTTGCGGTCAACGATACCTTCACCCGTTAGCTCAAGGGAGGTGAACTCAACCTTGGAGGCTTGCGCGACGGCGCGAAGCGTGAAGAGGAAGCAGCTCTCGACGGCGGCCATCAGAAATTGTTCGGGGCTCCACGCATCGCCTGGCCCGTCGAAGTCCGCCGGCGCGGCCGTACGCAGATCGGGTACGCCGGAGGTGGCGACCACGGCGTAACCTTCGGGGCCGCCGGATAGTCGCGCCGCGTAAACATGGGGTAACGGCTTCATCGCCTATTCCTCCCGCGGTTCGAGGACCCCGTCCGACTAGCCGATCCAGCCGAGCAAAATCGCGCCGAGGGTCCCGC
>Ga0181521_10007779_pt1 | contig 11199 bp, 6 predicted proteins | sample PEATcosm2014_Bin_32_FD_119764 | JGI IMG/M metagenome (GOLD analysis project Ga0181521, IMG submission 119764) | Peatland microbial communities from MTU Mesocosm Facility, Houghton, MI, USA - PEATcosm2014_Bin02_60_metaG | ecosystem: Environmental > Terrestrial > Soil > Wetlands > Peat | place... | reverse complement strand
TGGCCCCGCTTCCTGCGGTGAGCCGGCGCAGGCGCACCAAAGGTGTGTTCCCGATGAGTTGAGTGATGTCTTCCGCGATCTTCATGCCCCCATGCCTTTCTCGCATCCTGTCGGAACGGGTCGACATTAGGTGGAGAATCCGACTCAACAAGTCAGAGTTATCTCAATATGGAATAGCTTTCGTATTGTGGAATTGGCGAACTCGACGCGGTCGGAGGAGTCATGGTCAGAGAGGAAGCCCGCCGGACCGGGAGTCAGGCTGTCGAAAGGGCGCTTCAGCTGCTGCGCTGTTTCGAGGTCGGATCGCCCACCCGATCTCTGAGCGAACTCGCCCAACTCACCGGCCTCACTACCGCCACGGCTCATCGCCTCTTGCGCGCTCTGTGCCGCGCCGAGTTGCTGGCGCACGACCCGCTGACCGAACGCTACTCGCTTGGCGTCGCACTCATCCCTTTGGGTTCCAGAGCAGCCGACGCCGTTGGCGTCCCGGCTATCCGTCCCGTGCTCGAGTCGCTCGCCACTGTGACCGGCGAGTCGGTCAACCTGGGCGTGCGCGACGGCAGCGATGTGCTGGTACTGCTGTCGGTGCCGTCGTCTCAGAACCTTCGCTTCGATCAGGGCGCCGGTGCACGGGTGCCTGTTCACGCCTCGGCCATGGGCAAGGTCCTCCTCGCCTTCGACGCCGATCCGGACGGCGCGGTCCAGTCCCTACCGAAACTGACCAAGCTGACGCAGGCGACCATCACGTCCCGCGTGGTGCTCAGCAGAGTCCTTGGCGAAGCCCGCGATCGGGGTTGGGCGATCAACGACGAGGAGCGTGAGACGTCCGTGCGGAGCGTCGCCGCGCCAGTGCGAGCAGCCGATGGCAAAGCCGTGGCCGCCGTGGCCGTCCAAGGACCCTCGTCGCGAATGACCGAGAGCCAGATCAGGGATCTGCTGCCAAGCCTTCAAACAGCCGCAAAGGCAGTCTCGATCCGCCTGTCCGCGCTCAGGTTGTGGGGCCCTGATCGCACAACGGCCGCGCCAACGGGTCGACCGCCGGGCGTCGACTAGCGGGGTTGGCGCCTGCTCGGCACATACAGCCCAATAGTGAGCGAACACCTGCTCGGTGGGATGGGGATATCACCGAGTGGGCGCGTCTCCAAGGCGTGCACCCCCAGACCGCCTATCGGTGGTTTCGAGAGGGCACACTGGCCGTCGCGGCCGTGCGGATCAAGAGTCGCAGTGCGCTCGTCGCACGTGACGCCGTCAATCCGACGCCCGCGAGACGGTCTCGGCCTCCACGCGAGAGTCTCCTCCCATGACCAGCGGGCCATCTCGATCGTCAAGTCGCTCGGCTCTGGGCCTGGGCGGCAACGACTTGTCCCAGCGCTTCGGCAACCTGACGATCTGCTGGAACCCTGTCGAGGAGTGGCTGGAGCTCCGCTTCCAAAAGGCCTCGAGCACCTTGCCAACCAGCCCGGTGGCCGCTACCGGCTCAGCTGTCCGGTCATCTTCGCCCACCGGGGCGAGGAGGTCGCGGCGCAGGCCATCTCCGGTGCCGTCCGCTACGACATCAGCTTCGACGCGGAGACGGTCGCTCCTGCTTCGACGCGTCGTGGCCGTTCAGCAACGACCAAGTCCTCCCGAGTCTCGACGAGCTGCGCGAGCACCGGGTGCTCGCTGTCGATCTGAACAGCGGGCATCTTGCGGCGTGGTGATCGATGCGCCGGGGAATCCGGACAGGCCGCCCCGCACGGTGTCGGTTGCACTGGCGGCCGCGCTCCGAGCGCCGACGCGAGACGGGCACCTGCGCCGGGCGATCTCCGAACTCATCCAGGTCGCGGACACGAATGACTGCCGCGCGATTGTCATCGAGGACCTCGATTTCCTCGCCGCCCGGCAAGAGGGTCGGGAGAACTCCGGGGCCCGGCCGAGGCGGGGACGACGCGCCAGGTCCTTCCGCCGATTGGTCGCGGGACTGCCGACAGGGAAGTTCCGCAACCGCCTGGTCCAGATGGCGACGAACCAAGAACTGCCGTAGTGGCCGTCGACCCCGCCTACACCTCCCGGTGGACAGCGCAACACTGGCTCGCCGCCCTGCAACTGATCTCGACCGAGGCGAGTGGCCACCACGCGGCGGAGGGCGGCTGCAACCGCAACAGAAGACCCGACCGGCTAAGCGGAGACCCACGGGGGACCAGACCAGACGGCCCAAGACCTTCGGGGCCATCCACCAGGCAGGATTCAGTCCTGCTCGGTATTCGGGAACGATCGACTACCTCAGTCCCAGTGTCCTCGGCACCATGAAAAGCCCGAAGCCGACAATGATCAGGCAGAGGCTTGTCGCCACGACCCGTCGAACACCGTGCATTCGGTGCTCGTTCGGTAAAGCCCGCGCTTCGAGCACCAACAAGAAACCGAGGACGATCGGCAAGAGGAGCGCGTTCATCACCTCGACGTCGATCACCAATCTGACGAGATTCAGGCTCACGAGCACTATGGCCGCTCCGAACACGTGGGCCAGGCCGTAGGTGACGTAGAACTTGGCTGTCTTCCGATCTGGTAGCTCATTGAGAGTGTGAGTCCATCCGAAGACCTCCGCGAGTCCCCAAGCGCCAGCTAAGGACGCAACGAGGGCGGCCACAAGCGCGGCACCCAACACCGCCGTCCCAAGGAGGACTTTCGCTCCGATCGGGCCGAGGAACGGACGCAGAGCCGCGGACATGTCCGCGACAGTGTGGAGCGTTGTCCCGGGATGTGAGCGGCCAATGGTCGCCGCGAACGTGAGTACCACCACGATCATGATCCCCTGTGTCAGCACGGCCCCGACAGCGGTGTCGCGACGCTCGCTGGGAATGTTCAAAGGCTTGAGGCCTTTGTCGAGCACAGCACCTTGCTGGTAGAAGACCATCCACGGCATGATCACCGCGCCGACGTTGGCAGCCAGGAGGAACACGTATGAGCTGTTGCCGAGCGGTACGTGCCCCAAGCCTCGGACAATGGCGTGAAAGTCCGGGTGCGCCATCACGACGGCGGGAATGAAGAACAGCTCCGCGAGCCCCAGCGCTATCCCGATGCGTTCGGCTCGCCGATAGCTGCCTGTCATGGCGACGCCGATCAGGAACGCCGCCGCGACCGGCACCGTCACTGTACGGGGAACGCCGAAGAGCTCACCCACGCCAGCGATGCCGGCGTACTCGGTGAACAGAGCCCCGACACCCGATGCGAAAAGCGGCACCGCAGCGAGCAGCGCCAATCCTCGCCCGAAGTGCTCGCGGATGAGAGCCCCCTGACCTTTGTTGGTGAGGATTCCGAGACGGACCGTCATTTCCTGAACAACGAAGAGAACCGGAATGAGCACGAGCTGGGGGAGGACCATCCGGTAGCCCCACTCGGACCCGGACTGAGCGGCGGTTATCAGGCTCCCGGCATCTGTGTCTGCGAGCATCACGACAAGCCCGGGACCCCACACGGCCAGGATCCCGGCCAGTACCCAGCGACGACGCGAACGGGCTCGTCGGTCGATCAGCAACGAGGCTGGCCCTTTCAACGGTCGCGGAGCCCGACAGGGAGTTCCGTGACCGTTCGGACACCTGGCGGCGGTGACAGTTGGCGCCCGACGCGTCGTGATCGGCGTCCATCGTCGCGGTGCCGCTCGACGATCTCGAGCCGGTCCGAGACGGCATGGTCCATGACAACCAGGCTATATGGAGGTACGAGAAGACCGGACCGCCGCAAGCTCGTCGCCGACGTGTGAGGTGACCGCTTCGTGATGCTCGGCGACGACGACGAGCCCCGCCTCAAAGACGTGATCCATTATCGAAGAAGTACCAACCCGCCCTGGGTCCGCAAGGCCACGTCCACGAGTCGCGTGGCACGAGCAAGCTTGGCAGGACCATCTGCATCAATCCCGGGAGCGCGTACTCCGAGGGCGTGCTTCACGGCGCGCTGATCGAGCTCTCGACGGGAAAGGTGCGGCACTATCGCCTAGCCAGTGGCTGAGCGCGCCGGTGAGGAGGGTAGGTCCACGAGGCGGATACGCACGTCTGCGACGACGGCACCCGTCTCGAGGACGAACACGGGGTTGAGGTCCATCTCAGCGATCTCAGGCAGGTCGTCGGCAAGCGCGGAAACGCTGTGCAGCATTTCACGCAGCGCTGCGACGTCGAGAGTCGGCGTTCCCCGATAGCCCGTCAACAGCCGGTACGCCTTCAGCGACTGCAACATGTCCTCGATGTCAGTTTCGGTGAGCGGTGCGATCCGAGTCGCGACGTCGTCCAGCATCTCGACCAGCGTGCCCCCGAGGCCAACCATGACGAGCGACCCGAGCGAGGGGTCGTGGTTGACACCCACGATCATCTCCTGTCCCGACTCAATCTGCTCCTGGATGAGGAACTCGGTGGCCATCCCGCCGAGCCCGGCGAATTCCAGGTTGGCGCGAATAGCCTGCACCGCGTCGCCAGCCGCGGCGGGGGTCGTCACCCCCAGTTGGAGGCCGCCGAGATCGCTCTTGTGGATCGAGGCGGCGACCTTCACAGCCACCTTGCAACCGAGCGTCGCCTGCGCCGCCTCGGCCTCGTTCTCGGTCTGCACGAGCACGGAGTGTGCCACCGAGATTCCGTAGGCATCGAGCAACGCGTGCGCGTCAGTCACAGCAAGCCAGCCGTCGCTCGCGCGACGTGCAGCCGCGGCCACGAGCCGGCCGACGAGGGCGGCGTCGACGCGGGGCCGCATCACCTTGCCGGCCGGGCGGCGCCGCCTTTCTTCCCATGCGATGCTCTGGTCGAGCGCACGCGCCGCGTTCTCCGGGAACGCGAACGAAGGGATGCCTGCCTCGCGGACAACTGGGGGGGGGCCTTCGCGGTTCATGAACACCGAGATCAACGGCACGTCCTCGCTGATCTCGGCCCGAGCGGCGATGAGCTCAGCGGCCACATCTGAGGCGCGGGTGATCAAGGGCGTGTTGAACATGACTATCAGCGCATCGATCCCCGGCGCCGTCCCGAGGGCACGGGCCGCTCGTCCGTATTGCTCCGCCGTGGCACTGGCGATCATGTCGACAGGGTTCCCCACGCTCGCCTCCGGCGGGAGCAACGATCGCAAACCAGCCGCGGTGAACTCGTCGAGTTCGGGCACAGCAAGCCCGTTGGCCTCGCAGGCGTCTGCCGCGAGAATGCCCGGACCTCCTCCGTTTGTCAGAATGGCCACGCGACGTCCTCGGAACCGTCTCTGCGGGCTCAGCATCGTGGCTAGGTCGAGCATCTCCTCTATGGATTCCGCGCGAATCACGCCCGCCTGGTGGAGCACGGCATCAACTGCCACGTCGCCGCCCGAGAGCGCGGCCGTGTGCGATGCCGCTGCACGAGTGCCGGCTCTCGTCCGCCCTGCCTTGACGGCCACGACCGGGACGCGCGTGCCGACCCATTGGGCGATCCGGATGAACCACCGGGGGTCGGGGATCTCCTCCAAGTAGAGCAGGATCAGGTCGGTGTCTGGATCCTGGCCCCAATACAGGAGCAGGTCGTTCCCGGCAATGTCGGTGCTGTTGCCTACCGACACGAACGACCTGATCCCAAGGCCGCGAACCTGGGCGCCTTCGAGCACGGCGAGCCCAACTGCACCCGACTGGCTGAGCAGCGACATCCTGCCCGGCGAGGGAACGGCCCGGCTGAACGTCGCGTTGAACCGTGAGTCGCCCGTACCGCTGAGGATCCCGGTGCAGTTCGGGCCAACGAGCCTCACGCCACGCGCTAGGGCCTCCCGCACAAGGTTGGCCTCCAGGAGCGCCCCGTCTGGTCCTGTCTCCGCGAATCCGGCCGAAATGACGCAGACCGCCTTCACACCGAGGGCACCGGCTTGGGCAACTACTCCGGGAACGACGGCGGCCGGCACACAGACGAAAACAAGGTCCGGAACCACCGGGCAGGCCGCCAGGTCTGCATAAGCGGCTATGCCCTGCACCGTCGGGTGTTTCTTGTTCACGGGCAGGACGGCTCCGCCGAAGTGGCTGTCGACCAGGTTGGCGAAGAGCAAGCCCGCGATCGTGTTCGGATCGGAGCTGGCCCCGACCACGGCGATCGCGTGTGGGTGCATGAACGCGTCCAACGCGCCCCGCGCCACGTCCGACCTGTCCCGCAGTGCGGCGTCGAGATGCCCGTCGGTGCCGGAGTCGGCGGCCTCGAGAGTGTGCATCCCCACCCGGCGGCTCACCCGCGTCGCTTCTTCCGGGGCCCCGGCGCTTATCTCGCTCACCTACCCCATCCCTGACCCAGAGCCGCCTTCCATTCCTCCAGTCTCGCAGTTGCGGCAGCACGTGTAAGACGAACGCGGCTCGATGTATTCGTCCCGGTCCTGGTGGAGTATGGACGAGGGGGTGCGGGCAGCGACCCAACCTGCGGAAAGAGTCTTTCGGCCCGGTCGAGGACGACATAAAGGCCTTGCCCACCCAAGCCCCCGGGTCGAAGATGGAAGCGGTGAGTACGCCCTGTCCCGCTTTGGTGACCCTAGGAGCACCTCGTACGATGTTCGCGGTCCGCTCTCACCGGTGACGGGCGCAGCACGGTGTGCGTTCGGTTCGAGTTGTCTCGCGCCCACGAAACTGCGGACGCGCCCTCTAGCCAAGACAACATCGGTGCCCAAGACATTCGCGTGGCAGGATGCCAGCCCCTGCAGGAGGTAACGCCGTGACCAGGGTGGTCGAACGACCCAAGCCCTTCGTCGTGCCCGAGTATTGCAAGGGCTGTGGGCGCTGCATCAGCTCGTGCACAAAGGGCTGCATCACGATGGGCACCGAGATCAACCCGGTGACCGGGCTGGTTCCGATCATTCTCGACCTGTCCCAGTGCAACGGTTGTGGTCTCTGTTTCGACGCCTGCCCGGAGCCGTACGGTCTCCGCCCCCAAGGCGACGAGATGGCTTTCGAGTTGATCGACCCGGCCACGGTTCTCGGCCCTCGGCCATTCGCGGTGCCAAAGCCGGAGTCGCGGCCGGATACGACCGTCCCGTTGCCTCAGCGGGAGCCCCTTGTCGTCAAGGGGACGTATGCCGCCGCGGTCGGTGCGGTCCTGGCCGGCTGCCGACACGTCTTCGGTTACCCGATCACCCCGTCCACCGAGGGCGCCGAGCTGATGGCGAAGGTGCTGCCCGAGCTCAACGGCATCTTTATCCAGGCGGTCAGCGAAGTGGCGACTGTCAACATGATGTACGGCGCCGGCGGCGCCGGGAAGCGGTGCATGACTTTCACGAGCTCCCCCGGTTTCAGCCTGATGCTGGAGGGAATCTCGTACATGGTCGGCGCGCAGATTCCGGCGGTGTTCGTGAACGTCATGCGCGGCGGGCCAGGGCTGGGCAACATCGGACCCGAGCAGGCGGACATCAAGCTGGTCTGCCGGGGCCTCGGCCATGGGAACACCCATGCGATAGTGCTGGCTCCGGCGACTCCCCAGGAGATGCTGGATATCGCGATGCTCTCGTTCGAGCTTGCTTTCAAGTACCGAAACCCCGTCGTAATCGTCGGCGACGGCTTCCTCGGCCAGATGACCGGCAAGGTACGGCTACCGAGCGAGATGGTGGCGCCGGGGATCCCCGAATGGGCTGTGTTCGGCGACCACTCCCACCGGGGCAACCTGATCTGCTCTCTCAACCTCTCCGAGGTAGGGCTCGAACAGGACAACATCCGCCTCAACGAGAAGTACGAGCGGATGACCGCCGAGGAGCAGCGGGCTGACCTCTACCGGTGCGACGACGCCGACATTGTCCTCGTGGCGTGCAACACGCCGGCTCAGCTCGCGAAGGGCGCGGTCGGCGAGCTACGCGACAAGGGGCTGAAGGTGGGCCTCTTCCGGCCCATCACCCTGTGGCCGTTCCCGATCGATGCCCTCCGCGGTGTGCTCGACCGGGTGAAACGGCTCGTCGTCGTCGAGGCGAGCAGCGGCCAGCTCGAGGACGAGCTCCGGTTGGCACTGAGCCACGCCGAGGTCCACATGCCACCGCCTATGAGTCACGTACGTCGCATGGGTGGGGTCCTCCCCTCCCAGGGTGAGATCGTCGAGCACGTGCTGGGTCTGGAGGAGGTGCATTGATGACGACGTCCGTCTTCTACCGCCAATTCGAGCGCCACGCCAACGGCGAGGGGGTGGCTGCCCATTCGACGACTTACTGCCCTGGCTGCGGTCATGGCCTGGCGCAGAAGTACTTGGCTGAAGCCATTGACGAGCTCGGGGTCCAGGACCGCACTGTCCTGGTCTCCCCGGTCGGCTGCTCGGTGTTCTCCTACTACTACTTCGATGTCGGGAACTCACAGGCCCCGCACGGGCGCGCCCCGGCGGTAGCGATCGGTCACAAGACGGCAAACCCGGACTCGATCGTGATCTCCTATCAGGGAGACGGCGACCTGGCATCCATCGGCCTCGCCGAGACCGTCAGCACGGCACAGCTCGGGATCCCGATCACGGTCATCTTCATCAACAACGCCATCTACGGGATGACCGGCGGGCAGATGGCCCCCACGACCCTCATCGGCCAGCGAACGACCACCACGCCAAAGGGCCGGACTCCCTTCGCCGGTCAACCGATAAAGATGGCGGAGTTGATTGCATGTCTCGATGGACCCGTGTACGTCGAGCGGGTCGCCTTGTATGACAACAGGCGCCGGACCCACGCCAAGCGTTCCATAAAGAAGGCGCTCGAGTTACAGGTCTCTGGCAAAGGCTTCGCGTTCGTCGAGGTCCTCTCCGAGTGTCCCGTCCACCTCGGCCTCGAACCGGAGGACGCCGAGGACTGGGTGAGGGAGAACATGGAGCCGATCTTCCCACTCGGCGTAAAGAAGGACACGACCGAAGGGCCTTCCTTCCCCGCCATACCGACGGCCAGGTTCGATCCGGAACAGGCCCTCACCGCGCTGGGCACGACCGCCGAACGAGCACCGCGCTTCGCCGAAGGATTCCCGACGCACATCGACGCCGAGGACATCAGCTTCAAACTGGCGGGTTCCGGTGGCGACGGTGCCCAGACCGCCGCGATGATCCTCACCCGCGGCGCGATCAACGAGGGGTTCGACTCGACGCACATCCCGAGCTATGGCCCCGAGTCTCGTGGCGGCACCTCTTACGCCGACGTTCATGTGGCCCTGAAAGAGGTGATGTCCCCGGCCGCACCGCGCCCCCACGTGCTCGTGGCGTTCAACGCTCCCAGCCTCGCCAAGTTCGGACCGACCGTGCATCCCGACGGGATGATCATCTACGACAGCTCCGTCATAAGCGCCCAGCCGGACAGCGCTGCCCCGGGGGTCAAGCTGGTGCCAGTGCCTTTTGCGGCCGTCGCCAATGACCTCGGTGCCGTGCTCGTGAAGAACGTCGTAGCCCTCGGCGCCTTGCAGGGAGCGACGAAGGTCTTTCCAGAAGAGACATTCCTCACGGCCCTTCGCGCCACGCTGAGACAGAAGTGCGCCATGATCCCGCTCAATGAAGAAGCATTCAAGCTGGGAGCCAAGCTCGCCAGCGAGCAGGTGGACTAACCGGGCCAGTCGCGCACAGAGGCAGCCTGCCGCGCCCGTGCTGTCGGCCAGTGCCCACGGTGTGCCCGCAGCTCGATCAACTCGTGACCTTGAGGGTCTCCTTCTCCGACGTGGAGCCGTTGAAGTCCGTGCTGCCACGATAAGCAGCGACAAGGCGGTAGGTGCCGGCCTTGAGTTCGCTCGGTGACAGCCTGCACGTCGCCTTGCCCGACGACAGCGAAGTCGTGCACAAAACTGTGCCCCCGTTGCGGATGGTCACCCTCCCGGTTGGCGTCGAGCCGGCAAACTGCGGAGCAACGGTAACCGAAAAACGCTCGACCTTTTCCTTCCCGAAGATCACTTTGGCCGCTGACAGCCGGAGAGCGATCTTGGAAGTGGCCTTTCCCACCCTGAAGCTTTGGGAGGTCTGATCGGCCGCGAGGTAGTCCGTGTCTCCCGCCTGGTTCGCCTCGATCACGCACGTGCCAACGCCTATGAAATGCACCTTCGAGCCCGACACGGTGCACATCGACGTCGTGCTGAAAGTGACCGGCTGGCCGGAGGCACCGCCGTTGGCCGTGACCGCGTAGGTAGCACCCACGGCGGCGTCGGACGGTGCCTTCGAAGTGAACGTGATCGTCTGGGAACCCTTGCCGACCGCGATCGTCTGCTGGACCTGGATGGCGGCGAGGTAGTCCGCGTCACCAGCCTGGTTTGCGTCGATGACGCACTTGCCGCCCTTGTTGAAACGCACCGTCGAACCCGAAAGGGTGCACACGGAGTTCGTTCCGAGAGTGACCGGCTGGCCGGAGGCACCGCCGGCGGCCGTGACCGTGTAGGTAGCACCCACGGTCGCGTCGGAGGGAGGCCGAGAGGTGAAGATGATGGTCTGGGGAGCCTTGCCGACGCTGATCGTCTGCTGGACCTCGGGGGCCGCGAGATAGTCCGCGCTGCTGGCCTGATTCGCGTCGACCACGCACTTGCCCACGCCGACAAAGCTCACCGTCGAGCCCGACACGGTGCAGACCGAGGTCGTGCTGAAAGTGATCGCATTGCCAGAGGCACCGCCGGTGGCCGTCACGGTGTAGGTCGCGCCCACGACTGCGTCGGAGGGCGGCGTCGAAGTGAACGTGATGGCCTGGCTGGACTGACCGACGGTCAGGCTGAAGACCCATGTGCCGGTGTCACCGTTGGTATCGGTCTCGCTGCCACTCACGGTGTAGGTGCCCGGCGCGAGCGCGGTGGCCGCGCTGATCGCCCCGGTGTTGCTCACGACGACGTCGGCGGAGTCCGACGAGGCTGCCTCCGTGTAGCTGACAATGCCGGTCGAGTTCGTCACGGCAAGGCTGTGGCCGCTGTAACCGGCACCGTAGGTGACCATCGCCGAGGTCGGGCTGGCCTGCACGAGGCTGACGGTCACCTGCACGAATGTCCATGTGTCGCTGAGGTCGACGCTGTTGGCCTCTCCTCCGAACAAGACCATTTTCCCCGTGGCCAGGTCGTAGGCCATGGACCCGCTGTCCCGAGCAAGTGGACTGGCTGGCGGAGAGAGCTGGGTCCAGGTCGCGCCGTTGAAGGTCCAGGTGTCGCTGAGGTCGCTGCTGGCGGCGGACCCCCCGAACAGGACCACCTTCCCCGTAACTGGGTCATAGTCCATGAACGCGCTGTCGCGAGCGGGCGGGCTGGTAGCCGGAGAAAGCTCCGTCCAAGTCGTGCCGTTGAAG
>Ga0181521_10007775_pt1 | contig 11203 bp, 7 predicted proteins | sample PEATcosm2014_Bin_32_FD_119764 | JGI IMG/M metagenome (GOLD analysis project Ga0181521, IMG submission 119764) | Peatland microbial communities from MTU Mesocosm Facility, Houghton, MI, USA - PEATcosm2014_Bin02_60_metaG | ecosystem: Environmental > Terrestrial > Soil > Wetlands > Peat | place... | reverse complement strand
TCCGAGGGGCCGTCCGATTGTTCGAAGACTGCAATCGACCGGACTACGGGATCGGCGGAACCAGGATCGCCTGGCTCAAAAAGCCTGCCGCCGTATCGGACAACGGTGAAGAGGCCGTGATCAGAGCCTTCATAAAGGACGCGAAACAGCGCGATCAAGCGTGGCCATCCGGCATGGGGGTCGCGGAGCGCGTCGTCCGTGAGGCCTTCGAATTGCTCCCGCAGATCCCGGACGCTGTAGGACGAGCGGTAGACCTCTTCGCCCACCGGCAACATTTCCCGCGCTTCGGCAAAGAGCGCCACAACAATCCGCATGACCATGCGGGTCGCCGCAAGGTAGATCTCGTTGTAGTGTTCACGGCTGTCGTCGCCGACGTGTTTATCGAGATCGCCCGTGACCGATTGGATGAGTTTCTCAACCGCCTGCCGGACCCGCTCCCCGAGTGCGGCGGAGAGTTCCGCTTCGCCTTGCCGGGAATCCAGAATCGCCGTCTCCAGACGGCAGCGCTCGCCGGCGGCCACGGGAACCACTGAATCGCGGCCAAGGAGCTGGCGCAGGGCCTCTACCTGAGGACCCGGTTTGCCCTCCAAGAACCAGAGCGAGGTGTCCCATTCGCACCATGCGTCGAAGGTTTCACCCGCATGGATCAGGCGCCATTGACGACCCGTCGTCAGCAGAGCGATCTTTGTCCTGTTGTCCTGCCGGAGCCATTCGACCACCCTCGCGGCCATCTGCCGGCCGCGGCCGACCCCGATGCGCGGGATCTTCTCGCCGGGCGCGAAGTTGTACACCGACCGCGGATCGAAGACCGGCAACACCGCTTCGTTCGGTCCAGACCAGACGCGCCGGGGACGGATCTTATCCTTTGTGATTGCGTCGTGCGACCAATGCGCGAGGGGCGCTTTATCCCAGCGCCCGTTTTCCAGGCCGAGTACATCTTCCAGCACCGTATCGAGCAACCCGGAGACGTTAGAGTCGCCCTCGTCGAGACGGACCACTGCGCGACGAAGCTTCTCTTCAATCTGCGGAGACAGATCCGGCAGCCTGCCCAGATAATGCTCTTCGAGCTGGGCAGGGCCAATCAGCATCCCGCCGTGGTTGAGATATTCCCACCAGAACGGGACCGCGCTCATTGCGACACCTCCGGCAGACGGATTTCCACCGTGACCGGGAATGCCTGTACACCACCTGGGCGAAGCTGATAACGCAGAGGCAGCAAGCGTTCATTGACACGCTTTTCCTCGCGCGTCAAGCGTGCCTTCAAGTCGGTATAGTGGCGCCGGCGCAACTCGAGTTCCTCTTCCAGATCCGACGCTTTCATCTCTTTCGTGCGCCGATCTTCCTCGAAGAGAAGACCCTGATCTAGTTCTGCCCGAAGGCGATCCACCTGTTTTCGAATCTTGTCGAGGGTGTTCTCCTTCATTTGGCGGTCCACTTCGCGCAGTCGTTCCTTGAAACGTTGTTTTTCGTCCTTCAGCGCGGTGGTCCGCTCCGTATCCATAGCGGCGGCAATTGCCGTCTCAAGACGGTCACGGTGTGCCTTCATCCAGTCCCGGAGTTCGCCAGAAACGTCATCCCAAAGGTCGCGGGCTTTGTCGATTGTTTCCTTCGAACCCGAAACAACCCGGTGCTCGCCCGGGGCGGGCCGAGGAATCTCCGGCAACAAGTTTCCCGCGGCGAACGGGAGCCGAACAGTTCGAATCCAATGGTGGACTGACTCCCGAAGTTCGTTCACCGCGATTTCCTCTACATCGAGGACGAGGAGTCCGTCGCATCCGGCGGGTACGGGTCCTCTGGTGACGGTCCACCGCGTGGCGCCTTCTGGTCCCACGCGAAACCGGCGCCGCGCAAAAGCAGCAAGCGCATGGCGGAATATAGGATGGCCGAGATGGAGCAGGCGGGTATCCTTCATTGGCCGGTAGACTGTCCTGCCGTCCCGCTCCTGCAAGAAGAATTTCGGGTCGAAGACGACCTTGAACATCGCGCCCGTTCCAAATCGCACTCGGCGTCGGAGGGTCTCTTCAATCGCGGGCTTCCAGCCTGCGGGTCCATCAGCAAGACGCATGCGACCTGTCGGATCTGGTCCCTCCAGACAGGCTTTCCCCGTTTCCATGCGAAGCGCCACCGCGAGCGTGTCTCTGAGGGTGCCCGGGGTCAGGTCCAGATCGGCTCGCAATTGCGTCAGCCTCTGCAGAGCTTCAGCGCCCGCCTGCAGATCGTTCTCGCGGTCTACCTCGGCGCGGCCTTTCGCCGTTTCGACGGCGGTGTCGAGTTGTGCGATCACGGTATCGGTTTCCGCCATGTCGATGAATCGGCGCTGAAATGCAGCGTCGAATACGTCGTTGACCGAGCCGAGGTCTTCCCGGACTTCATTCACCTTCGCAACCACGTGGGCGAGGAATCGAATGTCGGCGTCGTCGTCGGAGGTGAAGTGGTGCACGAGAACATCCCGAGCCTGGCCGTAGCGGTCGAGACGTCCGTTGCGTTGCTCGAGGCGACTGGGATTCCAGGGCACCTCGAAATGAAGCAGCAACCTCGCGGTTTCCTGAAGGTTGAGCCCTTCGCTTGCCACGTCGGTCGCGATCAGAATTCGGAGTGGATCGGAGGGATCGTTGAACGCTGCTTTGATCTCTTCCCTCTCATTCAGAGAGGTATCGCCACCGAACAAGACCCGGATAGCGGGAGTGTCCCCGTATTTGTCCTTCAGCCTGCGTTCGAGATAATCGAGGGTCGTCTTGTACTCGGTAAAGACGATCAGACGTTCTTCGGGCCACCAGTTGCCGTCGCGGCGGAGCCACTTATCAACAAGACCGGTGAGGCGGTCATATCGTTCATCCCGGCGCGGAAACGCAATTGAGACCGAAGTCTCGACAAGGCCCAGATCACTTAGCGCTGAATCCACGGACTGGATCTCTGACTCCAGATCCTCCAAGAGGGGCCTTAGCCATCCACCGACAGTTCGGGCAGCGTGCCGGTTCCGGCTCTCCTTTTCCTGGTCATCGTTGGATGCTTCCTCCGCCATGCCGCGTAAAGCCGTGACTTCGGAAGTCTGCACGTCGGTTTCTTCCGCCGCGCCCTGTTTAAAGCGGAACCACGAGTCGGCGAAAGTATAGGGACAGGACAACAGCCGTTTCGACAGAATTTCTGCTGCGAACGAGCCAGCGAGTTGTTCCTGACGGCCGCGCGACGCGATTACGCGCCGGATTGCCTTCCGGAGCCCTTCAACGGCTGCGTTGAGACGCAACTCAGCTTTTCCAAAGAATAGAGGCACCGGCTCGGGGTACCGGGGCGAAAAACGCGGTGTACGCCCGGACTCCTTGTCGTACTCGATGATTTCTTTCTTCAGTCGCCGAACAACTACGTCCGGAATACGATTTCTTTGGTCCGGTTCAAATTCGGTGGTTTGCGTGAAGCGGACCGGATCAAGTTGCTCAAGAAGGCCTGAAAAGCACCGCGTGTGTCCGTTGTGAGGAGTGGCCGTCAGGAAGAGCTTGTGCTCGAAGTAGGGAGTGATCTGACGGAGCATCTGCGCCAGATCGCTGTCTCGTCCGCTGAAATTCGACGGCATCAGGTTGTGAGCTTCATCCACGATGAGGAGGTCCCAGGGGAGCTGGGCCTGGATCCCCGCCTCACTCGGCCGGCACGTTGTCAAAAAATCATCGAGAATATCGGGTTGTTTCAGATAGTGGTAGGAGGAGATTATTCGTGAATTCGTGCGCCATGGGTTAATATCCGGGCCCAGCTTCGACCGAAGCTTCTGCGTCTCTTCGCGGTCGATGATGTTGAACCGAAGTGCGAACTTGTCGAACATCTCCTGTTCCCACTGCAGTTTGAGCGACGCCGGAGTGATGATCAGAATCCTTCGAATTCTCCGACGGATGAGCAGCTCATCCATCACAAGTCCAGCCATGATCGTCTTGCCGAGACCCACATCATCCGCAAGAAGCAGAGAAACCCGAGGCATGGAGAGGGCCTTCAGGAGTGGAACAAGCTGAAAATCGTCAACCTCCACCGCTCCGAATACTGGCGCAGTGATGGCCGGATAATCGGAACGGGTCAGGCTGTTTGGATCGAGGAATGGGGCGGTAGCGCTCCAGCGCGAAGCACGTACTAAGGCGTCGTAGTCGGCGACCGCCATTGGTTGGGTGGATTCAACGAGCGGCAGTTGGGAAGGCGGCCAAACAATTGCGCGGGGTTCGGATTCCCAGAGGAGTGTGTCTTCAGACCCTCCATGCGCGTCGAGGTATTCGATGCGGACCAAATGCCGGGTTCCGGAGTGTCCCGCGTGCACATCCACATGGGCAATCCAGCCGATTCGGTTCCGCACGCTGGCAAGCATCCCAACTTGCGGTAAAAGCACGATTTGCTGATCGTTGATCAAGCCTTAATCGTATTTCATCTGCATCCACGCATCGGGCAGACGCCCGCCCAAAGCGGGACCGGTGTGGCGGTTGCATAAGAACTTCGACTGGGAGACGGAAACAAAAAGGGGGTCGTTTGTCGCGTGACCTAAATTTGTGGGAAAATCCAAATAGTATGGACCGTAACACAACAACAGAACCTGACGGATACCTGTTCGTGTGCAAGCTGTGCGGCAAAAATCACGAAGTGCCGGAGCAATACGCACCGTATTGGAGCGGTCAGACGCTCCACAACATCCGAACTGGTGATGTAGAGCTACGATGCGCAGAGAAGCCCGGAACTGCGCAGTATTCGTTCACCGATTTCAAGCCGTATCGCCTGACGGCAGCATAGAACGAGGGCAGTTGCTCTATGGCTGATGGGCAAAAACGGCGGATGCATACTGTGCCGGAAGGCTACCTCGAAGCCTTTGCGGTTCATGACCCTGCCCGACGTTCAGCAGGCATCTGGCGGTTCGATCGAACTTCTGGCCAGTCCAAGATGCTCGGCGTCGGCCAGAGCGAAGTTGAAAAGGATTTTTACACTGTGTTCCGTGACGGCAATCCTGACACAGGAATAGAAGATATTTTTTGCGGCATCGAGGGGGATTTCTGTAAAGCGCGGAACGCCCTTCTTGAGCGCACGCCCCTATTGAAAGAACACCGGACTGCACTTGCCCGCTTCATCGCAGCCCAATTACTTCGAACACCACGATTTTTTCAATTGATGCAGGACGGTCTCGATGCTGAGGGTATTTCGTATGAAAGGGACGATCTTAAGGGCGCTATGCTCGTGCTGATCGACCGCTGGATACCGCGCCTCGCCCGAATGAGCGCAGTCCTCGCTTATAACGACACAGGGTTGCCGCTGCTCACTTGCGACAATCCAGCCGTAATGTGGAAAAAGAATGGGGACAGCTTTATCTGCGGCGGCGTTGATCAATACGATCCCGAACTCGTCATATCGTGCCCGATCACTCCCGCGTTAGCGTTCGTCGCCTATCAAACACATGAATCATTGCAGGCTGTCCACGCAGAACGCCACGACATTCCACGCGCTGAGCGGGTACCCGGCACTTTTGTATCGCACGTCGACGGTGGGACTTTGCCCGAATTGGAAGTAAAGCGCCTAAATCAGATTTGCATCAGCAACGCTCATCGGTACGTATACGCCAGCTATTCCGACAAGCCTCTCCTGCGTTTTCTTCAAAACCGGTTCTTTGGGTCTCCCGCCCCAGTCCGCAGCCGCGATCTTCAGCCAATTGGAAGCCCGGTTGCCATAGCAAAAGCAACACGGCCATTGCAATGTAGCGGCCATTTCTCTGGCTCCTGAACGCCGACGGTGCTCCCGACGCGATCCCGATTCCGGCTATCCCGCTCGCTCCAGAGCCGCCATCTGCACTGCGTCACGCTGAATGCCCGCGAGCATACCCCTGAAGACAACGCCATGAACCGGCAGGACGGCATACCAGTACATTAATCCGAACAAACCCCGCGGCTCAAAGAGGGCGGTCTGCCGCAACGTGCAATTCTGCGCGCCATTCGGTCCAATCCTGAAATCGAGCAGCGCCTGGCCGGGCAGACGCATCTCCGCCCGCAGGGAAAGGGAGCGATCCTGTTCCAAACCGACCACTCGCCAGAAATCGAGAGCGTCCCCGTACCTGAGCGTATCGGGATCCCGCCGGCCGCGGCGAAGGCCCGGTCCTCCTGCCAGTCGATCCAGTCCGCCGCGAATCTTCCAGAGCCAATCCGCATACCACCCATGCCGGCCGCCCAGGCGACATACGGCACGAAACGCCGCTCGCGCGGGTGCGGCGATGGCGACTTCGCGTTCATCGCGAAACACGGTGCCGCCCGACCAGTCCGGATCGCCTGGCATGGGACCGGCCATCGTCCAGTTCGTTTCCACCAGGTGTGACTCCGCCTGGCTGAGCGCGGCATGGATCGCCTCACGCACGTTCAGCAATTTCTGCGGCACGATCCGCGTGATCCGATCCTCGCGGCAGACTACTTCGTTTTTCAATCCCTCGGCGAGCGGCCTGGCGATTTTGTTGCTCAGCGGGGTCACAAGATGAATCCAATACGAACTCAGGCGAGGAGTGAGGACGGGCACAGCGATGATCCGCCGGCGCGGAAGTCCGAGTTCCTCAGCCATGATGCGCATGATGTCGCGGTAGCAAAGCGTCTCACTCCCGCCGATGTCAAAAACGCCGCCGATGGACTCCGGCGCCGACAAGACGCCGACCAGGTACGTGAGCACGTTCTCGACGGCGATGGGCTGGCAGCGAGTCGTGACCCACTTTGGCGTGATCATGACTGGTAAGCGCTGGACCAGATAGCGAAGAATCTCGAAAGACGCCGAACCCGAGCCAATGATCATAGCCGCACGCAGGACTGTAACCGGCACTCCGGCAGACCCGAGCGCCGACTCCACGTCCCGGCGCGAAGAGAGATGTTCACTGAGACCGGAACCCGTCTCTCCGAGGCCGCCGAGATAAATGATGCGGCGCACACCCGCGTTGAGTGTGGCCTTCGCGAATGCGAGAGCAAGGTCGAGGTCGCGCTGCGCATATTCGCGATCCGCCGACATCATCGAGTGCACCAGATAGAACGCCGCGTCACATCCGCGGAGTTCATCCGTGAGCGACGGTGCGTCCGCGAGATCGGATTTCCGGATCTCGACCCGCGAGTCTGAGGTCCACTCCCTACCCTCTAACTTGCGCGGCGATCGCGCGAGGCAGCGGAGCGCGTAGCCGGCACTGAGAAGGCGAGGCGCCAGCCGGCCTCCGATATAGCCGGTGGCTCCTGCGATCGCGATGCGCTGCAATTTGACACTCCCTGGGCGGCGGGCACGGCCCCGCTTGAGTGTAGCGTGTTGGCGGCATGAAGCAATTGTTGCCGGGAGTTGCGACGCCTCACCGGCGCGAAATTGCCAGCTTGTCGACTGGCGCGCGTCGATGGACTGTGTAGCCGACTTACCGTTCCCTATCCAAACGTTTGGCTGCCGTCAGCGCGCCGTGTTCGCTATCACAAGCCGGATCTCAACTGCGCCAATGCAGGTAGCACGAGGTCTTTGTAAAGATCAAAGCCGTGTCTTCCATTGACCTTCCAGTTCTCTAAATCCTCAAGTTCCGCATCCGGAAAGGCCACTCCATCGGGGAAATACGCCAACGATATACCCTTCACAGACACTGAGACGGCCGGAATGCGGGCGTGAAGAAAGGCAATTTGGGGCAGTATTTGTTGAAGGGTCGAGCTCGGCGGAATGCCGTTGATCTTTGCGAAATCCGGATTCATTAAGTCCCAGAGAGACGCTTGGATACCTTTTGCACCTTCGCTGACGACTTCAGCTGGCAGTAGTCTTTTCAGATTCCCAAGATGTTCCTGACTGTCCACAGTCAGGTCGATTATCTGAAATGGCGGAGCGACGACCCATGCGTGTCCGGCAACAAAATCGCCAAAATCGTAGGTCCAGTGCCACCACGGTCGTCGGCCAGGGACTTCGACCCGCAGACTGCCGCGCCCAATGAAATTCCAAAACCCCTCGCGCTCCAGGATCTTGCAGATAATGATCGACGCGTCAATACACGCGCCCTCGCGCCCGTCTGCCACCATTTCCTTCTTCAAAATTCGAACAATCAGGGGAATCTCCCGGCGTGCGCGATCGAGGTAGTCTCGGGAAAGCGGTTGCAGCAGAACGTACTCAGCGTAATCTTCATACACTTGCCGCAGGTCGGCGTTGCTGAGTTGGGCGGCGTTATAAAACCCTGGTTTCGAGACATCAACGTGGCGGCGTTCAAACGCCTGACGAAGTGTGGCGTACCGTGACATGATCTGAGGTTTGCGAATCTGCGCCGGGACAGCGGGAACTATCGGAACAAGAAGTCATAGTATCGGACATTCTCGGTTGTCGCCCTTGTGGATAAGCCCGCAAGCCCTTCCGTTCCAGTTGTAGTTGCTCCGGGCGCTGGAGAAAAGGAGCCTCGGCTGTCTTTCTAAATTCCTTGCCGCCCGCAGGGCACCATATACGAAGTCCAAAATGTTCGACATGAAATAACCCGTCGACATGCGCTCAAGCGAATATGCGCGCCACATGTTGTACTGGCGAGCTGCACTGGCACGTGTTTGCGGATTTCCTCGAAGCGGGCGCCCTCGCGCTCAGCAATGCGGTTGATTTTCGCCACCGCGCGCGAACGGGCTGCCCCGACATCGTGAGAGGAATCAACCCGGGTGCCGTGTGTTCTGATGTGAACAAAGACCTGATGGGCTATCACAAAGATCGCCTCATTCAAGAGGACGAGCAGCGATGGCGATTTACCAACAGCAGCGTATGCGACCGGTGCTTGGCCGATCCTTTTCTGCGGCAGCTCGCAAGGGATCACGCGAAAGGCGATGAATGCAGCTTTTGCGGACGGCGGGGCCGGACCAAACCAATCGCAGTTCCATTTGACGAAATCATGGAGGTGATCGCGCGGGCGGTTTTTCAGTACTGGAATCACGCCGAGAACGAAGCCATTGCGTGGGATCAGGAAGACCAGAATTACGTCGGAACGACGTACGACACATGGGATATCGTTCACGACGAAATTCCGACTCCAAGCCACAACCCGGACGTGATGCAGGAGATCATGGATTCTCTCGGCGACAACGTCTGGTGCGAAAAAACACCGGACGCGATTACTGGCGTCGAACGCTACACGTACAGCTGGGAAGAATTCTGCAAGACCGTCAAGTACAAGGTCCGCTATTTTTTTGAGGCAGAAGAGGAAGAAGAATTTTCCGACACGATACCTGTTCCGGAAATGCTCGATGCACTCCGCGACATCATCGAATCAGCCGGTCTTATTGTGGAGCTTCCTGAGGGTACGCAGCTTTTTCGAATACGTGTGCATCGAGGCGGCGAGGTGTGCGACGACTGGCGTGCGCTCGGCTCTCCACCGCCGGATCGTTGCCCGAGCAATAGGATGAGCGCCGCAGGGATCAGCGTGTTCTACGGTGCTCTGGACCTTCTCGCAGCGAGGGCCGAAACAATGGCCAATGTTGAGCCCGGCGACCGCAGGCGATTCACCGTCGGCATGTGGACCAACACACGTCCGCTGAAAATTCTCGATCTGACACGACTCCCAGAGATTCCCAGCTTTTATGCGGAGTGGCGGTACGACCGGGACCACCTCGTGTTCTTGCGCCAGTTCGTCAGAGAAATCAGCCAGCCGGTCGTACACGACGGGCGGGAGCATATCGATTACGTTCCGACCCAAATCCTAACTGAATACTTCCGCCATCGCTATCGCGCAGGGGAGGACACGCTGTTGGATGGCATCATTTATCCGAGCGCTCAGAGAAAGCGCGGACGTTCGATCGTAATCTTCGCCTCTCAGGATGATCTCAATCCGCGCGAGCACGAACCCTGGGCTCGAAAGACCCCCATTCTTCGCCTCGATCTTGCGTCCATTCGACGTGTCCCGAAGCCTCGGCGCAGGACGCCGCCGGGCGTACAAAAGCAGGCGTCCTGAAAAGCTCTAGGTCGGGTAATATCGGGCAATGCGGCGGCCAGCAAAGATGGCAAAAGTGACAGTCTGTGGCAACGGAGAATCGGTAACCAACGGACTTGTGGCGCGCGGAAGTGTTTGAGTCCTGCACTCACCGGCCCTCACTCTCAGTCCTGCTGACGCCCCATCATTCTCCGATGAGAGGTATGCTTGTCTGTCTCGGACAATGGACAACAGCGACCCCCGGCAGAGAAGTTACCTTCCCATTACCCGCGCCGATTTGGCTCGCCTGCTGGCTCTCGCGCAGCAGGATCGGCGGCAGTTCTTTGCAAGAAACCCCGGATGGGCACCGTACTATGCGGATCGGATATTGGGCACTGCTCTCTGCCAGGGTGCCGCCTGGCACTACGTCCGCGGGGATGTTGGTATCAATGATTTCGACGTTTATACGTTTTATGCCGCGAACCCCGAGCGCACTTGGTACGCAAAGCGCATTGCCCGGCTTGACTTCGGAAGCCCGAAGTTTGGATGTTCGGAGGTTTCGGGCCGCGGTTATATCGGCAGGCGTGTGGACCTCTTGGGGCGTGCGCTCAACGTGCCTGTTGGAGCCGACCTGACGGAATCCCTCAGAGGGTACCTCAAGTCGCCAAAAACCGGCACCTCTCGGGAACTCGGAAAGAAGGCCGTGGTCCTGCTTGAACCTAGGATGGGTGAGATTGTCTGGCCGGTTGATGGAATCTAGAGAGCAATTCCCGCGAATTAGGAACGATAAGGCGCCCTGGCGACCGTCTATGGGTGCCACCCGGAAGAAAAGCCTCGTATATGAGGCATCGACCCTCTACCAAACCGGCGCGAACATGCTCGCCTCATGCTTTCCGTTGTTGAAGACGGACATCTCACCATCTTGGCTGATCTTCAGAGCGACGCCATCCTTCGACCCGAACAGGGCAGCACGAGTTCGTGCCCCCTCGGCGGCCGTTCGCCTTCGTCCCGTCTCGAAGATGCAGCCGATTCCCCTAACAATTCCGTTCTGATCAATGACGACCGCGCCGTCGAGCGCCGCAGCATTGCACGCCAGTTGCGGAGAGAGGTCGCACAAGTGGCGGCCCACGAACAAGCGCGAATAGAGCGTCTCGACGGGCGAGAGGTTCGCCTGCCTGCTTCGGATCAGACGTTTGATCATTTCCTCCGATGACGAGACTACAAGCAAGGCCCCAAGCCGGTCTTCGCGAAGTGTGAGAGCCATGGTCGTCATGTGCTGCGCCAGATGTCCGGGTAACCCCTTTCCCTTTCCCGTGCAGACCTTTGTCAATA
>Ga0181521_10007773_pt1 | contig 11206 bp, 12 predicted proteins | sample PEATcosm2014_Bin_32_FD_119764 | JGI IMG/M metagenome (GOLD analysis project Ga0181521, IMG submission 119764) | Peatland microbial communities from MTU Mesocosm Facility, Houghton, MI, USA - PEATcosm2014_Bin02_60_metaG | ecosystem: Environmental > Terrestrial > Soil > Wetlands > Peat | place... | reverse complement strand
GCTCTACCCATTGATCTGATGGTGAAGCACGCGCTGGCACGCCTGGAACAGCAACCCAGTAGTCGGTGGCGCGATGCCATCCGAGACCTGGAGTCTGGCCGCCCGGTTCGTCTGGAAGTGAGCCTGGAAGAGTTGGCCTTGCTCCTTGAAAGGGTTGACTACTCAAGCGGCCGACTTGAAGACATCGAAGCGATGAGGTTCTGGAACCACCTGCAAGCCTCGTGCGAGTTCCTTGAGGCACTTGGCTACGAGTGGACAAACCAGTTCGGGTTCGACTGCCATGAGTCCTTCACCCTTGCCTGGTTTGTTCCGGAAGCTATGGTTGGGTACCTGGCGTGGCTGGCTCGGTCCTCGCGGTCAGTGGCCTGGCTCCCTGAAAAGCTACGCTACCTCGACCCTAGGCGCAAGCTCGTTGATGTTGCCACCCGCCTAATGAGCGAGTTGGCGACGCACGTGAACCAAGCGGCCTAACATCCAGGTCTCCTCGCTCAGCATACGCGGCATGACCCGCCTTACCTATCCGAAACTTTCATCATCTCTTTTCGCCAAACTGGAGCCCGATGTCGCAGATCACCACCAGTGTGTCGGTTAGGATCGAAGCCAGGCCTGCCTTCGGAGAGCAGGCTCGGTGGGAGAGTCTCGACTTGGTATCACCCTGCCATCACTCCCGACCTGCGACGCGGTGTGCCGACTAAACCATACTTGAAAAGGAGGAGTACATATGATCATTGGTGTCACGCACGACAATGACGGCCGCGTAGTCCAGCGGCTGTCCGTATCCACAAAGGTCTCGATCGGGCTACCACCCAACGGAGATCGCAACCATCCCACCAAGCTCGACCACTTCGTTTTCCTGCGCAAGAAGAAGACGGCCAACAGGGTCGAGTGGGAGATTGACCCGGAACTGACCAAGCACTACGGAGAGCAGTGCCGGGATCTTCACATCATGTTGATCGACGACGACATCGAGAACGTCTTCCCCAGCTCCTACGCTTGGTGGACGGCCACTGAGCGGAAGTGCTGGGGTGACGGCGTCTCGGCGACCAGGCGCACGACTGAGAAACCTGGCGGCCAGCCTTGGACCCAGTGCGGCAGCGGATGCCCGGAGCTTTCGAGCGGGCAGTGCAAGCCAGGGGGGGATCTGCGCTTCGTGCTGGCGGACTTCCCGCGGCTGGGGAGCGTCTGTCGCATCCACACCTGCTCATACCGATCCATCCGCCAGATCCACTCAGCCTTGCAGGAGATCCAGACCTTCACGGGGGGTCGGCTGGCCGGGATCACGGCCAAGCTGACGGTTCGCCCGGAGGAGGCCACGTACTTCGACCGCAAAGAGAAGAGGAAGAAAACTTCCTCCATCTGGGCGCTGAGTCTCGAGGTCGAAGGCGACGACATGCGGAAACTCATCGCCAACCTGACGGAGAACGCCCGGCTGTTTGCTGAGACTCGCAAGCTGCTCGGGTCAGGCGGCAAGGTCTTTGAGGTCGTTGAGGACGAGCAAGAGCAGGCGCCGGAGGTCGCAACGGAGTTCTATCCGGCGTCGGCGAATGGTTCTGTGACTACAGAAGGCGCCGCGGCAGGCTCTCCTTCGGATACACCACTCGCCGCTACCGCGCCGCAGCCAACGCCGAAGCCTTCGCCCCCTGATAACAGCACTGCCCCGAGTGGGGGAAACGGAGTGGGCAAGCCACCGGTGGAAGGGGCCACTGCGTCAAAGCTGATGGCGAAGCCTTCTTTCCCTGCAAACAACGCGACCCCGAATGGTGGGAATAGATCTAGCACGCCACCCGCCGAGGGGGCTGCCTTGCCTCCTGCGCACAACAACGGCAATGGATCAGCGGCAGGTTCCGCGTTCAACCAGCTCCGTAACGAGTTCCTGACTGCGGCACGGCGCGTTGCCACAACCAAGAAGCAAGCCATCGCCGAAGTGGTCGAATGGGCGAGCGGCGGCGCATTCAAGTATGGTGACGTCGGCCGTATGACCGAAGCGGATGTCCCGAAGCTACGAGCGGCCACTGAACTCGTCGCGTCCGCCCTCCACGGCACAGCCCGCTGACGGAAAGCTTCCTCCCTCCGCACGCCAACCTTCCTTCTTACCTCCACCCCAATTACCACCCCACGCTGGAGCGCCGGCATGTGACTGCATTGGTGCCGGCGCTCCAACCCTCATCCATGCTCCGCCCTCGTGGTACTTCCGGGTGCGCCACCAGAACCGTCCGGACCGAATCGATCAGCAATCGCTGGGCGAGTAACGGGGAGCTACTTCCTCGAACCCCGTTTCTCGGGAGTTTGCATGCGAGCGGCACTTCAACGGTTTGGCGAGTTATCGGCAAGTAGCCACAGATTCCGGGGGCGAAAGCCGTGCACCAGCAATGCGCCGCTTGCAACAGGTCATTGAATGTTAGAGAATCTTTCCCAACGATCTTGTTCTGCGGAGGACGCTAAGCGTTATGGAACTGAGTGGAATGGACATCCAAGTGTTACTGGAGTGCTTGGCGTACAGCATCCAGCGCGTTAGTGAGGCGCAGGGCACGCCTTACGCGGTCCGTCAATAGAATCTCGAGCGCCTGCACGCTGTACAAGAGAAGCTGAGGCGGATGGCAGAGGGCCACCCAGACTAGGTCGGGGGCTGTGCAAGAGAGCGCACCTAGTGCCGCCTGTGCGTGAGGATATACCCGACGCGAACGTTAAGGTATCTCTAATGACGGAAGGCCAAGCCGACGAACCTGATTGGCGGGTATACGAGAGGATTGTTGCAGCCGTGGAGGCCGAACAATCAGGAATCGATCTAAGCGTTACGCCAAACGCCGAAATCATCGGCTGCATAACCGGTGTACGGCGTCAAATCGATGTATTGATCGATGCACGGTGGGGAGACGATGATGTTGAAACACGGACAATTGTTGACGCCAAGCGCTACCGGTCCAAGCTCGACGTTAAGGACGTCGAATCATTCGAAGGCATGATGAAGGATTGCCGAGCTCAGCGCGGTATTTTGGTTTGTCCCCACGGCTCCTCTGAGGCCGCGAGGCGACGCGCACAGGATGCCATCACAATCACTTTGCTCTCGCCCGAGGAGGTCGATGAATTCCCGTGGGCTCAATTTGACCCCTGCATGGGTGAATGCGCCATGTCGGCTAGCGCGAAGAAGGGCCTGGTGCTGTGGGACGGGCAGCTTCCAATCGGGGTAGAGTCAACGTGGCTAATCGTTTGGACAGGGAAGTGCGACCGGTGCCGCAACTTCCACGTTTGGTGCTGGGACTGCGGAGAGAAGTTCGCTTTGAGCGATGAGGACGAGCACATCTGCTATTGTGACTATCGTTGGGTTACCGTGATCGAGCAGGAACCTTCAGATGACGAAATGCTCAACGCAGTCCACTTAATTCTGATGGTCGGGCAACAAATCTTTCCACTCGACCGGCGCCGGCTTCGTTAATCTCGTAGGAGCACGCCGAGCTTAACGCTATGGTGTCGCCTTCATGAAGTATGGGTAATACCGGTGGAAATCCGCATACTGCTGGAGTTTCATTTCGGTCGACTCTTGGTCGTCATCAATGAGGTATCCCAGCGACTGCCTCAGAATCGCACCCGCCCCGTGCCCACACGGGAGTAAGCGCTGGAGATGCAATCGCTCCTTAGTGCTAAGGATCGGCATGTCGATCAGCCTGGGGCTCGCCCAGGTAAGATTTGAGAATTGCAGGCGTTTGAATGCCTCTTTTACTCTGTCCTGTTGGTCTCTTTGGCGCACGATGCCGGTGAGGCTGAACATGCTGGTTCCGTCCGAGTAGCGGAAGGATGAGATCGGCTGGAAAGTGAGGGGTGTTGCACTTGAAAGCGTCTTTTGAGATGCGATTCTCAGCATGGTCTGGACCAAGAAGGCGAAGTCCTTTCCCGTCGCGGGTGGACGGGTTTCCGGCCTTGGCAAGTATGCTCCGAATCTGTTTTGAAACTCTTGGACCTTCCACTTCTTGTTGAAATAGTCCCTCGGCTCGGCTCTCATCGTAACTTTAATCATGCTGTACGGTGGGGCCTTGCCAAGCAGCACCATGAAATCCTCGAAATTACCAGGTTCGAACCTGGTGTAGTCCAGCCAGAAAATGCTTTTCTCGTCCTTAGGGTCATACTCCGTGAGAAACGACTTGAACTGGCCCTGCCTGATGTCCAGCGTGCCGCAGGGCAGGTGAAAGTCCTGACGCTTGAAGATGTCCTCATCTTCTTCGACGGAAACCATCTTAATTTCAGGGTAGAATTCGTAAATAAGGCGGCAGTCTTCTAAATGAGGGCCTCCCAAGGTATAGTAGGTATAGTCACTTAGCGACACGCCCAAGTTTATAATGTACTTAATAGCCTCAATCAACGTAAGACGGTCCACTGCTTTGTTTGGCCGCAGATGATAAGGGGGCTGCCTCATCTTTTCGCCTCTGCGTCACTCAGGATGAGGTCGAAGCACTTCTCTCCGACCACAGAAGGATCAACATCGGGGTCCTCGAACAGATGTTCTGCCACGAGCTTTACTTCCTCGACTTTCTTGACAAAGGAAATCCGGCGGGTCTGTGGCTCCGGCCTCGCTGGCAGAGGAAGTTCGGGCTTGAACTGGTCGCCTTTGGGGACCGACTGCTTCGTCGGGTTGAATTCCAGACGCTCGGAGGCGGCCTTTATCTCATGAAAGGAGAGCGCCGGGCCGGCCGCCTCAATTTGCCTGCGGGATTCCTCGGCACGTGCCTTCCATTTGTTCGTATAGTTAGTGAAAATGCGCATCCCTTCACGCATCTTGTTCTTTATTTGCAGGTAGAGCGTGGAGGAAGCGTCGATGCCGCGCTTCGTCGTGGTGGTTGGAAGCTTTGAAGGATCCTCCGCCTTGAACTCGACGATTCCTGAAATCGCGATAAATTGTGTGTGGTATCGGGGGATTCCTGCCTCGCCCCATCCCGTAAGCTCGCTACGGTCACAATACAATACGGCCCGATCATTACACAGTACCGTCCAGCCGGCATCAAGAGAGGAGTACTTCTTTTCATCCTGCTCCCTTTCGATCTCATCCTGAGAGGGAATTGGCCTCGTGAATCCGACGGCCAGAAATACCTCAACACCGTCGGTCTTCGTCTTGAAAATGAAAGGTTGTATACCTGCCCTTTTACCTCTACGCATCTTCTTATCGAAAACCAATTTCGTAGGACGGGGCTTGATAACCCGCCGGTTGAGCCGGACCTCAAAACCTTTGTCGATTATGAAAGCATAATGCGTTGCAACCAGCGTCTCTAGGTCTGACTCAAACGATTCTCTGTCTTCGCCAAATCGCTTCTTGACGCCGTCATGCAGGTCCCCTATTACGATGGTGGTACCGTTTTCAGTCCGAGACTTCCGTGCAGGGTGAACCGGAATTCGCCACTGGCCCTCATCGTTTATCCATTCACGCGTAATATCCACCTCATACGCGTCATCCGCGGTCTGGGTGGAGATCAGACTGCGCATCCCCAGTTTGAAAAGTGCCCGCTTCATGCCGATGCCATACACGCCCACGGATCCGAGTACGTCCGGGGGGCGGTCAGATGGCCGTCCCATTTTGAAGGCGTAGTCATGTAGGCTCCAGGGAATGCCACCACAGTTGTCGGAGATTTCGAAGGTGTCCTTGTCGAACTTGATCTCAGCGCGGAAACCCCCGTATGGTTTGGCTTCGTGGTCCGTCTGCTTGCTCCGGAGGATTCCGTCTACGCAATTGTCCAAAAGATCGAGAATAGCTTCGTCGAGCCCAATGTCACGCGTAAGCATGTGAACGAAGAAAGACTTCACGGGCGAAGCATCAACTGGCTCGTATTTGGTTGACTTCGTCTCAGCCATATTGTCTCCTCCGGGACTATGCGCTTTGAAGCGCGCGAAACGTTGATCGCGCCACTGAACGGGCGAGCCGGGGCGGAACTGAGTTGCCAATCTGACGGAATGCGTGCCACTTGGTAGGATGAAAGCAGAACCAGTCAGGAAAGGAGTGTAGTCTTGCGGCCTCGCGAACCGAAATACACCGATCTTGAAAAGGGTGGATAGGTCGCGGCGCCATGAAGGATCCCTGTGCTGGGCCAGTTCCAGCGCGAAGCGTGTTCGCTAATCCGTTCTTCGCGAGCCGATGAAACCTACTAACTTCTTCATAGGCCCCCTGTCTCGTTTTCCTGAACCGCTCAATGGTTCCGGCAGTGTGCATGGTTCTCATGCATCCCGTCAGGCCGTTTCCATTTCTTTCACGTTTTTGTGAAAAGTCGTCCGGGTCCGATGCCTCGCCCCGCAGGACTTTGGCATAATCACTCGGCTCGCCCAAAGCGCCACGGAATTCGTCAGTTGAAAGCAGGTATTTATAGTTGTCGATAAGCGGAAGGTCGCCGATCGCGTCCCAAACTGTGGGTCCCGCATAGTCGCCATTCCGGCCTACGACGTAGATGGGTTTAGGGTACTCAGGAGCTTTCAATCCTTTTTTGTAACCTAGAACGAAAACGCGCCGGCGGAGTTGCGGCACCCCAAATTCTGCAGCATTCAGCACCTGAATCGGGTCAATATAGCAATAACCGATGTCGCGGACACGCCTGAGGAATTCCTCGAGGACAGTTTTGGCAGCACCAAGCTGAATTCCTTCCACGTTTTCAAGCACCCAATATGACGGGGACAGCTCACCGATGAGCCGCGCCAGTTCGAAGAGGACGAAGTTGCGCGGATCATCAGGGCAGCGCCGGCCGATCAGCGAGAACCCTTGACAAGGCGTTCCGGCGAAAGCCACATCGATACTACTGTCTTCAAGCGTGGCTTCCGACCTGATGTCATCCCCCGAGATTTCAGCTAGATCTGCACGCCATGTCTTGCAATCGGGGAAGTTCTGCTGGTGCGTCGAAACATGAATAGTATCGATGTCGACGGCAGCACAAACATCAAAGCCTGCCTGCTCGAAGCCCAGGCTCATCCCTCCAACTCCGCAACATAAATCGACTCCGACGGGCCGGCTAGCCTTATGCATGCAGTTTCCTAAAATACTCGCAGAAATGATTGATGCAGCACTGCTGGCACGCGGGCTTTTCGGGTCGACAAATCTTTCGACCGTGAAGCACACAGCCAACGTGAAACGCGTATCGAAAATCTGGCGGTACGAGGGCCTCAAGTTCCTCGTGCGACTGGTCCGCCCGTCTTCTTGCAGTCCACCCGAGACGAGTCGCGATTCGATGGACGTGTGCATCGACGGGAAGGACAGAAGCCCGCATTGTGTACATCATTACACATTTCGCGACTTTGTCAGAAACTCCAGGCAGCGCGACGAGATATTCGTGTGCGCTGTCTTCGCCAACATTTCGTAGGGCCTTAAGGTCGCAAGTCCCGAAGTCTTCTCGAATCTTCTTGAATGTCGCACGGAGTTGCCTAGCCTTGATCCTCCAAAGCCCAGCGGGTCTTAGGATCGGGTGAAGCACCTCGGCCCGTGAAGCGAGCACTTCATCCCAGGACCCGAATCGCATCTTCAATCGTCGATATGTCAGCCGCGCAATGCGGGGAGAGGTCTTGTTTGATATAACGATATAAACAAGATCATCAAGCGGGTCCTTAGGATTACCAAGGCGCGGCATCCCATAATCCGCCCGAAGCTGTTCGCAAACCTTCCGTGCGATTCGATTTCGAACTTGCAGAGGCTTGCGCCATATTGGGCCGGTTTTTCTTGCCAGTTTTCCCATGCGTCGCCAGGCACCTTCCCAATCTGGGAGCAGCCAGCCAACCGGACTCGCCAGCACAGGTTAACATTGCAAACTCTAACACCATTGCGTCAAACGGAAAAGGGATTTTGCAGTGGTAGGGGAGAATTGGAGCTTGGTCGCTGGCCGCCATGTCTGGCGGCAGTCCACATTGACGATATACGGCCACTCGCGGAAGTGCAGCCCCTGACTCCCCAGAAGTCCGCTTCGATAACCTGAACCCCGTTTCGCGGGGAGTTTGCATGATTGCTATTGGGAAGGGCTGTTATCGTTGGGTGATGCCGCCAAATACGTGGTCGGAGAGAACGTGGTCACAATATTGGGACGGTACGGGATTGTAGCTGTCTGCGTTTCCGACTGTTGAACTCAAAAGTGCCGACAATCGGGAAGTATCTCCTCCAGGAATGCTTAAGAACGCAATCCCTCCAGGGTCGCTAACTTCTCCCTTCAAGCCTAAATCCACCGACCGTTAAGACAGACCTGAGCGAACAATTTCTTCACTGCCCGCGCCCTTGCTGCCGCTACGTCGTCAGGCGTCAATTCGTACTCACGGCTTGCCAATGCAGCCGCAATATCTGCAGCCTGCAGGCCAAGATCCATATGTGATGCCCGCTCCGTAATCAAGCCGCGCTTGGTGACGGAAAGCACACGTGCAAAGGCCTCGCGAGTCACAAAATCATAGACACGCCTGTGAGCACTTTCGAGTTCGACGTGAACACCGAGCGGTCCGGTGTCGTAGACCCGGTCAACGGTCAGATCAACTGTCAGAAGACGGCAGGCGAAGTACCCGTGAAAGAAGAAACGGGAGCGATCAACCGATTCCTGGATAGCACGCGCTTGGCGTTCCGGTGACAGGGCATCACCTACCGCCACGCCCAATCGGCCGAGAAACACTTTTAATTCTGACTCGCCCATCCTCTCAAGAGCAGTCCTGCTAGCGATCTCGACAGGACGTCTGCCAGCATAGGCATGAAACCCTTCTCGTTCCAGTTCACTCGCAAACGGGTTGCTCAGCCATTCGAGCAGCGACTCGATTCGTCCAACCACAGAGTGAGTGATTGCCGCTTGAAGGAGAAATTGGCGAGCAAGTGAACCGACGTGCGGGAGCTGGAGCACAAAATCATAAGGGTCCAGGCCCGGCGGAATAACGGGTCGAAGGCGGGCAACTATGCCATCGAGCAGTTCACGCCTGTGCTCACAGAAATCAATTATGAATATGGAGTAATCCTCGATGCTATGGAGGACGAGCTTCCTCGCTTGATCTTGGAGATCAAGAATCGGCAGTACATTGGTCGACTTCGCCTCTACGCCTGATGGCAGGAACTCGTGCCTAAATCTAAGAAGCCAATCGTAGTTTTCGACCTCGTTGGTTCGGGCGACTATGGTGACTCGACGCGGCCCTCGTAAGAGAGTCGACCACCGCCCCGATGTGGTATCGTCGGCGAAAGTCGTCGGCTTTCGGTCTTCACGGGCGTAGCCTGCCGCTTCCCTCTCCATGCGTTGCGAACCCTTCCGCCAACGGTAGCGCTGGGGACTGTGGCACCTGCGAATCTGCCACTCGTCCTATGTGGATATTATAATCCCTCGCGTCGGATCCTAACCTAGCGACGGTGGCGGTCTCCGCCCCGGGGTACATAAGGAGCACTGTGTACACCAAACACACCATCCATGCGGGCCAGTACATCCATGGCCCCAACGGTCTTGCCCTGCACGGTGTAAGTTGGCAACGTTTAGGGGCTTCGCTTGGCTTCTGTCTTTCTGGTCAGAAAGGATCCTTCGGAGCCTTCTGTCGAGTCCGGCGCTTACGATTTGTCATTTCGGCTTTCGGCGCCGTCCACGTTTTCGGTCCCCGTAGAGAATCGTCGAATGCGACATAACCGTTTCGACGAGGAACACTTCTCGAAAGGCGAGGTGAGCGTTACCTTTGATCACCCGTTCCATCGCGTCCTTCCATTCAGAATCCAAGATAAGGCTATTCGGAATGCAGTTGATGACCAACACCGTCCCAGGTGGGTAGCTTTTGTCGCTCTTGTTTTTGAGTCGTTCGAGTATCTGGCAGGCTAGGTCTGAGGTAAGTTCGTCGTCCGCGTGCACGTGAGGCTTCGAAACGATGTCGCCAGTTTTCTTGTCCTGCGAAATCCCCTTTACACCGAACGAGCCGCCGCGCTCATGGAGCAGCCGACGCGCAAGGTAGTCGTTTTGATGAACCGACGTTGTAACCTCAACGAAAAGTTTTCTCGGAGCCACGTGATGCTTGACGAGGGACCCAGAGGACCAGAGGATGGCGTCGTACGGCTGCGACCCGCTGAACCAACGCACTTTGATTCGACGCCCCTCGCGGTAGCGTGCCTGCACGTAGCGAGCGATCGGAATGAGTTCTTCGATTAGCCGCTTCTCGATCTTCGTGGAGCGCAGGCGAAGTCTCGCAATGCCATTGGGTGCGCCACTCACTTGGTCGAACAGGTCATAGACCTTTCGGCAGAAATCGAGCCCGTCTAGGAGTTGGCCGTCGAATGTCGAGAGGTCCAATTGGTGTCCTGTTGGCATGGCAATATTGTCGCGCACAAGTCCTCCCGGCGCACGGGCGAACTTTACCCATCGGCATACGGTAGGGTTTCGGGGGCGGCGCCTCTTGCAAGGCGCTCAAGCAGTCTCCCGGTAGATCGTACTCTGTCGCTCGTCACACTGGACAATTTGTGAAACACCTGAAGTACGTCCCCTTGGGTATATTACGGTCTACTCGCAGAACTGCAACCGCCTAATTCCCCCGAAGTCTCTTTCGAGGCCGCGAACCCCGTTTCTGGCCCGTCACGTCAGCGGGTCACTTCAATGTGTAGCCTATTCGCCCAACTAGGGGGCTGAGATGCCGGCAAAGGCAGCTTGATAGGGTGGGAGTCCGGGAAAAACAGCGAACAGCGTGTCATGATAGGCCCTGATCCCAAACCTCGAAAGCTCGTCGAATTTCAGGCAAAGGATCGGACGCACACAAATCCCGCCACAGCGCTACGGCGGGCGGTTCAGGCTCCTCGGGAGCGGATCTCATCCACCAGATCTTTAACGCGCCGGCCGGTCTGCCAATAAGAACACGCAAATCAAGACGCTCCGCTTCTGGGAAGTCGCCGATCGTCTCGCGTGGCACTGGCAAGATAGTGGCGTAATGCCAAGGTAGGATCTTTTCACGAACCGTGAGACGTTTTTTCCAGATCTGTGGCACGAGAATTCACTAATTCTGAAAACCTACAAAGTTCATACATTTTTCAAACTCACTTTCATCGAAGGAGGAGAAGCACGATGTTTGGCCAAATGCGGGTCAATGCGCTATTTCAATTAGGTAAACAGCAAACACTGGACGAAGCGGTTAGCAGGTTATTGGAGTTTGCCGAGTACCCCAAGATCCTTCGCTGGTTCCAGTTCCCCACGGCACTGATAGTATTTGCCGCCCACCCTGAGTCCCACGACTCCGGAGCGGTTTACGTCTATGACCGGAAGCAGTG
>Ga0181521_10007772_pt1 | contig 11206 bp, 9 predicted proteins | sample PEATcosm2014_Bin_32_FD_119764 | JGI IMG/M metagenome (GOLD analysis project Ga0181521, IMG submission 119764) | Peatland microbial communities from MTU Mesocosm Facility, Houghton, MI, USA - PEATcosm2014_Bin02_60_metaG | ecosystem: Environmental > Terrestrial > Soil > Wetlands > Peat | place... | reverse complement strand
GTTTGCCATCCCGCGCACCTCAGGCTGGCTGGCGCAATGGCAGGAACTGGTCGTCGATCCGGAGCAGAAGATCGCGCGTCCGCGGCAGGTCTATACCGGACACGACGTACGGCAGTTTGTGCCGCCGGAGAAACGCGCGTCGGTACTGGCCACAACGCGGTAGAGCGTGGCGCCTTGGGATGCCTGGCAGGATTCGGTCACCGGGGCTCCGGGCTTCGCGTCCATCCTAACTCTGACGAATGCCCCGCCCGAAGGTTGGGCGGGGCGCTCGCCGTCCCACTGGCTTGTCTGCAGACTTCGGAGTAACTGCCCCTCATGCCCTGGGGGTGCGGGAAAAATCGATTCTCGATGCCCAGGCCCTAAAGGGGCGTCTGATTTCGAAGGACTTACGGTATCGCTAAAGCGATACCCTGATACGAAACCCGAGTTTTCCCGCAGCCTGAAGCGCTTCTTGGGAGGCGATGTGCGCCCTCAGGTGAGTATGGAGTCGTCGAGCCTTTTGCGGCGGAAGTCGGCGACGTGCTGTACGAACGCCATGATCAGTGGATGCGGATTGTCCTCGCGTGACGAAAGTTGCGGTTGGAACAGCGTCGCGATGAAAAACAAGTGGGCGGGCGATTCGATGGCGCGGCATTCTTCCTTGGAGCCGCGGGCCACGACCGGAAATCCAGCTTCCATAGCCATCCATTCGAACTCAGGGTTCAGTTCGTAGTTGCAGAAGTATTCTTCCTCAATCATTTCTTTTCCGTAGTACGCCGCGAGATAGGAGCCGGGACGCAGGCAGATTTCGTTCACTTTTCCGGAGAGCCTGGGCGCGTTCGGATCGCGGTTGGGAACGGCGCAGGCAACGGGATAGATGACGATGTTCCTGGCGTGCGGATCTTCTTCGGCCGTCGTGGCGTCGTGGATGCCGAGCACGTTGCGGGCGCACTCGATAAGCGTGTACTGGAAGCCTCCGCAGGTGCCGAGAAACGGCCGGTCGTGGACACGAGCAAACTCGATGCCTTTGAGCATGCCGTCGAAACTTTTGTAGGGGCTGCCGGGCGAGGCCCACAGGCCGTCGAAGGAATCGAGCGTAGCGGCGGCTCCGGGCTCGAGGAGCGAGGGCGTCGGAAGCCAGGTTGATTCCACTTTGAGTTGGAGCTTCCGAGCCGCGTGCTGGAGCGAATCATTGGTCGCGTGATGGGAACGGAATTCGGGATTGAAGTCGCCGAGAATACCGATCCGGACGGTTTCGGTCACAAGGGACATTCTAAATTAGCGGTTCACCCCTGGCGTTGAGCAGTTTGCTACTGGGTTCGGAAGTGAGGACGCTTTTCAGCCCCGGGCTTGATCCAAGAGCTTATGCAGCTGTTGTTTCACAGTTGGCCACTCCGCAGCTACGATCGAATAGCGCACCGAGTCGCGAGGGATGTAGTCGGCGGCCATGCGATGGGCTCGGAGGATTCCCTCGAACTTTCCGCCGATGCGTTCGAGCGCAGCGCGGGAACGCTGATTACGCGCGTCCGTGTGAAAGCAGACACGGAACACTTGCCAGGCTTCGAAGGCATGCGTCAACATGAGCAGCTTAGCTTCGGTGTTGGCTGATGTCCGGAGCGCTGAGCGCGTCAGCCAGGTATAGCCAATCTCACAGGCGTCGGGGACTTGGCGACCGTACCGCGCGTGGCCCGGCGGCCACGACCATCGCTCCAGGTTCCAGAAGCGGGTTGACCCGATGACGACGCCGTCATCTGCGCGGACGGTCGCGAACGACCGAGCGCTACCAGCATCCCGCCAGGCGTGGGCGGTGTCAACGTAGCGGGTAGCCTCGGCTTTGCCTTGCGGGACGGGACTCCACCGATAGAGGGAGGGATCGACTGCCGACGCGGCTACCAAGCCGTCGACGTGGCGATGGTCAAGCGGTTCGAGACGAACGTGCTGGCCTGCCAGCAAGAGATCTTCTGTTCCCATGGTTCTCAGTATGCTGCTTCTCAGTATGATGTTTCTCAGTATGAATGAGCCGCGAGACGGCGGCAATGCGGGGAGAAAAATTGGGGGCGAGCGAGGCTCGCCCCCGGGTGGGGTTAGGCTGCGGTTCTTTTGGGTTTGCCAGGCCGCACAGGTCCAGTTGCCGGTGCAGCAGGTTTACCGGTAAGCGCTGCCTCCAACGGGACGCCATCGGGACTGCCAAGTCCGGTGCATGGATCCCATCCCGCGGCCGCGCTAAAGGCGCCGTTGTTGCCTTGAGTTATGTCGTGAAATCCCGAGGCTTCGACGGCTTTCGCGTAGATTACCGGGTTCAGGAAACCGATCGGCTTCCCGATCTGCTGATTGATTCGCGCTACCAGCGCGGCCCATAAAGGAGCAACCGCACTGGTGCCACCGACGACTTCATTCTCGCCATCGACAAGAATGTTATAGCCGGTGTTGGGGTCGGCATCGCCGGAGACGTCCGGCACGCCTCGTCCGCCACCCTGAACTGTGGGTGCCGGGACATCGAAGCCATTCTGCCAAGTTGGAAGCGGGAAAACATTGCTGACGCCGCCGCCAGTCGCTCCTCCATTCGGCAGGTCGTTCCAGACTACTTCGCTGACAATTTGTTCGTTCGAAGTTTGCAGTGTGGTGCCACCACAGCCCAGTGCGAACGAACTGGAAGCCGGAAAATCAACGTGGTTGTTGCCGTCATTGACTCCATCCGAAGAACCATTGTCACCGGAGGCGACGCAGACGGTTACACCCATAGCCGCGGCCGCTTGAAAGGCTTCGTCGAAGTTGGTGAGCGCCTGAGATGTCCATTGCGACTCGGCAGCGCCCCAGCTTATGGAAATGACCGAGGGCTGATTGGCGCTGTCGTGTACGGCGGTGGTGATGGCGTCAAGAAAACCCTGATCTGTGTTCGGGGTAAAATAGACGACGATTTTCGCAGCCGGAGCGATCGCGCCGGCCACTTCGATGTCGAGCATCACTTCCCCGTCCGCGCTGTCCGGAGTGCTGGGGCTATTTGTGCCTCCATCGACCGACACGGAGATGACTTGCGGTTCGTTGATATTGAGCGAGGAGAAATAGTTGCTCAGGTCATCCAGTTGAAAACCTCCGCCTAATTCAATGATCCCGATGCACTGGCCGGTTCCGTCTCCTGCCGGGTAGTCGTAGATTTGCGCTACTTCATTCGGATCATGCGAGGCGGTCGCGGTAGTGGTCTTACGCTTATGCCTCTCGGGCTGCGGCAGGAGTCTGAAATGCGGCTCTGCCTGAGGGCGGTTGTCGAGCCCAAACACTCCCGTGATGATGTCCGCATAGTCGGCCGGTACGCTAATGGCGCCGACACGGCCGCGGAAATTTCCCTTGGGGTGGCTGTACTCTTTGAGTTCCACGTGGAAGGCTTTTTGAAGATTGCTTGCGGTTCCTGACAGCATCACCGTCCGGCGCGCGAGTTCGGTGCCGGTCTCGTGAACCTTGAGGCCGAATTCCTGGGCGAACTTCTTAATTTGGTTGAGATCGGCGGGGTCGGCGCCGTAGGCACTTTCGTATTCGGCGCGCGACATGTGCTTGAAGCCGGGCTTTGCGAGGGCATTCTTAAGTTCTCTACGCTTTGCCTCTGATTTTGATCGAAGTCGTATGGAGACCTCAATGGATTGGTCCGGATGCGAATTGTGGATCAGGCGGGCACCACGGACAGGCTGGCGTTCACTACCTGGAATGACGCTGAATTTTCGAGTGGAAGTCACAGACGCTCCTTCGTCTCGGGGGAACAGAGCGGCCAGGAATTGATCGCGACAGGAAGTCGCACAGATAGGGAAGTCCGCGGGGTCGTCCGGCCGTTCAGATGGGACCCGAAACTCGATTAGCATATCAGAAAATGAGCGTTATCAATGCCGAAGCGGGCAAATAACTCGGAATAGCAGGTGCGATCTTGCCCGATTTGGCACTCTTGAGCGCCCCCGGTCGAATGCAGGATGATGCCAGCTTTCTGCAACAACCCTCGCGAAGACTGGAGCACGAGCCGATGGCATGACTTTAGTAATCGCGGAGCGGGGGAACCGCGTTGCTGGTGCGGAGGGTGAATCCTAGAATCGAGAAGGGACTCTCTGTCCTAAGACCGCCCATGCCGGAAAATCCTAATCGTGCCGAAGTAGCCCGCCGGGTAGAAAAGGCGGAAAAGCTTTTGCAGAAGGGGAAAACGGCCGACGCGCTGGCGGAATACCTGCAAATCCTGGAAAACGATCCGCAAAACGACAATGTGCGGCAGATGGCGGCGGACTTGTGTCTTTCTTTAAATAGGGGGGCGCAGGCGGTGCGGCTACTGGGAGAGTTGTTTGAGCGGCAGGTGGCGGCGACGGATGCGACGCGAGCGAGCCTGACCTATAAGAAGCTGGCACGGTATGCTACCCCGACGTGGGAACAGAAAGTGCGCTTTGGGCAACTGCTGGAGCATTCGAACAAAAAACTGGCGATCGGGACGTATGAAAATGCGCTGGAGGATTTGCAGCGGCAGGGACGAAAAGAAGAGGGGTTGCTGGTTTTACGGCTGATTGTGAGCCTGGAACCATCGCAGCAAAACCATTTGCGGGTGGCGGAATTGGCGGCGGAACTGGGCGAGCACGTGCTGGCGTCGCAGTCATTCTTGCAACTGGCGGAACTGATGGAAGTCGCGGGTGGAAACGCCAGCCCGTGGTTCGAGCGGGCCTACACGGAGAATCCGACGGATTCGAAGATCGCGCTGGCCTATGGCAAGAGCCTGCTGTCGCGGGGCGAGGCGGGGGCAGCCATTTTTATTTTTGAGCCGCTGGTGCATTCCGAAGATGCATCGCTGGAACTGCGCGACCTGTATGCGCAAGCGCTGCTGGCCGCCGATCGGTGCCTGGATGGCGAGCCGCTGATCTGGCAGATGTTCGAGCAGAACCCGGCGCGCATGCACCAGGTGGTGAGCCTGATCGGAAAGATGATCGACTCCGAACTGGATGCGGAGGCGGTGGCGCTGGCGCGGAAGCTGGAAGCTTTCCAGCGGCGGCGAGGGGAACGACGATCGTTCATCGCGACGATGCAGGAACTATTGGCATCGCACCGTCCATCGGCGGAAATGCTGGAGTTTCTGGCGGAGCTGTTCAATGCATCGAACCGTGAAACGGACTACGCGCAGGCGCTGCTAAAGCTGTTTGATCTGTATTGCGCGAAGCACGATTACCAGAAAGCGGGCGAGTGTCTGGACAGGGCGGCGGAAGTGGATCCGTACGAGCCGGGACATCAGAAACGGCTGGAGGCGCTGCGGGGCAAGATCGACGATCAGCGCTTCAAGGTAATCGCATCGCGGTTCACACCGGTGAAGAAAGAAGAGCAGGAAGCAGTCAAGATCGAAGAGCCGACGCTGGGAGCGGCCGCGTTGCAGGATCTGATGCTGCAAGCCGAGATCCTGGTGCAGTACGGGATGCGCTCGAAGGCCATCGAGCGTTTGCAGCGCATCCAGGAACTGTTTCCGCATGAGGAAGAGCGCAATCAGGAGCTACAGAAGTTATACATTGCGGCCGGTATCGAACCGCGGTATGCGAAGTCAGCGCCACCGGCCGCGCCGGCCGCGACCACTGCGCCGAGTGGCGATAAGGCGGCGCCGGCCGCGGCGCCGTCCGCTGCGGCTGCTACGACGAACGAGGCGACCGAGGTCAGCAGTCTGGCGAAAGTGGCGGAAATCACGCGCAAGCTCTACCACCAGGGAAACGCGGAAGGCGTTTTGAAAACGGCGGCGACCGAAATCGGCGCAAACTGGCGGACGGCGCGGTGCATTGCGGCCTTGCGCAAACCGGGTCTGCCGCCGTCGAGCGTGCAGGAATATCACATGGAGGGGCTGATTCCGGCAAGTGCGGCGGCGCTGGTTAGCCTGGTGGAAACGCTGCAGGATCTGGCGGTGGCGCGAGGCACGGTGACGATCGACGATGCGACAAACGCTCCGGAGCTAATGGACGTGCGCAGCGCGGTCGAAGAGTTGCAGATCGAATCGCTGCTGGCTCTGCCGCTGACCGAGGGCAACGACCAGATCGGAGTGCTGATCCTGACCCAGAACACCGGCCGGGTGTGGCAGCCTACGGAGGTGCTGGTGATCCGGACGTTGAGCGACCAGGTGTTGATCGCGCTCAACAACGCCGGGCTGCGGCGGCTGGTGAAAAATCTTTCCGTGACGGACGAGAAATCGGGGCTGCTGAAGCGGGCCTCGTATCTGGATCTTCTGCAGGCGGAAACCCGGCGCGGGTTGCAGCAGGGGACGGCGGTGACGGTGTTGCTCATGCAGTTTGGGCGGCGGAGCGCGCTGATCAAGGAGTATGGCGAGCCGGCGGTGACGGCGGTGATGGAGCAGATCGGGCTGCTGTTTTCGGCGAACATCCGGACCAACGATCTGGCGTTCCGCTATGAAGCGACGACGGTCGCGCTGGTGCTCGGCGACACGGGCGAAAAAGAAGCGCTGCTGGCGGTGGAGAAATTGCGGCGGCTGCTGGCGGAAGTGCGCTTCCCGGGTAAGAACGAGGGAGTCGACTTCAGCGCCGGGCTGGCGCAGGCGGTGATGCGGCAGCATTTCGATCCGGTGGACATTGTGACCGAAGTAGCCAACCGCGCCGATCACGCGCTGGAGCAGGCGGTGATGCAGGGCGGGGGGGGAATTGTGAGTCAGGCGCCGCAGTTCGCCGCGTCCGCGGCAGTGGCATAGCTTTTCACCGCCGAAACGCCGAGAAAATCCAAGTCTTTAACGCAGAGAACGCAAGATGCGGGCTTCATCTCGCGTTCCCAAACTCTTCGAAGCGATGAAACCCAAACTTCTCAGCTAACAGGTAACCGCGCGAAACTTAGGCTACAGCTGATAGCTGATAGCTGCTCTGTTAAACTCACAGGTTGGCCTCAGGCCAGCGCACTCTTCTATACAAGTTGGTACTCATGTTGAAGCCTGGAGACATTGCCATTGTCAGCGGGGCACGCACGCCCTTTGGACGCTATTGCGGGAAGATCAAAGATTACACGGCGCAGGAACTGGGCGCGGTGGCCGCAAAGGCGGCGATCGAGCGGGCGGGGATTGATACAAAAGAATTCGATCATGCGGTGTTCGGAAACGCGCAGCAGACTTCTGGCGACGCGCTTTATGGAGCGCGGCACGTGGGGTTGCGGGCGGGCTTGCCGATTGAGACTCCGGCGCTGACTGTAAATCGGCTTTGTGGGTCGGGGATGCAGGCAATGGTCAGTGCGGCGCAGATGATCCAGACGGACGAAGCGAAGGTGGTGCTGGCGGGTGGGATGGAATCGATGTCGCAGGCGCCGTTTTCGATCCGCGGACGCGATGGATTCACGCTGGCTCCGGGCGGGAAGCTGGAAGATTCGCTCATGGTGGCGCTGCTCGATACCTATTGCGAACTGTACATGGCGAATACGGCAGAGCTGTACGGCGAGCAGCAGGGCATCACACGGCAGATGCAGGACGAATTCGCGCTGCGCTCGCAGCAGACGGCTGATGCGGCGTACAAGGCGGGGCGCTTGCAGGAAGAGCTGACGCCGGTGCCGCTGCGGAATGCGAAGGGCGAGGCGACGGGAGAGATGCTGACCGAAGACGATCACCGGCGTCCACAGACGACGATGGAGGGCCTGGCCAAGCTGCGGGCGGCATTTGGCAAGAATGGGACGGTTACGGCGGGGAACGCCAGCGGAATCGTGGACGGTGGGGCGGCGGTGGTGGTGATGTCGCTGGAGCAGGCGCAGAAAAGGAATCTGAGTCCGCTGGGACGGATCGTGAATTGGGGAATTGCGGGCGTCGAGCCGAAGCTGATGGGGAGCGGCCCGGTGCCGGCAACGAAGATTGCTCTGCAGCGCGCGGGGCTGACTTTGGACTACATCGATTTGATTGAAGTGAACGAGGCGTTCGCGGCGCAGTATCTGGCGGTGGAGAAAGAGCTGGGACTGGATCGCGAAAAAGTGAACGTAAACGGCGGAGCGATTGCGCTGGGGCATCCGCTGGGAGCGACCGGGACGCGGCTGGTGATCACGCTGCTGTACGAATTGCGGCGGCGGAAGAAGAAGTACGGGTTGGCGACGGCGTGTATTGGCGGCGGCCAGGGGATTGCTATGGTGGTGGAGAGCTTTCACTAGAGACTGCAACCACGGGGTGCACAGAGGGAAGCATTTGAATTAGTAGCGCCGGCATCCTGCCGGCTTTGGCGAGGCCATACTGGCGTCGCAGAGCGGGCGGGACGCCCGCACGACAGCCGCCGGGACGGCGGCGCTACATTCTGAGGATTACTAAATGGATATCAAGAAAGTTGGCGTACTAGGTTGTGGCTTGATGGGTTCCGGTATCGCGCAGGTCTGCGCGACGGCGGGCTTCGACGTTACCGTGCTCGAGGTCGAGCAGAAGTATCTTGACAAGGGCTTTGCCGGGATTGAGAAGTCGCTGGCTAAGTTTGCTGAGCGGCAGGTGGATAAGGGCGGGATCACTCCGCAGCAGAAAAACGAGATCCGGGCGCGGCTGAAGGGGACAACGAAACGCGAAGACCTGGCGGATTGCGACATCGTTATCGAGGCCATCATCGAGAACGTCGAGGAAAAGAAGAAGATGTATGCGTCGCTCGATGGCATCGTGAAAAAAGACGCGATCTTTGCCTCGAATACTTCTTCGATCTCGGTGACCGAGCTTTTGACGGCGGTTAAGCGCCCGGAAAGACTTATCGGGATGCATTTTTTTAATCCCGTGCCGCTGATGAAGCTGGTGGAGGTGGTGAAGACGATTGTCACCGCTCCGGCGGTGTACGACGCGGCCTACGAGTTCGCGCAGAAGCTGGGCAAGGTTCCGGTGCGCACTTCGGACAAAACGGGGTTCATCGTGAACCGGCTGCTGGTGCCGTATATGCTGGATGCGATCCGGGCGTATGAAGAGGGCGTGGGGTCGATCGAGGACATCGATAACGCGATGAAGCTGGGCTGCGGGTATCCGATGGGGCCGTTTACGCTGCTGGATTTCGTCGGGCTGGATACGACCTATTACATTACGCTTGTGATGTTTGACGAGTTCAAGGAGCGGCGGTTCGCATCGCCTCCGCTGCTGAAGCGGCTGGTGATGGCGGGGTGGTATGGGCGGAAGACGGGGCGCGGGTTTTATGATTACTCGGACCCGAATAAGCCGGTAGCGAACAAGCTCTGAATCCTTTTGCCGCAGAATTACGCGGATCAAGGCTGATTTGTTTGAGTTGTGGTAACGCACGATTGAATTTATGACCTACGAAAACATACTCCTCGAAAAGAAAAACGCCATCGCTTATGTCACCGTGAACCGGCCGAAGGTGCTTAACGCGCTCAACATGGCCACCATGGAAGAGTTGCGGGGGGCGTTTACCGACATTAAATCCGACGCCTCGATTCGGGTGGCGATCCTGACCGGAGCGGGCGAGAAGGCTTTTGTCGCGGGCGCGGATATAGGCGAACTGGCGAAACAGGATGCGGTTTCCGGCAAGGAGTATGCGCACCGGGGGCAGGCGGTGCTCGACTTGATCGAGAACCTGGGCAAGCCGGTGATTGCGTGCATTAATGGATTTGCGCTCGGTGGCGGATGCGAACTGGCTCTGGCTTGCACCATGCGTCTGGCGAGCGAGAACGCGAAGCTGGGGCAGCCGGAGGTGCACCTGGGGATGGTTCCGGGATATGGCGGGACACAGCGGCTGCCGCGACTGGTGGGCAAGGGCCTCGCGATGCAGATGGTGCTGGCCGGGGAGATGATCACGGCGCAGGAAGCGCATCGGATCGGGCTGGTGAATGAAGTGACGGCGGCGGCGGAACTGATTCCGCGGGCGGAGGCGATTGCGGCGAAGATCATCGCGAACGCTCCGCTGGCTGTGCAGTACGCCATCGAAGCGGTCAACAAGGGCATGGAGATGACGCTGGCCGAGGGACTGTATCTGGAGGCGACGCTCTTCGGTATCTGCTGTGCCACCGAAGACAGAAAAGAAGGCACGACCGCGTTTCTGGGAAAACGTCCGGCGCAGTTCAAGGGGAAGTGAGGGCTGAAATGTTGAAATCTCTTCATATTGGGCGGTATGTGGGCGACCCGAACGACCTGCGGGTGCTCGCGGAGTTTCTGCATGCAATTGGATTCGAGGCGGTTGACGGCGAAGATGGAAAGTCGGCGATCCTGTCGGCGCCGCTCGCGCTGCTCAGCCTGAACTCGCTGGCGAAGGAATATCCCGACGAGGTGCGCGAGCGCTTGAAAGATGTGAACCGGATGCTGGTGATCGAGGTCACGAATCCGGACGAGGTGTTTGAGATCGCGGAGAAGCGGAAGTTCAGGCTGCTGGCCGACGTGAGCACTTCTACGGCGCTTGAGACCCCTGAACGCACCTTTTCGCTGGAGTTGCCTGGGGAAATCGTCCTCACGATTCATGGCAGGCCCGAGGAGGTTGGGGCCTCGATCGAAGGGCAACTGAACGCGGCGGGAAAGCGCTTTGCCATCGTGGTCTCGCGCTTCAACTCTTTCATCACCGAACGGCTGCTGCAGGGAGCGCTCGACGGCCTGCGCCGCGCCGGCGCGGAGAACGACGACATCGCGCTGGTCCGCGTTCCCGGATCGTTTGAAATTCCCTCCGCCGCCCGCACGCTTGCGGAAACCAAGAAGTATGACGCGATCATTTGCATTGGCTGCCTGCTGCGCGGCGACACGCCGCATTACGACGTGATTGTGAACGAGGTGACTCGGGGGATCGGGCAGTCGGCGCAGGAGACTGGAGTGCCGCATGCGTTTGGAGTGCTGACCTGCGAGACGCTGGAGCAGGCGATTGATCGCGCCGGGTTGAAGATGGGCAACAAGGGATTGGAGGCGGCACTGGCGGCGGTGGAGATGGCGAATCTGAAGACAGCCATCAGCCATCAGCCGTCAGCCTTCAGGAAAACCGGTTCCAGATCGAAGGTCACGGGTGGCAGCAGAGGCAAAGCAATTCCGGGTTCCAAGAAACGAAGCCGCCGCTCCTGATCTCCAATCCTTCCGCTATGCAACTGTCCTGTAAACTGGTGTCGGCCTCAACCGTTTCATGGTTTTCCTGATGACTGACGGCTGATGGCTGATGGCTGATGGCTGATGGCTAAGATGGGCACTCGACGCAAATCCCGGGAACTGGTTCTGCAGATGCTGTTTCAGGCGGACATGGGGAAGCAGACGCCAGAGCTGGTCCGGAAGACGTTCTGGGCCGAGCGCACAAACGTGGAGGACGAGGTG
>Ga0181521_10007771_pt1 | contig 11207 bp, 10 predicted proteins | sample PEATcosm2014_Bin_32_FD_119764 | JGI IMG/M metagenome (GOLD analysis project Ga0181521, IMG submission 119764) | Peatland microbial communities from MTU Mesocosm Facility, Houghton, MI, USA - PEATcosm2014_Bin02_60_metaG | ecosystem: Environmental > Terrestrial > Soil > Wetlands > Peat | place... | reverse complement strand
GGTGATCATGGAGGAGGGAATCGTCAGCGCCCCGGTCCGCTTCTACGCGAGCAAGATCGTCTGCGGCGTCGACCGCTCGTGCGACCAGCTCTTGGTGGTCCTCTCGGACATCCAGCCTCCCGTCTCCATGCTAAACGTCATCGGGCGCGCCCTCCTCGACTGGGCCGAGGCGAAGGGGATCCAGCTCATCGTCGCGGTGGAGGGCCAGCCGATCGAAGGAGAGGCTCGGGGGGACGCACGGGTGGTCGCGATGGCGAACCGAGCCGCGACCTCGCTCCTCGAGAAGTACCGCTTCGACGCCGCGAGCGGTGTGGTGACCGGCCTCGCGGGTGGCCTCCTCCTAGGCGCGATCGCGCGGACGACCCCGGTCCTCTGCCTGGTCGCTCAGGCTCACAAGGACTATCCGGATGCTCGGGCGGCGGCGAAGGTGATCGAGACGATCAACCCGCTCGTGCCGCTCCTCGTGCTCGACACGAAGCCGCTGCGGGACAAGGCCCGGCAGATCGAGTCCGAGGTCCGCAAGACGCTCCAGCAGACGCGGGAATCGATCGCGAGCATGCGGAGCGCCGAGCCGGAAGGGCCGGGTGAGATGTATCGCTGATTCCGCGATGGGCCCCCCGACGGCCCCGGTCCCCGACGCCCGCCCCCCGGTCACGCTGCGTGAGTTCCGCCTGAACGACCTTCCGTTCGTCGGAGCGATTGTCGCCGAGGCGCTCCACGAGCACTACGACCCGTCGCTGTACGGTTCCCTGTCGACGGAGTGGCCCACCGGGTTCCTCGTCGCGGCCGACCCTTCGGACGTTCCCGCCGGTTTCCTGCTCGGGGTGAACCAGGTCCTGGGCGAGGCACGGGTGCTGATGTTCGCGGTGGAGCGCGGGCACCGGGCCCAGGGGATCGGGACCCTGCTCATGTCGACGTTCCTCGAGCGGTGCCGCGCGAGGGGGTTCCGCCGGGTGACCCTCGAGGTCCGGGTCTCGAACGCGACGGCCATCCGCTTCTACTCCCGCTACCAGTTCTCCGTGGTCGACCTCTTGCGGTCGTACTATTCCGACGGGGAGAACGGTTACCAGATGGCCTGCGACCTCCGCTAACGCGTTACCCCTCCAGCCGTAGGCTTCAAAACCTTCCCCCTGGGTGCCCCACTCCTATGCCAACTGGTTGGCCCTCCGCGAGCGACCTCATGACCGGGCGTCCCGTGACCCTGCCGTACGACGCGCCGATCTCGAAGGCCCTGGGCCTCATGCGCACGCACCGGATCCACGAGATCCCGGTGCTGCGGAACACCCGGCTCATCGGAATGCTCACGATCGAGTCGATCGCGCGGCGGGGCCGCTGGTCGCTCGCGACCAAGGTCGAGCACCTCCTCGTGCTCCCTCCGCTCATCCTTCCGACCACCCCGTTCCCGGAGATCGCGGAGCAGCTCCTGGCGACCGGCTTGAGGGCAGCGCCCGTCGTCGGCCGTCGCGGGGAGCTTCTCGGCGTCATCAGCCGCACGGACCTCGTTCGCGCGATGCCCGGGCTCGCGGTCTTCCGCTCGCTAGAAGGACCCACGGTCGAGGCGATCGCGCGTTCCGCCGAAGAGGTCGTCCACGAGGACGACCAGTGCCGGAACCTCGTCACCCAGCTCCGGCTGCTCGAGGACCACCCGCTCCCGGTCGTCGACCGGAAGGGAAAGATCGTGGGCGCGGTCGGCATCGCCGACCTTGGCGAGGTCCTCTGGCGACCGGTCGTAGGCGGGAAACGCGACGCGCGGGCGAACCGCTCGGCCCTCGAGGTCAAGGTCGGGTCGATCATGCACTCCCCTGCGGTCACGATACCCCTCGGGTCCACCGCTCTCGAAGCGGCGCGACTCATGGCCCGAGAGAAGGTCTCGAGCGTCTTCGTGGTCGAGGACCACCGACCGACCCGCGTCGTCGGGGAGGTCGACCTCCTGAGCCTCGCCATCTCGCGCGCCCGGCCGGGCGTGCGCCCCGAAGGGGTCGAGAACGTCTACGTCGAGATCACGGGCCTTCGCGGCTCAGCCGATGCCGGCCTCGTCGCGGAGATCGACGGGGGCATCGCGAAGGGGCTCCGTCGGATCGCTCGGTACGTCCGCCCGACGCTGCTCACTCTCCATTTCGCTCCGCAGGGCACCCACCGCACGAACGACCTCACGGTCGAGGCACGCCTGTTCACCGAGCAGGGCCGGATCTTCTACGCCTCCCACACCGGTTGGAACCTGATGGCCGGAGTGGCCGGGCTCCTCGACGAGCTCACGGCGCAGGCCCGCCGGGTGAGCGAGGTGCCCCGCGGCAAAGGTCGACGAACCGGCCACCGCACCGAGCCGGACGAGACTATATCGGAGGACGCCGACCTCGAGGCGAAGCTCCGGGCCCTTTCGGACGACGACGAAGAAGCGTAGACGAGGAGGTTCCATGATCCCGGGCGGACCGCGCAACGCGCGCCAGATGCAGTTGATGATGCGCCGCATGGGCATGACGACGGAGGACGTGCCGGACGTCGAGGAAGTGGTCGTCCGGACGAAGACCAAGGAGCACGTCTTCCGCGCGCCCGAGGTGACGATCCTGACCGTCCAGGGGGTCCGTACCTACCAGGTCGTGGGCAACCCCGAGGTCCGGCCGCGTTCGGCCGGGGGCCCTTCTACAACCGCCGGGGCCGCCCCGGCCGCCGCGCCCGCCGCCCCGAGCGGCCCGCCCGAGGAGGACATCCGCCTCGTGATGGAGCAGGCGAACGTCTCGCGCGAGGAAGCGATCGAGGCCCTCTTCCAGGCGAAAGGAGCCCCCGCGGAGGCGATCCTGCAGATCCTCTCCCGAGGGGGGTAGTGGCCGACCTCTCCGGTCCCATCGCCAAAGAATGCGTCGAAGGGTACCTCTTCGCCTCTCCCCCGCTCGAGCTCCTGATCTTTCGGCGGATCCCCGCCCGAGGTCGGGTCTGGGGCCCGGTTCAGGGGAAGGTCGACCCGGGCGACCGAGACTTCCCGACCGCCCTCTGTCGCGAGGTGGAGGAGGAGACCGGATTCGTTCCCCGACCGGACCGGCTCATCGACCTCGATTGGCACGTCCCGTTCCGGGCCGATAACGGAGAGACCTGGCGCCTCCACGCCTTCGCGGTCGAGGTTCCCCGCTCGTTCCGGCCTCGCCTCAGCGAGGAGCACGAGGCCGCGGAATGGGTCTCGGCTGAGGAAGCGGTCCGACGTCTTTACTACGAGGACAACCGGGCCGCAGTTGAACGACTCCGCGAGCTCCTGGGTCGCGCGCCGCGCTGAGCCCGCCTCCGACCGGCGAAGGCAGCTCGTCGTGCCGACCGCCCCGGTGAGCGGTTTTACGGGGGCGGAGGATTCTCGGTGGGCGGCACGGTTGCCGAAGGGGAGGAGTTTGGGGGCCGGTGGCGACGTCTCCAGGCCACGAACAGAATCAGGAGGGCCACTGCCACGACCGCCGCGACGATCGCACCCCATTCGACCGAGCTGAGCGACGGGCTCGAGCTCGCTCCCGCCCCGCTTCCACCGGCGGCCGCCACGGTCAGGGTCGCCGAGGCGTGGGCCGATCCCCCATGCTCATCGGTGACGGTCACCGTGACGTTGAACGTCCCGGTGGAGGTCGGCGTGCACGAGAGCAGCGAGGCGTTCTGGGTCGGGCAGCCGCCCGGAAGCCCCGCGTAGACGTACGAAAGCGGGGGGACCCCTCCCGAGGTGCTCGCCGTGAAGGAAGTGGCATTGCCGAGGGTGATGCGGGCGGGGTTCGCGACCAGCTGGACCGACAGCGCTTCTGTGCCCGCCGTGAATGTGACCGTCTGCGGGAACGGCGCCCCGGAGACGTCCACCGCTCCGGAGCTGGGGCTCGCCGAGTAGCCGACGACCGTTCCTACGGAGAACGAGTACGAGCCGTTCGGTTCGGAGAAGCTGATTGTTGAGGTCGAGCTCCCCTTGAGGGAACCGGCCAGAGTGACCGTCCACGCCGTCGAAGCGGGAAGGCCCGATTCGGCGAAGTTCACGGGGAACGCAGAGCGGACGGCCGTGAAGCCGATATCAACGGTCACCCCCGAGGTGGAGACGGGGACGTTCCCGCTCGTCACATTCGCGACGTAGCCCGTGAACCGACCGACCGTGAACGGGTAGGTGCCGGCCGTTTCGACGAATCCGATATGGTTGGTGGTCGAGTGGTTCTGGACACCGTTGAGGGTGACGTTCCAGAGGGAGGACGTCGGAAGTCCGGCCTCTAGGAATGTGACCGAGTACGAGCTCGCCGTGGTCGAGAATCCGATGTAGACGGTTCGAGAGTTTCCGGTGACCGAAACGGAGCCGGAGGTGACGTTGGCCGAGTAGCCCGTGACCGATCCCAGAGACCATCCGTAGACTCCGTCGGGCTCTTGGAAACCTATCTCCATCCCTTGGGACGAATTTCGGTCGCCCGCGAGCGTCACGCTCCAGGGCGTGTTGCTCGCTAGTCCGGACGCGACGAAGGTGACACCGTAGGTGGTCGGCGGGATGATCGAGATCGACCCTTGATACTCCGTTGAGACGTAGATGAATTGGTTCTCAGGGTCGTAGACGATTCCGTGAGGATACGAGGTCGACCCGAGTGAGATTGCGGCGCCCACGGAGACGTACGTGCTCGCGTTGAACACGGCGACGTTGCCGGCATCATCTGCCGCGCTGTAGAGGATGTTGTTCGCACTGTCGTAGGCTAGCGCCCCCGGGTACCCGGAGGCGAACGACCGGACCACCAGGTCCGTGGTGTCGTTGATCACGCTTACGTTGCCCGAGCCGGTGTTCGAGACAAAGATGGTGTTGTTGCGGGGATCGAAAGTGAGCGACGAAGGCTGCAGTCCCACGTGGATGGTTCCCGTCACCGAATCCTTGGTCCCGTTGATGACCATGACCTCGCTCGTCGTGCTGTCCCCGACATAGACCTCCTGGTTGTGGGGATCATACATTGCCGAGACGAGCTCAGCACTCGCCGCGACCGGGATGGTCGTGTTGTACCGATTGGTCGTCCCGTTCAGTACCCACACATCTCCGCTCAACTTGTCGGGGACGTAGAACTTGCCGTTGGCGGAATCGAAAGCGATGCTCGAGGGAAGGGAGCCCAGGGTGATGTTGGTGATCTCACGGAGGTTCGGATTCAGCACGGTCACTTCGCCGATGTAGGGAAAAGTGTCGTTGTCGTCCACTACGTAGACCTCGTTGTTCAGACTGTCGAACGCCGACTGCCGGGGAAGGAGCGCGGCCGGCCGGGTCCCGGCGATGAGACTCGTGGTCGTGTTGAGTTGGTACGTGTCGTTGCCGCCCGGGTCCGCGACCAGCACTTGGCCGAGGTAGGGGTCGAAGGTCATTCCCTGCGGATACACGATCAGCGGCACGGAGGCGATGGGCTGGTTCGTGGAGGGGCTGACTACGGTGACGTTGGCTTGGGCGTGCGGCGGAGAACCGCTTACAAGGAAGGAGCCTTCGCTGACCGCGTCGACATCCCCGTTGCCCGTATCCACCGCAAGACCGTACGCGTAGTAGTTGTCGATCGTGACATTGCCGGTGCTCGCGTCGTCCGAGGGCTTGAGGATCGTGATGTTGAAGGACTCCGAGTTCAGAACGTAGACATCCTGACTCGTCGCGTCGTAGACGGCCGCGGCAGGCGCCTGTCCGACGGCGGGGTTTGCGACGACCTTGCCGGTGGTCTGGTCGATGACCGACACATTGAGCGACCCTCCGTTGGCCACGAACATCTGATTCTGATTCGGAGCGTAGGCGAGCGCGTCGGGGTCCCGTCCCGCGCTGATGTTGACCCCATGAGTGGAAGCGGTGACGGGGGCGGAGATGACCGTCACGCTGCCCTGGCCCCCGTTGTAGCTGTTCGCGACATCGACACGGTCGTCTTCGGTGTCCAGGGCGAGGGCGACCGGGTAGCTGCCGGTCACGATGTTCGCCACGACCGTTTCCGTGTGGGTATCGATTACCGAGACGTTTCCGGACCCCCAGTTGGCGACGAACACTTGGCCGCTCGTCGGGTCGAAGAGGATGGCGCCTGGGTGGGTTCCCACGGGAACGCTCGTTAGCAAAGCATTCGTGGTCGTGCTCACGACGTTGACGGTGTCGCTGTCCCAGTTGGCAACGTAGAGGTCACTGCTCGTCGGGTCGTCGACGATGGCGTCCGGTGATCCCCCGACGGTGATCGAACCGGATACCTCGTTCGTGGTCCCGCTAATGATGGAGATATTGGAGGTGGGCCCCTCGTTCGCCACATACACCGACCCGCCCACGGGGTCGACCGTCACGGTCTGGAGGGAGTACGGGTTCTGGGACTCGGGAACGGCGATCTCCGCGACCACCGTGTTCGTAGAACCGTTCACAACCGTCAGGGATTCTCCAGTGTCTCCCCGGACGTACAGGTCTCCGTTCATCGAATCGTAGACGATGCTACTGGGAAGGTCCTGCGTCGCGGGCTGACGGTCCCCCGGCAAAGTGCGGTTGTCGACCAGGTCGAGGGTCGATACGACATTCCCATACCCTGGGCTGCTCGCCGGGGAAAGGCCGTCGAGAATCTTAGGCATCAGGGCGGGAGCGAGGGTGGGACTCCAGGACGTCGCTGAGGGGGGGGCTTGAGGAGCATGAGCACCGGCGCTGTTGATCGCGGCGAAGGCCGTAGCGGAGGCCACGGTGACGAGAGCGACCAGTATGGCCCCAATACCGACAGAGGTGTTCGACCGTGGAGACCGGCCCCGCCTCATTCGCGGCGGGATCGAACGATTCCCGCAGTTGTACATTGTCGCTGGTTACAGTGGAGGGTAAAAGTCTTTGCGGTGCCAAAATCCGGGGCAACCTAGACGTGGCCGCCCCAAACGTTTAGTCGCGCCCCCGTGTCTTCGAGCGATGGCGGGAAGTTCCCCCGAGCCCGACCCACCCGCTCCGGTCGCGCGCGTGTTCTCTACGGTCGGTCCGGAGCTCGTGGATGCAATCCGGGCGGCGAAGCCGAACCGGGTGATCCTTCAGGTCCCCGGAGGCCTGGTCCGCAACGCCCACGAACTTTCCGCTCGCCTGCGAGATGCGACCGGGGTCCCGGTCGACCTCGCGACGCGTCCGTGCTTCGGGGCCTGCGACTTCCCATCCCGTGACGAGGCACCGCGAGCTGACCTTGCGGTAGTGCTGGGACACGCGCCGATCCCGAACGTCCCGCTCCCACGTTCCACCTTCTTCGTCGAGATGCGCGAAGCGGGGGGCGACCCCGAAAGGCTCGCCGGGATCGTCGCCGAGGCGAGGCTGCCTAGGCGCTTGGGGCTGGTGGCCTCGGTCCAGCACCTTGACCTCGTCGAGCCGCTGCGGGCCGCCCTGGGTCGCCATGGGTACGAAGTTCACGTCGGGACCGGGGACCGCCGACTGGCGTTCCCCGCCCAAGCGCTCGGATGCAACTACACGGGCGCGGAGGCGGTGGCGGGCAAGGTGGACGCCTTCCTTTTCCTTGGGACCGGGAACTTCCACCCGATCGGTCTCGCCTTCGCGGTGGACCGTCCTGTCCACGCCCTGGACCCGCTCCAGGGCGTGCTGGAGGCGCCGATCGACCGAGGAGCCCTGATCCGGAAGCGCCAGCTCGTGGTAGCGGGGGTCCGTGAGGCGCGTCGTTGGGGAATCCTCGTGTCGACGTTCGCCGGACAGAACCGAAGCCCGACCGCTCTCGCGCTCCAGGAGCGGGCCCGAGCCCGCGGGTGGGATGCGGAGATCCTGCTCTTTGACCGCTTGGACGGCCGGGACCTAGAAGGACGCGCCTTCGACGCCTACGTCAACACCGCGTGCCCTCGGATCGCCCTCGATGATGGGGGCAACTATCCGAAGCCGATCCTGACGCCCCCCGAGTTCCTCATGGTGCTCGGGGAGCTTCCGCTCGAACCGTACCGGTTCGACACCTACCACTAGCGCCGCAACCCGAAAGAACTGGGACGGTAGTCATCTCTCACGTGAGGGGGTTCCTCCTCGGGGCCGTCGGGGCCCTGGTCGCCGGGGTCGCGCTCATCGCGCTAAGCATCGCCGAGGGCGGCGCGTCCATCGCCCTCGTGGTCATCGTTCCGGTCGTGTCGGGTTCGTCCCTCACTTTCCTTCTCGGGGTGGTCCTGCTCATCGTCGGGTTCCTTTGGATTCCCTTTGCCCTTGTCCGGGAACCCGCCGAGGAATCCTCGCCGCTTCCCCCTTCGAGGGGAATGGCACCCGCGGAGGGTCAGGGCGGCGTCGGGGGGTTCGTCCTAGTCGGCCCGGTCCCGATCGTCTTCGGGTCCTGGAAAGGGATCTCGCGGCGGACCCGGTGGTGGCTCGCGCTGGCTGGGGCGGTCCTTCTCAGCGTCGCGCTCGTCGCGTTCGCAGTGGTTCTGCGGTAGGACCCATCGCGGCGGCGTGGGCCGCCTTGAGGAAGAGCCGGTGGAGTCGAGGGTCCCCCGCGAGCTCCGGGTGGAACGTGAGCCCCCAGATCGAACCCGCACGGACCCCGACCACCTCGCCACCGTGCCAGGCGAAGGGCGTTGCCTCGGGGCCGACTGAGTGGATCCGAGGGGACCGGATGAACACTCCGGGGAACGGGCCTCCCTCGAGCCCCTCGACCCGCACCGGTGCTTCGAACGACTCCCGCTGGGAGCCGTAGTCGTTGCGACGGACCTGGACATCGAGGACACCCAGGGTGGGGGGGTCGAGCCCGGAGAAACCCGGGACGAGCTCGCGCGCGAGCAGGATGAGTCCCGCGCACGTAGCGAGGACCGGTAGGCCGGTGCGAAGGCGGTCGGCGAGATGATTCCAAAGCCCCGCTTGGACCAGCAGGCGAGCGATCGTGGTCGACTCGCCGCCGGGAAGGAAGAGGGCACCGACACGGCCCAGCTCCTGGGGAGTGCGGACGGCGAGCACGTCGTCGCCCGGCAGGATTGCGCCGAGCGCCGAGAGCGTCTCGGGAACGTCGCCTTGCAGCGCGAGGACACCCACCTTCATTTGCGCTTTCGCAGCTCCTCGATGACCGCCTTCGCGCGGTCGAACCGGACTTGGTGGTCCTTCACCAGCCGCTCCACGACACGGTCGACCTCTTCGGGTCTCGCCCCCGCGCTCACTGCGAGGTTCTGGGCGTGGAGCTCCATGTGGCCCCGCTGGATTCCCTCGGTCGCGAGGGCCCGCATGGCGGCGAAGTTCTGCGCGAGCCCGACGGAGGCGAGCACCATCCCGAGCTCGCTCGCGGACTTGACCCCCAGGATCTTGACGTTCGCCTTGGCGGTCGGGTGCACGGCGGTAGCGCCTCCGATGAGCCCTACCGGTACCGGGATCTCGATGGTCCCCACGAGGTTCCCATTCGGGTCCTTTTCGTAGGTCGTGAGGGGTAGGATCGCCGTGCCCAGGCCGGTGGACTTCAAGGCGGCGTAGGAGTGCGCGCCCGCCTCGATCGCCCGGAAGTCGTTCCCGGTCGCGACCACGACCGCGGAGACTCCGTTCATGATCCCCTTGTTGTGGGTCGCGCATCGGTACGGGTCTGCGACCGCAAGGGCGTAGGCGTCCAGGATCGAGTCGACGACCTGGGGCCCTGTGCTGGTCTTGGTCTTGAGGAGGCTCGCCGGGAACGTGGCGTGCGCCCGCGCGAGCCGGTGGACCGCCAGGTTCGAGATGATCCGAAGCACCGGCCGACCGCCCGCGAGCCGTCCGATCTCGGGGGCGAGCGCCTCGCACATGGTGTTGACGGCGTTCATGCCGCCCGCGTCCCGCGCGTCGACAAGAAGGTGGACGACGACCATGACTCCGCGCGCCGATGGGACGATCCGGACCTCGAGGTCCTTCGCGCCGCCCCCGAACTTGACGAGTACCGGGTCCTTCGCGTTGGCCGCTTCGAGCAGCCGTTCGCGTTGGTGAAGGATCCGGTGACGTGCCGCCTCCGGGTCGGGAACGTCGAGGATCTGGATCTGTCCGATCATGACCGGCGGTGTCGTCTCGGCCGTGAACCCTCCGGCTGCCCGGACGACCTTCGCCGCATTCGAGGCCGCCGCGACCACGCTGGGCTCCTCGATCGCCATCGGGATGAGGTAGTCGATGCCGTTGATCCGGAAGTTGGTCGCGATCCCTAGCGGGAGCGGCATGACCCCGATCACGTTCTCGATCATCCGGTCAATGGTCCCGGGGTCGATCCCGGGCGGGAACTCGAACGCCTTCGCTTCCTCGGGCGTCAGCTTCGCCCACTTCTGGACGAACGCGCGGCGCTCAGCGACGGTCCGCCGGTAGAATGCCGGGATTTCCGATGACCTCTCTTCCATGGTTCACTCCTGGATCGACGGTTCTTCGTCCGCCGCGTCCTTGGGAGACCCCCCCATGGGAGCCCGCGCCACAATGACCTTTGCGGGTCGCAGCAGCCCCCCGAAGAAACGGTATCCCTGTTGCACGACCTCGACGACCGACCCGTCGGGATGGGCCTCGTCGGCCGGGGCTTCCCCGATGGCCTCCGCTTCCTCGGCCCGGAACGGTCGACCGGCCGCGGCTACGGGCTCGACCCCTTCGTGCTTCAGGAAGGTGGTCCACTCGTGGTCGAGCAGGTCGAGGCCTTTGCGGGTCGGGTTCGACTCGGGCAGGACCGCGAACGAATCCCGTGCCACTCGGAACGCCTCGATGATAGGGAGCAGCTCACGGACCAGACCCGCCCGGGCCTGGCGTGAGATCGATTCCCGGTCGCGCTCGACCCGGCGCCGGAAGTTGTCAAAGTCGGCCAGGAGGTACTTGTAACGAGTCGCCCAGTCCTCCGCAGGTCCCTGCGAGGCTTCGCCAGTTGGCTTTGCCGCATCCTCGCCATCGGGGCGATGGGTCGGAGGGTTTTCCACGGGGTTGTCGGGCATCTGGGTCGGTCGGTCGCAGTGTGGCTGGCCCTAATGAGTCTTGTTGCGGGGGCGAGAATCCGCTCGAATTCGAGCATTGGGGGGAATCGTCTGGGACCTCCTTCCACGGGTCGACGAGAGCCTCTCCAGGCCTCTTGAGGAAGGTGGGGAGAGCCATTCCGGAGGGTGGCCCGGAGTGGCCGAAACCGCCCGTTCCCGGGGGGTCGTCCAGGGTTCAGTTTTCCTCCGAAACCCAAGCGTTATAACGCATGCCCGGCTCGCTAATTTCGGGCTGATTTCCGCCCCAATTTACGATGGCACAACAGTCGGTCGACGCCCCAGTGTACGACGCGAGTTCCATCCAGGTTCTCGAGGGTCTTTCGGCGGTCCGAAGGCGC
>Ga0181521_10007762_pt1 | contig 11218 bp, 5 predicted proteins | sample PEATcosm2014_Bin_32_FD_119764 | JGI IMG/M metagenome (GOLD analysis project Ga0181521, IMG submission 119764) | Peatland microbial communities from MTU Mesocosm Facility, Houghton, MI, USA - PEATcosm2014_Bin02_60_metaG | ecosystem: Environmental > Terrestrial > Soil > Wetlands > Peat | place... | reverse complement strand
TTCGCTGGCGGAGATGTCCGGGCGACGCTCGAGCAGCTGCGAGGGTACCGCTATCGGGATGGGCGGCGGCGCCGCGGCGATCTTGCCCACCGGGATCTCGAGGGCCTGCGCAGGCCGGCCGGTGAGCATCGCGATCGCGTGTCCGAGCTGTGCGCGCGTCACCCTTTGATCGGTCTGCTGAGCCCGCGCTCCCTGAAGCTGCGTCTGGGCGAGCGCCACGTCCGAACGTGCCGCCACGCCGCCGACGTACCGGTTTTGCGTCAGCTCAAGGTTCTTTTGATAGGCCGCGATCGTATCAGTCAACACCGCGATCTGCATATCCGCGCCCAGGAGCTCGAAATAGTCGGTCGCGAGTTGCGCCTGCGCGCTCAAACGAATATTTTCCAGATCCGCCGCGCTCACCTGCGCGTTGGCGCTGGCGTTCTCAACCGCCAGACGGACACGTCCCCACAGATCCGGTTCCCAGGTCGCGGCGACGGGCAGTGTATAAGTCTGCGAAGTGCCGCCTTTACCGCCTGTCACGTTAGCCCCCCTGTCCGATTGCGTAATGGCGGGAGTCGATCCGATGGAGGGATAGTAACCGGCGTGCTGCAAATTCACCAGAGCGCGTGCCTCGAGGAACTGCGCTTCGGCCTGTTTCACGTTCTGGTTATTAATGTTAACCATTTCCTCAAGGGCGTTGAGCTGAGGATCGCCAAAGATCTCCCACCACTTGCCTTTGATCAAATCGTCGCTGGGAGTGGCCATCTTCCACTGATCGTTATTGGCCAATTCCTTGAATGCAGGAGGCGCCTGGGCCACAGGCGCCTGATACCTGGGGCCGATGGTGCAGGCAGAACAAAAGATGGCGGCGGCTGCCGCCAGTTGCCAGCGGTAAAACATTAATCGGCACTCTCCGCGGCGCCGCCGGGAATAAGAATACCGGGCCTGTGGCTGTAGTCGGGCTGGCGGCTGAAACGCTTGCCGAGCGCGTCGAGATAGAGATAAATAACGGGGGTAGTAAACAGGGTCAGCATCTGGCTCATAATTAATCCGCCGACAATGGTGATTCCGAGCGGGCGGCGGAGCTCGGAGCCAGCGCCCAGTCCAAGGGCGAGAGGCATTCCGCCCAGCAGAGCGCAGGCGGTGGTCATCATGATAGGCCGGAAACGCAGCAGGCAGGCCTGGAAGATCGCGTCGCGCGCGTTCAAACCCTGCTCGCGTGCGGCGGCGAGAGCGAAATCGATCATCATGATGGCATTCTTCTTCACAATGCCGATCAGGAGAATGATCCCGATCATGGCAATAATGGTCAGCTCGGTCCGGAACAGGACCAGCGCAATGAGAGCGCCGACTCCGGCCGAGGGCAATGTCGAAATGATCGTCAGCGGATGGATGAGGCTTTCATAGAGAATGCCGAGAACGATGTAGACGGCGACCAATGCCGTCAGAATGAGAGTCGGCTGATCCTTCAGCGAGGCCTGGAACTGGGCGGCGGTACCGGCGAATTTACCCGTGATACTGGTGGGCATGCCCATTTCAATTTCCGCTCTGTTGATGGCCTGGACGGCGTCGTCGAGCGACGCGCCTTCCACCAGATTGAAAGAAATCGTGCTGGCAGGGAACTGACCCTGATGCGAGAGTGAGAGCGGCGTTATTCCCTGGTGAAAGTGGGTGAAGGTGGACAGGGGAACGTCGACGCCGCGGGGGGTCTGAATATAAATCTTGTCCAGAAAATCCGGGCTTTCCCACCACTGCTGTTCGAGCGCCAGCACCACGTGATACTGGTTGATCGACTTGTACATGGTCGAGACCTGGCGCTGGCCGAACGCGTCGTAAAGCGCGCTGTCCACCGCCTGGGCGGTCAGACCGAGGCGGGAAGCCGTATCCCGATCGATCACCACATTGGACGACAGGCCGGAATTCTGCTGATCGGAACTGACGTCGGCAATAACCGGGAGGCGCAGAAGGCGGGCCAGAACTCTGGGGCCCCACATCCCGAGCTGGTCGAAATCCGGCGACTGCAGCGTGTACTGATACTGGGCGTTGCTTTGCCTGCCGCCGATGCGGATATCCTGGGAGTTTTGCAGGAAGAGCTGAGCGCCGGGCATATTTCCGGTCTTCCGGCGTATGCGGGCGATGACCTGATCGGTGGTGACGTCGCGCTGGTTCTCGGGTTTGAGCTGCACGTTCATGTTGGCGCTGTTGCCCCCGCCGAATCCGCCGCCGTTCGCCCCGGCCGTCATATTCACCGTAAGAACGGCGGGATCGCTTCGAACCTGCTCTTCAAACCATTTCGCCTTCTCGACCAGCGCCTGATAAGAGATATGCTGCTGTCCGACGACATTGCCCTGCAGCCTTCCAGTGTCCTGCTGCGGGAAGAAGCCCTTAGGAACCTTAATGTACAGGTAGACGCTCACGCCGACCGTAAGGAACATAACCAGCGCTATGGGGAACGGATGGTCGAGCACCACTTCCAGAGCGGAAGCGTAGGTGGAGATCACCCATTGATAGCCTTTCTCCGTCCAGTTGTAAAAACGGCCGTGCGTGTGGCTCCCCTTCAGCAGGCGGCCGCACATCATGGGCGTCGTCGTCAGGGAGATGACCATCGATATGGCGATAGCGGTGGAGAGGACGACGGCGAATTCGCGGAACAAACGACCCACGATGCCGCCCATCATGAGAATGGGGATAAAGACAGCGATGAGCGAGATACTCATCGAGAGAACGGTAAAACCGATCTCCGAGGCGCCACGGAGCGCCGCCGCCATCGGCTGCAGCCCGTTCTCGATGTGGCGTGTGATGTTTTCGATAACGACGATGGCGTCGTCGACCACGAATCCGGTGGCGATGGCCAGCGCCATCAGCGAAAGGTTATCGAGATTGTAGTTGCAGAGATACATGACCCCGAACGTGGCAATCAGCGAAACCGGCACGGACACGCTGGGAATGAACGTCGCCCACCAGTTGCGCAGGAAAATAAATACGACGAAGATGACCAGCAAAATAGAGATCACCATGTTGCGTTCGGCATCTCTGACAGAAGAACGGATGGTGAGCGTGCGGTCCGTATCGATGGTCATGGTCACAGCAGGCGGCAATTCCGCCCGGAACTGCGGCATCAGGGCCTTGATGCGATCGACAGTTTCAATGATGTTGGCATTCGGCTGGCGATTAATCGAGACGGTCACCGCGGGCTTGCCGTTCGACAGGCCCATGTTACGGACATCTTCGTTCCCGTCGATAACGCGGCCCAGATCCGACAGGCGGACCGGCGCTCCGTTCCTGTAGACCACCACCAGATTCTGATATTCCCTGGCTTCGAAAAGCTGGTCCGTCGTATAGACGGGTTCGGTCACCTCCGCATTCGAAACCGCTCCTTTCGGACGGTTGGCGTTGGCCTGCTGCAGAAACGTGCCGATTTGATCCAGTCCGACGTTATAACGCGAAACCGGCTGCGGATTCACCTCAACACGCACCGCGGGGAGCGAACTGCCCCCGACGCTGACCTGACCGACACCCTGCACCTGCGCCAGCTTCTGAGCGAAAATCGACGATGCGATGTCGTACAACTTCGGTCTCGGCACGACATCCGACTCGATGCCAAGAATCAGAACGGGCGGATCGGCGGGATTGATTTTGCGGTACCTGGGATTCTGGGGCAGGTTGGAAGGGAGAAAACCCAGCGAGGCGTTGATGGCCGCCTGCACATCGCGGCCAGCCGCATTGATGTCGCGATTCAGATCGAATTGCAGAGTCACGCTGGCACTGCCCAGCGAACTGCGGGACGTCATCTCCGTGACTCCGGCGATGCGGGTGAACTGCTTTTCGAGAGGCGTCGCGATGGAGGCGGCCATGACTTCCGGACTACCGCCGGGGAGACTGGCGCTGACGCTGATGGTCGGGTAATCGATCTGGGGCAACGGCGAGACGGGCAACTGGAAGTAAGCCAGCCCTCCGGCCATGGTAACCGCGATCGTCAACAGCGTTGTAGCGATGGGCCGCTCGATAAAGGGCGATGAAATGCTCATATCAACTCCGCGTTTAAGTGAGTTCCGGCGACAACTGGCCAGCTTGTTCGGAACCGCGAAGATGGGAAACCCAGGTCGCGATCCGGCCAAACCAGAGATAAATCACGGGGGTAGTGAACAGGGTGAGCACCTGGCTGATCATCAATCCACCGATAATACTGATGCCCAGAGGCTTTCGCAGCTCGGAACCGACGCCGCTTCCAAAGGCAAGTGGCACGGCGCCGAGAAGGGCCGCCATAGTGGTCATCATAATGGGCCGGAAGCGAAGCAGACAGGCCTGGTAGATCGCCTCTACCGGCGGCTTGCCTTCCTTGCGCTCGGCTTCCAGCGCGAAGTCGATCATCATGATGGCGTTCTTCTTGACGATACCGATCAGAAGAATAATGCCGATCAGCGCAATGACGTCCAGATCCAGATGGAACAGAATCAGCGCCGCAATCGCGCCGACGCCGGCCGACGGCAACGTGGAAAGAATGGTGACCGGGTGGATGTAGCTTTCATACAGTACGCCGAGGACGATGTAGACGGTAACGATGGCCGCCAGGATCAGCATCGACTCATTGGCCAGAGACGATTCGAACGCGTGAGCGGTGCCCTGGAAGGTGGCCTCGACGCTGCCGGGCATACCAATCTCTTTGTATGCATCCCTTATCTTCTGGACGGCCGCGCCCAGCGAGGCGCCGGGCGCGAGGTTGAAGGAAAGCGTCACGGACGGAAACTGGCCCTGATGATTGATCGTGATGGCGATGGGAACGGTGGTAACGGTCGTGAACGATCCCAGCGGGGCCTGCGGCTGAGAGGCCGCGCCGGTCAGCGCGGTATTGGTCCCGGCGAGCGCGACCGTTGACGCCAGATTGGCCGAAGCCGACCCGATCTGCACGCGCAGGTTCGTCAGCGCGCTGGCGTCCTGCCGCCATTGCTGCCCGGCTTCGAGGACCACGTGATACTGGTTGGACTGGGTGTAGATGGTCGAGACCTGACGCTGCCCAAATGAGTCGTAGAGCACATCGTCGACATTCTGTGGCGTGATGCCGAGCCGGCCCGCCGTGTCCCGGTCGATCTTCACCAGAAGTCCGAGACCGTTATTCTCCGCGTCGCTGGCGACGTCGCGCAACTCCGGAATCTGCTTCATCCGGGCCACGAGCTTCGGCGCCCATTCGTCCAGAACCGCTTTATCGGGCGCATCCAGCGAATACTGATACTGCGTCTTGCTGATCCGGTCTTCGACAGTGAGATCCTGCACCGGCTGCATGAACAAGGTAATGCCCGCGACCTGGGCCAACTCGGGCTGCAGGCGCCGGATCACGTCGGAAGCCGAAACTCCAGCGCGCTGTTCGAGAGGTTTCAGCGTGATCTGGATGCGGCCGCTGTTCATGGTCGTATTCACGCCATCTGCGCCGATGAATGAAGTCAGGTTCTCGACGGCTGGATCCTTGAGAATGACTTTTGCCAGCTCCTGCTGGCGCATGCCCATGGCGGGAAAAGAAATCGTCTCCGCCGCCTGCGAAATACCCAGAATAACGCCGGTATCCTGAACCGGGAAAAAGCCCTTCGGAACATTGATATACATGTAGATCGTAAGAGCGAGCGTGCCGACAGCGACGAGCAGGGTCAGAGGCTGGTGGCGCAGCACCACACGCACCATCTTGCCGTACTGTTCGATCGTTTTGACGAAACACCATTCCGACCATTTGTAAAGCTTCCCCTGTTCGTGCTCCGGAGTGTGCTTGAGAATTCTGGCCGCCATCATGGGCGTCAGCGTCAGGGAGACGAAGGCGGAAAAAAGGATGGTAACGGCGAGCGTCACCGCGAATTCGCGGAACAGCCGGCCGACGATGTCCGCCATGAAGAGCAGCGGGATCAACACGGCGATCAGCGAAACGGTCAGCGAGATGATTGTGAACCCGATTTCAGCCGATCCCTTCAGGGCCGCCTCCATGGCCGTATCGCCCATTTCCAGATAGCGCGAGATGTTCTCGATCATGACGATGGCGTCGTCCACCACGAAACCGGTTGAGATGGTGAGCGCCATCAGCGACAGGTTGTCGAGACTGTAGCCGAGCATGTACATGACGGCGAATGTGCCCACCAGCGAAAGAGGCACGGCAATACCGGGAATGATGGTCGCCGAGAGACTGCGCAGGAAGAGAAAGATCACCATGACGACCAGGGCGATAGTGAGCATCAGTTCGAATTCAACGTCGGCCACCGAGGCGCGGATCGTGGTGGTGCGGTCGGAGATGACATCGACTGCGACTCCCGGCGGCAGCGATGCCCGAATCTGGGGAAGCAGCGCCTGCACGGTGTCGACGACGCCGATGATGTTCGTACCCGGCTGCCGCTGAATGTTGATGACGATGGCCGGAGTGGTATTGACCCATGCGGCCTTCTTGGTGTCTTCGGCCCCGTCGATAATCGTGGCGAGATCCTTCAGCTTGACGGCGTTTCCGTTGCGATAAGCGATCACGATGTCGGTGTAATCTTTGCCCGACTGCAACTGATCGTTATCATTGATGGTCCAGGCCTGCTCCTTGCCATCGAAGTTGCCTTTGGCCTGATTGGTGTTTGCACTGCCCAGCGCCGTGCGCAGGGTTTCAAGACTCAGACCGTAGGCGGCAAGCGCAATGGGATTGGCCTGCACCCTTACCGCCGGACGCTGTCCGCCGCTGATACTCACCAGCCCCACGCCCTTGAGCTGCGAGATTCTCTGGGCCATGCGCGTTTCCGCAAGCTCTTCGACTTTGGGAAGGGGAAGGGTTTTGGACGTGACGGCGAGCGTAAGAATAGGCGCGTCGGCGGGATTGGATTTACTGTAGACGGGCGGCACCGGCAGGTTTGCGGGCAGGAAGGTTCCGGCCCCGTTGATGGCCGCCTGCACTTCCTGCTCCGCGATGTCGATATTCAGCTCCAGCGAGAACTGCAAAGTGACCAGCGAACTGCCGAACGAACTGATCGACGTCATCTGCGTCAGGCCGGGGACCTGCCCGAACTGCTTTTCCAGCGGCGCGGTCACCGAAGAGGTCATCACCTCGGGACTCGCCCCCGGATAGAATGTCTGGATCTGAATGGTTGGATAATCGACCTGCGGCAGAGCCGAGACGGGCAATTGCTGGAACGCCACCACGCCGACCAGCACCACGCCGGCCATCATGAGCGAAGTCGCGACCGGCCGCTCGATGAAAATTCGGGACGGACTCACTGCTGATCGCCTCCGCCCTTTTTCTTGAAGCCGCCCTTTTTGCCGTCGCCCTTCTTGAAAGCGCCGTCGCCGCCCTTCTTCCCGGCGCGACCACGGCCGCGGTTAGCCGCCAGCGCCGCGGCGTCGGCTGCCGCTTCCTGTTCCAGCTCACCGGCTCTCCGGATGCGAACCACAGAGCCATCCTGCAATCTGTCGGCACCATCAACCGCAACCTGATCTCCCACTTCAAGACCGCTGGTGATGGCCGTTTGCGTCTGATCGCCGACGCCAACCTTGACGACTTGCAGATGGGCCTTGTTTTGGTCGTCGATCTTGTAAACAAACGTTCCCTGCTGGCCCTGCTGAACGGCGACGGTGGGAATCACGATCTGGTCCTGCAGCGTATCCACATGCAGCCGGACATTCACGAACTGCTGCGGAAAAAGCGCATTGTCCTTGTTGTCGAAGACGGCCTTCAGCTTGGAAGTGCCGGTCGTATTATCAATCTGGTTATCGACGGTCTGGAAAATGCCGGTGGCGATCTTGACCGAATTGTCGCGATTGTACGCGTCCGCGGTGAGCACAGCCCCGGCGCGCACTTTTTGCTGGACCTGAGGAAGGCTGTCTTCCGGAATCGTGAACAGAACCGAGATCGGCTGGAGCTGCGTGATGACGATGAATGCCGCGGAGTTGGTCTGGATGATATTGCCGGGATCGATCTGGCGCAATCCGACAACGCCCGTGATCGGCGCGGTGACCCTGGCGTATGTCAGCTGCAGCTTTGCGTTGTCGACATTGGCGATGTCCTGCTTGATACTGCCTTCATACTGCGCAACCAGAGCTTTCTGGGTATCGAGCTGCTGGCTGGGAATAGCGTCCTGGGCGAGCAGCTTGACGTACCGGTCGAGATCCAGTTTGGCGTCCGCCAGCAGCGCGGAATCGTGCGCCAGCGTGCCTTCCGCCTGCTCGAGCATGACCTGATAGGGGCGAGGGTCGATCTCCGCGAGCACCTGGCCCTGCTGCACGAGATCGCCTTCTTTGAAATTCACCGACATCAGCTGTCCGGCGACGCGCGACTGGACGCCCACCGTGTAGAAAGCGGTTACGTTACCGAGGCCGTTCAAATAGACGGGTACAGCTGCCTTTTTGGCTACTGCGACCACGACCGGCAGCACGGCCCCCGCGCCGCCGCGACCACCGGGTCCGCCGCCGCCGCGCCCGTTGTTTTGCACGGGAATCAGGCCCGGCTGGCCTGCGCGCCATACCGCGTAGCCCGCCACCGCCGCGATCACCACGAGGAAGAACACCCAGATGAAGGCGCGTTTCTTGCCTCCGGAGGGCTTCTGGTCGGGAGAATGGCCGGGCGGATCAATCCGATGAACGTCGGGCAGAGTCTTTAAATCGGTGGGTGTTGTGTTGGTCGTCATTCAAACCGCATTTTCTGGTGGAGTCTTATGGCCTTGGTAAAAGGAACTGACTGTTTCGAGAGCCTTTAGGTAACATGGCAACCCCCTGCCTTGCAAAATTTTACACATTGCAATCCCTCCCTCAGGAAACTTTCCCCAATGGGTACAATCCGGCAGGCGGAACAAGGCCACGAATTTCAGTACGAAGCTATTATACTGCCAGGCTGCGTTGCAGGATATACGATTACAAAAAAACTACAAAATTAGTCGTTCAAGTCCAGCCCAGCGCCGCGCGCAGCACGATCCAGGTCTTTTCCATGCCGGAAAGGGAGATGCGGCGGGTCAGAACGTCGTACCTGGATTCCGTCACGCGTTCGAGGAGCCGCGAGTAAATCGCGATCAATGCCCACAGCGACCGGCGCGTCTTCGGCTGGATGAGCTTGAGCAGGGGCGCCGATTCCCGGTAATACCGGCGCGCCCGCTCCGCCTCGAACTCCATCAGGCGGCCAAACTGTTCGGTTCGCCGGCCTTGTTTCAAGTCGTCGGCGGAGACGCCAAAACGGTCGAGGTCTTCCGCCGGAAGGTAGATCCGGCCCATTTCGGCGTCTTCGCGAACGTCGCGGAGGATGTTGGTCAACTGGAAGGCGATCCCGCACTTTTCGGCGAGGGGAAGGGCCTCGGGCGAGGTAAAGCCGAAGACATGGATAGTGGTGAGTCCGACCACCGACGCGACCCGATAGCAGTATTGATAAAGCTCATCGAATGTTCGGATTGTGCGCGGCTCAAGATCGGACGCCACGCCTTCGATCATTTCGTAAAAGTATTCACGGGGGATCTGGTACCGCTCAACCGCATCGAGAAAGGCCAGCCAGGCCGGGTTGTTGTCCGGATGGCCGGCGAGTGCGTCGTCGAGCGCCGCCCGCCATCGCTCCATGGCGGATTTTGTGGCCCCCGGCTCGTCGCTCAGATCGTCGCAATAACGCATGAACGCATATATGGCGCACATGGCGTTCCGCTGCTCGTGAGGCAACAGGACAAACGAATAGTAGAAGTTACGCGCGCGGTTTCGGGCAACGTCCTGGCAGTACCGATAGGACTGAGCGAGCGGGGTCATGCGGCTCGGGCAAATGCGACGCGGGCCAGCACGCCGAAAAGCAGGGTTACGCGCTCGACTTTGGAAATCGACGGCCGTTTGGATAGCACGTCGTAACCCTGGCGCTCGATCTTGTCCAGAACGCGCATGCCGCCGCGGCTGAATAATTCGAGGTCGACCGCCAGGCGCCGGTCCACCATGCGCGCCAGGGGCAGGCCGGTGAGGAAAAACCGCCGCGCCGTCTCCACAGCTTCGCGCATGACCTCCCGAACGCGCTCGTCGAACCGGTGAGCGAAAAGATCGTCGACTGTGTAGTGGTGCTTCGCGAGCAGATCGAGCGGGAGATAAACGCGGTCCTTTTGCTGGTCCACGGTCACATCCTGCCAAAAATTGGCGAGCTGGAGCGCGGTACAGGTGGCATCGGAAAGGCGCTGCCGCTCGGGATCGGAATAACCGCAGAGATAAAGCACGAGGCGGCCCACGGGATTGGCCGAATAAACGCAATAGTCGAGCACGCCCTCCCAGTTCGCATAGCGCGTGATGGTCTGATCCTGAATGAAGGCGCGAACCAGGTCGGCGAACGGCTGCTTCGGAATGCCGTATTTCCGCGCGGTGCCGCGCAGCGCCACGAAGACGGGATGATCGGCCTCGCCATCGTACATGCGGTCCAGCTCGCGCCGCCACCATTCGAGAAGGCGGAGACTTTCGTTCACATCGCCGATCTCATCGCCCAGATCGTCCGCCCAGCGGCAATAGGAGTACACGTTGTAGAAGTCCTGGTGCAGATGTTTGGGCAGCAGGAAACTGACCACATGGAAATTTTCGTAGTGATGCGTCGCGAGCCAGCGCGTGTATTGCTCGGCTTCGGGGAGGGTCCACGAGCGCGCGCGGGCTTCGGCGCTGCCCAGGAAGTCGACGGGAGCAAGCGCGGTCATGGAATGATGGCGGTCTTGAGAGCGCCGCTGCCTTCCATAAGCCGGAACAGGACCTTCGACAGACTGGCGAGCGGCTCTTCCGCCTGCACGAAGTCTTTGGCCGCGATGCCGCCGCTCCCGATGATGTCGAGCGCTTCACGGAAGGCGCGCGGCGTGTGGTGAAAGCTGGCCTTGCAGGTGATCTCGGAGTAGTGGAGGAGGTTGGTATCGAGCTCGACGCGGGTGCCGGACGGAGGTCCGCCAAAGAAGTTGACGACGCCGCCGCGGCGGAGCATCGCGACGGCCCATTGCCATGTTTCGGGCTTACCCACCGCTTCGATCACGACATCGGCGCCGCGGCCGCCCGTCAGTTCGCGAACTGCCGCGACGGGATCGGGCGTGGTTTCGGTTGCGATGACGCGGTCGGCGCCAAGGCGCAGGACGTGCTCGAGCCTGGCGCGGCCGCGGCCGATGGCGATCACCTGTGCGCCGCGCAGCCTGGCCAGCCGCACGAACATGGATCCGATCGGCCCGGCGCCAATCACCACGACGGTATCGCCCGCCTCTACTCCCGCATCTTCCAGACCCTTGACCACGCAGGCCAGGGGCTCGGCGAG
>Ga0181521_10007761_pt1 | contig 11218 bp, 10 predicted proteins | sample PEATcosm2014_Bin_32_FD_119764 | JGI IMG/M metagenome (GOLD analysis project Ga0181521, IMG submission 119764) | Peatland microbial communities from MTU Mesocosm Facility, Houghton, MI, USA - PEATcosm2014_Bin02_60_metaG | ecosystem: Environmental > Terrestrial > Soil > Wetlands > Peat | place... | reverse complement strand
GGTTATGATCGCCATCCCTTCCGCCTCGGGCCCTCAAATGCTTGCGATGTTGGGTCACTGCCGCACGGCCGGGGTCGCCTGCAAAACCATACCCGCGGTAGCCGAGCTTGTTGAGGGCAATACCCTCGCCAGGCAGATCCGCGATGTTGCGGTGGAAGACTTGCTGGGGCGGATGCCCGTGCGGATAGAGGAAAGCCGGATTCGGGGCACAGTAGAAGGCAAAGTGGTCATGGTCACCGGCGCCGCCGGATCCATCGGCTCCGAACTTTGCCGCCAGATCGCGCGATTCCGCCCCGCCGGCATCGTAGGATTCGAAATCGCCGAATCCCCGCTGTTCGAAATTGACCGAGAAATGCGCCAAACCTTCCCGCAAACGCCTTTCTTCCCCGAGATCGGAAGCATACAGAATCGCACTCGCCTCGACGAGGTGATGCGCCGGTACTCACCCTCGGTGCTCTATCACGCCGCAGCCTACAAGCATGTCCCCCTGATGGAAGCGCACGTCTTCGAGGCGATCGAGAACAACATCTTCGGGACATATAACGTTGCCATGGCTGCGGCGCAGCACGGAGTCGGGAGTTTCGTCATGATCTCATCCGATAAGGCGGTTCGGCCGACCAATGTGATGGGTGCCACCAAACGAATCGCCGAACTGCTTCTTCTGGCCCTGCAGAACGAGCGGACTACATATGTGGCCGTGCGCTTCGGCAACGTGCTCGGTTCGAACGGAAGCGTCATACCCATCTTCAAGAAGCAAATCGCGGCGGGTGGGCCGGTTACCGTGACGCATCCGGAAATGCGGCGCTTCTTTATGACTATTCCCGAAGCCTGCCAGCTTGTGCTGCAAGCTGCGATAATCGGTGGCGGCGGCCAAATCTGCGTGCTGGACATGGGCGAGCCGGTAAAGATCGTAGATCTGGCCCGGAACCTGATTCTGCTGTCGGGGCTGAGGCCGGAAGACATAAAGATTGAATTCACCGGCGTTCGCCCCGGCGAAAAGCTTTACGAGGAGTTGAGTACCATCCTTGAGGACACAGCCCCCACCGCCCATGAAAAAATCCGCATCTTCGTAGGTAATGGCATGCCGGAAGGCGACATGTTGTCGCGGCTCGATTGCCTGCGGGAGATCTGCGAGGCACGCGATGCTGGCCGCTTGGTCGTCACCATCAAAGAGATCGTTCCCGACTACAGCCCCAGTACAGACCTGCTAAAACGCGCCCTGTCGTAAACGACACCCATCGCTGGCCGTTGACAGCGATTTGAACAATATATCGCTTGTAGTCCCAGTCACTTACGCAACATCGCGATAGAAATAACACGTGTGTGCTTCATACTCTGAGACGTACCAGGTTCTTGAAACCCGACAGGTGGCACATCGGCGAGACGGCAGCGCTGACGCAAAACCCGGTATATCGCAAACAAACCCAATTTTCGGCCTCAAGTCATTGAAACATAAAGAAAACAAATTGGCTTTGTTTGGGTTTGTTTGGGTTTGATTTGGCTTTTCAGAAATAAGGAGACGGATCTATGCGCATTGCAGGATATTTTAGTAAGCGAGGCAACAGCGAGTTACGAATGCCCAAGCCCGGGGACGCAAAAAGTGAGCCTTGGATCCGCTTTGACGGCCCGGTCCTGAACGGCGAGAAGTCCATGGAGGAGCAGTGTAGTGAAGCCGCGGTCCGTGCCACCTCTCACCCCTGCGAATCATACCACGACCGAGGATTATGACCCTGTGGTTCGCGCGCACCTCCGCCTATAGCGTGGGGCGGGACGCCTGTCCCGCAGCCGACGCCCCCGTCGGCACTCTGTCCACCGCTTCGATCCTGCTCAGCACCGATCGGTCCAGCAACACCGACACCGAGCGCTGCAAAAGCTCCACGCTGACCACCATGCGCCACTCGTCCTTCTGCTCCAGGATGACTCCCTCGACGCCGCTCAGCGGCCCGTGCGCGATCCGCACTCGCTGGCCGGCGCGCAGAAACGGCCAGGGTCGGACCGGGAAGGTGGAGTTGACAAGGGTCCGAATCGTGTCGATTTCTTCTTCAGCCAGCGGAGAGGGAGCGTGACCGGATCCGACAATCGATCTCACGCCTGCCACGCGAAGCACCGGAACCCGCCGTGCCGGATACTCGAATCGGGCCAACACATAACCCGGAAACAGAGGCGCATCCAGAATCTTGACGCGGTCCGACCAGAGGCGCTTGTCTTTATAAGTAGGCAGGAAACCTTCGACCTCGAGGAGTCCTTTTAAGCCCTGGAAGACTCGAAATTCATGCAGTGGCTTGACTGCCAGAGCATACCAGGAAGCCCCACCATCCATGTACCGAGAATATCAGAACCCGATCGACCTCCTCGTCCCTCTGCTGGCTGAACCGCCGGACTTGTCTGCTCTCGAGGACGAGCCATCCTGGAAGATGATCAGGGAACACGCCGGCCGTTACGGCGTGGCTCCTCTGGTGGCGTTCGCCGCTCGTAAATACGTCTCTTCGGCGGATCGCGCCTGGTGCGACCGTGTTCTGATCGCCAGCTGGACGCGGCATGAACGCATGCTTCGCCACTTGGAATTCGTGTTGGGCCTTCTTGCGGACGAAAAAATCCCGGCCATATCGCTGAAAGGTCCTTTGCTCGCGCAGCGCTATTACGCTCCCGCGTTTCTTAGGAAGCCTTCCATGGATCTGGATTTGGCCGTAATCGAACAGGATCTTGGGCGCGCCTGCGACGTGCTGACAAGAGCAGGCTACAAGCAGGACGTGCTGATCACGGAGGCCTTAACGCGAGGGCACCACTTGGTAATGTCCCATCCGTCCAGACCCAAAGTCGAATTGCACTTCCGGCTCAGTCACCAGTCCCTCGGCATTCCTGTCCACCAGTTCTTTGAACGCACAGTATCCTGCCGCTTGCCCAATGGGCGGGATGCGGAGATCCTCGGCTCGGCCGATCAGCTGCTGCACCTGACGCTGCACCTGGCTCATTCGCGTTTTGGTACGTTATTTCACCTTGATGAGATCCGGCGCGTTTGCAGAGCGGAGCCTCTCGGCATTCGAGCCGAAGCTATCGGAAGAGCAGTCGATCATCGCTTTTGCGGAGCGCTTCGGATGATAGACCTAGCGTTCCGGGTCCACTGGGGTGAGCGGTTTCTGCCGCCCGAGATCGAGGTTCCAGCCACTTGGCTTGATTGGCGTCTGAACGAGACGCTGTATAAGCAGTTTGAACTTTGGTCGGCGCCAGGACGCCGTTTCAGTCCCGTCATGCGACTCTGGGGGCGCTGGCTTGATTTTCAGATCACCGATGCTCCATCCGATGCTTTTCGCATCGTTAAGCACTTGGCTCGATCAGCGCGGTTTCCGTATGTGAGACGCGTTTGGGCTACGGCTAAAGACCTTACCTACGGACCCGATTGATTGAGCCCGCTGACCCCGCGGCTTCCGAAACAACGATGTACTTTCTTGGCATAGACACAGGCACCGGCGGCACCCGCGCCCTCCTCGTTGACAACAACGGCAAAGAGATCGCAGCCGTAACCGCTCCCCACGAAGAGATTCGCATGGAGCATCCCCTCTGGGCCGAACAACGCCCCGAAGATTGGTTCGCCGCTGCCGCCCAGGCCATTCGCGGCGTGCTCGCCAAGTCCGGCGCAGCCGGCCGCGACATCCAGGGCATCGGCCTCTCCGGCCAAATGCACGGCTTGGTCATTCTCGACCGGTCCGGCTCTGTCATCCGCCCCTCACTCATCTGGTGCGACCAGCGCAGCCAGCCCCAGGTCGATTTCCTCAACCAGACCATCGGGAAAGAGAGGATCCTCGAATCGATCGCCAACCCGGTCCTCACCGGCTTCACTCTTCCCAAGCTGCTCTGGGTGCGCGATCGCGAACCGCTGCACTTCGATCGGGTGCGCAAGATGCTGCTCCCGAAGGACTACATTCGCTTCCGGCTGACCGGTGAGTTCGCCACCGAAGTCTCCGATGCCTCGGGAACCGCGCTGCTTGATGTCGTTCACCGCCGCTGGTCGTTCGACATGATGGATTCGCTTGGTCTGGATCGCGACATTCTGCCGAGCGTCCACGAATCAACCGATATCACCGGCGTCATCTCTTCGCAGGCCGCCCAACTGACCGGGCTGACCCCCGGCACGCCGGTCGTCGGAGGCGGCGGCGACCAGGCAGCCGGCGCAGTGGGCAACGGCATCGTGGAACCGGGCATCGTTTCCTGCACCCTCGGAACATCCGGGGTTGTCTTCGCCCACACCGACAAAGCCGCGTGGGACCCGCTCGGCCGCGTCCATACTTTCTGTCACGCAGTGCCAAACAAGTGGCATGTGATGGGAGTAACCCAGGGCGCAGGCCTCAGTCTGCAGTGGCTGCGTAATCGGTTGGCGCCGGGCGTGAGTTACGACGCGCTGATGTCGGAAGCCGCCACCGCGCCCGCCGGTTCGCAAGGCCTGTTCTGGCTGCCCTACCTGATGGGCGAGCGAACCCCTCACCTCGACCCCAGCGCCCGCGGCGGCTGGATCGGGCTTACCGCCAAACACACCCGCGCGGACCTCATCCGCTCCGTGGTCGAAGGGGTCTCTTACAGCCAAAAGGACTGCCTCGATATCGTCCAGCAACTGGGCGTCCCCGTATCTTCCATCCGCGCTTCCGGAGGCGGCGCCCGCAGTCCGTTCTGGCGGCAGATCCTCGCCGACGTTTTCGCGAAGCGGGTCGCCAAACTCGAAAGCCAGGAAGGCTCTGCTTACGGAGCTGCGCTTCTCGCCATAGTGGGGACCGGCGAGTTCGCCACTGTTCCGGAAGCCTGCGCCGCCACAATCCGCGAAGCGGAATGTGTCATGCCCCGCGCCGCGGAATCCAAGACCTACGCGGAAGAATATGAAACCTGGCAGGCCATCTATCCCGCGCTGCGCCCCATCTACGCGAGAATCGCCGGATAGCGGCGCCGGCGCATTTCAGCGAGCCTTCATCGGGTCTGAGGCAACCGTCCAACCCTTCTTCTCGCCCTGGTTTTGCTCTTTGAGCCACGTCTGCAGCGGCTGGAAATACTCCACCATCGCGGAGGCGTCGATCCGATCTTCGCCCGTCATCGCCTTCATCGCTTCCGGCCAGGGTTTCGATTGGCCCAGTTCCAGCATCGCCTGTAACTTGTCTCCGGCTGCTTTCGAGCCGAACACGGAGCAGCGATTCAGCGGTCCCATATATCCCGCCGCGCGGCACATCGCCCGGTAAAACTGGAACTGATACACCCGCGCAAGAAAGTAGCGCGCATAAGGAACGTTGCCTGGAATGTGATACTTCGCTCCAGGATCGAAATCGGCTTCCGTGCGGTCGACCGGCGGCGCTACCCCCTGGTACTGCTCTCGCAACCGCCACCAGGCTCTGTTGTAATCCGCCGGCTTGACCTGTCCCGAAAACACCTCCCAACGCCACTTGTCGATCATCAGTCCGAACGGCAGGAACGCGATCTTATCCATCGCCGTACGCAACAACAGTGGAAGATCGGCCTCGGGCGGCGGAATCTTCTCGATCAGGCCCAGCTTCTTCAGGTATTCCGGTGTGATCGAGAGCGCAATCGCGTCGCCGATCGCCTCGTGGAATCCGTCGTTCGCGCCATTCCGGAACAGGAAAGGCTGTTTGCGATACGCCAGAAAATAATAAACGTGGCCCAGTTCATGATGCACCGTGATGAAATCGTCCGCGGTGTCATGCAGGCAAACTTTCAGCCGGACGTCCCGGTCCAGATCCATATGCCACGCGCTGGCATGGCATTCGACATCGCGATCGGCGGGCCGCGTCAGCAGGGACCTTTGCCAGAAAGTGTCCGGCAGCGTTTCCAGACCGAGCGAACGGAAGAAGCCCTCGCCGTATTGCACAACCTGTTTCGCAGTGGTTTTTCTTCGCTGGAGTATTTCGCCGATGTCGTACGACGGCGGAGCCGCCTGCGGAGCAACCAGATCGTAGACGTTGCCCCATTCCTGTGCCCACATGTTTCCGAGAAGGTGCGCGGGGATCATGCCATCCTTCCGCTGCGCAACCGCACCGTATTTCCGGATCAGCTTTTTTCGGACATATGTGTGCAGTTCCTGGTAGAGCGGCGCGACTTCGGTCCAGACTCGCTCGAGCTCGGCGGAAAACTGCTCCGGAGTCACGTCATAGCCCGAGCGCCAAAGGGCTCCGGTGTCGGCGAACCCGAGTTCCCGCGCACCCTGATTCGAGAGTTCCACGAAGCGCGCGTAGCGGGCGCGCATGGGTGCGCCCACCTTGTGCCAGCCCGTCCACATTGCGGCGATTGACACCGGGTCACGGCTCTTTGCCAGGCGCTCGTCGAGATCGTCGATGCTGTAGCAGGTCTCTTGAACCCCGCCAGGACAGTACTTGCCTTTCCCGTAGCTGCTGTCGAGGGATGCCGCCACCTGTGTCAGCTCTTCCCGCAGTTTGGCGTCCTTAGGGGCCGGCAGTGTAAGCGAAAGCTTGAGGAGCAGAAACTTGCGCTTGAGATCGGACGGCAGTTTGAGCGAGTCGAAGCGCTTGCTCTCGTCGATCAGTTCAGTGGTCCGCGCGATAACTCGTTCATTTTCGCTGGCGGAGAGGATCTCAGTGTCGTCTGTGATGTAGGTTTCCTGCACCCACGAGGCCCGCTGCTGCAAAATGTTGATCTTAAGCAGTTCCGCTTCAGCGCGGTCCATGAAAGCTCTGGCATCGGCAACTGTCGGCGCGGAAGCGGCTGTCAGGAATACAGGGAAGGCGAGGAGCGGGAGAGCGATCGCAAGACGCATCATTTGCCGAGTGTAGCGCGCTGTGTTTAGGGTAAAATCGCGGCAGGTCGATGGCGGATCGGACTGGGAAAATACTGGCGGTGATGAGCGACTTGTTCTTTTCAGTAAAGATCAATGACGCCGCGAAGAAACTCGGGATGACCGCCGAGTTTGTGAAAGACAAAACGCTGGCACTCGAAAAGGCGAAAGCAAAGCCTCCGCTGATTATCCTCGATTTGAATTGCGACGCGGCCGAACCGCTCGACCTGATCACCGGCATCAAGGCCGACCCCGAGACGGCGGGGATCCCGATCATCGGATTTGTCTCGCACGTTCAGACGGAATTGAAGCAACGGGCGCAGGAAATCGGATGCTACACCGTTGTTGCCCGCTCCGTCTTCGCCCAGAATCTGCCCGCGATTATCGGACGATCTCTCGAAGCTGACTGAGTCTGCCGCGCGCGGCGCCGGAATCGATCGATTCCTCCGCGCGCATCACCCCTTCGCGAAAGTCCGATGCCTTACCTGCCGCAGCCAGCGCCAGCGCGGCGTTCATCAGCACGATATCGCGGGCCGGCCCGCACTCTCCATTCAGAATCGATTCCGCGATGGCGCGGTTTTGTTCGACGTCTCCGCCCAAAATGCCGTCCCCCGGCTGCCGTTTCAGGCCGAAGTCCTCGGGCGAGAGCTCTATCCGCGACACCGCTCCGTGCTGGACCGCGAAGACCGTAGATGGTCCGGTGATCGTCAGTTCGCCGAGTCCATCGGAGCCGTGAACCACGTACGCCCGATGCGAGCCGAGCCGTGCCATGGCGCCGGCGATTTTCTCCGCGGCTTCATCCGACCACGTTCCCGCTACCTGAATTTCGGCGCGCGCGGGATTGGTCAGCGGCCCCAGAAAGTTGAAAGCCGTGCGCATCTTCAATTCGATGCGAACGGGCTGCACATTGCGCGTTGCGCCATGAAAAGTGGGAGCAAACAGAAACCCGATACCGGCTTCGCGGATAGCGCGCGCCACAACTTCGGGTTCAACAGCCGTTCGCACACCCAGTGCTTCCAGAACATCCGCGCTGCCGCATCGACTCGAAATCGATCGATTGCCATGCTTGGCGACGCGCACGCCGGCGCCCGCCACCACGAATGCCGCAACTGTCGAAATGTTGAAGCTCGAGGTGCCGGTTCCACCCGTGCCGCACGTATCCAGAACGGGACGAAAACTATCTTCAATCGGGACCACCAGAGCAGAGGCGCGCATAGCGCGAGCGAAGCCGGTGAGTTCCTCTACGGTCTCGCCCTTCATTCGCAGAGCCGTCAGGAACGCCGCAGTCAGAACCGGAGTCGATTCGCCGGCCAGCAGAGCGCGCATCGCCTCCTGCGCCTGGGCCTCGGTCAGGGACCGGCCTTCCACGACCGTGTGGAGTAATGCACCGATTGGCGAAAGGCTCATGGTAAGTTGAAATCCTGGCTGGCGCCGCGGCATCTTAGTGCGCGAATCAAGAGTATAGTAGCAACCGCTCATAAATGAAAATTCACGAGTATCAGGCCAAGACGATTCTGGCCAAATACCATGTCCCTGTGCCGCGCGGGGAGGTGGCCTTTACCGTGGCCGAAGCTGAGACGGCTGCCAAGAACATCGGCGGGAGCGTCGTCGTGAAAGCGCAGATTCACGCCGGAGGGCGCGGTAAAGGCGGCGGCGTCAAGGTCGCAAAGAACTCCACGGAAGCGGCGGCAATCGCCGAGAAAATCCTCGGAATGACGCTCGTCACGCACCAGACCGGTCCGGAAGGGCGTCTGGTCCGGAGGCTGCTGATTGAAGAGACGCTTCCGATCGAAAAGGAACTCTATCTCGGCATTGTGCTCGATCGTGCGGCGGGCAAGATAGTATTCATGGCCTCGGCGGCGGGCGGGATGGAAATCGAAGAAGTCGCCGCGCACACGCCCGAAGCCATCCTCAAAGAGTTCATCGATCCCGGGCTTGGACTTATGGCTTATCAGGCCCGCAATCTGGCGTTCGGCATCGGTATTCCGGCGCCGGCCATCGGCGGCGCGGTGGCCGCGATGATGGCGCTCGCAAAAGCATGTCTTGAAATGGACGCCTCGCTGGCCGAAATCAATCCGTTCATTCTTACGAAGGACAACAAGGTCTACGCGCTGGACGCCAAGATCAACTTCGACGACAACGCGCTGTTCCGGCACAAGGACATCCTGGAACTTCGCGATTTGAACGAAGAAGATCCTCTCGAAGTGGAAGCGTCGAAATTCGGCCTGAACTATATCAAGCTCGACGGCGATATCGCCTGCATGGTGAACGGCGCGGGTCTGGCGATGGCCACCATGGACATCATCAAGTACGCGGGTGGCAGCCCGGCGAACTTCCTCGATGTCGGGGGCGGAGCGAACGCGGAACAGGTGAAGAATGCGTTCCGGATCCTCCTGTCGGACGCCGGCGTGAAGGCCGTGCTCATCAATATCTTCGGCGGCATTCTGCGTTGCGACACTCTCGCAACCGGTGTGGTAGCGGCGGCCCGCGATCTGGGAATCAAGGTACCCATCGTGATTCGTATGGAAGGCACGAACGTGCAGCTGGGCCGCAGAGTGCTCGAAGAATCCGGTTTCAACTTCACCGTTGCGGACGGTATGAAGGACGCGGCGGAGAAGGTGGTCGCTCTCGCTGGAGGCAAGCGATGAGCGTCCTGGTAGACCGGAATACGCGCTTGCTCGTGCAGGGCTTCACCGGCAAGGAAGGCACCTTCCACGCAGAGCAGGCCATTGCCTATGGAACCACCGTGGTGGGCGGGGTCACGCCCGGCAAAGGCGGATCGACGCATCTGAGCCGGCCGGTCTTCGACACCGTCGCCAAAGCTGCAAAGGAAACCGGCGCGAATGCGACAGTCATCTTTGTTCCGCCGCCATTCGCCGCCGACGCCATCATGGAAGCTGCCGATGCCGGAATTGCGCTGATTGTCTGCATCACGGAAGGCATTCCGATAGTCGACATGGTGAAGGCCTGGAAATTCCTGCAGACGAAGACTTCGCGCCTGATCGGACCCAACTGCCCCGGTGTCATTTCGCCGGGCAAATGCAAGATCGGCATCATGCCGGGACACATTCACCTGGAGGGAAACGTGGGCGTGGTTTCGCGCTCCGGCACTCTGACGTATGAGGCCGTGGGGCAACTGACGAAGCTCGGCATTGGCCAGTCGACGTGTATTGGCATCGGCGGCGATCCGATTATCGGCACGACGTTTCTCGATTCGATCGAACTGCTCGATGCGGACCCCGACACCCATGCCATTGTGATGATCGGCGAGATCGGCGGCAACGCGGAAGAGACCGCGGCCGCTTACATCGGTGCGAACGTGAAGAAGCCGGTGGTCGGATTTATCGCGGGACAAACGGCGCCTCCGGGCCGGCGCATGGGGCACGCGGGCGCGATTATATCGGGCGGATCGGGTGCGGCGCCGGATAAGATCCGCGCCATGGAGAAGGCCGGGATTACGGTCTGCTCGTCGCCCGCGCAAATCGGCGAAAAAATTCAAATGAGACTGCGAAAATAAATGAGTGAACTGCAGAAGACATTTTCCATTATCAAACCGGATGCCGTTGCGGGCGGCAAGGCGGGCAAGATCCTTTCTCTCATCGAGAGCAGCGGGTTCCGCATCGTGGCGCTCCGGATGACGAAGTTGAGCCGGTCGCAGGCCGAGGGATTCTATGCGGTCCATCGCGAGCGCCCGTTCTTCGCCAGCCTGGTGAAGTTCATGACGGAGGGGCCGGTAATCGTGATGGCCCTCGAGCGCGAAGATGCAGTCAAAAAGCTGCGTGAGGTCATGGGCGCGACGAATCCGGCCAACGCCGCGGAAGGCACCGTGCGAAAACTCTACGCGGAAAGCATTGAACGCAACGCGATCCACGGTTCGGACGCGCCGGAAACTGCGGCGGAAGAATTGAAGTACTTCTTCACAACCGTCGAACTAAACCAACTCTGAAGGAGATCGGTCTTTACCTGCGCTCCCGTTCCCCGCCGCCGCGTGGCGCCGGCCGGTATTCCCGCAACTCATGGCGTTCCACGCGCGGCGCCGGGTTGGCAACCCGTGGACGTACCGGAGCCGCATAGGGATGAACATAGCTTCCGCGATTCACCCAGGTTCGCTCCCAAGGACGACCGCCAACGATGATCGTGTGCGCTCTCCAGCCGAAGCTGACTCCACCCCAGCCCCAGGGAAAGAACGATCCGATGAAAATGCTGGGGCCGAAGCTGATCGCGCCGCCAATGAAGAATCCCGGGCGCGGCCGGAAGAAGACAATGTTCGGGTCGTAATACGGAACGTAAATCACATTGGGATTGACCGGCAGTATTTCGATGTCGCCCGGACCCGCGGTAACCACTCTGTATTGCGGGTTTGTGCGCAGGTAGCCGTAGTTGTAGGCCTTTTGGCGCTGATCCTGGACGGCGTCCATCACTCCCGCCCGATCG
>Ga0181521_10007752_pt1 | contig 11224 bp, 8 predicted proteins | sample PEATcosm2014_Bin_32_FD_119764 | JGI IMG/M metagenome (GOLD analysis project Ga0181521, IMG submission 119764) | Peatland microbial communities from MTU Mesocosm Facility, Houghton, MI, USA - PEATcosm2014_Bin02_60_metaG | ecosystem: Environmental > Terrestrial > Soil > Wetlands > Peat | place... | reverse complement strand
CCGCCGTACAAGTGGTGGAACTGGCACGACAACTACGACGCCGAGGCCTCGCCTGACAAGAAGTGGGTCGAGGTGGTGGCCGACCCGGACGCCGCCTTCCGAAAGCGCGAGGCAGAGGCGAAAGCGAGCTAAACAACGGCGGCCACTTCGCCGCCTTCGAGCAGCCGGTGGGCGACCGCTCCGAGCCGTATGAACCAGCAGTACGTGGTAGAAGTCCATCGAATCCCGAAAGACAGGCGGAACCGCCTAACCCACCACGAAGGAAGTGGGTTCGATGAAAGTGATTTCGTTGGCGATGGGCGGGTCCGGGGGACCCGCGCGGACCGGGGGGTCCGCCCCACACGTGTTACTGGCCGGCCCTTTCCTTCACCAGCACGGGCCGCACTTTCGCGTTCTCCCGAACCACATCGCCTGGGCTGATCACTACGCGCTGGCCTTTTTCCAGTCCACCCAGCACTTCCAGCTGGTCGCCATAATCGCGCCCCACCTGCACCGTCTGAAAATGAACCACATTATCGTCGCCGACAACGGCCACATGCGGGCCATCCCCGCGCACTACCAGAGCGTCGGCGCGAATCATCATGGGAGGTTCCATGCGCGGTGTGGTGAAATTCACTTCGGAATACATTCCCGGCAGAAGGAGCCCGCCTTCGTTTGAAACCTGCACTTCGGCCAGCAGTGTGCGCGTCGCCGGATCCAGTGCATTGGCGGTTCGGGTTACGGTCCCGGTGAATGTTTTCAAAGGAAGATCCGGAATTTTGAGTTGAGCACTCTGGCCCACGCGAATCGAGGTCGAATCGGCCTGTGGAACGTTGACATATGTTCGGAGACGGTCCGTTTGCGCGATGCGGAACAACAGCGTGGCGCCCTCGGCCACGAGCGCGCCTGTATCCACATTGCGAAGAGTGATCACGCCGGCGAACGGCGCGCGGACCTTCAGGTATCCCTGCATGTCCGTCAGCCGGGCGAGGTTGGCTTCGGCCACGGAGATATTGTTCCTTGCGACGTTGACGGCCTTGTCCAGCGACTGCATGTTCGCTTCCGAAGCGTCGAACTGCGCCTTGTAGGTATCGACGTCCTGGCGCGCCACCGCGCCTTTGGCTACCAGAGCGTTCCACCGCTCCCACGTGAGCCGAGCAATGTCCCGGTTGGTCTTGCCCTGCTGCAGGTTGGCCTCAGCCTGTTCGAGCGTGGACTTGGTCTGGTCCTCACCCGCTTTGGCCTGCCGTACCTGCTGGTCCAGCTCCGGCGCCTCGATCTCAGCGAGAAGCTGGCCTTCCTTGACGCGGTCGCCTATGTCGGCCAGGCGCGTCTTGATGTATCCGCTGGCGCGCGCCAGAACAGGCGCTTCCGTCACCGCCTGAATGTTTCCCGGCAGTACCAGCTGGCTTTTCCCCGACGCCTGCTCGACGACGGTAACGTTTACCGGAGGCAGCGCCACGGTGTCTTCCTTCGCTTCTTTCGCCAAAGCGGTTTGGCGGCTGGCCTGCGGCAGGTATCCGGCGAAAAACGCGCCGATCAGAATCAGTACGGCCACGAACGCAAGTATCCAAAGTGCAGCCGCGGACGGGCGTCGGCCTTTTCCGTGGCTTCCATGGCTTTCGTCCCGATGCTGCTCGTGCAGCTTGCGTTTGAGTTCCTCGATTTCCGCGAGCAGGCGCTCTTCGGTGCTGTTATTGGTCGGTGTCTGCATGGGTCGGTTATGAAATCTCTTCCGTTATCGATCGGGTTGTCTCACGCAGACAAATAGGAACTGATATCCTCGCGTTCTTCCGCTTCCAATTTCAGATCAAAATCCACGGGGGGCTTCTTTCGCATCAGGCTGTAAACAATGGGCACGATAAAGAGCGTTGTCACGGTGGCCAGGATCAGGCCGCCAATGACGGCGCGTCCCAGCGGAGAATTCTGTTCGCCGCCTTCGCCCATGCCGAGCGCCATCGGGAGCATGCCGATAATCATCGCCGTGGCAGTCATCAGCACGGGCCGGATGCGGGTGGATCCGGCGGCCAGGGCGGCGGCACGTTCGTCCATGCCTTCCAGCCTTTGGTCATTGGCAAACACGACCACGAGGATGCTGTTGGCGGTGGCAACGCCGATACACATGATCGCGCCCATCAGAGAAGGCACGCTGAAAGTGGTCTGCGTAACGAACAGCATCCAGAGGATGCCGGCCAAGGCTCCGGGTAATGCCGTAAGAATGATGAACGGATCCAGCCACGACTGGAAATTCAGCGCCATCAGGAAGTAAACCAGTACGATGGCGAAGATCAATCCCAATCCCAGCCGGTAGAAAGAAGTCTGCATGGTGGCGATCTGCCCGCGCAGATCGATCGTCATGCCTCTGGGTATCGTCTTCGCGGCCTCATCGATGATCTTTTGTACTGCCGCGCCGACGGAACCGAGATCCTGCCGGTCGACGTTTGCGTAAACATCGAAAACCGGCTGAACGTTGTAGTGATTCACGATCTGCGGCGCAACTCCCCGGGTGGTGGTTGCGATGTTCGAAAGATGTTGTGTCGCGTCGCCTCCGGCACCCGGATTTCCGTACGCCAGCGTGGTCTGATTTGGCGAAGCGCCCACGGCTGTCGCTCCCGCCGCGTCGCCGGTCGCGAATTTGCCGAGGGGCGCGATCGGTGTCCGCATCAAAGCGTCGAGCGAGTCGATCTTTCGTTGCGGCGTCTGGGCGCCGATTTGATATTGCACGCCGGTGTTCCAATTGAGCCATTGGGTCGCGGCAATCTGCGAGGTGCCGCTCAGCGAGATCAGCAGGCTGTTGGCAACATCGCTCTGCGAGAGGCCAACCTGGCCCGCTTTGTTGCGATCGACGTTCACGCGGATTTCGGGATAGTCCACCACTTGATGTACATGGACATCCACCGCCCCCGGAATGCGGGCGATTTTCCGCTGCAGCTCGAGGGCGAGCGCGTAGGCGGCGGCGGAATTCCGGTCGGCGATCTGGACATCGATGGGAGACGGGAGCCCGAAATTCAGAATCTGGTTGGTGATATTCGCGGCCTCGAAATAGAAACTGACGCCTGGAAACGCCGCGTTCAAACGCTTGCGCAAACGGTCCTGATATTCCGCGGTGGTGGCGGTTCGCTTCTCTTTCAGCGAGAAGAGGATTTCGCCGTCTCCCGTGCCCAGCGTAGGATTGTCGCCGAATGCGAGATTGAAACCGCCGTTCGGAAGACCGATGTTGTCGATGATGGTGCCCAGTTCACTCGGAGGAATCTCGCGGCGAATCTCGTCATCGATCTTCGAGAACACCACCTCCGCCTCTTCCAGCCGCGTGCCCACCGGCGTTCTCGCATGCAGCCGCAACTGCCCCGAATCCACCGTCGGGAAGAAATCGCTTCCGATGAAGTGGATCAGGCCGAGCGAGCCCAGGGCGAAAATCAGGAAACCACAAAGCACGGTTGCCCGATGTTCGAGCGCCAGATCCAACAGCGAGATATAGAAGCTCCGCAGGCGCTCGAATTGCCGGTTGAAGGCATAATGCAGCCACCAGATCGGGCCCTTGCCGCCAGAGGTTTCGCCGTGCTGGCCCAGAATATAGAGTTTCATCTCCGGCCGCAGCATGTAATGAACCATGTTGGGGATCAGCGTTCTGGACAGCAGATACGACGCCAGCATCGCGTAGACCACCGCCATCGCGAGCGGCGTGAACAGATACCTCGCCGCGCCGGTCAGCAGCAGCACCGGCACAAAAACCACGCAGATGCACAGCGTCGAAACAAAGGCCGGGGCTGCAATCTGCTGGGCGCCATCCAACACCGCGCGCACCAGCGGTTTCTTCATCGCCATGTTGCGGTGCGTGTTCTCGATTTCGACCGTCGCGTCGTCGACCAGAATGCCGACCGCCAGCGCCAGGCCGCCCAGCGTCATCACGTTGATGGTTTGCCCGGTCAGACCCAGCACAATGAGCGACGTGAGAATGGAAAGAGGAATCGAAATACAGACGATGATGGTGCTGCGCCAGCTGCCGATAAACAGCAGAATCATCAAACCGGTAAGGCAGGCTGCGATCACGGCCTCGCGAAGTACTCCCTGGATCGAGGCTCGGACGAACAGCGATTGATCCGCCAGCTGCCTAAGTTGCAGATCGGGCGGGGCTTGCGGGAGTACGGTCGTCCGGATCGCCTTCTTGATGTCGTCAACAACTCTCAGCGTGGAGGCGCGCCCGTTGCGCATCACGACCATGAGCGCGCCCTTCTGGCCATCCACCCGCACTATCGAGGTTTGTATCGCGGCGCCGTCGCGAACCTGCGCCACGTCCTTCATGTAAACCGGCGCGCCGTTCACGATTTTGACGGGCATGTCATTCAATTCCCGGATCGTGCGCGGACTGCTGTTGAGCTTCACCTGATAATCGCGATCCCCGAATTTGGCGTTACCGGCCGGAAGTATCAGGTTCTGCAGCTGCATGGCGTTCAATACGTCGCTCGCCGAAATCTGCTTGGCGTACATGGCGTCGGGATCGAGGTCGGCGAGAATAGTCCGGAACTTGCCTCCGTAGGGGTTCGGAACGGTGGCCCCCTGAATGGTCGCCAGCTGGGTGCGGATAAAAGCGTTTCCGTAGTCGAACAGCTGCGACTCACTCATGGTCGGGCTGCCCAGACCGATCTGCAGAACCGGTACGCTCGAAACATCGTACTTCAAAATATTCGGCGGGAACGTGCCGGGCGGATTCCCCCGCAGATTCGACTGCGCGTTCGCAACTACCTGGGCCTGCGCGAGTTCGATGCGGGCTCCGGGATAGAAATAGACCCGGATCACCGCGACGCCGTTGTAGGACTGGCTCTCGATATGCTCGATATCGTTGACGCTGGTGGTGAGGCCGCGCTCAAACCCCGACACGATCCGGTTCGCCATCTCCTCGGGCGACAGTCCGTTGTACTGGTAAATGATGCTGAGAATGGGTATATCGATATAAGGAAAGATATCGACTGGCATGGTCACGATCGAAATTCCCCCCAGGATCATGATCAGCAACGCCATGATCACGAACGTATAGGGACGCCGCAGCGCTAGTTTGACGATCCACATGGGGCTTTAAATCAGATTGTACCGTTGGGGAATCAATCATCTAGGCGGAAGCCGGGCCGGATCGGTTACTTTCGGATACAATCTGCTCATGCGTCTCCTGCTCGCCTTGATTCCGTTGCTTCTGGCTGGAGTTTCCCATGCCCAGGAGCCCGTTTACGCCGTTACGCACATCGACCTGATGCCCGCTAACGTTCCGGCCGGCATTGCAGCGATGAAGCAGTTCGCCGCGGAGACGACCAAAGAGAAGAGCTGCGTGCGCTTCGAAATACTGCAGCAGGATGGCCGTCCCAACCATCTGACGCTGGTCGGCATCTGGAAGGATCAGAAGGCCTTTGACGCGCACGATTCGGCTCCGTACACGAAGGAATTCCGCGAAAAAATGCAGCCCCTGATCGGCAGCCCCTGGGACGAACGGCTGCATCAATTGATCAAACCGTGACTTCCGCACATGCTGTAATGGTGTCAAGTCGAGACCAGATCAAGATGAGCGGGACGAACGGACAGGGAAAATCGCGGCTCGACCGCATCGAGGAGATGATCGAGCGCCAGGAACGCGCGAACGAAGCGGCACACGAGCGTTTTCAAGAGGAAGACAAACGCTTGTTGACCGCTCAGATCCTCATGAATGGCGCAATGCAAAAGACGAATGAAGCCCTCGACAAGCTGATGGCAACGGTCGAGAGGACGAATGAGTCCCTCAAGAAGACGAATGAGTCCCTCGATAAGACGGATGAAGCCGCTAAAGAGTCCGCCCGGAAGTTTTGGAAGGGGATCGAGACCCTCGAACTGAAGATGGAAGAGACGACCGAAAAACTCAATGCGCTGATCGCCACGGTGGACGGGATCATCCGCAGGCCGCCCGATTCGAGCCTGCCCGCTATCGGCCATTGAGCGCACGGTGGAGGCGCTCCTCATCGAGCGCCCTTTCCCATTTGGCGACCACGATCGTCGCCACCGCATTCCCGATCAGATTCGTCGGGGTCAGCCCTTCCGACATTAAACGGTGGATTCCAAGAATGAGCGCTACGCTCGCCACCGGTATCGTGCCCGCCGTGGCCAGCGTGGCGGCTAAAACCACAAACGCAGCCCCCGCCACGCCGGCCGCTCCCTTTGAAGTCAGCAGCAGGACCGCCAGCAGTCCGACCTGCTGCCCGATATCGAGCGGCGTATTCGTGGCCTGCGCGAGAAACACGGCCGCGGTCGCGAGGTAAAGGCAGGTGCCATCCAGATTGAAAGAGTAGCCGGTGGGGATGACCAGCCCGACCACGCTCTCTTCGCACCCGAGATCCTCCAGCCGCGCGATCATGCGGGGCAGCACCGTCTCCGATGACGTAGTGGCGAAAACGATCAGCAGCTCTTCGCGGATGTACCGGATCAGCTTGAGCAAGCTGAATCCGGACCACGCGCATACCGGCCCCAGCACGCCGAAGACAAAGACGAGGCAGGTGAGGTAGAAACCGCCCAGCAATTTTCCCAGCGACAGCAGCGATCCGGCGCCGAACTTGCCCACCGTGAAAGCGATGGCCCCGAAGGCCCCGAGCGGCGCGGCCCACATAACAATGCCGACCACCCGAAACAGGGCACGCGACGCGACCTCAACCATCCGGACAATCGGTTTCCCGGATTCCCCCAGTCTCGTCAGCGCGAATCCAAACAACACGGAAATCAGCAGCACCTGCAGGACATTGCCGTCGGCGAACGCGCCCACCATGGTTTGCGGAATGACGTTCAGCAGGAAGTCCGTGGCCGTCTGGTTCTGCGTCTGGGCGAGGTACGGTTTCACGGCCGATGCGTCGATATGAGAAAGGTCGACATTCATCCCTTTCCCCGGCTGCAGGATATTGACTGCGACAAGCCCGATCGCCAGAGCGATTGTGGTCAATACCTCGAAATAGACGATGGCCTTGATCGCTACCCTTCCGACGCGCGCCAGATCGGTCATCCGCGCCATGCCGTGAACCACGGTGCAGAATACGATCGGACCAATCAACATGCGGATGGCCTTGATGAAGGCGTCGCCCAGCGGCTGCATGCGGGCGCCCGTGCCCGGCCGGAAAATCCCCAGCAGGATTCCGATCGCCATGGCGAGGAGAACCTGCACCCACAGCTGCCGGTACCAGGCTTGGGTCGCGCGCGGCTCGGCCGTCGTAATCAACGCGCGATCATACCATTAATGGCAGCTTCGCTTCGGGAATTCCCGCCGCAGTTCTGGTCGGTTGCGGGAGCCACATTTCTGGGTTTCCTCGGCATTGGGACGGTGCTGCCCGGGCTTGCCCCGCATGTGCGGCACGATCTGGGCGGTTCCGATGAAACGGTGGGCTACGCGATCGGCATCTTCTCATTCGTCGCGCTCGGCGCCCGTTTCTTCTCCGGAACCCTGGCCGACACGCGCGGGCGCAAGAACACCTTCCGCATCGGCCTGTTGTGTTGCGCAATCGCCGGCGCCGTGTATCTGACGCCTTTGGGCATTGCAGGCGTATATCTGGCGCGCGTGCTGCAGGGGTTCGGTGAAGCCTTCCTCTACACGGGCGCCGCGACCTGGGCCATCGAGATTGCCGGCGTGCATCGCAGCGCCCAGGCGCTTGGCTATGTGAGCAGCGGGATTTGGGGAGGGATGTCCGCAGGGCCGGTGCTGGGCAGTTGGCTGGGCTCATTCGAACATGCAGCACTGACGCAGACGCTGCTGGCTCTGTTGGGGTTCGCGCTGCTCCTCCGCGTGCCGGAGCGCTACAAGCCGCATCCGCACCGGGCGAAGCGCTCCTGGCTGCCGCGCTCCATGATTACGCCCGGGATCGCCGTGGGATTCGTGAACATGCACTATCCCGTCGTCACGGGATTCCTGATTCTGTCTCTGGCCCGGCACGGCAATTCCGGACGGGCCGCGTTTTCGGCCTACGCGGTGGTGATTCTCTTCTCCCGTTTCTTTCTTGGAAGCCTGCCCGACAGAGTGCATCCGAGGATCACCTATTACACCGGCCTCTTCTTCATGACGCTGGGATTGCTGACTCTGGCCACGGGCCCGCCGCCCGCAATTGCGATCGGCGCGGCGGCGATACTCGGATTCGGCTTCTCCTTCCCGTGGTCTTCGGTCGTCTCAACGGTGCTCCGGCAAACTTCGGATCGGGAACACGGCTCGGCCATCGGCATACTTGGAGCTTTCTACGACCTGTTTGTAGGCGCCGGTTCATTTGCGGCCGGGGCTGTGTCGGAGCGGTTCGGCTACGCGTCGGCATTCGGCATGGCGGCCGCGGCGCTCGGCGCGGCCGCCATTGTGGGATGGTTTCTTTTCCCGGCCAGTCAAAAAGAAATTGCCGCGACCGAAAGCGCGTAATGCCGAAGTGCTGTTTTATTGAAAAGAAATAATAAACATTTTCCTATAAAGAGAGATAATGGTCGATTGGAGAACCGAACCGCAGACGCGGTGGTGAAACATCTGGGCACATTGGGCATCGCGGACCTCGCCGAATGGGACGTGCTGGCGTTCGTTCATCATCACGGAACGAGCCTCGCGAGCGCGGAACAGATTGCGGCGCTGGTCGGCTGCACCAAGGCTGCGGTCGGCGCGGCGCTCGAATCATTGACGGCTAAGGGCCTGGTGAAACGCTCGCGCAACTCTCATGGCGTGCGCCTGTATCAATCCGTGGTCGGATTTCCCGGCGATCCGGCGCAACTTGCTTTGGAAGAGGTGCTGAAGGTTGCGGAGAATCGCCAGGGACGGTTGCTGCTGATTGCGCAGCTGCGCCGGCGTGAATGCGGCAAAGATTTGCGGCAGCGCGGAGGTTTACATCTTGCCTGAAAGACAAAATGCGGGCCCGGGGCTTCGGTCTGCGTGGCGTTGCGGGGGACGCCGGGCGGAAGCCCGGCGGCAGCGCGGAAGCGCCGGCCCCACTGAGAAAAGATGACGTTTATGAGTGAAAACGGGTTGGTCAGAACGGGCATCGCGGGGCTCGACGCAATCCTGCTGGGCGGGATTCCGCGGGCCAACATCATCCTTGTGCAGGGAGAAACCGGGACCGGCAAAACTCTGTTCGGAACCGAATTCATCTACCGGGGAGTTGTTGAATTCGACGAACCGGGGATGATCGTCGTCTTTGAGACCAGCGCCCAAAAGCTGATGCGCGATGCGGCGGCCATGGGGTGGGACCTCGAGGCACTGCAGACGCGCAGGAAGCTGCAAGTCGTATTTACCAGCCCTGAGGTTCTGGAGCAGGAAGTGCGCTCGCCGGACAGCCTGCTGCTGGAAACGGCGGCTGAGATCGGGGCGCAACGCATCTTTATCGATGGCGTCGGCTTGTTGAACCAGGCGGCTACCGGGCTTCCCGCGCACGCGGCGCCGACGGGCAGCTACCGCGAATTGCTGCAGCAGATTATCGAAGCATTGAGCCGCGAGAAATTGACGGCGCTGATCTCTCACGAGACCGGTAACTCCACCGACAGACAATTGACGCTGGAAGCGGCCGGTTTTCTGGCCGATACCGTGATTAACCTGAGCCGAAAAAACCACGGTGGGCGCGTGCACCGCTCTATCGAAATCATCAAGAGCCGCGGTCAGGACTTCGACGCCGGCGACCACACGCTGAAAATTAAGTCGGGCTCAGGTCTGGAAGTATACCGCCGGGTGCAGGCTCCTCTGCGCCGCGACATTGCGCAACCGTCGTCCACGGCCAAGCGTTCCGTTATCGGAGTGGAAGCGCTGGACGATCTGATCGGCGGGGGGATTTTCGATGGCTCCACGACGATGGTCATTGGCGTCTCGGGAGTGGGGAAAACCGTGCTCGGAACCCAACTGCTGCGGGAAGGCGTGGCGCGGCAGAAGCAGGCGGGACTGCTGGTGTCTCTGGATGAGCACCCGGCGCAAATCCTGCGCAATGCCGGCACTATCGGGCTGAACCTGCAGGAGCAGGTGGCCGCGGATGAGATCCACATCCTGTTCGAGAGTCCGCAGGAGCTGGAAATCGACGTCCATTTTTCACGGATTGTCAGCCTGGTTGAGAAGCACAACATCCAGCGGCTGGTGATCGACGGGATGACGAGTTACAGCACCGCTTTGGGCGATTTGGCGCTGTTCCGGGACTTCTTTCACGCTCTGGTGGCGTTCAGCAAGTCCCGGCTGATGGCGACTTTTTTCAATTACGAAAATCCGGAATTTCTCGGCGTCTCGACGTTCATGCCGGACTTTCCGGTCAGTTCGATCGTGGACAACATCATTCTGTTGAGCCTGGTGGAAATCGACAATTCGCTGCGGCGCTGCGTCACCGTGGTCAAGGCGCGCGGCAGCGCACATCAATTCGACAGCCGGGAGTATGAGATACGTGAAGGGGGAATTCATCTGCTGCCGCCCGACGAGGTTCTGCCTTTACGCCTGCCCCTTTCGCGTTATTCCAGCATCCTGAGCCGCGCGCCCACGCGCTTCGGCGCTTCAGTACCAAAGCCTAACGGAGGGCTGCACACATCGGTATGACGGCGCGAAACCTTGCGCGAGCGGTGGCGGACAGCGCCCCAGCCCGCATGCCCGCCCAGTCGGCGGCCCACGCGACACCCCGTGAACAACACCAAAAGCTGGCCGAACCCGAGCTGAGCGATCTTGACGTCAGCCGGTGGAGCGCGGAACTGCTGGATCCGGACGGCTGGGGAGAGATTCTGAGCCAGTACGGCCGCACGATGAAGCTGGCTGTCGCGCTGACCGACATCCACGGCAACATGCTGGGGCCGTGCCATAACCCGCAGCCGGTCTGGAGTCTGACCAGGAAGGGGATGCGCCCGGTAAGGGCGACCGAATCCAGCTCCGCTCAATCAAGCCCAGGGTGCCCCTTTTGTCTCATTCCGGATTCTTCCTGTAACGCCGTTGCGGAAGCTTTGACCACAGGGGAAACGGTGTACGTACATGAGGCGTCCGGCATGGCGCATGTGGCAATTCCGTTGATTCTGGGAACCCGGCGGCTGGGAACCCTGATAGCGGGTCAGACTCTCGCCAAATACCCTCAACCTCTCGCACTGCAGCGCGTCGCAAGCTATTTCGGAGTGTCGCAACAGGATTTATGGCATGCGGCCGTGCATATGGTACCCATCAGCCGCGCCACGCTGCGACTCTACGCGGATCTGCTGGCATCTTTGGGCCAGGCTTTTCTGCGGCAGCGCTATTCCGCGATTCTGGACAGAGATCTTCACCGGATGAATG
>Ga0181521_10007750_pt1 | contig 11226 bp, 10 predicted proteins | sample PEATcosm2014_Bin_32_FD_119764 | JGI IMG/M metagenome (GOLD analysis project Ga0181521, IMG submission 119764) | Peatland microbial communities from MTU Mesocosm Facility, Houghton, MI, USA - PEATcosm2014_Bin02_60_metaG | ecosystem: Environmental > Terrestrial > Soil > Wetlands > Peat | place... | reverse complement strand
GGCATCGCGGACGAACGCGGGCCGCGCGAAAAGAGCTTTCGCTTTCCGGGCGACCGCGATCGCATTCGCCATTTCGCCACGCAGAACGCACTCGACGCCGCGCGGCGCTACTTCTTGTTCCCGGGGCACGGGCGCGCCTAAGCCATGCGGCTTTTCGTTGCGCTCGATTTCCCGGACGAAGTCCGCGATGCGGTCCGCGAACTGATCGCGAAACTGCGACCTCTCTGCAAGACGGCGCGCTGGGTGCGGCCGGAGGGAATGCACATTACGCTCAAGTTCATCGGCCACGTGCCGGCGGAAAAGCTCGATCCGATTCGCGCGGCGCTCGCTGCCGTACGATCGGACACACCCGTCGAGATCCACTTTCGCGGGGTGGGATTCTTCCCGAACGAGCGCCGCCCGCGCGTTGCCTGGTGCGGAATGGAGGTCTCGCCAAACCTCGCGCAGCTCGCCGCGGACATCGAGAGCGGGCTCGAACCGCTGGAGATCGCGCGCGAGGAGCGCGCGTTCGTGCCGCACCTGACGCTCGCACGGTTTGAATCACCTCACGGCGTCGCCAAACTGGTGCGCCACGTGCAAGAAACGCCGCCGCAGGATTTCGGATCGGCGCGCGAGACGGAATTTCACCTGTACGAAAGCACGCTGAAACGCTCGGGCGCGGAGTACAGGAAACTCGAAAGCTTTGCATTCGTGAAAGGAGCCGCGTGACCCCTTACTGGATCATCGGCGTCGCGTATCTGCTGGGATCGATCCCATTCGGAATCTTGATCGTGAAGGCCCGCGGCGGGCCGGACGTCCGCTCGACGGGAAGCGGCAATATCGGCGCGGCCAACGTCGCGCGCAGCGCGGGCGCGCGAGCGGGCGCGCTGACGCTCGTGCTCGACGCCGGCAAAGGCTACCTGGCGGTGTGGCTCGCGGAGCGCGTAGCCGGCTCGAGCGGCCGGTGGATGATGATCGCAGCGGTCGCCTCCGTGGTCGGCCACGTGTTCCCGGTATGGCTGCGCTTTCGCGGAGGCAAGGGAGTGGCGACGAGCTTCGGGGCCCTGTTGCCCGTCTGCCGGGATGCGGTGGCGCTTGCGGCTATCCTTTGGATCCTGGTCGTGGTGTTCTGGCGCTATTCGTCGCTCGGATCGATCGTGGCGACGGCCGCTCTGCCCGTCTTCGTCTACTTCCTTTACGAGCCGCGGCACGCGCCCCCCTTGCACGTCACCGTGGGGACCGTCGTGATTTCGCTTCTCATCCTATGGAAACACCAATCGAACATGGAGCGGCTCATCGCCGGCAAGGAGAGTCGCCTGACGATCCGCCGTTAGCGATGCCCTCTTCCGGCCCGTCTGCCCCGCATCACAGGGTGCAGACGGCGTCAACTTCCACACCGGCTATGGCTTATCGGGCACTCTAGTACGAGGGTCCCGTTGTGCCGCCCCTTCGCCTCCGCTAGCATTTTCGATGGCCCTCTATGTCCACTGAAGCGCACGGTCATCTGACAACGCGGCGGCTGCGCATCCTCTGGATCGTGCTGGGGGCGCTTCTCCTTGTAAGCGCAATGCCTCTTTGGCTTTACCACCGCCAGGTCCTAGGGCTGAGCGAAGAAAAACTTCAGGATACCGAGCGCGTCCAGCAGAGCGAAATCACGCGGTCGCTGGCGAGCGAGACTCTGCTCTTCGAACAGAGCCTCCGCGAACAGCTTCTGAGCGAGCGTCAGGTGCTGGCGCTGACCGGCTGGGGTCAGGACGTGGACGACCCCACGCACGCTCCGCAACTTTCGCGGCTGCTCCAGAACTTCGTCGAAAACAATCCCAATATTCTCTACGTCACCGCCGTAAGCCGTCAGGGCAAAGGGCCGACGGCCGGAAGTTTCAACGCGGACCTGGATCCTTTCGTGGCCGCGGCCTTGAAGCGCGCGTTCACCTCGAGCATCCAGGGCTTTGATTCCATCAGCGAGCCCTTTGCGCTCGGGCAGGACAATCGCCCGGCGCTGGTCATGTCGGTTCCGCTCCTTGCCGACGGGCAGTTCGCGGGGATGTTGAGCGCGGTCGTTTCGCTCGACCGGTTGCAGTCGCGGTTGAAGGACGTGAGCGTCCGCGACCGCACGGTCTACATCGTGAACGCCCACGGGCAAATCGTCGCCCATCCCGATACGCGCGAGATGGTTCCCGGACGCGACGTCCGGTCCACCTCGCCGCTCGCAAAGCAGGTGACGGACCTGCCGCAGGAGCTCCGAGCGACGCAAACGACGAACTTCCAGGCGCCCGGCAAGGACAAGCAGCACACGATCGAAATGATCGGCACGTACAGCACGATTCCCGAGCTTCGCTGGGCGGTGATCGCGCAGCGCAGCCTGAACGCCGCCCGCGTGGATGCGGGAGTGAAGGAACTGACGGCCGAGGCGCTCCGCTTCGTCGTCGGCGTCACGTTCGTGGCGCTGATCGTCGGGTATCTGCTCGCCGTCGAGATCACGCGCCCGATTCGCGGACTCGTGGAATCCACCCGCGCCATCAGCCGCGCCGAATTCCACGAACGCGTGCAGGTGCGCGGCGCCGCCGAGATCAGCGAACTCGCCGAAACCTTCAACAACATGGCCGGAGATATCGAGCAGTACGTCGACCGGCTGAAGGAAGCGGCGGAACAGAACCGCGAGCTCTTCCTCGGCTCGATCCGCATGCTCGCCGCGGCCATCGACGAAAAGGACCCGTATACGCGGGGCCATTCCGGGCGCGTGGCGAAATACTCGATCATCATCGGCGACGGCCTCGGCTTGAGCGCCGAAGACCTCGACCGGCTGCGCATCGCCGCGCTGCTGCACGACGTCGGCAAGATCGGCGTCGACGACCGCGTGCTGAAGAAGCCGGGCAAGCTGACTGACGAGGAATTCGACTTGATGAAGCAGCACACCGTGAAAGGCGCGAACATTATGCGTCCGGTCGCGCAGATGAAGGAGATGCTGCCGGGAATCGAACTCCACCACGAGCGCATGGACGGCCAGGGCTACCCGTACGGCCTTAGCGGCGATCAGATCCCGCTCATGGCGCGGATCATCGCCGTGGCCGACACGTTCGACGCCATCACCACGAACCGTCCGTATCAGTCGGCGATGGACCTCGAATACGCGATCGAGCGCATTCGCTCTCTGAGCATCTCGCGCTTCGATCCGCTGGTTGTGAACGCGCTCGAGTCCGCGATCCACTCCGGACGCCTGCGGCTCACCGCCATGCTCGTCGAAGTCTGACGATCCGACGAGGTCGTCAGTCCCGAGCGCACGCGAGGGATCTCTCTTCGGGCGCGCCCCGCCGCCATCGGCTCCTCTGCTAGAATGATGAGCTTCGTGCTCGTGCGGGCATTCGCGCGCGGCAAAATCGATGATCTCACTATTCGGAAAACCGGAGCCGACGCTTCTCGAGCGGCTGAAGGAGTCGGTCGGCAAGACGCGCACCGAACTGGCGGCGCGCGTCGAGCAATTGCTGACGGGCGATCGGCCCGTCGATCCCGAGCTGCTGAAGCAACTCGAATCGGCGCTGCTCAGCGCCGATATCGGCGTGCGCACCACCAAAGAAGTGCTCGCGGCGCTGCGGCAGCAGGTGAACGAGCACAAAATCGATGACGCGGGGCAGTTGAAGCAGGAGTTGAAACGCCAGATCGTGAAAATCCTCGCGGCGCCCGCGGCGAGTTCCAACGGCGGCGCGACGGACGGGCCCGCGGCCGCACCGCGTGTGATCTTCGTTGTCGGCGTGAACGGCACGGGAAAAACCACAACGATAGGCAAGCTCGCGCATCGCCTCAAGAGCGAAGGCGCGAGCGTGGTGCTGTGCGCGGCGGACACGTTTCGCGCGGCTGCCATCGAGCAACTCGAAGTCTGGGCGCGCCGCGCGAGCGTCGAAATCGTCAAGCAGAAATCCGGCGCCGATCCCTCGGCCGTGATTTTTGACGCGGTTTCCGCCGCGCAGTCGCGCCGCGCCGACGTGGTGATCGTGGACACTGCGGGCCGCCTGCACACGAAATCGAACCTGATGGCTGAGCTCGACAAAATGAAGCGCACCGCGGCGAAAGTCGTGCCGGGAGCGCCGCACGACGTCCTGCTCGTCCTCGAGGCGACGACGGGACAGAACGGGCTGAACCAGGCGCGCGAATTCTGGAGCAGCGCGGGCGTCACCGGGATCGTGCTGACGAAGCTCGACGGCACCGCGAAGGGCGGCATCGTCGTGGCCATCGCCCGCGAGTTGAACCTGCCGATTCGCTTCGTGGGCACGGGCGAGCAGATGGACGATCTGGTGCCGTTCGACGCGCAAACCTATGTCAACTCTCTCCTGGATTAGGCAGCAGACCGCGCACAACTATTGGATGGCCCGCGCGATCGAACTCGCGCGCGAAGGAATCGCGCTCGCGCATCCGAATCCGCGCGTCGGAGCGGTCATCGTCAAGAACGGCCGGAAAGTCGGCGAGGGCTTTCACGCATACGACAAGCGCGATCACGCCGAAATCGTCGCGCTGAAACAAGCTGGCGAGAAAGCCCGCGGCGCGACGCTCTACGTCACTCTCGAGCCGTGCTGCCATGTCGGCCGCACTCCGCCTTGCTCCAGGGCGATCGTCGCGGCAGGCGTGAAGCGCGTGTACGCCGCCATGAAAGATCCCAACCCGCGCGTGGCTGGACGCGGAATCGCGGAGCTCAAGCGCGCGGGGCGTGAGGTTCACGTTGGAAGCCATGAACAAGAAGCCAGGAGGCTGAACGAAGGTTTTGCGAAATGGGTGCGCACGGGATCTCCGTTTGTCACGCTGAAGACGGCGCTGACGCTCGACGGCCAGATCGCGATGCGCCCGGGCCGCGCCACATCGATCACGGGCGAAGCCGCGCGCGCGGCCGTTCAGCGCCTGCGACACGCCGCCGATGCCTTACTGACGGGAATCGGCACGGTGCTCGCCGATGACCCGCGACTAACAGATCGCAGCGGCGAACCGAGGCGGCGCCGGCTGCTGCGCGTCGTGCTGGATTCGCGGCTGCGCCTGCCGCTGAAATCGAAGCTCGTGAAATCGGCGCAAGGCGATCTCCTCGTTTTTGCAGGACCGAGCGCCGATTCACGCAAGGCGCGCGCTCTCGAACGGGCGGGCGTCGAAGTCGTGCGCGTGCATGCGCGGCGGGGCGGCCTGGATTTACGCGCCGTCATGAGCGAGCTCGGGAAGCGGCAGATGCTGAGCGTGCTGCTCGAAGCGGGAGCCGAGCTAAACGGCGCAGCACTCGAAGCCGGCATTGTGGACAAAATGATTCTCTTCTATGCTCCGAAAGTGATGGGCACGGGCGGAGTCCCGATGGCGCGCATTCCGGCGGACCGATGGTTTCTCCGGTCGCCCGCACTCGCCAGTCTATCTGTGAATCCTTGCGGGGCCGATTTCGTCGTCGAGGGATATTTGCACGATGTTTACGGGAATCACCGAACACGTCGGAAAAATTGATTCGCTCGAGCGCCGCGAAGACGGCGGACGGCTCCGCGTGAATCTTTCCGGCGCGGGCGAAATCGCCGCGCAGATGAAGCCCGGCGACAGCATCTCCGTCAACGGCTGCTGCCTGACCGCCGTCGAATGCGCCGCGCAATCCTTCTCCGCCGATCTTTCGGGTGAGACGCTGCGCCGTACCTCGCTCGGCGAAAAGAAGCCGGGCGATCTGGTGAACCTCGAACGCCCGCTCCCGGCCTGCGGGCGTCTGGGCGGCCATTTCGTCCAAGGACATGTGGACGGCGTGGGCCGCATGACGCGCCTGGCTCCGGAAGGCGACAACTGGTGGCTTTCGGTTCGCGTGCCGGAGGATTTGCGCCGCTACGTCGCGGAGAAAGGCTCGCTCGCCATCGACGGCATTAGCCTCACCGTCGCGCGCTGGCACGACGGCGTGGCCGATATCGCCATCATCCCCTTCACCTACGAGCACACGAACGTCCGATCGATGGCCGTAGGCGATGCCGTGAATCTCGAATGCGACATTCTTGCGAAGTACGTCGAGAGCCTGCTCCAGGCGCGCGAAGGCCATCCAAAGTCGCGTCTCACCGTTAGCAAACTGATTGAAGAAGGGTTCTAATCGGCGGCGGACCGCGCTTCGCGCGCTTTGGCGCGGGCGCCGCGAAAATAGAGAACGAGGCCGATCAAAAAAGCGCCCGCCGTCCCGCCCACGAGTTTTCCCTCGAAGAGCCATTTGTTCGTAGCTTCGGCTGGAGGAATGAACGACAGCACGATCCCTCCCACGACCACGGCGCAACCCAGGAGGCTCGTCACCCACACTCCAAACTTTCCGCCCGGGATCAGCGCGGCATTCGCGTTCGCCGTGCGGTCGGGACGGTAGGCCAGCTTGATCGCCGCCGCATACATATACAGAAACGGGATGAAATACAGGATCGTGCCCGCGTCCACAAGAATCTGGTACGCGTTGTTCGCGGTCTCGTTGATCTGAATCAAAAGCAGGATCACGCACGAAATACCCGCCTGCACCAGAATCGACACCCACGGCGTTTTCCATTTCGGGTGGATTTTGCCGAAAGCCGCCGGCATGTAGCGATCGATCCCAACCACAAAAGGAATGCGCGCCACGCCGGCCACCGTGGTTCCCACGCCGCCCGCATTGCCGAATAGCACCAGAAAAGCGGCGACGATGCCGAAGAATGCGATTCCGAGCGTCGCGGAGCCGGTCGTCATCGCCTGAAACACTCCGCTCTTCGGATCGACCGCCTGCGCCGGGACGATCGCCAGCAAGGCGAACGTGCCCAGGATGTACGCGGCCGCGATCAGCACTCCCGAGCCGAGGACGGCGCGCGGAAACGTCTTGTGCGGCTCGTGAACTTCCTCGCTCATCGTCGAGCAGAGCTCGAGCGCCGTGAACGCGAAGGCGATCTGCGGCCAGAAATTCACGGTGCCCCAGTTCCACACCGGCAGCATGTTCGACCGCGTGAAATGCGTGACGGAGCCGTGCGTGCGCCACAGGTAAGCTCCCATCCCGATCAGCATCAACAACGGAACGTACGTGCCGATCCCGCCCGCATTCTGAAGCCACTTCCCGATATTCAAGCCGATGATGTTGAGAAACACGGCGAGGAACAACAGGACGAACGACCCCAGCACCAGGAAAGTGCGGTTCTGGGCGAGGTGCGCGGCGCCCGCGCCTCCCATATACGCTCCCATTGCCGCGCTGGCGATCAACAATCCCGGAAAATAAAAAAACGTGTAGACCCAGTAGGTCCATCCGGTCACGAAGGCGTGGAATTCGCCGAAAGCCTCCTTCGACCAGACGTAGAGCCCGCCTTCGTGGGGAAAGCGCGTCGACAATTCGACGACGATCAGCGCCGTCGGCAGGAAAAACAGGAGCGCCGCCAGAACCCACAGGCTGATCGAGGAGGTTCCGTTGTGCGCCGCGGCCGCAATCCAACGCGGCCCGAGCACCGCGGCGATGTTGAAAAGCAGCACGTCCCAAAAACCCATCACGCGGCGAAGCTGCTTTTTGGGATCGGAGGCGGCCGCTTCGCTCACGCGGTGGCGTCCAGCGCGGGGATCAGTGCGTCTTCAAGCAGGAAGTTGCGGAGAAAGGGATCGCTGGACGCTTCGAAATCGGCCCACGTGCCGAAGAATCGGACGCTGCCTTCGTGAAGAAAGATCATGCGGTCGGCCAGTTTCTTCGCGAGATGCGTATCGTGCGTGACGACGAGCGACGTCTTGTGGAGCGTTTCCTTGAGCTTGAGGATCAGATCGCTGATGTGCTTCGCCATCAGCGGATCGACCATCGTCGTCGGCTCGTCATAGAGGATCGCGTCCGGATTGTCCGCCAGCGCGCGGGCAATCGCCACCGAGCGCTTCGTTCCGGTGCTCAAGTCCGCCGGCAAGCGGTCCGCAAAGCTCGATACTTCGAGCATCTCGAGCAATTCCGCCACGCGCCGGTCGATCTCATCCTGATCCAGGTGGCCGCCCCTGCTGGTCAGCGGAAAAGCCACATTTTCGGCGACGGTCAGCGAATCGAACAGCGCGCCGGACTGGAAGACCATCGTCGCGCGCCGTCGAATCTCGGCAAACTGCTCCTCGTTCCAGCCGGTCACGTCCTGGCCCGCTACGCTGATGCGGCCCTCGTCCGGATCGAGAAAGCCCAGCAGCAGCTTCAGCGAAACGGATTTCCCCACGCCGCTGCGGCCCATGATCACGGCCGTTTCGCCCTGCTCGACGAAAAAGCTCACGTCCTTGAGGACGGCGAGATCGTCGAACGATTTCGAGACGTTGCGGAATTCGAAGTAGCGGTTGGGCATCTTGTGCGAACGCTCCCTGCCATTGCGCTCGGCGCGTTACCTGCTGCGCGCGCCGCCCAGCTTCGCTCGCGCCTCTTCGTAATCCTCCGGCGAATTCATATTCTTGAACAGGAGGCCCTCGGAATCAAAGGCTTTCCATTCGGCGGGCGCGATCGTTTCGATGCGAACGTCTTTCAAGCCGTCCGTGACCTTTCTCGTGCCGCTCTCGAGCGCCTTGCGGATCGCGGGCTCGCAGCGCTTGTGGTAGATCGCGCAGAGCGGCTCCGCGCCGAGCGCGTTCATGGGCAGCACGGCGTCCGCCTTGGACGCGAGAGCGCGAGCGATCAGGTACTCGAGCCAAGAGCGAGTAAGGTACGGCAGATCGCACGCCACGACGAGGCTCCACGGGGCGTCCGACGCGCGCAACGCCGTCGCGATTCCGCCGAGAGGCCCCGCGCCCGGCCAGTCGTCGCCGATGAGGCGGAGACCCAGCGATTTATACGCCTCGGCGTTGCCGATCACCGCCGCCTGGCCCGCGACCCCTTCGACCAGCCGCGCGGTTTGCAAAATCAGCGGCACCCCGCCCAATTCTAGCAATCCCTTGTCGCGTCCCATGCGCGAGCTTTCGCCCCCCGCCAATATGAACGCCGCAATCTGTCGTACCGAATTCATCTCCGCACCACCACAACGCAACCTGTCATCCCGAACCCAGCCGCGCCTTTTGCGGATGAAAGAAGGGCTCCCGGGTCGACGGCTAGTCGAGCCCGGGAGATAAGTCGAGGGATCTGCTTTTTGCAAGCCTCAGCCTTTCCCCGGCCTCTGGATTCCCAGCTCGCGCAGCTTTTCCTGCAAGCTCTGGCGATGCAGGCCGATCTCCGCGGCGGTCTGCGAAACGTTCCAGCGATGCTCTTCGAGTTTCCGCTTGAGATACGCGATTTCGAACTTTCGCTTCGCCTCGCGAAAATCGGCCTGCGTCAGAAACGAGTTCCCTGCCCCATCGCGCGCTGCCGCAAGCGTCCCCGTGTTGTGGCGTATCTCCTCGGGCAGGTCGGCGGCGGTAATTTCATCGCCTTTGCTCATGACGAGCGCTCGTTCGAGCGCATTGCGAAGCTCGCGGACGTTGCCGGGCCAGTCGTAGCGGCGCGCGAGTTCAGCCGCTTCGTGGCTCAAGTGCGCGCGCCGGCCGTGGCGGGCGCCCAGTTGTTCGAGGAACGCCCCGGTGAGCAGCGGCAGGTCTTCCTTGTGCGCGCGCAGCCGAGGGATTTCCAGCGTCACCACGCGGAGGCGATAGTATAAATCCTCGCGAAAGCGGCCCCCAGCGATTTCGGCGGCAAGGTCGCGGTGCGTCGCGCTCACGACGCGCACGTCCACCTCGATCGAATGCGATCCGCCCAGCCGCTCGATCTTGCGGCTTTCGAGCGCGCGCAGCACTTTCGCCTGCGTCACCGGATTCATGTCGCCGATTTCGTCGAGAAAAAGCGTCCCGCTCGACGCCAGCTCGAATTTGCCTTTGCGCTGCTGCGCCGCGCCCGTGAATGCGCCGCGTTCGTAACCGAAAAGCTCCGACTCGATCAGGTTTTCCGGCAGCGCCGCGCAGTTCACGGCGACGAACGGCCTCTCCGCGCGCGGCGACCGGGCGTGGATTTCCTGCGCGAGCAGATCCTTTCCCGTGCCGCTTTCGCCGAGGATCAGCACCGTCGCATCCGTCGGCGCGACCCGTTCCGCCATTTCAAACACGCGCCGCATCGCCGCCGACGCCCCCAGCATTCGGCCGAACTGGCCGTCGGCGACCAGCTCGCGGCGCAGTCGCTCGTTTTCCGCGCCGAGATCGGCGAGCTTCAGGAGATTCGCCACGCGCCTGCGGAGTTCCTCGATGTCGAAGCCCTTCACGATGTAGTCCGCCGCGCCGCTGTGCAACGCTTCGACGGCCGTGCGCGCGGTATCGAGCGCGGAAACCATGAGCACCGGCGTCTTGACCTCGCGCAGCGAGCGCAGAAACGCGATGCCGTCTTCATCGGGCATGACGAGATCGAGGAGAATCAAGTCGGGGCTGTCGGCCAAAACGGCCGCGCGCGCCGCGTCCGCCGACCCGGCCTCGACGACGCGGTAGCTTCCTTCGAGCGCGCGGCGCATCCCGTAGCGCGCCGACGGCTCGTCATCCACGACCAGAATCGTTCGCATCGTTCTCCGTGACGCCGCTTAGTGAGACGCTGTCCGGCAATACTTCTCGACTACACCTGACCATGGGCATCCTGTGGCTGTTTCTCCTGAACAGCCTCGAAGAGCCGCCACTTTCTCTTTGCCGAGACTCGCCTCGCGGCGCAACTCACGCATTGTCATATCCCGGCGCCAATGGGAGCGTCACACGAAATCGTGTTCCCTTGCCGCCCGCGACCGGGCTTTCGCACGCGATCGTTCCGCCCATTTCGGCGACGCGCCGCGCCACGATCGCCAGGCCCAGGCCTGTGCCGGTCGCTTTCGTGGTGAAAAACGGCTGAAACATTTTCGCGCGCGTCTCTGGAGAGATTCCGGCGCCGTCGTCCTCGACGCGAATTTCGAGCTGATCGCTGTCCCGCGTCAGGCCCAGGCGCACGCGGCCTCCATTGGGCTGCGCCTCGATCGCGTTGACCACCAGATTCGACAGAATCTCGTTGAGCGCCTCTTCCGAGGCGAGCACGGCGGCTTCTTCCGCTGGCGCTTCGAATTCGAGTTGCACGTTCCGGCGCTCGGCATCGTGCCGGAAGAGCGTCGCTGCCTCGCGCGCCAGCGCCACGGTTCCCACCCGCCGCTTGTTCACCAACGGCTTGGCGAAATGCAGCAGCTCGTTGAGCTTCGCATCCATGCGGTCGATTTCGCCCAGCACCAGCGTGCAGTCGTGGCGAAGATCGGACGGCAAATGCGGATTCTCGAGCTGCACTTGCAGGACGGTTTTCATCGAGCTGAGCGGGTTGCGCAGGTTGTGCGAGACGGTCGCCGCCATCTG
>Ga0181521_10007749_pt1 | contig 11227 bp, 8 predicted proteins | sample PEATcosm2014_Bin_32_FD_119764 | JGI IMG/M metagenome (GOLD analysis project Ga0181521, IMG submission 119764) | Peatland microbial communities from MTU Mesocosm Facility, Houghton, MI, USA - PEATcosm2014_Bin02_60_metaG | ecosystem: Environmental > Terrestrial > Soil > Wetlands > Peat | place... | reverse complement strand
TCTCATACCTCGCACAAACTGCCTGCAGGGTGTAGCCGCCGACGGCAGTCGGCGCCATCTTTCGGGACTGAGAATCAGCGCCGACTGCCGTCGGCGGCTACACACTATGAAATCTCCCGGTTAAGTGATCGCCCCGTTCAGCGGTAGCGGAGGCTGGAGAGGTAGCCCCAGGCAATGCCCATGACGAGGCCCACGGCATGGGCGGCATTGGCAACGTGGGGCAGGATAGGGGTGAAGCAGGCAAAGAACCAGATGATCATCATAGTGACCGTCGAGGGGTGCAGGTACAAGCCGGAGCCGGGATCGAATTTGCCCCGCATCCAGATATAGCCGAGCAGCCCATAGACTACGCCGGACATCCCGCCGAACACCGGTCCGCCGAACCAGAACTGGGCCAGGTTCGAGCACGCCGCGATGGCCAGCACCAGAATGGCCAGCATCCAGGAGGACTGGCGGCCTTCGATCATGCTGCCGAGATCGCGCAGCCACAACATGTTGAAGAGGATGTGGAGCGGGCCAAAATGAATGAAGATGGGCGTGATCAACCGCCAGACCTGGCCGTGCCGGATTTCAGGCAGGCTTGGGCCAAAGGGGGTGCCCGTGGTGAAATCCGTGATGAACAGACCCAGGATCGGCCGGGGGTCGTTCCCGAGCCTGGACAAGAGGCAAACCGCGACGCTGATCACGATGAGCACGAAGGTCAGCGGCCCGAACCCATAATCGCGCAGTGGCCGGAATAGATGGCGCCGGTTGCTCAACTTCTTAAGGTAGTTGGCTTTGGCCTGTTCGGCCTCGGCGCGCAATTCAGCGGCGCTTTTGGCCTCAGCCCGATATTTCGGATGAGCCGGATTCGCCCGAAAGGCCGTCAGCAGCCTGGCGGCCTCCTCGACTTTATCCTCGTCATTGATCCAAATGCCCCAGCCGTCCGCCTTCTCGAATTCGAGGTGGCTCTCAATCTTCCGCACGTAGAGGTAGTCGGCGAAAGTGCGGGCGTCCTTCTGTTCCGCCAGATGGCCGATCAAACGCATATCGTCGTGGACTGAGAGGGAGACGCCCGCGCCGCGTTAAGCCGCGCGCCACTGGAGCTGGACGATTTGACCGTTGGATTTGTGCGTGGGATCGACGCAGCGCAATTCGAGTCGAATGCCGTTGTCTTCCAGCGTCGCGTGGACCCAGCCCGCCGGCTCGCCCGTTTGAAACACGTAGGCGACGGGCGGCAAGTTTACCAGGTGAATGCCGCTTTTGTCCGGCCAAACTTTCCAGGCATGGGTGTGCCCGAAGATATACGCTTTGACCTGCTTTCGGGGCCGAATGATTGCAAAGAGGGCGGCGGTGTCTAACAACCCGATGTTGCCACTGATCCCCGGATTGTGATGAATCAACACCAGCGCGGGTTTGTCGGGGTTGGCATCGAGTGCTCCCGCCAGCCAGTCCAATTGTTCCCGGCCAAGCCAACCGGGCGCGGAGAGCGTCTTTTCGAGCGAGTCGAGCACGAACCAATTGGCTCGCGGGGTGCGCACCAGCGCGACCTGCCTGTCCGCCAGCGGTCGTGGGGCGGCCTTTTCTTCCTGCAACGCATCCCAGAAACGCTCGCGGTTGTCGTGATTGCCTAACGCCAGATGCACCGGCATTTGCGCGCCCCGAATCGGCTGCAGCAAGCTCGCCACCTGGCGATAGTCGCCCGTTTCCCCGCTAATATCGGCACAATCACCGGTGATGAAGACCCCGGCGGGGCGCTGCGGCAGCGCGAGCAGCTCGCGCGATACGCTCGTGAAATGGTCCGTCATATTGATGCCGCGCGCGACCAGGCGGCGGTCAGCAGCGAGATGGATGTCAGATAGCAACGCCCACGAGTCGGGATCGGTGCTTTTCTCGGCCGCCAACAGGCGCGGACTGAGCGCGAGGGCCGCGCCGCCCGCGAGGGAACGGACGAGGAACTGGCGGCGCGAGATGGCTGGCAGATGAATCGGCATGGTTTTTATCTACGCCCGCCGGGGTTGTTGCTCAAGTCAAAACTCCGGGTTCGCGGGCGGTCCATCAGCGCGGGCTGAGGTTCACGCGCACAAACCGCGGCCAGTAGAGCCGCGCATCATTGCACAGGTCCCCGAGGTTCCACGAATTGGCGGCGTAAGTAATCAACAGTTCGCCGGGCGCGCTGGTCAATTCCGGGTGGGCTTTGGCGGCGTAACAGAAGACCCTCGGCGACCAATCCATTTCCGGGCAACGAAACACCTGCACCGGGTCGCCCCACGGCCCGGCCAGCGCCGGCGCCAGCCGGAGGAGAATTCGGCCCCCGATGCCCTCGGAATAAACGGCGGCGTAAGCCTTCCGCGCAGGCAACCACGACACCGAAAACTCACTGCCGAGGTTGGGGAAAACGGGCGTGACCTTCCTGCAATCCGCCTGCCAGACGCCGTTCGCGAGAAAGCGCCATTGCGTGAAATCGCCGAGCCCCGCGGCGGGCGCGCGGGCCACAACCAGGCCATTCGGCGCGCCGACTTGCTTTGCCTCCGCCAGCGAGTCGCCGCCAAAGACATAGACAAACTCTCCCTCGGGCAGCACCGCGTTGCCGAAGATCAGCGCGCCTTTGGCCGAGATGCTCGTAAAGGGCACCTTGGTCTGCGTGATGCGCCATTGCGGCGGAGGGTCGTCCGGATTTGCCACGTGGGCGAGCCAGCCATCCACCAGCTTGAACCCGAACGCCGCGCCGGGGCTAACCGTCACGACTCGATGCAGGAAGAAATACAGCCCCCGGGGGGTGCGCGCGCCGTGGGCCAGCCAGAAAAAATCGCCCCGGGAGCCGTGTTGCGGCGTGATGAACGAGGCGGGTTTGCCATCGGCGGTCGTGCCGTAGAAAAACTGGGGCGGGTTGGTCCTACGTTGCAGCGCGATCGAGTTATTGACCATGCGCGCGTCGAGGCGTTTGCCATCCTTGACCTTGCCGACGAACGTGTCGCTGAAGAGCCAGAGCGTGGTGTCCCCGGCAAGCGGAATCGAGTACGCCCCGTCGGCGCCAATCCAGCCGGAGTCGCGTTGAAAGAGGGCATCCCACTCGGGGGCGGCCGTTCCCGCAGGCTCCGAACCCGCGCATAACTCAAGCGCCGCGAGCAGCGGCAGGACGGGCGTGAGAATGGGCAACCTCATACCGGCTTGCCCTCAAACCGGTAATGCGGTTGCGCCGGCGGCCAGAGCGGAGTAATAAAGAAACCGGCGACGCGTGAGCGGGCCTGGGCGACACGGAGTGTTACGCATGGCCTTCTCCTACGCTTGTCGTCCTGACGGGACAAGCACATTTCCCGGAACCAGACTGACTCGGTGCTTGTCTGACCAAGTGACGGCCGCAAGGCGGGTCGCTCTTTACGGCGGCAAAGCGAGTGTTGTGTATGGGAACAAATGCGGATGCGGCGCAACTGCCGCCCTGGCTGCTCCGGGTGCTCATCGGGCGCAACCCGAAGCGCACCCTGGTGCGCATCGTTGTCCTCATAGTCGTTTCCTTCGTCGTCTTCAGGTTCGCGCTGGTGCCCATTCGCGTGGAGGGTGGGAGCATGCTGCCGACCTATAAGGAGAACGGCGTCAACTTCGTCAACCGCCTGGCTTACCTGTTCCACGAACCGCGCCGCGGAGACGTGGTGGCCATCCGGTTACTGGCCGGCGAACATGTAATGTATATGAAGCGGATCGTCGGCCTCCCAGGCGAGACCGTGGTCTTCCATAAAGGCCACCTGTTCATCAACGGGAAACTTCTGGACGAGCCGTACGTGAAACTGCCGGGCAACTGGGAGCGTGAACCCGTGCAAGTCGGGCCGGACCAGTACTATGTCGTGGGTGACAACCGTGACATGCTGTGGGAGGGCCATGTTCAGGGCAGGGCGAAACGCGAGCTCATTGTTGGCAAGGTCCTTTTATGAAAGAGTGGTCAATCCGCGCCATCCTGCTCGCTGCGCTCGTCGGCCTGGGTTTCTGGGGCTGGCACGTCTTCTTTCCCAGCCCGGAGAAAGTGATTCGCAAACGGCTGGGTCAGTTGGCGAAGGCGGCGTCCTTTTCGTCCAAAGAAGGGCTGCTGGCCAAGGCCTGGAACGCCAGTGTGCTGGGCGAGTTCTTCACCCCCGACGTGCAAGTCACGGTGGACGTGCCCGGCACCCAACACACCCTCAGCGGACGGGACGAACTGCTGCAAGCCGCCGTGGGCGCGCGGTCCGCGGTCAGCAGCCTCACCATTGAATTCCCGGACATTAAGGTCATCGTCGCGCCCGACGAGAATTCCGCGGTCGTCAACCTCACCGCCAAAGGCAAGGTCCCGGGCCAAAGAGACTTCTACCTGCAGGAACTGCGGTTGCGCCTGACCAAAATCAAGCGCGATTGGCTGATTTACCAGATCGAAACGGTGAAGACGCTCTCATAACTTCCCATCTCTTTTGGCGCGGTCGTGCGCCGTCCCGGCCAGCTTGAAGTCCACCTGGCGCTTGAAGGTGTCAACTTTCGCCACCTGGACCTCCACTTTGTCGCCGAGCTTGAACACGCGCCGTGTGCGGCGGCCAAGAAGCTGGCCGCGCGTCGCGTCAAACTGATAGAAGTCGTCGCTCAACCCCGAGAGCGGCACCAGCCCGCTCATCCCCAACCCCGTCACATCGACGAAGAACCCGAAGTTCCGCACGTCGGTCACCAGCGCCGTATAACGCGCCGGATGGGCGGATTTGAGTTGCGCGTTCAGGAACGCGAACATCTTCACGTCCCGGCTGTCGCGTTCCGCGTCATCGGAGTTCCGCTCGGTCTCGGAAATGTGTTGAGCGACCTCCGGGAGAGGCCGCTCCGCCACGCGCAGTCCCGGCGGTTGAAACAGGGCGCGATGCACCACGAGGTCCGCGTAGCGGCGGATCGGCGATGTGAAATGCGCGTATTTCTTCTTGGCCAGGCCGTAATGGCCGAGCGGCTCAACCGCGTAGCGCGCGCGCATCAGCGACCTCAGAAACCCGATCTTGAGCGCCTGGCCGATGGGCAGCCCGTTGAGCTTCTCCAGCAGCTTCTGCACTTCATGGCGGTTCGATAGGTTGCCGCATTGAATGTGATGGCCGAGCACCTCCTGGCGATATTCCTGAAGCCGCCGGTCGTCCGGCGGCTCGTGGATGCGATAGAGCGCCGGACGATTCATAGCCATCAGCCGGCCGGCGACCGCTTCGTTGGCCAGCAACATGAACTCTTCGATCAGATGGTGCGAAACGTCGTTCTCCACCTTCTCCATGCGCAACACCCGGCCACGGTCATCGAGACGGATCTTGGTTTCGGGAAAGTCGAGGTCCAGCGAGCCGGCCTTGAATCGGGCGCGGCGGATTTTCTGGGCCAGCCCGTTGGCGTCGTGGAGCATTTGCTCGATCGAGTCCACTGGCCGGCGCTGGAGCAGAGCCAGCACTTCCTTGTAATTGTAGCGGCGGTGTGAGCGGATCACCGCGGGATAGAACTGTGTTTTCAGCACGTGCCCCTCGGTCGAGAGCAGGAATTCAACGCATTTGGTCAGGCGCTCCACCTGTGGCTTGAGCGAGCACAGCTCATTGCTCAACGCCTCCGGCAACATTGGCACCACCCGGTCCACCAGGTAGGTCGAATTCCCCCGCCGGGCCGCCTCCTCGTCGAGCGCGGTGCCGGGCTTAACATAATGCGACACGTCGGCAATGTGGACCCACAGCTTCCAATGGCCCGGGCCGGACCGTTGCAGGCAAATCGCGTCGTCGAAATCTTTGGCGTCTTCGGGGTCAATGCTGACGACCTGGTGATTGCGGCAATCCATGCGCCCGGCCTTTTCCGCCGGCTTGACTTCCTGCCCGAACGACTGCGCCTCGTGCAGCACTCGCTTCGGGAAGTGCAGCGCCAGCTTGTATTGGCGGATGACCGAAAGCATATCCACCCCTTCGGCGTCCGGCGGACCGAGGACTTCGATGATCTCGCCCTCCGGATTCGCGTGGGGCGACTTCCATTCGCGAAGCTCCACGACCACTTTGTCGCCCACCTGCGCCGGGCGCCCGGTGTCACGCGGCGGCGTCACGTATATGTCGTGGGTGATGCGTGGGTCGTCCGGGATGACGTAGAGGAACTGCCGGCCCCGTTGCAGCGTGCCGACCAGTTGCGCCCGCGCCCGCTCCAATACGCGGACCACTCGGCCAGTGGCCTCCTCCGTCTCATGCCGCCGCGGAATACGGGGCCGAACGTCTCGCCGCACCAGCACGTGGTCGCCGTGCATCGCGGTCGAGGTCGCATCCTGCGAAATCCGGATGGTCGGGAGCTTTGGATCGTCCGGTTGGAGGAAACCGACCCCTGCCCGGTTCATGCGGATGCGGCCCGGGATCAGGTCGGCGGCAAGGGGCAGCGCGTAACGGTTGCCTTGTTTGATGCGGGCGATTTGACCGCGGCGCTCCATCTGCGCCAGCACGTGCTCGAGTTCTCGTTGCTGGCTGTGGCGAAGCCCGAGTTGCGCGCGCAACTCCGCGGCGTTCTGCGGCGTGTAATTCGGCCTGCCAAGCAGGCTTAAAATCTTGTCTTCCATATAAGGTGGATTGCCCCAAGTAAGGTATCGGCGGCTAATATGCACCGACCCTACCCCCTGCGTCGAGCTAAATTGGTTTGGCTCTTTATCTCCGGGGGTGGTGCAAATCTGCCCCAGTTCTGAACTCCGAAAACCGATATCCGAAGTCCGAATCGACAGCCGCCCGCGCAGGGCAAAAGCGCTTCGGCTCAAGCCTTCTTCGGATTTCGGGTTTCCTTCGGGTTTCAGATTTCGGCCTTCGGATTTCAGCGCGTTGGTTTCTTCGCTGTGACACAAACGGGCTGCCCTCCAGATAAAACCGCAAGGGCAGGTCCGCCGCTTTAGTCAGGCCGATCCGCGTTCCGGTGACGACCGGCCCCCGCTCCTTTCGGAATTGCTCCACCGCGGGATTCCGAGCAATGAACAAGGGGGACTTGGCATCACACAAGTCAACCCCATCCAGCCGGCGGTCGATGTCCATTGCCAGGCAGAGCTTGCCCGGTCCATTGGTCAAGTCCCGGGTTGCAGCGACGGGCCGGCGCTGGCGCATAAACTCCTCCCCCAGATCAGCTTCCACGGCCCGAATCAGCACCGCCTCGGCCACCCCTGGGGGCCGGCAAACGGCATTCGCGCAGAAATAATAGCCGTAGATCAGATAGACATACCCGCGCCCCGGCGCGCCGAACATGACCCGGTTCCGCGCGGTAGGCCCCGGCGCGCCGTGGCAGGCGGGATCGCCAACCAAATAGGCCTCCGTTTCGACAATCGCGCCGCCGCAAGGCCCGTTCGGAGTATTGCGGATGAGCCAATGTCCGAGGAGCGCCGGCGCGACCACCTTCGCCGACGGCCCGTAAAAACGCCTGGGGAGCGGCTTGAAGCTTCTCATCGTGCTCCGGGAGTATAGCAAATCCATTTGCGATTTGCGACTTGCGATTAGCGCGGGCTTGACAGGCAGACTGGAGGGTGGCAGATTGGAGAGAGTGAATGAGCAAGTGGATGGTTGGGGGGGAGTTGATGGTTGATGGTGCCTGAGCCGGGGCCAGAAGGGCGGGGGGGACGGGAAAAAGGCCCCATCCCATCGAAACTCCATCGAAGCCCCGTCGAAGGCCCATCGAAACAAGGGGCGAGCAAGACGTGAGCAAAACGTGAGCAAGAGGCGCGCAAGAAGGGTGTCGCGCGAAGGCCGCGAAGGGGGTGAAGGAAGGGCGGCGGGGGCGGGAAAAGAGGGCCACCAGTAGAGGAACAATAGAGCATCAATAGAGGATCAATAGAGCGGGAGTGGCCAGTTGGGTGTCCGCGTGGTGTCCGGGGGGTGGGCAATTGAACGAGGCGAGAGCCAAATAGGCGGCACAGCGTACCTCGACCTGATCCACCGGCCAAAGGGAGGGATAGACGGTGCTGTCGGGGCGAAATCAGGCCCTGACTCGCGGTCGGGTCTTGACCTCACGATGATACCAGGGGCGAACACACCGAATGCGTGTGAATTTGCACCTGGCGTGATATTGAACCTCAAGGAGTTTTAAGCCGGTAGAAGTTCTGGCGGTTGGTCTTTGGCACGGTCACCTGATAAAGAAGGTTGGTGATAACGGACTGGTTCGTCACCGTCACCCAGTTCGTTGAAAGCAGGTTGGTGTTTTGTTGCAGGTTGAAACCGGCGGCATTGGTTGGCCACGTGAGGAAAGCCTGGTTGCCGGAAAGGCTGAGGCTTAACCAGGGCGGAGCGGCGGCCTGGACTAATTGCGAAATGTAAATGGAACCATAATACGATCCGGCGATGATTTTGCTTCCGTCACTCGACAGGGCCACCGGCTGCCAGGCGGCGATGGGCGCAATATTCGTCGCCCACGTCGTTCCGGAATTGGTTGAGATCAGCATGAGTCCTGTATTGGCCACAGCCACAAGTTTGGTTCCATCCGCGGACGACGCCACGGAGGACCATTCTTGAGGGACGACATTATTTGAACTCCAAGTGAGTCCCGAATTGGTGGAGAAATAAATCAGGCCCTGGTTACCGTTTTTGTCTTCATTGGCTACAGCCACCAGCCGGGTGCCATCGGAAGAGGAGGCGACCGACGCCCATCTTCCCGACGGAGTGGAGGCAAGCGACCACGTTGAACCGGAATTGGTCGAGATATAAATATAGCCGGGAACGGCGCCATAATAACCAAAGGAAGAAAAGTTCTGAGCCGCAACCATCTTGGTCCCATCCCAGGAACAAGCCACCGACGACCATCCTCCAGCCGTTGGCGCGTTGCCCCCCGGCGCCCAAGTTATGCCCGAATTCGTCGAAACGTAAATCGGACCGCTCTCAAGGGCACCGCCGCACACAACCGCCAGCGTGCTGCCATTGGAGGAAACCGCGGCAGAGACCCAATTGGACGCCGTCACGCTGGTCAAATGCCAGGTCGCGCCCGAATTCGTGGAAATTTCAACATACTCGGCGGCAGCAACCAGCTTGGTGCCATCGGGCGAACTGGCGACACCTTGCGCGCCATTGGTGTTCAGTGCCGGCACGAGAGCCCAAGTTGCGCCCGAATTCGTGGAGAGATAAACCGGCCCGTTCTGGCCCGTGAAATAATTATAACCGGCGGCGGCCACCAGTCTGGTGCCGTCTTCCGACGCGGCGATGGATTGCCAGAAATTCGTGGCGGGCGCGCCGGCGAGCGCCCAGGAAGTCGTCGCCGCATCCGTGTAAATCCCGTCGCCATTGACCGCCACCACCACCTTGCTGCCATCCGCCGACGAGGCGGCCGAAGCCCAGGTCATCTCCAACGAGGTGGTGATCGTCCAGTTCGTGCCGGCATTGGTTGAAATTGCAGTCAGGCCGGCGTGAATATTCCATTCGTCCTCCAATTGTCCAAAAGCCGTCAGCTTCGTTCCATCTGCCGAAGAGGCAACATGCGACCAATAATTGGCCGCCATGGATTCATTGGAGTAGGCGGGGTTGGTCGTGGTGGTATTGGCGTTCCAAGTTGTCCCTGAATCCATTGAAGTATAGATGGGAACGGGATGACCATTCCCGTCGTTCATTGGCGCGGCCACGAGCCGGGTGCCATCGGCCGAACTGGCAACGGAACTCCAACTGTAAATGGGCGCGGTGGTCGGATTCCAAGTGTTACCCGAATCGGTTGAGATGTAAATCGGGCCGCCATTGGCTTGATTGGTGTCCGACATGGCCACGGCCACGAGCCGGGTGCCATCGGCTGAGGAAGCCACCGAACTCCAGTAATTGACCGGGGCGCTGGTCGGATTCCAGGTGATGCCCGAATCGGTTGAGACATAAATCGAACCGGGATTGTCGTCGGGATCGGCATTGGCCACGGCCACCAATTTGGTTCCGTCCGCCGATGAGGCCACGCCTCCCCAAGACATTCCATTCAGCGAGGTGTTCGTCGCCCATGAACCTCCGGAGTTGGCTGAAGCAAAGATTCCATTGCCGCTCATTACCACCAGTTTGACGCCGTTCGTGGACGAAGCGACATAAGGATACCCGCCGACCCCCGGAAGGTTCAGGCTCCAGGTCGAACCGGAATTCGTTGAAACGTAGGTGTCATCGCCCGACGCGATGAGCTTCGTCCCGTCCGCCGACGAAGCGACCGATACCCAGCCGGCCAGCGGCGCGCCCGTCGGCGTCCAGACCTGGGCGGACACGGGGTTAATGGCTGTGAACAGGCTGCAAAATGCAGCCAAGGATAAGAGCTGGTTTTTCATATTCTGGTCTGGGTTGTTGCGGGCAAATGCAGGGCGGAAAGGCCGGTTGCCGCAGAGCCTTCCGGCTTTTCCGGCAAAGTTGCGCTGCTTCGACCCGTTGGTTTTGAACCTATCACCGCGCCTTCATTAGCTCATGGTTTCAAAAATCTGTCAATCCACGCCTTTTGCTTATTGATGAGCAAATTAAGGTGATGCCTGAACCGGACGGCATGAGGGATGCAGGAGGGATGGAAGAACGATGGAAGAGGGATGGAAGCGCTCCCATGTGCACGGCAAAACTCATTGAAATTGCTGCACTTGCGGAGACGCCTGGAAGCGGTCCGCGCTCGACCCATTCTACGCCACCACCCATCGCCGTTAACGTTAACGGGCCCCGCGCCACGCCTCCTGCATCATCCGCTGCCCGTTCGCGGGCTTGGCCACGAGGTTTTGCGCGGCAGCGGTGCTTTCGGCTCACGCGCGCGACAAACCCGTGCTTTGCGATTATCCGGCGTCAAAGCCGAAAGCGGAACTGGCGTTCCGCACTCCAAGACGCTGGCGCGCGACTGTGCTGCGGTTCTTGTCCGCGCGGGTCTCGACGGGTCGTCCTCGAATGATTAATGTCCGCGCCGTGTTTGCGGCGCTGTTATGCACATTATTATTTTCCGTTTCGATTACCTGCGGCCATCGGTCGGCCAAGCTGATCGGCGGGACGGAAGCCAACTTCTGGCGGCTGGGCCTAGCGGCCCTGCTGCTGGGCGTTTGGGCATATTGCTTCGGCATCGGCGTGGGCGGCGCTGCCTTTCCCTTGTTCTTCGTGAGCGGGGCCGTCGGTATCGGGATTGGCGACGTGGCGTTTTTCCAGACCTTGCCGCGCCTAGGCTCACGGCTCACGTCGCTGCTGACCGGCTGCCTGAGCGCCCCGCTGGCCGCGCTGATTGAATGGGTTTGGCTGGGGACCACGCTGAGCGTAGCGCAGATATTGTGGGGCCTCCTCATCGTCTGCGGCGTCGGGCTGGCGCT